>JAABUJ010002584.1_pt1 | contig 22007 bp, 31 predicted proteins | sample 5559131 | NCBI WGS metagenome assembly JAABUJ01 (sample SAMN10711875, study PRJNA513366) | rock metagenome | isolation source: Antarctica rocks | place: Antarctica: Victoria Land, Mt New Zealand nord | collected 2016-01-07
CACTGATGGCCTTCAGTTGTTCGGGCGTTGTCAGTTCCTGCACATCGTTCAGGAAGTCATAATCGAGCGGAGCATTATGGTTTGCCATAATGATATGGTTGCATTTCACCAACCATAATGCAAACCTTCCGACGTGATGGCCGTGTCGCGCGACTATGCCAAGCGGCAATGGGTCCTCCGGCGTTGCCAGCACGCCAGGCACGAGGTGCTGGACGGGTTAGCAGCGACGGACGAATCGGCATCCCTCCCCGATCAGATGATCGAATGGCTCTTCGCGACCGGGCGGACGACCCACGTGCTGCTGGTGGCTGGACTGAAGAATCCAACAGTGCGACGCCGATATATGGCGGTACGGGACCTCCTGGCGGAGTACGGGCAGCTGGCATTCTACGAGACGCTGCTCTAATTGTTGGGTGCGCCCGGATGAGCCCGAGCCGGGTTGAACAGCATCTGGCTGCGCTCACCGAGGTCTTCGACGTTACCAAGGCAGTGATCAGGACGCGGTTCTCGTTTGCCTTAGACATCAGCGAGATTGCCCGGCTGCTCGCCGTCGATGGCAGCCGGGATCTGATCGCGCACGGCGACCATCGGGAGGCCATGTTCTGGATCGCGGTCACCTATTCCCGCTGTCAGAAGGTGCTCGCCGACGATGCGCCACGGGAATTGCAGGATCGGTTCGATCCCGGCTATCGGTGGCTGCTCGACGATCTCGGTATCACGTCATTGACCGGCCTACGGCAGCGCAGCGAACGAGTCAACACGCATCTTGCTGTAGTCTGGGACGTCGCGGAAACTATCATGGCAGTCAACCCCGGCATTGAAGAATAGGACGAGCTACGAGCAACGAAACGCCGGGTAGAACGGGATCTCCGCCATTGCTTCTGGCGGCGCCCACGGAACGCCGTGACCATGCGTTCGAGCCAGGCGGCAAGCACCTCAAGGGTGTCGGCACGATGGGCTGATGCTACACACGTCTCCATAATCGTCACCAGCTGTTGCCAGCATGAACGCGTCGGGATCAGCGCCGACCAACCGGGTGGTACGAGCAGCCAGGGCCTGCTGATAATCAGGACGCTAAGACTTCTCTCGCGGCAGTCCCCTTCCGATCTCCCTCGCCTACTCGCGCCGTCCAGCGCGGTGCTCGGAGGACCGGCCTTGCGCTATGGGCGAGAGAAGCCCGAAGCACGCAGCATCGAGTTCTGTGAGTCCAGCGCCACCAGTCTCCCTCCATGCAACGTGGCAACTGCCGAACAAGTGTTGAGTTGGGCCGCATACGCCACATCGTGACCTAGCCCTTTCTCCCGCAGCTCCTGCCCGCTCACCGACTCCCAGAGAAGTCCAGCTATGCCATTGCACGTCCCCTCGAACGCCGCTTGACAGACCAGCGCCTCCGGCGATTTAGAGCACCCGAGGTGAGAGAGAATAGCGCCGGCGCCGAGATAGTCCTCCACCGCAAGACGCAAGGAGCCATCCTCACCTGGACTTCCTCGCCGCTCGCCACATGCGACGATCGTCACTCCCAGGTTGCCTCCGTCCAGGGAAACGGATATCACCTCGGCGACGGCTTCGGCATTGATCAGCGTGCCGACCAGGAGCAGAGGAGCGGCAGCGCCGTAGCGGGTGCAGGTCGCCCCATTGGGCGAGGGAAGCAGGACCTGCGTCCCCGGCTGAACATCGTCATAGATAGATGGGCAGAGCGCGCCGTAGCCGAAAATGACCGCCTTGCGGCCGCCTTCTTCCGCCCGTATGCGACTCAGCAGTACGTCGATCTCCTTCTGATCGATGCATGGATGGATCACGGCTTCCTTTGCCACGGCAGCCGTGACTGCCGTCGAGAAGCGCAGCGTGTCCACGATCACCACCACGTCGCCGCGTGCGGCCGCTCGAAGGACGCCGTCCCGCCCCCACTCCAGTCGGCCGCGATACGGCAGTTGTGCCGTTTCCTCGTACTCCATACTTCTCCGCGAGCTTTAGCGCGAACTCCCCTTACCGGCCGATAGGGGAAGGGGCGACTTCTGGCTCACAGCGTCTCCTCCTGTATCGATGGTAGACCGAGGTGACATCGTGGGAGCAGCCGCACTGGGGAAGCTGGCCACCCGTCTCAGGTCCCGCGCTGCTCTGACTACGCCCTCTCATCCGGTCGTTTCAACAGATCCTTCCGGAAATAATGCACGGTGTGATCGGCAGGGTACCCATCGAGCCTCCCGTACGACACGTAGCCGAGCCGCTCATAGAAGCCGGACGCCTGGAAATCGAAGGTGCTGAGCCGCGCCGCGACGCAACCCCGTTGCCGTGCCTCATCCTCGACCCGCCGGATCAGTGCGCTCCCCAGCCCCTGGCCTCGTCGCTGTTCCTCGACCCAGAGGACACCGATCTCAAGCCAGCCCCAGACCGTCTTCCCGACAAGTCCGGCGATTACATGACCTGCCGCATCCAGCGTGTAGATCTCAAGTGGAACCGGCTCGCTATTGGAGGCAAGAGAGGCAGCATGGGTCAGATTGAACTTCCGGAGCTGACCCGTCACGTATGCCTCATACGCTTGGTTTCGTCCCACAAAGAAGACCTCGCCATTTCCGCCGGTCCCGTCCCCCACCGCTTCCTCCAATGCTGCCAGTTGTTCGTCCGTATTCACCACGGAGCCAGTGGAAACGACGTGCCAAGGAACTCCATAACTGCCTTGATCACCCGCTCCAAGACCTGGATCGATGCCATGACCTGACCGGGGATCTCCATGCTGTGATCCGCATCCTTTACGGCAAGTACCTCCCCTCCCGTGCTCCGTCGTAGTTCCTCTAGAACACTCGGCTCATAGCGGGGGGCGGCGGTGCCAATGACGAAGAGCGATCTCTTTCCCCATTGGACGATGCTTTGGCGAACGCAATTCTCGCCGAGTAAGGGCGTCGGCCAGATTGCCTCGGCTCGCCCCGAAGGCGGATCGATCTCCAGAAGGTCTGCCATTGCCCAGGTTCCCAGGGACATGCCAATCAGCGTCACGCGCTCGTACTCCTGCTGGCTAATTACCGCCTTCCATGCCGCGACGGCATCTGCACGAACCCACGCTCGTTGCTCCTCTGGCGAGCATTCGAGGAAGCCTTGCTCGCGGGCATACACCCGCTCCACGGTCATCACGTCGGCTCCTTCTGCGAGAAGGGCGCGGCGGGCATAGTAGAGGAGGGGCATCTGCGCCGTGTAGCCCATGCCCGGGAAGATGATGCCGGGATGCGAGGCTTCTCCAGGCTGACGTGAGAAGGTATGCGGGACGAGTTTCCCTCTGTACCCCGTTATATCCGGAAGCTGTTGCGCGTGCACCTGCGTTTCCTCCCGGCGGCTCGGATCCAGTTGATGACTTGAGTGTAGGAGAAACACGTCCAGACGACCAGCAACCGAGCTGACTATCCCTGGAGGAGTCGGCTGTGACTTCCGGGATTGACCGGCTGGAGGCAGGCCTCGTTCCTCACTACGGTGAGGCAGATCTCGCCCCGGCCGGTTACCGTCCGGATGAAATTCTGGCCGCTGCATTCCCCAAACTGGTTGCGCTCACCATAGCACGGCCACGTCCGTCCCAATGGAAGAAGTCATTCCACAGGGCACACCCGATGTGCCACTGCATCTGTTGCCCGCACGGCCCAGATGCTCTTTTCTACGAGATGGAATAGACACAGTCCACCTGAGGGTTCGGCCGCGAGTGCTCGCCGTTCGCCTTCGGAGCAGAGAGCTTCCGACACCGATCGGTGCCGGAACGGAGCCCTGCCTTGCGGCTAGATCCGGCGAAGTGGTCGAGCGACCCGTAAACAGCTACCAGCATTAGAGGTCTACCATCAGTTCAGCGACACGGATGAGCGATGATTCCTCGAAGCCTCCCCAGGCGTGACGATCAGCGAGGATACCTACCAGGCGCACCAGCGTCCATGCCCGGACGCGCTGACGATCAACCAGCAACTCCTGAGCAGCCAGACGGATGCGATGGCTAAGCACTGCAGACGGGTCTGATTGTTCAAGCAACCATGGACGTCGTGCCCAGACTAGGGAGGCAGCGTCGTATGCGGCATCAGCTACCTGTGGCAGAGGATCAATGGCCAGCCACGGTACCCGCTCTGCCGACAGGACATTACCGGGATTCAAGTCGCCGTGGCAGACCACGAGATGGACACCATCGTCGGCGAGCTCACGATGTAACGCCTGTACCACGCGCCAAGCATCTGGCGAGAGTGCCTCACCAAGCGCCACCATTACCTCGTCGAATCGCCGCGTGCGCCTGGCAACATCATCACGTGCCACCGGAATCAGATTCAGGTCCTCGGGCGTTGGTTCCGTGTGGAGCATCCTGGCAACGCGGCACCCGATCCTGACCATCTCCTCGTCAGGAAGCGCATCCAGCGTCGTCCCGGGTACGCAGCGCTCCATGAGCAGTGCTCCGGACGCACTATCGGCATCGAACAGGAGAACCGCACCCTGGCCAGCCCATCGACGCAGCATCAGCACCTCAAGCTGGTTGGCCTGGTCCTGCGCCGCTCCGGTCGGAGATAGCTTCAGGACGGCAGCAGTGCCATCCGGACGCTGAGCCTGGACCAGGTAGCCGCCAATGCCAATGGGATAGGGCCGGCCCAGCTCTAGCTGCCACCGCTCGACGGCACGCGCCAGTCGGTCGGGAAGCTCGTGGAGGAATTGCTCGCCATTCGGACCGAAGCGCCGAATGATTACCTTCGTCCGATCGGTCGGGATGTGCGCTATTCCATCTATTCCAGGTGTGACATTGTCGCCAGTCGAAGCGCGTACGGACATCTGTCGCTTTCACGGCCCCACTGGCGTCTGCTCATCCTGCGTGGTCCACCTAGAGTTTGCCACCTCGAGCAGCCCTCCGGTGCTTCTGCGCCGAACACGAATCCGTGGCATACCAGCAGGCGACATGTCGTGTCTCGACTTCAACGAGCTTGACGAGCGGGTACTGAGCACTATTCGCGTCGCTAATCCCAATGTCCTAGCCAGGCGGTTTCTCACGCGCCGGCGCGCGGGTCTTCCGTGCGGAGCAAAAGTCTCACCGCCCACTCGGTGCTCGCCTCACCCGCCTCGAGCCCTGCAACCGCGGCCGCGATAACCCATGCCCAGTAGATAGGGACAACCAGCTCCTGTTCGACCGGCTCCAGCGGCGACACCTCCTCGTACCCGCGCACGACATCACTGTACTTGCCGCGCCATGAGAGTGCGAAGTCGGCGACGCGTAGATCCAGATGGGCCATTTCAAAGTCGAGGACAGCTGAGAGAGCTCCATGCGCGTATCTGATGTTCCAGGGCGTGAAATCGCCGTGAATGACGACTGGTGCCGGCGCGTACGGTAACAATTCGCTGAGACGCTCGCGCATCCGGCTGGCGTACGTGCGTAGGATGCGCCCCTCCTCAGGAGACTCACGTTCATACTGAGCAAGGATCTCGTCCACTGCCAGCTTGCCTGTTCGATCGAACAAGCCCTCGTCCGCCCGGCGCCAGCCTTCGCGCTGTCCGATTTCGACCAGATCTGCCATGTCCGCGTGCAGTCGCGCCAGCAGCCGACCGCGGCGACACTGCTCGACGCCAACACCGGCGACCGACCGAGGCACAGGAGCGCGACCTGCCATGTAGCGAAAAACACACCAGATCGAGCCTGCCACCTCGACCATCGGCCCGCCAGGCACGGGCACCGGCCAGCCTCGCCCATCCAGGTGCTCAAGAAGCCGCAACTCATAGGCCACGTTGCCGGGCGAGCGGTCTGAGGCGTACCGGCGCAGCACAACCTGCTGATCGGGCGTATCCACGATCCAATGTGTATTGGAACGGTGAGCGATGCGTCGAATTCGCGACGGACGTACGCCCATTTCGTGCAGAACGTTCCGAGGACCAACCATATCCGAGTCCGGGTGAAGCATGCGGACCACTCCATATAGTTGGGTCTAATACGCACTCATTCGGTGCAACCCTACGATTGGCTCACTACCTGCCCCTGACGGGGCGTCGCGTCTCGCATGCCAATTTTGCCAATGATATCCGGTTTGGGTCGGGGTAGCACGGCCAACGGTGCCTGAGTCCATCCACCCTAGCGCTCACTGTCCTCTCTAGTTCTTTGACAAAGAAGGTGCAGTTTTCTCCGCCCCGCCCCATCTGGCCATGACTGTCGATGACCTCCCAGCTGACCAGGAACGGCCTCTCCATGGCCTCTTGGTAGTCGAGCCGTTTGTAGAACCTGCGGGCACGAAGGTTCTCCACGCCGACCAGCAAAACCGATACGGAGAAAGCCCCGCTGTTTGACCTCCATTTTGGTCGCACGCAAGAGTTCACTCCCGATGCCGCTCCCGCGATAGTCGGGGTAGACGAACACATCCTCCAACGCCGCACAGTTGGCGAAGTCCCGGGCAACCGCTTCTTCGGTCGGCCCATGCCAGTGGATGAGCACATGGCCGACCGGGAGGTCACCGAGCCAGGCGATGAGGTAGGTCGCAATGCGATCGTTCTGAAGGGCGAGACGCGCGGCATGCTTTTGGACGGCTCCCGCCGGGAAGGCAAGGGCATTCCCCACGGCAGCAAGCTGATGCTCGTGGAGCGTGCGGACCGAGATAGGTTCCGGATGCACGTCAGATATCTCGTGGCCCCCTGTTACCTCAGCGTAACCGCCGCCTTCCTCGTCTTCCACATCCCCGTGTCGCCAATCCTGCCAGTCGAGTACTCCCTCGTGATCGTCGTCCCAGTGGAGAGAGAACAGACGCCCGGGGCGTGATGCAACCAGTTTGGTGTCGTGTCTGCATCCCAATATCTACATGTGATAGCTATCTGGATAGAAGACTATTCCCAAAAATCCGCGTGAAGATCGTGTCGCAACTCGGGCTACGATAGACCAATGACGACAAGTGGATATCTCGCTTTTCCAGCGTATGCCGCCGATCGCGACAATCTGCTCCGGAGAATCGTGGCGGGTCTATCAACGGATGAGCGGTTTGGCGCTGCGTGGCTCACCGGGAGCTTCGGCCGCCGAGAGCAAGATGCCGTGAGCGATCTCGATCTCTCCGTCCTCACGACTCCCGCAGATCGTGAGCTGCTCGATGACACTGCATTGCGAGGCGGCACGAGCGGGATGCGGAAGCGTCTGTTCGAGCAGTTTGGCGTGCCCGTGATTATTCACGAGAATCCTTACAATGCGCCGCCGGGTAGCAGTTTCAGTGTGGTTGTGTATCGAGATGGGCCCTACACCGTTGATTGGATGCTTCTGCCAACCGGTCAAGTCCAACGTCCCTTCGACTCCTTCTTGTTGTTTGATCATCTTGGTGTCGCCGTGCTCCCCGCGGTTGCAGCCACAGATGGTCCTGCGCTGCCGGCGCGTCTCGAAGAGCGCTGGGCATTCTTCTGGATGATGGCGTTGGTTACAGCCAAAGACTGGCTCAGGCGTGATGAGGTGTTGGTGGTGGTGATGCTTGACCAGCTTGAGCGGATCGCTGAGGAAATCCAGTGCCTCATATCCCATGAGGGTCCTCAGTATCGCTCGGCATCCCGATTAGCCTTGCCTCGATCACTCCAGGACCAAGCCGCATCGTTGCAACGCGTGTGCGCCTATGTTGACCGCCTATTACCCCAGGTGGAGGCGGTGACTACCTCGCCAGTCCAGAGCGGTCAGTCAGCCGTGGAAACTCTCATGAGGTTGGGTTAGCGGGCTACCCGGCGACACGGTTTGCTGGCGGCAGTGATGGCGCGGACGCTTGGGTCAGCCGGCGATGCCCACCGAACACGACCCGGCAGGCCAGCAATTTGGTAGCGTGAATCGTTCAGACCGTGGCCACGAAGTGGAGTGGCTGGTCGGAGGGATGAGTGGAGAAAAAGCCATATCTCTCCGCACTGGGGAGCGACGCTACCGCACTCGCAGCCGCTGCCCGGCTGGGGCTAGACGCCGCCGTTCCCTTCTGCCCCGGCTGGATCGTCGCCAACCTCCTGATCCATCTCGGCACGGTCCACCGTGGCAGGCTGCCCGTCATCGAGGTGCACGGCGCCGAATGGCCTGTCGACGTTCGGCGGCGCGTCCTCGAGCAGACATTCCCCGGACTGATCGAGCTGTTCGAACACGGAGAGAAGGGCGTCACAGCCCAGATCATCCCGGATGGACTGATCGACTGGTTTGAGGAAGGAGCGGCAGAGTTAGAGGTGGCCCTGCGTCAAACCGATCTCGATGAGCCGTTCTGGCAGCCTCCCGGATGGCCGTCGCCCAGCACGAATACGGTTCGCGTGTTCCTGCGTGCCGCGAATATTGAAACCGCGGTGCACCGCTGGGATGCTCAGCTTGCCCATCATTGCACGTGGCCAATCAATCAGGACGTGGCCGAGGTAGGCATCAAGCAGGCGCTCCGCGAGGGGATCGTGGCGAACCGCTGGTACGTTCGGGAGTTCGGGAACGCGGCCGCCCCAGCCGGGAGGGGTGAGAGATACCTCTTCCAGCAGACGGACGGCACGGGCGCGTGGTTGGTCCGGTTCGAGGATGACAACGTCGCCGTCGAGAACCAAGCTAGCACGGCGGATGTGACTGTCCGCGCCTCAGCCTCGGATCTGTTCCTCTTCCTCTGGCACCGCATTCCGGCCCGTCATCTTGACGTGACCGGCGATGCCACGCTCCTCGATCGGTACTTCGAGCTGGCCCCTCCCCTGTAGGAAGGGGCAACATCGCAAGTCTCAGAATGTGGCGCCTGCCCGCCTTCAGCCGGTCATGACAGTTTCCTACCATCCGGCTTCTCACCTGGTTGACGTTTGCCAGGAGTCCCTCAAGTGCTCAGCGGGGCTGGTCAGCCACCCGGAAGATCTGGCGGGCCGGGACAGGATGGTGGATGGGCTGGTAGGGGAGTTACGCGCCGCAGAACTCATTCCCCTCGGGATCGGCCATGACGGTCCAAACATCACCATCTTCGTCCTCGCCCATGCCGATCCGCTTGGCCGGGCGGATCTGTCTATTCCATGGCTACGCTTGATCCAGATCGAGTGGCACACCCGACTGCAGGGAGACATGGCGCGGCAGGAGCTACGCCCGCAGCCCTCGGGGGTAGGCTTGCTAACCGTCGCTCATCGGTTTCTGACGGGGACACTCAGTAAGGCCCGAAGATAATCTATGGCACCTACTGAATCATCGCCCGATGACGGGCTCGATCCTCTCTGGCGAAATAGCCCGTTTATCCGTCTCTGGGGCGCTCAGCTCATCAGCACGCTTGGCTCACGAATGTCGAGTCTGGCGTTTCCGCTGCTGGTGCTTGCCCTCACGCACTCGCCGTTCCAGGCCGGACTGGTGGGCTTTGTGCGAGGCGTTCCGTATGTCATCCTCAGCCTGCCAGCCGGGGCGTTGATTGATCGGTGGAACCGCAAGCGAGTCATGGTGCTCTGCGATCTGGGCCGGGGAGTGGCATTTCTCACCCTGGCGGCCGCACTCATCACCGGTCACATCCTTCTCCTCCACCTGTACGCCGTCGCCCTGGTCGAGGGGACGCTCTACGTCTTCTTCCACGTCGCCGAGGTGGCTGCCCTGTCATGGGTGGTGCCCGAGGTTCAGCTTCCCTCAGCGGTCGGACTGAACCGGGCCGTTTATCCCCTCACCGGATTGGCCGGCACCCCGCTCGGTGGCTTGCTCTTGCAGGTGGGTCGAGCCATTCCCTTTGCTGCCGACGCGGTGCCGTATCTTCTCTCGGCGCTGGCCCTCAACTCGATACGCGTTTCGTTCCAACGAGCGCGTACCACGCAGCGCGGCGCCCTCTGGGCCGGGATGGGAGAGGGCCTGCGTTGGCTATGGAACGAGCGCCTGTTCCGCTCTCTCGCTCTCATCTCGGTCGGCAACAACTTTTGGGATGAGGGGATGGGGCTGATCATCATCGTCCTGGCACGTGCGCAGGGCGCCGCGCCCGTTACTATTGGGATCGTCTTCGCCATCGGGGCGGTGGGGGTATTGGGGCATCGCTCCTGGTGGGACGGGTGCGAAACCATGTCCCCTATGGACGAGCTATCATCGCCACCCGCTGGGTGCTGCTGGCCTTCTGGCTCCTGCTGTTCGCCGTGCCCAACGCGGTGATCCTGGGTCTGCTGCGCGCGGTACTCAATGCTGCCGAAATAATGTACGGCGTCCTCCAGTACAGCCGCCGCATCATGCTGATCCCGGACCATCTGCAAGGACGCGCCAACAGTGCCTTTCGGTTGTTTTCGTTCGGCGCGGAGCCGTTCGGTGCGGCCGCCTCGAGAGCCTTGCTGGGGAGTTTCGGTCTTTCAACCACGTTTGCTGTCTTTGCCGGATTGCTGGCGGTGCTGGCGCTGGGAGCCGCCCTGGATGGAGTGATCAGGCAGGCGTAGGAGAGCCTTGCCCATGGACTCGCCCGGACCCGATGAAAAACCTCTTGTGGCGAGCGAACTTTTGCTCCTGGCCTGGACCATGCGGATTGTGTGTGCTGAGACGGCCAGAGGCCGCAAGAAAGGAGACAGCATGGAAAATGTGAGTAAAGGGGCCGATGAACTCGGCAAGGCCATGGAGGAGCATCCCGACAAAGCGAACGAGGCCGAGGGAAAGGCAAAGGGAGCGCCGGGGCAGCACGTCGGCCAGGGTACTGCCGACGAGGTGGTGAACAAGGGATCGGATCTCGTCGAGAACCAGACCCGAGGCCAGAACCAATAATCATCGCCTGGATCAGGGTTGCCCTGCTCGCGAGCCGCGCGGCGGGGAATGGAGGCGTTATGGATCTGCCCATGCGAGCGGCACAGGCCGATGCCGCTCGCCGCCTTGCTACACTGAGCCACAAACAACGATAGTAATCGGGATTAGTAGGCGCGCTGTCGCTCTAGAGAGAGCCGGGGATGGTGGAAACCGGTGAGCGCACGAGGTTGAATCCACCCAAGGTTCGTGCCCGAGGAGGGCTGCCGGGAGCCTCCCGTTATCGAGGTGCCGGGTCCCGCTCGCGCGAGATGTGGTAGAGCGGATCACGGCACTCAGATTGTGCATGGCAGCGCGGCGCCGCTTGCTTTGTCATCCTCCACGGTCACCTCAACCAGCGGCCTGCTCAGCCTGGCTCCGCAAGGCCGGATAGTAGCCGCTCGAGCATTCCGGGGCCGCTTCGAAATTGACGACGTCCCCGAGCCACCAGATCAGGTGTTAACCCATCGACCGGAAATCTCCATATCACGCGCCCCGGCTCCAGCATGTCGATGGCCCGATACCACTCTGCCATGGTCGGTCCAAACGAGACGTGGAGTTCGAAGTTCGATCTCCGCCTGGTTGAGTCGGCGTCTCGGTGTTGCCTTAACTGATCCGGCCCAGGATCGGAATAGAGCACAAGGTCTGCAAAACCCAGCTCACCCGCTTCCAGCATCTGGCGAGCCTCTGCCAGAGTGCCGTGCCATTCAGCCTCCGTAACGAGACCAGCCCGTAGCAGGCAGAGATCGTAGTAGTACTTGAAAGGATCGCCATCCAGCACCACCAACTCCCCCTCGGCATCCATGGCCAGGGCTTGTCGCCACCTCGCTCGCTGATAGGCTTTCTGGTCCGGGAGCGGAGCCATCTCCGGCTCGGGCAACCAGCGTCCGTCGGCATGACATCGACACCATGTGGTCTTCCCGGCAGCACTCGGTCCCTCAACCACGATGATCATGCCTATATTTTGGCATAGTGCCGGCTAAGCCGAGCATGTACTGGGCCATGCTCGGCTTGCGTGCCTTCTACCCCTATGCGGCTCTAGGGAAGCGAAGTCTCACGCTCCCTAACCGAATACGGCATTCTGTCCCAACCGCGTAGACAAGCACCGTCGTATCCAGCGCGATCCTGTGGAGAATGCGTCGTGATCGTCGCCCAACTCGGTGTCCACTTCTAAACCGATTTTTACAACTACTTCCATCCGGCGGCAAAGCCGAGCGATTTCCAGGACGATAGCCGTAGCTCGCCCCATTATCCGGGGCAGAGATGCTCAGAGTCTGGCCGCCTCACAATCTGCTATCGCAGTAACGTGAATACGCTCGCTGCGACTGCGGTTCCGAGTGCACTTCTCGAATCGTGGAAGGAATTGCCTAGCTCTCCTCGTTCTCCTCGAAGCGCCGGGCGAGGTAGGGCGCCATGTGGCTCCGGTACCGCTCCTGAAGATCAGAGCGCTTCCAGTCGTCTCCCCGGATCGATCCACGGCAGAGGGGAGTTCCGCAGGAGCAGGGCATGACCCAGGCGGGATCATCGCTCAGCACCCCGTAGTCGACCACGATCTCCTCGCCCGGTCGGATATCCCGGCGCGCTGATAGCGTCATCGGATCCTCCATCCACAGATTGGGGTCGCAGGAGTGATTGCCATAGATCATGGGATCATCGGCGGCAAAGACGATGATCGTGTCATCCGAGAGGGCAGCGCAGTCGTAGCGCTCCCGCGTCTTCAGCACCTCCAGTTCGGTGATCGGCAGCACCTCGCCGCCCCACCGCACGATCACTTCACCGGCACGAATCAGCTCGGTCGCAAAGAGTCCTCGGCCGTGAATCGGAGACTCTCGCGCTTCGACCCGCCGATCCAGCCAGGAGATGTGTCTGATGCCTTCGTCCATTTCCACTCCAACCATTGTGTCATTCCGCATCAGTTGTACAGCCACAGTCGCATCACGGGCATCATGGAAGTCATGGTCAGACGTGGCGAGCAGCAAAGAGAACGGATCCGACCACGAGCCCCGGTTCATCCATCGAGGTGGCGGAGATCGAGCGTAGCCAGGTCTCCCGATTGACCGTGGCGAGGGGGGCGAACGCCTCTTGGAACCGATCTCGCACGGCTCGAGGATCTCTCTCCCGTATCCCTCAGGGCCAGAGGAAGAGATCCTCGACCGTCCCTCGCAGCGCCATATCTTCAGCGCCGTACTCGTGGCGCACGGTGACGTTGGAGGATCGCGACTCGCGAGAAGCTCGGGCGCCGCGAGCAATCCTGTTCGGCCGGCGTGATCCGCGTCGACCTCGTGCGTGTGCCTGGCGTCAAACTGGTGCCAGTCTTGACCGAGCGGGAGCCAAGCCGAGAGGTGCCGTGATGCCTACCACCCTCTCGGCTCGTCCTACGTCAGATAATGACGGCCCACCATGGAGCCGCCGTTGGTACGGTCCTCAGATACTGTTTCCGCCCAGTGACCACCGCCACGCGACGCTTCCGCTCGACGCGCCCGATCGAGTTCTGGTGCGGTCTGACCGAGTGCGATCTCGCCGCATAATGGATACCGCGCACATCCTGCCTCGCATGTTGTCGGCGTACGATGGATGCAAAGAGGAGACGAGCACCCATGGTCAGTGACGACCGCGTCGAGTTAGCCCAGCTACACGAGGAGCGGGAGCGACTGCGTGCTGCTCATACGCCCGACGAGCCGGCCGCTGCATTCGCCTTCATCGAGCAGGAGCACGTGAACCATCTGGTCCAGCGGCTCTGCCGGGTGCTTGGCGTCTCCCCGAGCGGGTATTGGGCCTGGAAGCAGCGCCCTCCGTCTGCCCGAGCTCAGGCTGATCAGGCATTCCTCGTCGCATCCGGGCGATTCATGCGGCCAGTGGTGGAACAACGACGTCCTGCGGGTCCACACAGCTCTGGCGACGCAAGGGATCCACTTGTTGAGTCTCGATAATGTGTACCGGGGAAAGTCTCATATAGTCGTGCCGGTGAGCCCGGCCGCATACTGCTGCTGGCGGCAGTCGCGGTGTGAGAGGCAGGGCGAGCTGATACGTTGGCAATCGGACCACACCCGCGAGTTCCATCGCGCTCGATCGGTGATACGATGGCGGGGCGAGGTGCGCCGCGAGTGAGGCAACGGATGCATGCCGCGTGAGCAGGGCGCAGTGCTTCGTCTCGGGCGACGATAGGCGATCGGGATGCGAGCAGAGCGAGGCGGAGACATCGTGGGGGCCGGCACCCGGCGCTGGGTGTCGGTAGTCCTCGGCGAGCGCGTCGTCTCCGTCAAGAGGCTGGTCGGCGGGATGTCGACGGAATTAGTCTTCCTCGCTACCGAGAGCGGGCGACGGGTCGTGCTGCGTCGCTTCAGCGGCCCGCGGTGGGACACGGCCGGACCGGGGGCCGCGGCCAATGAGGCGGCGGTGCTGACGATCCTGGAGGGGACGGCAGTTCCCGCGCCCCGACTGCTCGAGGTGGACGCGAACGGAGAGCGGTGCGGTGCCCCGTCGGTGCTGAAGGAGTTCATGCCCGGGCGGCGGACGCTGCTCTCGGACGCGAGGAGACTGGCGGCCGCGCTCGCCGCGGCGATGGCGACGATCCACGACGTGGCGGCGTCGGCTATCAAGGGGTTGCCGGACGAGACGGCGTCGATCCTGCGGGGATTGGGCACCGAGGCGCCGGCCATCCGCGGTGCTCGGCCGGCCGCCTCCCTGTGGCAGGTGATCCGCGAGCAGCGCCCGCCGCTCCCCGCGGCCTCGACGCACCTGATTCACAACGACTTCAGCGCGAGCAACGTGTTGTTCGTGGACGGGCGCCTGACGGTGGTGTTGGATTGGGAAGACGCGGCACGGGGACACGCCGCGTACGACGTCTCCTTTTGTCGGTTGAGCACCGCCCTCACGCTCGGCGTGGAGGCAGGCGACCTGGTGCTGGCGGCGTACGAGGCGGAGGTCGGCACGCGTCTGGAGAACCTCGCCTGGTGGGATCTCGTGGCGGCCGCCCGCTTGCAGCCCGATATCAGCACCTGGACCGCCAGCGCCAACTACCTTGGCTCCGCCGATCCAACGGTCCGCGAAGTGGTGCGCCGGTTCGATCTTTTCGTGCAGATCGTCCGTGCCGGCGGCTGACGGCACGGGATGCGGCGCGTCTACGGGGGTGGCCGGGGGCCTTGTTCTACCAGTTGCCTCATCGATCGGCGAATCCAGGCGGCCAGCGCGGGCTGTCGACAGGGCAGGACGGCGTCATGGATACGCTCGGCCTGTTTCGGGAAGGTATTCGCGGGTAGGCGAGATAGGCGCTCCCTACGCGGAGAGGGTAAACCCGGTCACGCGGAGCCTCGCTCGGTTCGGTGCGCTCGGATGTTCAACCGCATGGCGGACCGCGATTCGCGATCCAGGCCCAGGTCTCTCGGGCTTGATCTGCCGGAACCAGCGGCCACGTGCAAGGTAGCACAGGGGAGATGACCCCCGCCGAGCTACAGCGCCAGAAGTCGCTCCGCCTCTGGGCCGCTCATCCACTCCTGCAGCTCGTCTGAGTCCTCTCGCCAGGTCTCACATGCCTCACCGACGGCCGAGACTGCTGCCCATCGCTCCGCTCGCGCTGGATCGTAGCCCAGGAGAGACGCAATCAAGCGCGCTCTAGAGGCGATGGATCGTGCCGGGGGATGGTAGGAGGCAAAGGACCCAACGTCGGAACACGGGTCGCCAATGCGAGGCATCGGATCGATGGCGACATAGCCGGTGGCGGCCAGCAGGATGTTCTTGTCGAAGAAGTCGCCATGGAGCAACACCACCTGCGGTGTTGTAGACCAGAGCCGAGCTGCGGCGTCCCGGCACTGCTGGAGCAGGTGTACACCCACCGTACTCGAGTCCGCTTCCAATTGCACGCGCTCTAAATCGGAGGCGAACGCCTGCAGGAAGGTGGGGAACGGATGGTCGTTCGGCACTCTGGCCGCATGCAGGATCCGGAGAAGGTGGGCGGCGACGTGGGCAGCCTGCTCGTCATCGCCGGGCGGCAACGGAGTACCGGGAAAGATTCTGTCAAGGAGCAGGGCACCGGCGCGCGAGTCCCAGTCCCGCAGCGTGACCGCGCCGGCGCCGCCCCACAGGCGGAGGGCAGCTGCCTCGAGGGCTGGTGCAGCAGAGGGTGGCGACAGCTTGAGGATCAGCGCTCGTCCGTCCTCATCCGTGCAGGAAAACACCTGCCCGAAGTACCCGCCAGGCAGTTGCTCCCCCATCTGGAGTCGCCACCGGTCGGCACACGCGTCCAGCAGATCTGGCAGCGCCTCGAGCCAGCGGGAGGTTGAGCCGTTGTCAGAGCACTCCATAGAAGTAGCCTAAAAGGCGGGAACACCCGCGGGATACAGGCACGACATCCACCGGGAGCCAATTGTAGCTGTGGGCGACCCCTCATCGTCATCAGATTATCCTCCAACGGTGGCGGGGGAGACGGCACGCTTTTATGAGACAGCAGGCGGTATGCATTATCCAGACTCAACACCACTGCGGACGCAAGCAGGTCGCGCGCCTCATGCGGCTCCATGGGCTGAAGGGATCGACGGGACCAGCCGGCGGACGAGACAACTGATCGTTCAGATCGGTCGCGGGAGGCCCCGGGTCACCTGCTCCGCTGGCTCGGTGATGGCGCCGGCACGCTCCAACTGGATCCGAAGAGTGTGGCCCGGGTAGTGCAGGGCGAGGCCGCTTCGCACCTCGACGTGCCACACTTGCTCGACCAGTGCGCTAAGACGCGCCAGATCGTCGGCCGTTTGCGGATACGGCTCCGAGATGTAGAGCCAGCGTTCGTGTTCCTCGTGCACGAGGCGATAGGCATGGTCGACGGTGACGAACTCCCCCAAAGGACTGGTTTCGCCTGGGAACCATCCCGGCTTGAGTTGCCAGCCATCACGGCGGAGGAGTTCGGCACTCACCATGCCCATGATCGTCGCGGCGAGATCATCGAGGAGATCGAGTTGGTCCCGGTCGAGGGAGGCGGGCTCGGTCGCTCGAAGGGCTGCCAGAATGTGTTCGGCGGCGGCCGACATGGCATCGTCCCGGTCGTCGAGTTGGAAACGCCCCTGATACGTGTCGAAGTCGGGGAGTCCGTCTGCTCCAGTCATCGTTCCCTCCTGGACGTAGCGTAGCGCATGCGGGCCAGGGCAGCACGGCCAGGACGAGCTAGCGCAGTAGGGTGAAGACGGCCGCTGCCACTGCCGCTCCCAGCACCGCTCCGGCAACGACTTGCATCGGTGTGTGATCCCCCGCCTGCACCCGTGCCCACCCGACAAGGGCCACCAGCGGCGTCGCTCCCAGGAATTGCGGGCCGAACACCAGGACGAGAATCACGACCGCTCCGGCGACGACCGCGACATGGATCGAGATCTTCCAGGCGGGCGTCACCAGCAGCGAGACCCCCAGTCCCACCGCCCTGGCCACCACCAGCGCCACCAATTCGCGCGGCGCACGCAAAATTACCATGAGCCCCAATCCCACCAGCACCGAAACGACCCCAACCGATAGCGGAAGCGGGCGCTGCCGGCGAACGGGCACGTGGTGGTCGGTGAACTGCCGGCGGCGCACGCCGCGCAGGAGATAGAGAAAGGGCAAGAGCGCGGCGAAGAAGACGGCCAGGAGCCCCCACCAGAGCCCGGCTGCGGTGAAGGTGCTGTGCACGGCGACGATGAGCAAGAGGCTGCCGGCGACTGGCGCTGGAGCAAACACCTCGGTGATCAGACGCGCGAGGCGCTGCCGTGCCATCACGGTCGCTTCGTCCGCCGGTCGGTGGTGGTCGCGACGTCGCGGCCATGCTCGACCGAGGCCACGATCGTACGCACGATGGGGGAGTGGGTGTAGTGATGCGCTACCCGCTCCAGCACGGCAATCTCGCTCGGCAGGTCCGCGCCACCGGACATACCAGCGCTGGACGGCCCCGACACGCCCCGCGTCCCTTGTCGTGTCGCGCGCATCGCGGCAGCCAGCGATGCCGCCTCGACCACGGCCTGGCGCTCGTGCTCCGAGAGTCCCGCTGCCCGGCACAGACGCCTCGCCTCGTCAGCAATCGCGGGATCCATGCACGGTCGGAGCGCCAGGCCCCCGTCCCGGATCTCGACCACCCGCCGGTAGAGCCGGAAGTTGAGGTCGCGGACGGCGAGCACCTCGGCCACCGGCGAGGCGGGCGGGAGGAGGGCAATCCGGGGTCGGGAGCGATACAGGGCACGCCAGAGAGGATAGAGACGGCGGTAGGCGCGGTAGTGACCGGCCCAGCGGTGGAGAGCCGGGATCCCGAGGTGCGGGAGCACTACCGCGAGCAGTACTTCCGGGCAACGGGCAAATTGGCGCGGCTGTATTACGAGGAGGGACGGGCCGAGCTGGCATTGCCTCTCTATAAGGAGATTCTCCGAGCGGAGCAGACGCTGGAGGATATCGTCCGCCAGCTCTACCGCTGCTATGGACAGCTCGGGGACCTCACCTCGCTCATCCGTGAGGATCGCCACCTTCGGCAAGCGCTCCGGGAGGTCGACGCGGCTATAGGCGGCACACCGGCGAACGGACAGGAGTTTGAACCGGAGCCCGAGACGACTGCGCTCTTCCGAGAGATTCGGGTGGGGCTGGAGACGAGGCCTGCTGGCATGGCTGATAATCGATGAGAGGGAATGGCGGTTTCACGTTCAACCTAAGTCTGGATTTCGCACGGTGATGATTCGGCAAGACTTCGCCAGTTTTGGGCGCTCTCAGCCACGCTTCGGAGAGGCATGGCCGCGAGACCGGAATTAGCTTATTGATCAGGACATCTGGCGCCTGCGCCTCTCTGTTTTGCATCCGCTTGCAAGTCGTGACGGATGGCTGGTGGTCCGTGAAACGGCGATTGGATGCCACATTTATCACCGTGCGAAATCCAGACTTAGTTCGCGCACGGGGCGGGGAGCGTGTCTTGGCAACGGGTCTTTGGGGGTCGGCGGCGGTTGGTCGACCTGACGGGCGCAGATCGAACGCCGCGGTCGCAATGCGTAACGCGAGGTTACCGAAGCGTCGATGTGGACATCGTCAAGAAGGAGGAGCCGCATGACTCGAGCACCGTTCCAGGTGTTGGTACTGCCGTATAGGCATATACAGGATTCCATCCTGTACGCAATTTTTTGCCGTGAAGCGAGTACTGGGGGTTACTGGCAGGGAATCGCTGGCGGAGGAGAAGTAGGCGAGACGCCACTCGAGGCCGCTAAGCGTGAAGCGCGTGAAGAGGCAAGCGTTGATCCAAACTCAAAATTCATCGCGTTGGATACTCGTGCGATGATCCCGAGGTATTACTTTTCTGACCGAGATTGGGATCCAGATATCCTGGTGATACCGGAGTATAGCTTCGCGGTACATGTCACAGATGAAGAGCTGAGCTGTTCTGAGGAGCATACCGAATATTGTTGGCTCGACTATGAGCAGGCCACGGAGTTGCTGCACTGGGATAGTAACAAAACAGCGCTTTGGGAGTTGAATCAACGGTTATTAAGAAGAGGGTCAGCCCCTTAATCGATGAGGAGCATGGTCATGGCCACTGGCACCAGCGGTAGGGCCTATGCGTGAGGGTGTAAACGCTGGGGGAGAGGACAGAACGAGCGCTCCTTGAGAGTATGGTGTGAAACCAACCCCACCAAACCCAAGGAGCGCGCCATGGAGTCTACCACCCTCTCCGCTACCCTGACGTCCTGCCCGATCACAGCCACGAGTTTGGCTGCTGCGTTCGCGAGCATCCCTGATCCGCGCCGGGAGGCCAGCGTCATCTATCCCCTCCCGGCGGTGCTCGCGCTCGCGACGGCCGCTTTGGTCTGTGCCCACACCTCGGTCTTAGCGATGGCCGAGTGGGGGGCGCGCCAAGACCCCGACCTCCTGGTCCACCTCGGCTTCTCTACGGAGCGGATCCCCTGTCAATCGACCATCCATCGGCTCTTCGCCAAGCTCGATGCCCACGTTCTGGCGGCGGCCCTCCAGGCCGCCTTTACCGACGAGACAGAGCGGGAACGGGGAATACAGGGGATTGCAATCGATGGCAAAGCTCAGCGTGGACGCCTCCAGTTTGAGGAGCATGGGACTCCAGTGCATGCCATGGCGGCCTTTTGTCAGGAGCGGAACCTGGTGCTGGCTGAGGAACCCATCGAGCATGTGGGCGACAAGGCGGAGGCAGAACTGACGGTGGCGCCCTCCCTGATCAGCCGCCTCGATTGGCACGGTCGAGTGCTTACCGGTGATGCGCTCTTCTGTCAGCGATCCCTCTGTCAGCAGGTGCTCGACGCCGGTGGCGATTATCCCCTCACCGTCAAAGCCAACCAGGGCACGCTCTACCATACCCTCCGGCAGGTCTTTGATGTCGAGGCCCGTCCGCTCTTGGATCGACGCACGACCCAAACCATTGATCACGGCCATGGACGGACGGCCGAGGTATGCCAACTCATGGTCACCAGTGATCTCTTGGCCGTTCCCGACTGGCCCGGTCTTGCTCAGGTCTTTCGGATCGAACGGACCTGGCAGGCGAAAGGGAAGCAGCATGAGCAGCTCCGCTACGGGATCACGAGTCTCCCCAAAGCCATCGGGACGCCCGAGCAGCTCCTCCAGCTCCGCCGGGGCCACTGGCTCATTGAAAATCGGGGGCATCGCACCAAGCATGTCAATTTGGACGAGGATGCTTCCCTGATCCATCACGACCAGGGTCCCATGGTCTTCTCCTTACTCCGTGACGCCAGTCTCAACCTGCTCCGTCGTGCCGGCCACACCCGCATTGCCTCGGCCTTGCGCGACTATGCCCAGCATGTCGATGCCGCCGTCGCCCTCGTCCTCATCCCCGCTCGCGCACCGGCCCTACCTCCAGCCAGCATGGCAAGATAAGCTGAACCGCCAGGCTCAATCGGCCACAAGGCTCCGGCGTCTGGAATCCTACAACTTCCGTCTGTTCTCCGCACAGTCGTTCTCCGTCGAGCGGGTTGCTAATCTGGAAGGCCATGGAAGAATTAGAGTCGGCGCCCTGGTTGCTGCTCGGGTGCCGCATCTCGGAAGATTTGCTCGATACGTGGTGCCACCACCTCGTGACGCGACATGCGCCGTTGTACCTCACTGACGACGCGCTGTCCCTCCTGCCCCCGGATGTGCCGCTCTTTACGCGGGAGGAGGTTGCCTCAAACTTCCCGGATTTGCCCCTAGAAGCGCGGGATTCTTACCAGATATACAACGTCGATGACGCGGCCCGTCATGTCGTTCTGGCGGACTCGCCAATTCTGCGCGCCTTGCCAGACACTGATCGTGCGTCCCTGCTTCGTCTGCAGTGGACTCTCGGACGGGGGCAGATCTACGATCTCGCATACTTTGAGGAACTCTGTGGCGACGAGCTGGAGGCCCGGATGCTTGCGCGGCCCTTTATCTTCGATACGGACGGCGGACCAATGGTGGCTCTGGGCCACGACGTATGGTGGAAGCTCTCGCGAGGCAAGCGGCATGAGTGGCTGAGACGCTTTGTGTCCCGAGATCGAGGGGAGTGTGTGTCAGGTCAGGTGGGCCGTGATCTCTGGGAGGAGATTGATGCGGCGAGTGGTCCAATGACGCGTCGTCTTGCCGGAACCTACGCATCCAAGAGTGGTCCCAATTGCTTCTCCACTACGCGGGCATCGATGACCCGTGACGTGAACGTAGCGACGATTATCGCGGATCTTTGGCTGCACCAGGCCCCCTTCCTGCGAGATCTCAATCGTCTCGGCTTTATCTCGCGCGGTTTCGAGCCCGACCCCGTGTCCGTTGGCGCGAATTCGATCCTCCTTTGGAGAGACGAGACGGGCACGTATCAGCACGCCTGCTACGTTCCCTATGCTGGCTTGGCCTTGAACAAAGATTCGCAGGCCTGGTTCGCGCCCCGACAATTGCTCCCGCTGACACACATAGTCAGCGAGTGGAATGATGAAGGCCTCAATGTGATCGTCTACCGGGTAGCATGACCACACATCATGCGCAACCTGTCCAGGCCGGTCGAGCTTGTCGAGAACGGGGATCTTCCCGGTGATCCCCGCCTCATGCGCTCGGGGGCGGCGGGGGGCGCACCGGAACGGGAGACGACCGGATAATCGAGGTCGTCGTGGTGCCGTAGAGAGAGAATCGGTCTCGGCCCTCACAAGGTGTCGCGCAACGAGTAAGGAAGGTACCCGAATAGCAACACTTCGTTGTGGCTGGCGCGGCGTGCCCAGCCTTCTAGTCCGTCGCGCGACCGGGGCGTTTAGAGCGTTTCGCGGAGTCATTGGACCGAGTAGCCGTAGTGGCGGAAGCAGTTACGAGCGACCTGTGGGGGGACTTTGTCCAGTGCGGCGGGGAGCGCCGCTTCCAGGGCGTCACGGGTCGTGGC
>JAABUJ010002585.1_pt1 | contig 22006 bp, 26 predicted proteins | sample 5559131 | NCBI WGS metagenome assembly JAABUJ01 (sample SAMN10711875, study PRJNA513366) | rock metagenome | isolation source: Antarctica rocks | place: Antarctica: Victoria Land, Mt New Zealand nord | collected 2016-01-07
GCTCTTAACCCCAGCAGCTCGAGGTGGTTTGGAGCCGACTCCTACCAGCCGATTCCGAGGGACCTACCCTCATCTCTTGTGCAGCATGGTCACTCCATACCGGAAGCTCCCTTCGTGACACACTGAAATATTTATGGCGTTTGCGGATCGACTTCTCATCGATGCCGATATACCGGACGACGCGCGCCGTGCGCCGCTGCAATCCGCGACCGACGGCCCGCATCATGATGCCATCAACCTCGTCCCAAGTGATGCGCATCCGACGCACGACCGCCTCAAAGGACAACTCGCGCAGCCAGGCGATGACGCACTGTTCAAAGAGCGCCGTAAACCCGCTACGCTCCTCTGCCCACGGAACGGCGATTTGCTTGACCCCGTGCTTCTCGCATCCGACGCGCGGAACGTCGGCGACAACGAAAAGCTCATACTGGCAGAAGTCCAAATGACGCCAACGCCGTGGCCGCGTATCGTATTTGCTTGCCGGCTCGCCGCAAACTGAGCAGTTCGCCGCACCGTCGTGAACGACGGCGACTTCGGCACTCTGCGCAGCGACATCCAGCTTCGCGTCAACGATCTTCCAGGGCGCCGTGATGCCAAGGACTTTGGTGTAGAGTTCGATATCCCGCACGGCGCCTTCTTACGGCGCGGCATGCGACTTTTCGTTCTCGCATCTTCGATCATTAGCCGCAGCAGCAGGCCGGTGGACAGGGGTGAATCCGGATGATTCACGCTGTCCACCGGCTCGCTTTCCTCACTTCTTGACCCACACAGAATCCGGAAGCGCCGTTAATGTTAATGGCGGATGGTCGGTGTGTCCGCGCGAACTGTAGGCTGACTGCAATCGTGCCGGACGTGCATCTCATCGCCCGGCCGAATGGGTCTTCTGAAGACAATTCGTTCATCCACGGGGTTCGCAAATGAATCAACCGCAGCCGAAAGCCATTTCGCTCGTCGACTTCCTTTCCTGGGAACAACAGCAGACCGATCGGTATGAATGGATCGACGGCACGGTCGTGCGCTGCGGGGGCGGCAGTTACGAACATGCCACAATCATTTCAAACTTGAACGCGGTATTTCACAGCGCAGCCGGCACTGGGCCATGCTTCGTCCAAGGCTCCGACCGGAAGCTGGTTCCGCGCGACCTCAACGGACACGATCTTGGCTCGTTTTACGCGGACATCTTCGTCTCGTGTGCAGCCGAAGACCGCAAGGGAAATGCAGCACACCTCCCGGCGCTGGTGATTGAAGTCCTCTCCGCCCACGTCGGCCAGGAGTTCACGCATAAGAAAGAGGCGTACCTCGGTTCGGCTCAACTGCTGGAATATTTGATCGTTGATTCGACCCGTCGCTACGTCGTTCGTTATGCGTGGCAGACGACGGCAAATGGCGGTCGTCGTTTGCTCACAGCTGAATATCGTCACGGTCCCGTGGCTATGTCCACGCTCGGGTTAAGCGCCACATTTGACACGATTTACGCCGGAACCAATGTGTCAAGCATCCTTCATCCGACCCTTCCCTACGACGAAGACGAGGCCGAAATTCTCCGCGATTAACGGCCGACGGACGGCCTTGATGAGTGCTTCCGTCCAAAAGGCACCGGAGCATCAACGGGCCGCGATGATTCGATTCGATTCGATCACCCGCTTTTGCGACGTTAGATCACGTAATCGAATACGTCCTGGGCAGCGAAACTACTGGCGTCGCATGAACCGCTTTGCCAGTCGTAGACAAGAAATCGGCCGATCGGGGCGGCGTAGACGTGCAGCGAGACCGAAGGGCGGTCGACGCGCACCGCATGGATGTCATGCAGATCGTCGATCCCGCGGGCGTCGATGTCGCCGAGTTCGAGCGGCGCGGCGGCACACTGTTCGAGCCGAACCGGGCCCGGGCGGCGTCCGCCTGCGACTCGCACGTAATCGTCGATCGTGAACGATCCCGTTTGCGGCACGAGCCAACAACGGTTGCCACCGTGGTCGTGGATCGCGGAGCGCGCGCCGGGCGCCCAGCACAGCACGAGTAATTCGAAGACGCCGTTGCGATACACGCAGTTGCGCGTGTACGCACCGTCTTCGTAGCGCAGGTACGGTTCGAGCGCTGCGGGGTCGATTGTATGCGTGCGCAACAGCGCGTCGACTCTTCCTCCGTCGTCGTGCAAGTTGGGGATGCGTCGCAGACGCTCGGTCAGATCAGCGAGTGACTCGACCAACGTAACCTCTGCGAAAGCGGAATGTCACGGTCCGACGACAACCCGGACGAAGTTCTTCGGATGTAGATAGGCAGAAAAAGCGTGCTGCACCGCGCCGGCATCACTTGCGATGATGCGCTCGTCGTCGCGGCGGTTCGTATCGAGCGGTAGACCCTCGGAGGCGGCATCGAGCAATGAGCTCCCGATCGAGGCCACCGCCGACTCGCCGATCAGCGAGCGGTGTACGAGCGAAGCCTTCATGAGTGAGAGTTCGAATGCCCCGACCGGTTCGGCCTTCATTTTTTCGATTTCGGCATCGATCAGTGCGTTGATGCGCGGTTGGTTAGCAGGCAGGCAGGCGAACGAGACGGTGAAGCGTGAGCGCGGGCCGCCGGACGACAGTTGGGAGCCGATGCTGTACACAAGTCCCGCATTTTGCCGTAAGTCGCGGAACAGGCGGCTTTGATCGGGGCCGAGCGCCCCTCCGCCCAGGATCGCGTTGCCGAGTTGCAGCGGGGAAAATTCGGGTGCCGAGCGTGCGAGCGGGACGATCTGCATCAGCGAAACCGTGTCTTGGCCGCCCGTCGGCACATGAACGTCACCCGGCTGGTTGAGCGGCACCGCGCCCAGTTCGAGCGCGGGCCGTTCTCCGGTTGCCCGCCACGCCCCGAAGTCTCGTTCGATCGCGCTGCGGGCCGTGGCGGGGTCGATGTTTCCGATGACGACGATCGTGGTGAGATCGGGCCGTACGACCTGACGATCGTATGTTTCGACATCGTCGAGCGTCAGTACCGACAGACCGCTCGTGGTCGGCTCCCGCAGTGTTGGATCGCCCGGCGGCAGCAAGAGCCGCTCGGCGCGACGCAGGGCTTGCGTGCCCGTTCCGTTCTCCGCCGTTTGCAGTTCCTGGGCTGCGCGCCGCCGCGCGACCTCGAAGGTCGCTTGATCGAAACGCGGTCGCAATTCGTTCTCGGCGAGCAGACCAATCGCGCGGACGGCGCGCTGCGACGTCGTTTGCATCGCGAAGTCGTAGCCCGCCGAGAGCGACGTATCGATATCGTCCTGCGCGCGCACGAAGGCAACGCGATCTTGCGTCTGCGTACCGAGTCCGAAGAGGGCGGCGAGCACCGACGACACGCCCTCTTTGCCTTGCGGTTCTTGCAGCGCCGCGTTCGTATGTACGCGACCGAACACGAACACGGAATCCGAGATCGTTTCGGGCTCAATGATTAGGCGTATGCCGTTGGAGAGCGTCGCCTGCAACGGAGTGCGCGTCGATGCCGGAACGCTGACGCTTGCGACGAGGGCGTGCGCCCAAGCGGGTAGTTCTGTCACCGGCGGTTGCGGGGAGAGGGGTTTTTCGGGACCGCCCTGCGGCGGTGCCGGCGGAGCGCTCACCGACGCGCCGGCTGACGGCGTGAGCGCGCCCAAGATTGCGTGATCGAGGTTGAGATACCGCTTCGCGGTGCGATTTACTTGTTCGATCGTTACGTCGGCAATGAGTTGCTGTTCGCGCTCGATCGACGGTTCGCCGTCGAGCGCGATCGTCGTCGCCCAATCCGAAGCGAGTGCAGAGATCGAGTTGCGGCTCAGCTCTTGGTCGGCGATCAAACGTCGCTTCATCGTCGCGAACAGTTCGGGCGGCACGCCGTCCTTCGCATAACCGTCCACGATCGCTTCGAGTCGTTTGACCATCGCAGACGGATCGCCGCCCTGCGGCAGCGCGGCAGTCGCATAGGCGAGTTGGCCTTGCGGGAAATAGGGCAGCGACAACCACTCGGCATCGAGCGCGTCACCCGTATCGGCGAGTGCGCGCAGCGGTCCGCGATCGGAGCCCAAGATTGCCTGCAGCACGTACGAAGGCAAGAAGTCGGGGCTGACGATACCCGGCATGCGGAACGCGACGAGCGCGAGCGGGTACACAAGCGTCGTCGAACGGCGCAAAACGACCCGGCCGAGCGGCGAAAACTGCGCGGTCGCGTGAGCGGGTACGGCGCGCTTGGGTATCGCCGCAAAGCGGGCGCGAATCTGCGCGAGCACGGTCGTCGGATCGACATCGCCCGCAATCACGAACACGGCGTTGTTGGGCGCGTACCACTTCTGATGAAAGGCTTTGATTTCGGGACCGGTAAGCCGATCGAAGGCGGCGCGCGTTCCGACGCCTTCGCGCGCGTACGGCGTTCCCGCAAACACGATCCCGCGGACGTCGCGGAAAAAATCGCCTCCCGGCGTCGATTCGTCGTGGAGCACTTCTTGCTCGATCGCGCCGCGCTCGTTTTCCCATTGCGCCTGTGAATCGAGAACGTCACGCATGCGATCGGACTCGATGCGCAGCACCGCATCGAAATCGGCAGCCGGTACCGTGAATTCGTACTGCGTCAACGTGTCGCTCGTCTCAGCGTTGAAATCGCCGCCCAAGGCCGTCGCGATCGTCCCGAGCTGACTCGTGGAGAGATTCTTCGTGCCGCGGAACATCATGTGTTCCTGCGCGTGCGCCATCCCGGGATAGGCGGCGGGATCGTCGCGCGAGCCGACCAGGTACGACATGTCCGTCGAGATCACGGGTGCAAGGCGGTTGCGGACGATGACGATGCGCAGCCCGTTATCGAGCGTCGCCTTCACGACCTCGTTTGTGCCGGCGGCTTTGGTGCCGGCCGGACCCGCGAGCAAAGCGACGCAGCATGCGGCGACGAGGGAAGCCAGGGCGCGTGAAAATCCAGAAGACATTATACGGAGGTTTCGGAGTGACGCATGGCCGCCCTACTTGGCGGGATGCGCGCCGCCGCGCGGGACGCGGGGCACGGGGCAACCACCACGCTGTCGCGTCGTCTTGTAGCGAAGCGTCGGGCCGGCGTTCGCCGATCTCGTCGGCGAAGGTAAGGACCTGCTGCGCGCGTTCTATGGCGCCACGCGCGTCGGCAGCGTTAAAGATACGATTGGGATCGATACCGCCGCAAGCAATGTGCGATCAGGCTGCATAAACACAAAGCGCTTCGGCGACGATCGTCCGCCCGAACGATGTTGACGGAAGTTGTTCGGCGTATTCCTGCGGAGTGACCACGAGTAAATCCAGGCCGAGCGGCACGTCGAATGCGCGACGGATGTCGAGATCGCGCTCCGCGCGACGGAGCGGCGTGTCACGCACGATTAAAACATCGAGATCGCTTCGCAAGCGTATCGAATCGCGGACGAATGAGCCAAATACGTAAGCGGCCCGAACGTCCTCGATGGCCCGGCAGATATCGACGATCCTCGCGACGGCACGCTCAAGCAACGCGCGGCGCGCCGCCAAGCGTTCGCGATAAATCGGCTCGCTTACGGCATGCACCTCATACGCGTTCGACGCCGTGGCAAACGGGCCTATTCGGTAATGCGGCAGCAGGCCGCACAATGCGACGGCAACAGATTCAGAGATTATCCGGACCAAACCGAAGGGGTCGGTGCGGCGCTTCCCGATAGGAAGCGTATGAACGCGTCCCTTGATGTCGTCGGGATCGGAAACGCGATCGTCGATGTAATCGCCTCGGCCGATGACGCCTTTCTCGTGCGTCACGGTATGCCCAAGGGTGCGATGATGCTGATCGACGAGAGCCGCGCGCAGGCGATCTACGCCGCGATGGGTTCGACCATCGTCACCTCGGGAGGCTCGGCGGCGAACACGATTGCAGGGATCACGTCGCTCGGTGGTCGCGCGGGCTTCATCGGCAAGGTGCGTGACGATGCGCTCGGCGCGGAATTTCGCCACGATATCACGGCCATCGGCGCCGACTTTCGAACTCAGGCGGCAACCGAGGGTCCGGCGACCGCGCGGTGCTTGATCGTGGTGACGCCCGACGCGCAACGTACGATGAACACGTTTCTCGGAGCCTGCGCGACCTTGGGACCCGACGATCTCGATGCGGCGCTGATCGGATCCGCGAAGTTCACCTATCTCGAAGGGTATCTGTACGATCAGCCCCTCGCGCAGCAAGCCTTCCGCGAAGCAGCCGGCATCGCCCACACGGCCGGCCGCAAGGTCGCGCTGTCGCTCTCGGACGTATTCTGCGTGCAGCGGCATCGGGCGGCGTTCCTCGCGCTCGTCGAACGTCACGTCGACGTCCTTTTCGGGAACGAGGCCGAGGTGAAGGCGCTCTTTGACGCCGATGATTTGGAACCGTCGCTTCACAAACTTCGCGACTTAACCGATCTCTGTGCGGTGACCCGCAGTGCCGCGGGTTCGGTCATCATGGCCGGTGCGGACCGGATCGATGTGCCGGCGGCGTCGGTTACGCGCGTCGTTGACACGACCGGCGCCGGCGACTTGTACGCCGCCGGGTTTCTGTACGGGCTCACCCGCGGTGCAGCGCTGCGCGCCTGCGGCGACTTGGGCAGCCTCGCGGCCGCCGAAGTGATCGGCCACTTCGGCGCGCGCCCGCAGGTGCGGCTCAAAGACCTGATCGCCGTCGGAAGCATTTCGTGAGCCGCGCGTTCGTCAAGGAGCGTGACGACAATGAGCCCGAGCACGCGCTGCCGCTCGAGCGGGAAGCCCCACATTTCGTCACCAGACGCGGTCTAACGCAACTCACGGCGGCCGCGCGGGCGGCATCCGATACCGAGCGAACCAGACTAGAACGCCGTTTGGCAGCGGCCGTCGTCGCTTCGACGCCGAGCGACCCCGCCTTCGGCGCTGCGGTCACCTCACGCAATGCATCGGGCAAAAAGCGTACGTACACGCTCGTCGGCGAAGATGAGGTCGATGTCGCGAACGGCCTAGTCGGCGAAGCTTCGCCGCTAGCGCAAGCGCTACTCGGCCATCGCGTCGGAGACGTTGTTCGCTGGCAACGACCGATCGGCGACGAGATATTGACGATCGTCGCGATCGATTACGAAGCGCTCGGATAGGTTGGGTACCGAATACCTGTGGCAAGACGGATCCCCGCGATCAGCATCGTCGCCTCGATCCACCGGAGCGCATCGAACGCACCGCACACTCTCCACATCGCGCCCGTAGATGGACACGCATTCTTTTGGTGGCACATGGCATCCGGTTATCCCACAGCCGAAATTGACTGGATTCGAAGCGTGACGCATCTCGAACAGTTGACAGAGCGGTTCTAAATCGACGGTTTGGGATGATCTCGCTACATTGGGCGACGCGGCTCCCGGCGGCCCGAAACACTGTCCTGAAACAGCAACGTCGACATTACGAATAACGGCTGAGTTGCCGCACCACTTACGAGAAGACGCAACAGCGCGCGCTCTGTTTGCCCGAACCGCCACAGAAGTGCATTTTACCGAGCGCTATGGAGGCACGCGAAGGGAGCAACGGGTCCGGCAGCGATCATACAGCTCATGAAGACGCGTGGTTCGGCGAGCGCTGCGTGCGCCGTTTTGATTACCGCGGCGCTGGCGGCGCCGCTTAGTTCCCTCGGCGCAGCGCCGCTGCGGTACAAGCCCGTTTCCGAACGAACCTTCGCTGCCGGGAGCGCGGCCGACCACGGCGGGTTCGCGCGCCTCGATGAAGCGTCTCGGCGCGCCATCGGATCGGCGAATACCGTCACGGCCGATCCGCCGGTCGCGCGCCCGAACGAAACGCCGTGCGTCGTGACGCTCTTTCGCGATGAGAAGTTTGCCGATTTCAATGCGAAGCCGTTCGCGTACGCGCCGCCGGGCGCGTGTCCCGGACCATGGGCCAAAGTCGTGCTCGTCGGAAACTTCAACGTCTCAGCCGGGGTGCAATTCGATCGCACCGCACAAGTTTCGATTGGGAACGTCAACGTGTATTACGGTACGACGCCCGAACCGTCGTCGAACCTCTCACCGCACTGGCACTTCGAACGTGATCTGACCGACGTGAGCGCGCTGCTCGAATCTGCGCACGCAGGCGAAGCCGACCTGGGGAACCTCGTCAATTCTACGTACACCGGCATCATCACCGGCACGGCGTACTTGCAATTCTATCCCGCCCGCGAGCACATTGCCGCCGCCCACACGCCTGATGTCGTCCTGCCGGTCCCGAACGTCCCCGGGGGCGCGCAAGCACTACCGGCGACGACGAGCATGCTGTCGGCGACATACGCTTTTCCGGCCAACGTCGAGCGCGCCTATCTCGACGTGTTCGCGCAGAGTCAAAGCAGCGACGAGTTCTGGTACACGTGCGTCCCGAACGACGTCGCGCAGGCGCTCAATAGCTGTCCGAATACCGCGTTTCGCGAAACGGGAATTTCCGTCGACGGAGTGCCGGCCGGCGTCGCGCCCGTATACCCGTGGATTTTCGCGGGCGGCATCGATCCGTATCTGTGGCGTCCGATTCCGGGCGTGCAGACGCTGAACTTTAAGCCCTACCGCGTCGATCTGACGCCGTTCGCGGGACTGCTCGACGATGGGAAATCACACACCGTATCACTTGGCGTGTACAACGCGGACAACTACTTCTTGGCGACTTCGACGTTACTGCTGTATCTCGACCGCGCAAGCCGCCACGTCGCCGGTGCGCTGACCCGCGATACGCTCGCAGCTGCGCCGACGCCGAGCGTGCGCGAAAATATCGTGACGAGCGGAGGCTTCCCGAGCGGCACCATCTCCGTCACGTCCGGACGCGCGTACGGGATCGAGGGCTACGTCAATACGTCGCACGGGCGCGTCACGACGAAGCTGGAAGGCAACGTCGGCTTCCGCAACGAGCAGCGTTTCGTCAACTCGGCGACGCTCTCGGTCCAGGACATCAATCAGAATACGGTCGTCGACGTGCTGACGCGCCGCACGGAGCCGCGGAGCGTCACCATCCAGGACGACTACCATCGCTATCCACTCGTGGCCGATATCAACCTCGCGATCTCTCCACAAGGATACGCGCAGGCGACGACGATTCACCAACGATTCATCAACGCGAACGCGAGGGTGGGTACGTCGGCTCCGCCATCGTTCGACTACGTGAGCAACCGAGTCGAAGCAACCGACACGCTGAACTTCGATCCCTCGTTCCACTTCCTGGGACACCATGGCCAAATGAGTTCGCAGCGGTACGTTGCCTTCGGCTCAAACGGCGCATGCTACCAGCAGTTCATCACCGCGAAGAACGACGTGCTGACCGGCGTGACCAACGGCTGCGGGACCGAGCCCGACGCTCAACTTCTCTTGCGAGCGATGCAAAGACGGCTGGGCGAACTGAAATAGGAACAGAACGTGCGGTCAACGTGTGGTGCGAGCGGTTTTCGTGGGGGGCCGCCCCGAGCGACCAGTCCGAGCTTGAGGTGTCCTGTTACCAGGTGGGCGCGCCCTGAGGATCTCGAGGTTATCAACGCACATCTCTCATCCGATCCGCGCCTCGCAGCACTGATCGCCCGTCGGCCGGGGCTTCGCGTCACCGGAGCTTGGGATGGATACGAACTCACCATCCGGGCGATCCTCGGACAAACAAATCTCGGTCGGCGCGGCGTCAAAGCTGGCGGCGCGGCTGGTAGACCGGTTCGGTACGCCGCTGCCGGCCGCTCTCCGTGGCGACGGGCATGCGGTGCAGCTATGCTTTCCGCCGCCTGAAATTCTCGCCGACGCCGACATCGCATCCCTCGGAATGCCGCGGGCGCGGGCCGATGCGATCCGCTCCGCCGCGCGGGTCGCCGTCGACGATCCTCGCTATTTTCGAACCGTCACACGATCTCACGGGCTCCATCGAACGCTTGCGCCGAATTTCCGGCGTCGGCGAGTGGACTGCGCAGTACATCGCGATGCGCGCCATGCGGGAGCCCGACGCCTTCCCATCGGGTGACATCGGACTCATGCGCGCTTTTATGGACGAGCGCAGCTTGCGCCCAACGTCTCGCGAACTACTGGAAGCTGCGCAAGCGTGGCGTCCGTGGCGCTCGTACGCGGCCCTGCATCTCTGGGCTTCGGATACTGAGCGCATTCGCGCAGCGACAATAGCATGATGCTCTTTCGCGACGAAATTCGTTCCCCGATTGGAACGATCGTGGTCGTGACCGACGACACGTCGCTGCGCGCGCTCGACTTCCTCGACTATTCCGATCGCATGCATCGCTTTGTTACGCACGCACTATGGAAGCGCTGATCTTCGCAACCGCCGCGCGCGCAAGATCGGCGTTCGCGAGCGACTCGACGCCTATTTCGCCGGCGATCTGCGCGTACTCGACGTCCCGACCGACACGAACGGCACGCCCTTTTCAGAAGACCGCATGGGCGGCGCTGCACACGATCCCGCCCGGGACGACGCTCTCATACGGTGCTCTTGCGCGCATCGTCGTCCCGTGTCATCGCGTCATCGGATCGAACGGTACGCTGATCTGGGGCACCGCGATGGAATTCACATCTGGAACTGTATCGCCCTCGAGGCGCGACGATGCTGATGGTGCTCGGTAACGGCATGGGCACCAACTGGAAAGGTCACTACACGACGAGCCTGCTCGACGCGTTCGCGCGCGGGCGGTTAACGCGGCCGAATGACCTCCCTGAGACGGTTAAACTCGTCATGCTCTCGGGTCGGTACATGCAAGACACGTACCACGGCCGCTACTATGCCAAAGCGCAGAACTTGGCGCGTTCGCTCACCGCCGCGTACGATACCGCGCTTTCATCCGTCGATTTGCTGGTGATGCCGACGGCTCCGATGAAGGCAACCGTCATTCCATCGGCGGATGCGAGCCGGGAAGAGTCCATCGCTCGCGCCTTCGAGCCGGCTTCGAATACGGCGCCTTTTGACGTCACCGGACATCCGGCGATGAATATTCCAGTCGGGCTTTCGGGAAATCTTCCCATTGGCATGATGCTCATCGGAAAAAAGGGCGATGAAACGACGATCCTGCGGGCGGCGTACGCGTTCGAGCAGCGAATCTCGAGCCGTCCGGTTCCCGCGAACAACGGCTTCGGCATAGAAATCGCGTAACTCCGTGAATATGTTTAAGCATCTACAGCTCGTTTCAGCGATCGAGTATGTCCGGGAATCGGAGAGCCAAACGTGACGGTGAGGCAAGCCCGGAACATGCCGATGCCTTCGGGTGAACGTTCCGTAACCGTTCTGCGGCACGGCAGTCTGCTTGTGAAGTTTTACCAACCTCAGCACGTCGACGAACAGACACCGCATACGCGCGATGAAGTGTACGTCGTCACCTCCGGTCAGGGCTGGTTTGTCAACGGGAAAGGCCGTCACCGTTTTGAGACCGGCGACGTACTCTTCGTGGCCGCCGGCACCGTGCATCGTTTCGAAGACTTCAGCGATGATTTCAGCACGTGGGTGCTGTTTTACGGGCCGGAGGGCGGCGAGCCGGCGGGCGCGGATCATAGTGAGCTCTGAGTCGCTCACAAAGTGCACAGGTGCGGCTAGCGCGCTAACGATTCGGCGCGCGGACGTGGCCGATCTCGACCAACTTACTCCGCTGTTCGATGCGTATCGGCTGTTTTATCAACAGCCACCCGACTCGGTCGCCGCTCGTCGCTTCCTCCAACAACGCATCGAGCGCGATGAGTCGATCAGTTTCCTTGCCGCGCGAGACGGCTCGGCGCTCGGGTTCATGCAGCTCTACCCGGTCTTTTCCTCAACGGCTTTGCGCCGTCTATGGCTCCTTAACGATCTATTCGTGGCGCCGCAAGCCCGCAGCGCGGGAGTCGGCCGCGCGCTTGTGCTGCATGCGGAGGCATGGGCTCACGAAACTACGGCGCAGGGCATCTTTCTTCGCACCGCGATCACCAACGCGCCGGCCCAAGGCCTTTACGAGTCTTTAGGATACGTCCGAAATACCGAGTTCTATCGCTACGACCGTATCTTCGGTTAGCTCGTGACGATCAAGGAGATAGCGCGAAGATCACGACTTGCAGGAACCGTTGATGCCGGGATGCGAGTTCGATTTGCAAGCGGTTGCCTAAATATCTCGTCATGGCTCAACGGTACTCAGGTTTTACTCCAAATGCAACTGAAGTCGCCGGTGGCGTTGCGATGGCGTCTGTTGCATGCTCCGGCTAGCGCGTGGAGTGATATTTCCTGCGAACGCTCGTGAAGTCGGCGACCGTGCGCTTCCCGGTTGTTGTTTCCCGTTGAGCAATGGCGCGAGCTACAACGCACACGATGCACGATGTGCGAACCGCGCCGCGACCGCGCCCCGCGCATTACGCAGATCGCGAAAGGCTGTTGCGTTCGGTACGCTTCGCCCCAGAGCCCTACGAGCGGACTCGTAGGATGCCCGAGAGGCGGTTTTCGGTTGGACTGAGCTGTTCGGCGCCGAGCTCCACATCTTGCGGAATTGTTGCATCCGCCGTAGCGTTGCTGTATATTTACGGCATGGCAACACGCTTGCACGTTGACGTTGCGGTCGGTGCCCTAGACAAAATTCGCGGGATCTTCGATCTTTCCGAAACTGAATTAGGGGAGCTCTTTGCAGTGAGCCGGCAAGCCATCAGCCATTGGCGCGTACATGGCATCCCTCCGCATCGGGCTGCCGACGTCGATCGAGTAGAGGAACTTGCTCAATACCTCGCGCGCGAATTTATGCCCGAGCGTTTGCCGCAAATCGTGCGCACACGCGGATTGAACGCGGATGATAGCCTTGCCGGACATTCGTTTCTCGAGGTCTTGCGCACCCAAGGCGTTATGGCGATCTACCGGCATCTCGAGGAGCTGTTCGCGTATACCGGAGGTTAGTCGCGTCACGTCAGGCGCGGCGGTCTCTACTTTCGCGTTTGCGACGCGACCTGGCTTGATTGTGCAATACGAGTCCTTCGAAACGGTTCGGCGGCCGCTGGAATACCGCCAGTCGATTCGGCGTCCTATACCTATGCGCGGATCGTGCCGTAGCGGCGGCAAACGCACGCTGGACGTACGAGCGAGACGGTCGCTACACGCTGTTCGATAGACGTCCGGAACGGCGGCCGCATCTGCAAGAATTCACGATAGGATCGCAGCGTTCACCGTTCCCAGCGAAAGTTCATCGATTACTGCGAGAACTCTCGTCTCGAGCGCTGCCTCATCATCCCTATCCACAGATGCAGCGCTTTGCTCGGCGTCGACCTGCGAGACGCGTTGTGCCGAGCCATTGCCGGAATGGCCACGTCGTTTCGTCGCTTTGGGGAGACACTGCGACCGCGGCGGTCTGCCGGCTCGTCGATCATATCGGCGCCCGTCGGCAGACAAGCGATACGCCGGCAGTCGGAAACGATGCGCCGCTCGCGTTCTTCCTACGCCCAGCTCCGAACGAGATCGGCGATGAAGGTTGTGACCTCGACGCCCGCGTCACGAGCCTTGTGATACAAGAACGACGACGACGACTCACCCATCCGGTGGTTCTACCCGACTGAAAGAGCGTGGTTCCTCGCAGAATGGGTTCGGGACCAACCAAAGTACGAGATACTGAACGAGACTGCCGCTAAGCGAAGGTCATCGCGGCGGCCGGCTCGGAGAAACGATCGATGCCTGCATACCTCATCTGCATTATTCGACGCGATTCACGATCACGAAGTTCTGGAACGGTGTAGGCCGATAGCCGCGGCGGCGATCGCGAAATTCGGGGAGTACATATCTTGTTCGTGGCGACAGCATCGTTGGATCGCTCGACGGTTCGGCGCCGAAGCACGTGATCGTTATCGAATTCTCAGACGCTGATTAGCTGCACGAATGGTACCGTTCCGAAGACTATGCTCCGGCGCTCGAAATCCGGGCAAGGGGCCGGCCCCCGCGACCTATTCGTTGTGGAAGCCGTGTCCCGCTAAGATCAGCGATAAATATGCGCACGCGAAATCATCGCCACGGGCTCACGCGCTCACGCTAGACCTCGACGACTGATCTTTTCGCTCACCGAGTACGGAATTGCAAGCGCTCGTTCGAGTTCGCTGCTCCAGACCGTCGCAGGCACGGCAGTATGGCGCCCCCGACGCTCGCGACGGTACTCGAGCCGCCCACCTGTGGCGCGAACGGTAGATCTGCGTTGCCGAAAACGAGTGGCATGCGGTCGACCAGCACGCCGAGGACTTCGGCGGCGATGACCGGCGGAACCGCGGTGTTGCCGACGCCGACTTCGGCGACGCTGGTTTCGATAACCACCTCGCCGGAACTCGACAGCCGGGGATCGCCGATGCCATTGACGCAAAGCGGATGAGTGCGTCGCCATGCCCTGGCTGATGAGTTGCGTTCCCTCGGGCCAGCCATGTCGGCTATCTGTCGCACACCAACCGAATCGCTCCACACCGGATCGGTTGCATTCGCGCAGGCGACTGCTCGACCAGGGCAGCCCGTCCCAATGCCGATCACCGGCCGCGCAACTTATAATGAGGTAGCGAAGCGATTTCGGCGGGCCGCCGCCCTCACGCTTGCAATTAAGCCGACCGGTCCTGAGCTTCATTTGCGCTTTTTGACCACATGGGGGTCAGGGCTGTGACGTGTGGCGGCCCGGTTAAAAGCGGCTCAGCGTCGTTCAAGTAAGCGGCATAGCTGTTCGTTTTTACGAAGTCCTGTATGCTTCTGCGCTCGCGTATTGTTGGAATGCACAGATTGAATTCGGGTCATCATTGTCAAAGCAGCAGAAGTAAGCTGTATGATCGGGATTGGCTGAGATGGCTGGCGCCATGTGCTTTTCCCAGACTTCACGAACTTCGTCCCGCTTCCCGGGCTGAGTCTTGTGTTTGACAATGAGTGCAAAAGGAGTCATTGCCCTGTCCTTCCCTGGTCATGAGACTACGCGGCGTCCGTCGAGATTGTCCGGATGCCGATGACGGATGGCGGCGGAATGCGACGACCGAATTCACGCTCCGTCTCAAACCAGATATCGAGACCGGCCTTCAGGCTCACCTCGGCCTGTTCGATCGTTTCGCCCATCCCCGTCGCCCCCGAAATCTCCGGAATCCATCCCCAAATCGCGCCGTCCACGGCGCCATCGAAGATGGCCGTATAGGTGCTCATCGCAAACCCGCCTTTCGGAGAATCGCATTCGCCAGTGGCGGCGAGACGTCCCGGCCCATAGCGTGTACCGGTACCATCACCGTGGGACGCCGCGGATGAACGTATACGCGGTGGCGTTCTCGTCCTCACGTTACGGCACTGATCGGTAAGAAGGTCCCTTTGCGTGATTCGGAATTAGCCGGCACCGTCGCCAAGAGCGGCGCGATCGTGCATCCCTTGTCAGCCTATGCGGTCCGTGCCAAGCTCAGCGGCCTAGTCTTCGGATATGCCGGCGCGCCTGAAGACGACATTAAACCTTCCATGCTCCGACTTCGGACCGCCCGGGACGAATTGCGTGGATGAATCGGCGTTGCTTCGCGCCTGCGCGGCTACGGAATATAGTTCGGCACCGAATGATCCTGTAGGAACGTCAAGACTCTATCGATGGCCGACTCTTTGACGCGGATGAAATCCGGTCGGGCGGCGACCGCGTCGAGTCCATCTTGAACCTGCTGACGCGCGCGTTCGGCACGTGCGATTGCCGCTTGGTCAGCGTCAGCCGCAACCCGCATCATTCCGAGTCTGCGCTCGAGATCGACGTGCTTCGCGAGTAAGAGACTCGCATGGCGTTCCACGTTCTCCGGTTCCTCTTCAAGAAGGACGGCAAGGTCGAAAATGTCCCGAGCCGTAAAAGCATCAGCCCGGTAAAAGCACTTTTTCGCGACGATCTCGATGGGCGCCTCAACGTTTACGTCGCGGCCGCGCAGCGACCGGCGTACGAACGGAACGTCTTCGACCAACCGCGCTGCGACGACGAAGTCGACCTCACCTTCGGGGAACTTCAGTTTTAGGAAGTTTGATTGCTCGTTATAATCGCCCGTGAGACGCTCCGTCACGTCGTTTAATCTGGGTGAGAGTCCGCTTATCGCATAAGGGTCGGTGACGAAGATGTCGATGTCCTTGCTTTCGCGGTGATCGTAGAACAGTCGCATTGCCGTTGCGCCTCCAAACGACCAATCGACGCCAATCTTAAAACTGCGTTCGAGTGAGTCGATTGCGATCATTGCTCGGTCCCAAAGGAGCTCCCAAGCCTCGCTCACCATCGTGTTCGCCGTGTGAGGGGGATCGGCCGCCCCAAATGCTCGATGCGCTCGGCGAACGCGAGCGCTTTGCACTCGTCGATGTCGTAATGAGCGAGGAACGCGACCTGCGTGTTGACTGGAACTTCGAGAAAAAAGATCGAAAGCGCGACGCGTTGCCTGGGTTCGTCGGTAGCTTCGTCTCGGATCCACCGCGCCAGGTCGCTCGCGCTCACCGTGTCGGAGATCGCCGCGTTAACCGTTCCCAGCGCCAGTTCATCGGTCACTCCGAGAACTTTCGTCTCGAGCGCTGCTCCTTCATCCCTTCTAGACGTGCAGCGGTTTATAGCGGCGCCGACGGTGCGACACGAGATCGTGCCGAGCTGTTCGCGGGGATTGCCGAGTCCTTTCGTCGCTCTTGGCAGGCGCTGCGACCGCAACGAACAGCGGAAGGCTCCCATACCGAACGAGACGGCCGCTAAGCGAAGGTCATCGTGAGGGCCGGCTCGGAGGAACGTGCGATGCCCGCATATCTCATCTGCCTATTCGACGCGATTCATGACCGCGAAGCTCTGCAACGGTATATGCCGATAGCCGCGGCCTCGATCGCGACATTCGGGGGTAGATATCTCGTTCGTGGCGACAGCGTCATCGAATCGCTCGAAGGTTCGGCGCCGAAGCATGTGATCGTTATCGAATTCGCAGACGCTGATCGGCTGCGTGAATGGTACCGTTCCGAAGACTATGCTCCGGCGCTCGAAATCCGGGAAAGGGCCGGCCCCCGTGACCTATTCGTTGCGGAAGCCGTGTCCCGCTAAGATCAATGATAGCTAGACATATACCGGATATACTCGCCAACGTGGCAAAAGTGCTCATATCGGTAGACGACACGCTGCTGCGACGGATCGACCGCATGGCGAAGCTCACCGGCCTTTCGCGAAGCGCATACATCGCACGTATAGCTAAGCAGGACGCAGGTTCGACCTCAGGACGGGCCGCAGCTTCGAATAAGCGCGCCTTGGAGCGGCTAGATCGATTGTTCGCAAAGGCTCCTTCCGTCGAATCCAGTGAGGAGATGCGCGCCGAGCGTGATGCTCGTTGACCGAAGCTGTCCTCGATGCTTCCGTTGTCCTAAAACGGTTTCAACCGAAGGGGAGCATAACGTCGCAGCCGCCCGATCGCTTCGCGCAGACTTCCAATCCGGGGAACTTGCGGCCGGCGTATATCAGCACGAGTAGGGCGGCGGCAACCCACATGGCGATTCGGTCACGACGCGTCACGTCGCGATATTGATTGCCGTCGCGCGATCGATTCGAAAATCGTAACAGCCCCACGCCTGATTGCGCGCATGAACGAATTGAACGCGCTCAGCGGCGAATAGTCTCGTAAGCCCCTGGGATGCGCAGCCCGGCTGGGATACCTCAGCGTCTACGATTGAGATATCTCCCCGTTCCGTATTGCCGTAGGCGCGGAGGGTCAGTGCACGAACGGTAAAGTCTTCGGGAAAACCGGAGCGTCCGTCGTAACGTGCGCAGGCATCGGCATGGATGAAGATCGGCCCGGTCTCGGCATACGGTCCCGATGTAGCAAACGGTCGATACGCAAAGAGGATAAGGCGGTCGCCGGGCCGCGTCATGCGTAAGCAGTGTCGGCACGGATTCCCTTCGGCGTCGGAGATCCAGACCCGTAGTTCATTACGGAAGTCGTCCCGTAGGGTCGAGCGAATACGTTGCGCGACTTCCGTCGGTATTGCAGCGTAGCGGAAGCGTTGGGCCGCGGCCTCATCAGAGGGGGTAACGACTCGTTTTCCTGATACGATCATGGCTTAATTGTAAGGGCTCGTCTTCCGGCGTGCTTCTCGCTTCTTGCGCTCGCATCCGAAGGTGGTCTGGATTCGCACCGTCGCCCCGATGTTCCGCGATGCAAAACCGGACATCGCGCGTTCGACGCACCACCGTTCGAAAGCCGAATCAGTCTCGCGCGGCATAACTTGAGTCAAAGCTCAAGGGCGGATGTCGAAACGCTTTATGAAGCCGTCTTCGATTTGGAAGATATGGCCGACCATCTTATAGGTTAATACCTTGCCGTCGGTGTCGCGGACGATCGCGTGAACTTCGACGATCACCTCTCCTTCGGAGCCGGTTAAGAAATCGACCGGCTCAACGTGCGGGTCGATCGTTGCCCATTGGCGCGTCCAATAACTACGAACACCTTCACGTCCCTCGACGTGGCCGCCATCCATACCATTGGCCCAGCGGACGTCGCTGTGCATCGTAGCGAGAACCGCCTCCATGTCCCGAGCATTAAAGCGATCGTATACGCGCTTAACAAGTTCGACTTCGCTCGACATCGTGACCTCCGTGCGAGTTATGTGGAACGACACGTTTACACGGCACGGCCTTCGCGGCCCGGAACCGGGTCGAGAAGTAAACACGGCAATTCTGCCTTCGGCTCCATTTGCGTTTCGCCACCGAACATGGCTTTCGCGCCTCAAGCCGCCCCCTTCTCGACGACGATGTCCTCGGAGTGCACGTCGAGATCCGGATGGAGGCGCGAACTCTCGGCATCGGCATCGGCATCGGCATCGGACGCGTGCGGCAGCAACTCGAAGAAGACGCTCCAGCTCCGCTCCTCGCCTTTCGTGATGAGCCGCGTCCAGGCCACCGCGCCGCCGGTTTGCCTCGCGGCCTCTTCTTGTCGCCGAAGAAGGCAGACTGATCCGTGATGACAAGCCGCGATCCATCGCGGTCGGGCATGATGTCGACGGCCGTCACGGTCGCCGTAGTCGGAGTGCCGTGGTTCTTCTCTCGGCCTTCTTCATTGTGAGGGCGTCGTTTCGGCGCGGACAGGCGCCGCTTGCAACGCAACGCCTAGGCTGTCCAGCAGACTATTCATCCCGCTTTTCACGATATTCGGGTTTGTCGTGACCGTCTAGAAAAACGCCCTGCTCGGTAAGGATGAGCTGCGTGCCGGCACCCGCCGCATGCAGTTCGACCGTCAACACGGACACCGATATGCGCGCTTCATCCATATACATCTCATAGGTAGAGAGGATGCGTTGATCAGGCACGATGTCGTGATAAAGCGCCTTCATGCTGTAGACCGGGCCGCGCGGCACGCGGCTGTTGTAGAATTCTCGCCCGCCGACTCGAAAGTCGAGTTGCTCGTCTTCGCGGTCGTCGGGGCCGCCGAACCAGCGTGACTTGGCTTCGCGCATTGCGAATGCGGCGAACACGCGCGCAGGCGAAGCATCATAGGTTCGCTCAGCGGTAAACGCTGCCTGCTGTGTCGATCGTACGCTCATAGTCATCTCCGTTACTTCGATCGGTCGCTCTCGGCGAGATAATCGGTCAGTCGATCCAACCGGCGTTCCCACATCGCGTGCCGCTCGACGATCCATCTTTTGGCGTTCTTCAGCGGCTTGGCTCAATACAGCACGTACGTACCCGTCCGACTTTTTCGGACCGCACAAGCCCGCTCGTTTCAAGTATCGCAAGATGTTGGAGCATGGCCGGAAGCGACATGGCAAGCGGACGTGCAAGCTCGCTGACCGATGTCGGTCCACGGCTCAACCGCTCGACCATCGATCGGCGACCCGCATCCGCCAGAGCCTGAAACACGAGATCGAGGGATCGCTGTTGGTTAGGCATTTACTTAAGTATCTCACCGGAGTGAGCATGTCAACATCCCGACGTGGACTTCTGCGAAGTTACGGTTATCGCACCGGCTCGAGCGTCCGCTCGAGCGATCCGACCCACTGACCGATGAGCTCGATGAGTGAACGCTCCCAGCGACGCGCGTCCTCTGGACTGCATTCAAACGTCAACCACCATTCGATGAAGGTGCGGTTTCCTTCCACGACGGGCGTCAGCCGGAGTGTTCCATCATAATCGATTGGCGCCGGTGCAGCTTCCTTGTCGGCATCGCGCTGCGCATCGGGGAACGGAAACGGATCGCAACCCGCATAGGTGAACGTCCGCGTAGCATCCGAGAGTCCGATGAGTCGTTGGCGGATCCAGGCACCGCCCATTCGGAACCTTCGAACCGCTCCGACTGCGTCGCCCGGCTTGTCGTCCTCGATATGACTCTCAACAACGCCTTCGATTTAGCGTGGATAGTTGTTGAAGTCACGAACGAGCGCCCAGATCGTGTCGGGCGATTGTGTCAAAATCGTGCTGTAGTACGCTTTACTCATGCGAGAACCTTAATGTCCCGTCGCCGGCAGATTGATTAATCCGATCATGGCTCGATCCTAACGGCTTGATTTCCAGCACGCTTCTCGTTTCTTGCGCTCGCATCGGACGCCGGTCGGGATTGTGCACCGTCGCCTGCGGTAGCATCGTCTTCGCGGTCGCGGCGCGCAAGAACGCTCTCGCGTTCGAGAAGGGCGCGTTTGCGCGAAAGGCCCCAGCGGTAACCGCCCAGGCCGCCGTCGCTGCGAACCGCGCGGTGACAAGGCACCGCTAGCGCGACTGGATTCGCGGCACAGGCGGCAGCGACGGCACGCACGGCGCTTGGATTTCCGACGTTCGCCGCGAGTTCCGCATACGTGGCGGTTTCGCCGACGGGAATCTTCGTCAGCGCTTCCCAAACGCGCCGTTGAAACGCCGTTCCGACGATGTCGAGCGGTAAGCTCAGTGACCGTTCACCATTGGCATTGTCGACGTAACGCGCTACGGCTCGTAAGGCGGCGTCGGCGTCCGGCTCATCATCCGCAACGAGGCTCGCTTGTGCGAATCGATGGGCTAGCTGCGCCTTGACGGCAGCAGCATCGTCGCCGAACTCGATCGCGCAGATGCCGCGCGACGTTCGTGCGACCAGCAGCGTCCCAAGGTGTGTCGTCGCGATCCCATAGCGGATGCGTTCTCCCGCGCCCCCGGCGCGAAGCGCGGACGGCGTCATTCCAAGGCCGCCGTTCACCATCGCGTAGGCCCGACTGCTGGAACCGAAGCCCGCTTCATAAATCGCGCTCATGATGCCGGCCGTCTCGCCCGGCCTCCCCGCGACGTCCGCGGCGAGAGCAATGCGCAGACGTTCGAGCTGCCGCGTTCGAACGTATGCCCGCGGCGCGACGCCGACGATTCGCTTGAAGAGTCGGTGAAAGTGAAAACGGCTCAGGCCCGCAGCGTCCGCGAGTTCTGCGAGCGTTGGCGGTGTCTCCGCACCGTCGATCCGCCGGCAGACATCGCGAATCAGGTTTAAGATCGGCTCGTCAGCGGAAGTTTCCGCGGGGGCGCACCGCTTGCACGGCCGAAAGCCGGCTGCCTCGCCGGCTCGCCAATCGGTATGGAATGAGACGTTTTCGCGGCGCGGCGTCCGCGACGCGCAGCCCGGCCGACAATAGACACCGGTTGAGCGAACGCTGAAGACGAACTGCCCGTCTGCGGCACGGTCACGGCCGCTTACAGCGGCCCATCGCTCGCCGTCGGTTTGATATTTGCTCAGGTGCGACATGCCTCTAGACTAACAAGAACGCCGGCTGCCGACGCTTTGATTCTTGCTGTCTTATCCTTTTGTGATGTTTCACGGCGATGGCAGCCCGCTTGCCCATACGCGGCGTGACTTCCGCCGGATCTTGTTTCAGCGTGGCTTGCCGTTCCTCATAAATGTGGCTCTACCGAATGAGCTGAAATCCTGGGATTTTTGCGGCTCTCTTATCGAAGGTTGCAGTCCATTCACAACCGCAAGAGGTGTTCACTGCCGCTAAAAGGACATCCGTGAAGTCGCCGAGCCGAGACGCATGTGCCCGGAGTCCTGACGGCCAAGTCCTGAAACTGGTGTAAAAGCGGTGCTCGCCTAAACCAAAGGGTAAGCGAGCGCCATCGAGCCAATCTCAATTCAACTTCAAAACCGAAATGAGAGAGGACTCGATGACAAATTCCAGTG
>JAABUJ010002586.1_pt1 | contig 22002 bp, 22 predicted proteins | sample 5559131 | NCBI WGS metagenome assembly JAABUJ01 (sample SAMN10711875, study PRJNA513366) | rock metagenome | isolation source: Antarctica rocks | place: Antarctica: Victoria Land, Mt New Zealand nord | collected 2016-01-07
ATGAACATGATCAGGAAGGGGCAAGTGCAAAACGTAGCAAAAGGTGATGTGCAAGGGCAGGCCGAACTGATTGCTAGACTCTTTGGAGTAGTTGTCTAAACTGAATAGGCAGAGTCACTGCATACTCATTTTTTCTTCTGTCAATTTCTTGCAACACAACCCTTCTTTTTGCAGGCCTCCTCGCAATTCCATCACTCTCTGTCATTCCTGTGCAACAAGTTGACACGTGCCATAATCAGCTTTTCATGTATTTTCTCGACGAGGAATTCTTTTGGGCTTTCGTCCGGTAATTCCATACAAGCAAAACAAGGGTACGTTGCCTTCTCAAGAGATTTTACCGATACTTCTCTTTGGAAATACTTCTTGCGAAAAATGATGCTTCTGTCGAGAAAATGTAGTAGAATGAAGGGAGAATTTGGGTATTTGTCGAAAGGAGCATGGAGGTAGGTATGGATGACGCAGCACGCATGGATGTCCGATTGTCCAAAAGAATAGCCGAGAAAAAGCAGAAGTTAGATGAGTACCGACCTCTCGACCAAGCCATCGTCCGGAGGCTGCACGAGGATTTCCGCGTCGAGGCCACGTACCACTCCAACGCTCTCGAGGGCAATACTCTGACTCTGGCCGAAACAGAAATGGTGCTTGAGTACGGCATGACTATCGCGGGCCACCCACTGCGCGAACACCTCGAGGTCACCAACCATGCCAAGGCCTATGATGCGATGGAACGCCTGGTGAGGAATCCTATCGATATGGAAACGGTGCTGTTCCTGCATCGCTTAGTGAAGGCTCAGATTGATGAGGATGCTGGGCACCTGCGCACCATTCCTGTCCACATTCGTGGGGCAAGTTTTACGCCGCCACCTGCCAAAGATGTCCCACGGTACCTGGCGCAATGGACACGCTGGTTGCTGAGTGACCAGGCACTTCATTATGACTCGGTGACACGGGCTGCGATTGCCCATCATGACTTTGAGAGTATCCATTGCTTCAGTGATGGGAATGGCCGTGTGGGAAGACTCCTGCTCAACATCATGCTCATTCAGGATGGATATCCGCCTGCGTTGGTCCTCCGCGAGTGGCGACCGCGCTACATCAAGGCACTCCAAGAGGCGTCAGCAGGGAACTTCCACGCCATCATTGATCTCATTGGCCAGGCCGTTGAGCTCTCTCTGAATCGGTACTTGCAAGCCTGTACAGAAGTCACATCACACCTTTTGACCATGAAGGAACTGGCACCGATTTTCAACACCACGGTGGATTACCTTGGACAGCTCGCGCGTACTGGCAAGTTCCCGGCCAAGAAACGAGGTCCCCATTGGTATGCCAGCGTCGAAGATGTGGCTCAGTACTTCCATGAGGCTCAGGAGCAACCGAGGGGACGTCCTCGTAAGCACCACAAGAGCGAGTGACCCGTCCCCGCTGAAAAGACGGGAAATTCTTTTGCTCACGTTGACTGACCGCCGATGTCAACAATCATGAGACGGAGGGCCCGCTGGTCTGCTATTTGCGCTGACGCTCACTTCGCTGCACTTTGAGTTGCTCCACCTGCTGTATTTTTAGCAGCGTCTTCCCCCCTACGTAAATCGGTGTCAGTCTTCCATCCTCAATCATGTCGTAGATGGATTGTCTGCTCACACTCAGCATTCGGTACGCATCCGTGGGGCTGATGAGATCCGCGATAGATACCATACGTGTGTATGCTTCGTTAATTAGTTGTCCTAGTTCGCTCCGATGAAAGCCTGCCGTTGGTTGAGTGCTATCCTGAAATGGATTGCGGAATATGAGTGTCGTTTGAGAGATAAATTCGCCAGAACGTTCTTTGGAGCTAAAAACGTTGAACCGGCCACTCAAGGGGAATGATGGTTGTTTCCATCAAGAAACAACGTGGCCGCACTTGGACACTTTGAAACAAACAGGAGAATAATGAAAGCCACATTGCTTGTGTCTCAAGAAAATGCTTCCTCTCATCACAATTGAATCAAAGGGGATGTCGCGTAGTGTACCTTGATGACATCAGCGGGCGCAACCCCAGACACAAAGGTCGTTCCGTGTCTGGGGTTGGCAGAAAGACAAGCTTGTCATTACTGTGGAGGAACGGGAGACGATGTTCCCGGTTTGGTAAGAGTCGTAAAAGGCTTGTCATTGCGCACTGTACGTGCGTAAAGTAGCAGTACAGGGGAAAGGATGACTCCTGCGGCAATCAGTGCGACGCGCGAGCTAAACACTGTCGCGATTATCCCGAGAAGAGGACCACCGACGATCTGAGCAATAGCGTTGACCTGCCCTTGCAAAGAGAACACCGTCGCCCGCACGCGGGAGTCGAGATTCTGATTCATCCAGGCGTGCTCCAAAGGAGCACGCGGCCCCGCGGCCGTTGTGAACAGCCAGAATATGGCCAAAGCCAAGAAAAATTGCTGGGCGAGGGCAAATCCGATGACACCCACAACCAGCAGGCCGTCCACGAAGAGCGATGCCCAGGCGACGGCATGATGGCTGTTCGTATCGACACACCTCCTAACGATCTCGATACCAATCCAGTTGGTTACCACAATACCCGCTTCAATGATACAGAACCAGACCACTGACGTCAGCCCTCCTAATGATGGGAAGGTGAAAGTGTGCAGCAGGTAATATGGCCAGAGTCGGTCGAAACCGGCAGTGAACATCCCGTAGAATGCGCTAACGCCCAAGATGGTGAGCAACACAGGCCGTATGCGAACCAACCGCACGCCAGCACGCAGGGTCTGGCGCATCTGTTGGAAGGTGCTGCGACCTTCGCGCGGCGTCGGTGTGAAATGTTGCTCGGGCATGATCAGTGCCAGGGCGATGCTCAGGACGAGGAATAGGCAGCCCCCCAAGATGATTGGCAGATTGAGGCGAACATTGACGAGGCTAGCACTGGCGGCAATGCCGAGCAATGAGGCGAGGGAGCCAAGCTGCGCGGCGCGTATGTAGACCTGCCCCACACGCTCCGCACCCATCTCATCGGCGATCCATGCTGCGTCAGCACCGTTGACAAGAGTGGCACCAAGACCTTGTATCCCCGCAGCAGCAAGTACGACTACGAATACGGGAACAAAGCCCTCAATGAGGTAGCCAGTGCCGACCAGAAAGAGGCCAAGCACAACCACCCGGCGACGGCTAGACATATCAGCCAGGACGCCGGTCGGTGCTTGCAACAGGAAGTTGACGGACTGCTGCACAGAGCCGACGAGCACCAGCTGCAATGGGTTGAGTCCCACGACTTTGGCCTGGTAGATCAACTCGATAGTAAAGATCATTGAATAGCTGAGCGACGACATTCCACTCAGAAAGACATAGATGGAAAAAGCTCCACGATTGCGCATACGATCTCCTCGGTAATTCATCATGCAATGGAAAAGAAGACGAGAGGAGGGAGAGCGCGAGGACAGAGGGATCGATAGTCCACTAGACGCCGCAGCAAGACGAAATTGCTCTTGTGTTGAGACGTTATGTGAAACCAATGTGGAGAGAGAATATGATGAAAAATCGGATAATCCTCACGAGAAGGATGCTAGTATCGGTAGGTCCGACTTCCTACTAGCTCACACTGGTTGCGTTCCCAGAATCCACAGCGCTACCCAGTGCAGAGACCATTGTCATATATGTACTACCTCCATTCAAGCGATTGGTGCTATGATCAGCAGGTTGGGGGGCTGGACAAAATTGTCCAGTATTGCCGCATTCTGAGCATACCTGATATGATGCGAAAAAGCAAGGCATTGACCCAATCCCTGTAGCTCATCCAGGTGATTGCTCTTCTGCCAGAGCCAGCCGCATGAGAGCACTCTGTAATTGCTGACGCAGGTCCGCATCTGTGAGTATACTGTTTGCGGCAAGCTTTCCATAGAGGCGATCAATCTCATGCTGCTTTTGTCGTAGTTCTGCGTCTTTAGCCGCCAGGGCTTGCTTCTGCTCATCAAGACGCCGACGTAAGGCGGCAATGACCTGGTCTTTCGCTTTGCCAGCGGTACTCTCTGGAGGTACAAGCCGATGCCGTTGCTCTGCTTCCTCAAGAGCCTGAAGCAGATCGGGATGGTTACGGAGAAAGACCACGGAAACACCTGCTCGTCTTGCCACAGCCGACCTTGTCACAGGATGTTTTTCCTGTTGAAGCTCTCGAATGGCTGCAAATGCGGCCTGGCGCTTTTGTTGAGACTTCGCCTGGGCATTTTTTCGGCACTGTTCACTTCTCGTTTGCTTTGCTGTTGTGGATGCGCCCATCCCAGAAACCCTCCTCTTTGATGGTTTTAATGACCTTTTCAGCGTGGGTCAATTCTTGTTCATGCTTCTGTCGTGCCCGTGCGTAGGCAGGATTAGCACGCAACGCTTCAACAGTGATGAGTAAATTCGTGGCTTTGCTTTCCCAGACCGGCAGGTGCCGCTTGTTGGCACGCAATTTCGGACAGGTGGGACAATGAGGCGAGTCAGGACAGCCATCGTGCATAGGCAGATGGACACAATTACCAATGCCATCGGGGAGAGGGGAAACATACAATTTCCCAACTTTGTTGTCGACCCATCCCCCATCTGCCTCGCTCTCTGGCTGAGTTATCTGAATTTGACCCGCCATCATTTCTGTTGCATACGTTTGTTGCTTTTTTACACGGTACGCATCGTACTTGGCTTTGAGGCTGCTCAGGTACACCTTTACATATCGCTCGGTCATAGCAAGACTGCCATGCCCAAGAAACTCTTTGACCGTGTAAATGTCCACGCCCTGCTCGATCATATCTGTGGCGAGCGTGTGCCGAAATTGATGTGGCGCAATGAAATAGGAATGACCTTCATATTGAAGGGAAGGTGCTAGCCTCCTCAATGCCGCAGCAAAGGTGATGTAAGATAAAAGACCATGCTCTACACGAAAGAGATAATACCCTCCAAAATGATTTGGGATGTGTTTGCTCCGCTCATATTGGCGACGAATGGCATCAATGACTCCATCACTGGTGCGAGTTGGGATACGATGATCCTTTCCCATTTTCGTGTTGGTATGGTCAATGCGGAGCCACCAGTACCCATCCGAGTCTTGATCGAGGCATCCATTTCGCCCATGTTCATCTGGTGCTTTGAGATGAGCCAAATCTTCAAAACGCATGCCAGTGTGTCGTAAGATGAGCAGGGCATCCCAGTAGATGGGAGCAAGAAGAAAGGGTTCCTCATGTTCTTTCAGCGCATTTTTTGCTTTTTCTAGAAGAGGGTCGAGCTGATCAAGAACGGATGGAGGAATGGGGCGGGGAAGCGTTTGGGGTCTCTTAGGAATATCCTCTTTCCAGATAAGGAAGCGTGACGGGCGAGGACCTGTCCAAGATGGAGACGTTGTCATGTAATTGGTCATCGTTCTCATCGCTTCCAAACTTCTGTTCGCTTGATATGCACTGAGCAAGCCCATTGCTGGAAGAAGAGCCTCGATGTGGCTTCTGGTGATCGTTCCCATGTGAACTTCTGGCGGAAGTTCTGTCAAGAGTGGCATCAGTTTGTGCAGGAAACCTTGAAAGGTTGAACCATTCCATCGTGGCAATTGATGTCGGTAGTAGCGTTTCACTTGCTCCCGTAAGAGGGGATTGACAATCCAGGTAAAGTCAACAATGTAGGTGCTCGGGGGCACATGCTTCGGATAATCGCGCTTGAGGCGACGGATATCCCACACATCTTTCTTCAGTTCTTCCTCAATAGTTGTTGCAGCGGTTACTTCCAGGTGAGAGGCTCGAACTGACCGCCGCCGCCTGCTGACGCCTAATGCTTCCAGTTCAGCCACAAAGCGCTCATCTTTGACCGCTCTGGTCCATGCTACTTGATCTTTGTAGCCGGCTTCGCGACAAATCTGCAAGCCCGACTTGGTTCGGTTCTCTGGATTTTGGAGAACTTCAAGGAGTCGACGTTGTGGGCGGCTCCAGGAGAGAACTCCTTGAACTTGAACGACCTCAGCAAAATGTGGATCTTTCATGGCCTGATACCAAGCCATATTCCCAGAATACCCAGCAGCTTTACAAATCTGAGCAATGGATGCGAGCCGATATTCCTTGCACTGAAGTACTTCCAGCAAGTGCTGTTGTGTTGGAGTCCACGGTCCTTCTGCAATAATCCTCTGGGTCGGGAGAGAAGTGATACGATTTTCATGGCTATTTTCCTGGAAGTTGTGTAGCACGTTCTGACCTCTTTTCTTGATAGCGGTCGTAGGCCCACTTACGATCTTCATTGGTCAAATGGGTGTACGTTTGCATCGTGGTCACAACACTGGCATGACCGAGCCGCTCCTGGATAAATTTCCAGTCTACAGCTTCGCCATCCCGTAAGTAAGAGCGAACGAGGGATTGTCATTTGACTTAATTCTATGCGTATTTTGAATCAATTCTGTTCGCGTATCTCAGTAGTCGAGATGCAAAAGCGGTGCATTTCTAGCTCGATCTGACTCAATTCTTTTCCAAGCAGCAAACAGGATCGTTCGATCACGATCTGGCTGGGCGAGAAAGCCATTTTCGACGTGTAAAGAAAATTTATGGGTCAGATTTGGCGGCAAATGCTCCTGCCTCCCAAGCCATCTCAGCACCCATCTGGAAAAGAAATAGGTCAGAAAACATATCGTTTTCTTTTTGCACGACGAGCCAAGGTTCGAGAAAAATGGTCCAATGCTGCTTGGAAAATTTATGAGTCAGGGCCATTGAATGGCAAGTTACCGTAAACTCTCTTCCAGAGCACTTTTAGGCGATTCGCTAGAAATTAAATGAGTCGGAAAAACGAATGCAATTGGTTCAAACGACATTGCGTGTGTTGATATGATCGTGTTGTTTATTCTCGAAGACAAAAAGCAAGGAATACCTCTCATGACAGAACATCAGCTTTCACTCCTCCCTTTCTACGCGGGTTGGGGTATCTACAATCAGCGTCTTGTCGCGGCCATCGCGCCCCTTACAGGAGAGCAGCTTGCCTTGCGCAACACGCCGCAACACTGGTCGATTGGCATGTACGCGACGCATATTGTTGCAGATCGCGCCTGGTGGTTCCACGCACGGATGGGCGAGGGGAGCGACGATCTGACTTCCCTCGAATTATGGGCTTTGGGAGTTTGTGAGGGCGGACGTGGATCCATGCCACCCGGCGGCAGAACTGGTTGCCGGACTTGAGAAGACCTGGCAGATGATCGAGCAGACGCTTGCCCGCCTGACCCCTGCTGATCTTTTCGAGGTTTTCCCACCTCTAGATCAGGCGGAACGTGTGCGTCACGCGAAACTGGTCGAGCCTGCGCTCCAGCCATACGCCCAGATGTGGTTGGATGCGGCGCGTCTGGCTGGAGAAGTGAGACCCGCAGTTTCGCTCCAGTGGATCATCTGGCATATGATCGAACATGACATCCATCACGGCAGCGAAATCTCCACCATTCTCGGCGTACACGGCCTGCCAGTAGTTGAGTTGGATTAAGAACAGGATCGTCTTCAGTTCCCCTCTCTCATGGGTGGAGATGTTGCGCATGATGCGGTTGCCTCAGCGACAAGGTCGCCCCTGTCGCTGAGGCAACCGCATCATGCGCAACATGGACAGAGAAAGAAAAAGGGCTGGATGGAGAGATGCACAGCATACACCTGTTTTCTGACGCAGATATCCGCCAAGTTGAGGCGCTGACGCAGAAAAGCCCCTTTCGGCGATTCATTCAGCCAACCCACACAGATGTGCTCGATTCCTCTGGTGATTGCAGCATCACTCACTCCCGCTTCTTCTCTCGGGCGGCATCTGCCGTTGTGGTCTGATCATGCTGATCGATCTGATGCTCCAACAAGGATAATTGGATCGGCTTCAGCTCTTTTCGCCGCTTTTTGCGAGGAGCGTAGTCTGGAAGCCGTTTGGCACGCTGCCAGAGGGTACCATCCAGTTCCCAGAATTGCCCCTGCAAGGAACGGTAGGGCGTTTCAAACCGTTTGGCTTCCGGAACGGCTTTCAAGTGGGTGTGGTCTGGTTGGTAGCGAACAGTATACTGAGCCAGGGGCGTCTCTCGGTATTCCACGGTGAGCGCATCCCCATGCAGCCAAATGACCGCAGGATGGCGAGCCAGCGTTCCCTCTCCATACAGCTTCCAGCGCCGAAAATGGGCGTAGCCCAGTCGATCTAAGCGCCGCAGGTGCCGGGTCGCGTAGAAAATGCGGTGCAACTGCTCTGGGGTGCGCAGTTTCCCGGTTTCTTCCCCCAACACTTCCGCAGGACTCAGGCGATTGTCGTCCCGCTTGCAGTGCGCCCAATGTGGCTGGAGATTGTAATCGGTGACAAAGCGCTCAGGCGCGAGTTTCGCTCCTTGCCAGCTCGTCACCTGCTCGAAATGCACCTGGCTCATCCTTCGCATCACGTTGAAATGGGTTTCGACCAGATTCTCCCAACTTTGACGAGCATGGATATATTCCTTCTCGATATCGAGGGCTTCACAAATCGTGAGCAACTGCTTTGCCCGAAAAACCCCGCCGTTATCGGTGATGAGTTTTTTCGGCGCGCCAAATCGCTCAATCGCGGCATAGAGCACAATCAAGACACAGGAGAGATACTGGCTTTGAAAGATATCACTGGAGAGGATCGCTCGTGAGAAGGCATCCATGACCGTGATCACATAAAAGGAGCCTTTCATCTCAGGAATGCGATGTTTTTCGAGGTAGCGGATATCCAAGCACCATCGCTCGTGGCGGATCAGGGATTTGAACGGGTGAGGCTTGGGTTTATGCGGCTCCCCCGGCTTCGGCTTGATCCCATAGAGCCGACGATTCTCCGCCATGATCCGCCCACAGGTGCGAGGAGACACAGAAATGCCTAACTGTTTCAGGGCAGCGTACATTCTCCATTCCCCAAGCAATGGGTTCTCTTCCTGCTTTTTCCGAATGAGATTGCGTGTGGGTAAATCCACGCCGGGCTTACTCATATTCACGTGTGACTTGTCAGAAAGCCCCTGCACTCCTTCCTCAACCCACCGCTTGAGAATCTCGTAAATCGTTGGGCGGGACACGTCCAAATAGCGTGCAATCGTCGAAATACTCCAACCTTGCGCATGGAGACGGATCACGGCTTGGCGGCGCTCTTCTGGGGTACCAATCTCCGCATAGCGGGCAAATTGCCGCCGGGTACGCTGTGGCGGAGGACCATCGGCTAGCACTGCTTTTACCGTATGATGCGAGGGCCGACGCCCGTTAAATTGGATCGCGCAAATCGCCGCGATCTCCCCATCGGTAAAATCGGCATACTCGGATTTCAGATCGATGATCAGTTGACGCATGGCGACGGGGAGAGAGCGATGGTGGTCCTCTCGCTGCTCTTTCGTGGGGCGGAAGAGGCTAATGATACCGTGCGTATCAAAGGCATCAGCAGCACGACCCAGGCTCCGTACCGCCAGACCAGTTTCTTCTGCCCGTTCTGCTGGTGGAATGCCAAAAAGTACGACGGGCCTGATCCCTTCATACAAGCGTTGTTCTGGGGTTCGACACCATTGCTGGAGCAGATGGTAGTTATCCGTCCGTTCTCGGCGCTCTCGCTTGGCCTGTGACATATCTGCAACTCCCGCGCGTGATCGGCAAAGGAGACGAGACTGGGACATCCTTTGCCAGCTCGACGATCTTCTTGCTATGCTACGGGAAAAGATCGATCACGACAAGTATTTCCGTGAGAACATAGGACAAATTTCCCTCTCCCGTCGTATCAGAAGCCTATTGGCCATTGTGACTGCCCGGATATGTAAACTCTCCGTGGCGAGGTTTCCACTGGTATCACTTTCTTGAGGAAGATCAGCACCCATTCTGTTCTCGTGAAGTCATGATACCCCAGGTAGTGGTCAAGGACTGCCCCGGTTGGAGAACTCTTAGACCATAGCCATTGTTAAAGGCATTGGGCGCACATGTCTGCGGTTCAATCACAAGAGCCCGACGGCGCTGTTCTGCTTCTGCAATCGCATCTACTGTACAGACCTGCAGATACTGGTGTGTCGTATCCAAATACATGATCACCTTGGGCAGACCATTGGGAGCGACGAGTTCAACGCGAGCAAAGCCATCCTCATCAAAAATCAGATCCCCAAAGCACGTATCCATCACGGTTGCACCAATCTCACGGAGCTGTTGAAAATCATAGGGAGTTCCTATGACACTGACTGGCAGTCCTTGTGGAATGAAGCGCTCATTCGTCGGAAAGTAGGAACGTGCAGGAACGTGCAAGAGGCTCTTATCTATTGTCTGGGTTCCAACCCTGAGATACGGATGATACCCTGCTCCATAGGGAAGGGGAGTAGAACCACTATTGCAGGCTGTTGTCTGGATTTCAAGCCGGTTCTCGCCGACCGAATAGGCTATTTGCAGTGAGAGCACAAACGGATAGCCTTCCTGTTCATATAGAACCAGGGCCAGCACGAGACGATGTTCCTCCTGACGAATGACCTGCCAGTTCACCCAGCGCGTTAAGCCATGGAGAGCGTTGAGACGGCTCGGCTCATCCAGAGGAAGCTGGTAGAGTCTTCCCTGAAAGCGATACTGCCCATGATCAATACGGTTGGGAAAGGGGAGAAGCACTTGGCCGCGTGCGTCTGTGGAGTGCTCGTCCTCAGCAAATCCATCAAGAAACTCCTGTCTGCCGACAGAAAAACTCCGCAGCGTCGCTCCGACTTCCGTGATGGTGGCCTGCGTCTCCCCAGAGCGAATCACGAACTGACGCCCTGTTGGAAACAAGAGAGCGGGCTGCCCACCCTCACCACCTTGCGGCTGCACGTGTCTGTGTTCACACATCGTATCACTCCTCTTACGGTCTCATCCATACCTGTGCGTTCTGAGGGAGCAAAGGAGGGAAGGAGAATGGCGTGGGCCGCATGCCAGAATTCCCGATGCTTCCTGCGATACGTGCTGTCTTGATCATCAAGCCACCCTTTCCAGCATCCATCGGTGCAGCCGCACGCTCTTTGATCCCTAGAAAGATGCACTTTCATTCCTTGCCTGTGCGTCTCTCTCTCATTGTTCGCTCCCTTTCGGTCTCACTCTCTCTTGGATGTGGCTGTCATATGTGGATGACTCAGGCCGGTATGCTTCTCCGTGTTGTGCATCTGCACAATGACATCCCCTGGTATCGCCGCCGAGAGACGCTGCGTGATGGTACGCACAACAGCCGGATCCAGTTTGGGTTCACGTTCTGCTGATAATAAGCCATTTGTTTCCTGTCCTGTATCAGTGAGTTGCGTATAGCAAAAACCGACCAGCGCAGGGCTCTCGAGGATCGCATCCAGGAGTTCCCGGTATTTGGCAAGGAAGGTGTCTTGATCGACGACCGTCCCATACCCAAACCAGGCTTCTCCTGTTGTTGGCTGATAGCTGATGCCACCGAACTCGGTCAGCACAACCGGCTCGTTGTTCCGGTGCTGGCTGGAGAGGACCAGCGAATGGTAGTACGGTTGAATCTCGCGCACAGTGCGCTCGACCGCCTCGAAACTTCCATATCGTTCGCGTAGTGTCGCCCCATCAAAAGCATAGTCGTGGATGCTATACAGGTCGCCGACGATGTATTCCCAGCCGTCATTCCCTATCACGAGGCGTGTGGGATCCAGTGCTTTGGCCAGATGATAGAGTCCTTGGACGTAGTGCCGCTGCGCCTGATTCCGAGCGAGATTGGGGACTCCCCAACTTTCATTGATGGGGACCCAGGCAATCAGACAGGGATGGTTATAATCACGTTCGAGCACCTCGATCCACTCGCGCGTCAGTCGCTTCATCGCGGTCGGTGTGAAGGCATAGGCATTCGCCATCTCACCCCAGACAAGCAGACCCAGTCGGTCGCACCAGTAGAGGAAGCGTGGGTCTTCCACCTTCTGATGAAGACGCACCCCATTAAAACCAAGCTCTTTCGCCAGTTCGACTTCGCGGCGTAATGCCTCGCTACTGGGAGCAGCGAGGTGGGACTGCGGCCAGTATCCCTGTTCAAGCGCAAAACGCAAGTAATAGGGACGCCCATTGAGGAGCACATACCCGTTCCCGACGCCAACGCTGCGCAAACCGACGTAGCTCTGTATCTCATCAATCACTTCGTCGTTGGCACGGATGCTCAGCGTTGCGTCGAGGAGATGAGGATGTTCAGGTGACCAGAGCACATGCTCTATGCTCATAAAACGACTCAGGTCAGGGACAAGCTGTCGTTGCAGCTCGCTTCCCTGGACCAAATAGCTATCCTCAAGCAGCAGGACATCGTGCAGGCGAAGTTGGAGATGGAGGTGGAGTACTCTCTCATCGTGGCGCTGCAAGGTGACCGCCAAACCAAGCAGACCCCGATCTAGGTCCGGTGTCCAACGTATCTGCGTGATGTGCGTGGAAGCAACAGGCTCCAGCCAGACAGGCTGCCAGATGCCTGTTGTCCGGTGATACCAGATACCATGTGGCTTCTCCACCCAGTCCTGCTTGCCACGGGGTTGAGCGAGATCAGAGGGGATATCCTCGGCACGAATCACCACCACCTGTTCACCTTCCGCGTGTAGAGCCGATGTGATATCGGCAGAGAAGGGAGTATGCCCTCCTTCATGCATGGCAACCAGTTGACCGTTGACCCAGACATGCGCTCGATAGTCTACCGCACCACAATGGAGCAATAGCTGCTTCTCGTGCGCCTCTTCTGGCACCTGGAAGACTCGCCGATACCAGACGATGGAATGAAAGCCGGTATCACCAACACCACTGGCGGGCGACTCCGGGGGAAAAGGCACCTGGATCGTCCGGGTATACACCTCCGCGCGCTCTGACCAACGCTGGCTCAAACCATGCCCTGTATCGTCATACGCAAAGCCCCAGCTTCCGCTCAGGTCCTGCCAATGTGGGCGTGTCAGTTGGGGGCGGGGATGCATTGCTCCACTTTCCTCTTGCATACATACCTCTCTTCTTCTTCTCTTTTCACCTTCTGCTTGTGCCGTTGTCTCATGGTGTGCAGCCATTCTCCGAGGAATGGCTCTCTCGTGTTGCGGGTCGAAGCGACGTGTCCGATACCAAAACTCAAAGGGAAAGCTTGGCCAGAGCGTCGTGTTGTGTCCACTTGCATACAACTACCAGTTGGCGCACTCCGGGACTCACGCAGTCAGTCCCTCGCACTTTCCGCTGTATTGTTGTATGATAACGTGAGTTCTGGATAAGCAGACCCCCTCCGATGAGTTAGAATAGGAGTGAACCAAACAGCTTCTATTCATCATTGGAGGGATCTAGCAATGAGTTTACTCGAATTGTTTTGTGCTGTCGATGATTTTCTGCTGAGCTTTGAGCCGCAGTGGAAAGCCAGTCGCCTGACAGCAGGCAAACAGCGAGAGCGTGCAGGCCAGCTCTGCCCAAGTGAGGTGATGACGATTCTCATCCATTTTCACCAATCGCACTATCGGACGTTTAAGGCGTACTACACGCAACACGTTCAGGTGCATCTAGTGAAGGATTTCCCTCACTTGGTGAGTTATTCTCGCTTTGTAGCACTGATTCCGCAGATGATGCTTCCGCTGCTGGCCTATTTGCAAAGCCGATATGGAGCCTGCACAGGCATCAGCTTCATCGCTTCGACTTCTTTGGAAGTCTGTGATCCTAAACGGATCAGTAGGCACCGCGTCTTTGCGGCTGACGCTCGACGTGGCAAGACGAGTATGGGCTGGTTCTTCGGCTTTAAATTGCACTTGGCTGTCAATGATCGCGGCGATCTGCTGGCTTGTTGCCTGACTCCAGGCAACATTGATGATCGGACTCCTGTTCCTGACATGGTGAAAAGACTGCGCGGCAAGTTGGTTGGGGATCGTGGGTACATTTCTGCTCCCCTCACGCAACTGTTCTTTGAACACGGGCTCCATCTCATCACCAGATTGCGCAAAAACATGAAAAATCAGCTCATGCACCTTTCCGATAAACTGCTGCTGCGGAAACGAGCGATTATCGAGTGCATTATCGACCAGCTCAAGAATATTTCCCGGATTGAGCATTCTCGCCATCGCAGTCCCGTCAATTTTGTGGTTCATTTGATCGCTGGGCTCATTGCCTACAGCCATCAGGACAAAAAACCGGGTCTGCATCTCGACGAACACGCTCTTCTGGCTGCTTGATCTGCTTGGCTTAAACAGAACTCACGTTAATCAAAGAAACCTTTTCATATCTTTTTTCACGTCCCGTCTTTTCTAATGGTGAGAAATACGTATTGCTCATCAACGTAAGGCATGATACACTTTGTGCTATGTAAGGGAGGTGTTTGATGGTGAAAGCTGTTTGGGCCATGATAGAGCATCGAAGACGACTGTACTTAGTCGATGAAGCCTGCTCATTCATTGCTCCAGTAAAGCACTATCTGGACTACCTCGCTGCAATGGAGAAATCTCCTCATACCCTTGAAAACTACTGTCGTCACTTGCAGCACTTCTTTGCATTCTTGGAAGATGCCCGTCTCGATTGGCATAATGCCACGACAGATCATCTCGTGCAGTTCATCCAACGGCTCCGTAACCCATATCAGCACACTGGTATTCAGCATGTACGGGGTGAAAGCCAACTGAGTGAGCGAAGTGTCAACACTATCTTGGCTGCCGTCACCAGCTTTTACCGTTACCATCTCCAGCGAGGTGAGATACTCACAAGTCCCATTGTCTACGAACAGATATCTAATCGCTTTAGCCGCTTTAAACCTTTTCTGGTGCATACCAGTCGTGGGAAAATGACGAAGCATACGTTGAAGCTCAAGGAGCCAAAGAAGAAGGTTACGTCGCTTTCTGATGCTGATTTTGAACAGTTTATGACCTCTACCGACAACCTCCAATTTCGCTGTATCCTTTTCCTTCTGAGGTGCGGTGGGTTGCGAATAGGCGAGGTCTTAGGACTCCTCATCCAAGATATTGAGTTTCACCGCAATGGGCTTTGGATACGAAGACGACATGATCTTGGCAATGGGGCTTTGGCGAAAGGAATGCGAGAAGGAGAGGAGCGTTTCGTCGATTTGGACCCACAGGTGATGACGCTTCTCGATACCCTTTTGCTCCAGCATACCTTCGATACCGACCATGTGTTTGTCGTGCTCAAGAAAGATGCACGGGACCAGATGGGACTCCCAACCTATGGGCAACCGCTCAGCAGTGAAGCGGTGAAAGCCTTATTTCGTCACTACAGCCACAAAAGTGGGGTCCCACTTCATGCACATCAGCTTCGACATGCTCACGCAACCGAACTCATTCGTGCAGGATGGGATGCTAGCTATGTTCAGCAACGACTCGGACACGCCAACGTCCAGACCACCATCAATACCTACGTTCACCTCAACGAGGACGACCTGAGTCAGAAATGGCGTGAGTATCAAGAAAGGAAGAACAAACCCATTGAATCCTGATCTGCCTCCTCCTGAGTCACTCACCAAAACGCAACAACGCTTTGTGCCTCTTCTCCTCGACCCTGCTACCTTGCACCTCTCCTCGCAGGAGATAGCTAACAAGGCAGGATATCGCTCTAAGACCTCATGGAACGTTGCTTTGCAAGACGATGCGTTTCGTGCCTGGGTTGAAGCCCTCAAACAACTCTCTCCTCCCGTCCCAGTCCCACAATCGCCTGTTGCTGATGCCTTAGCTGGACGCATTCCCATTGAGCAAGGGTTGTCTCCTACTCAACAACGGTTTTGGCATGTTTTGCAAGACCCTCTCAATCACACGCTTTCTCGCAAAGCATTGTGTCAGAAAGCAGGATATGCGTCTGACGGCCCCTGGTACCTTGCAGTGCAAGACCCGATGTTTCGTGCCTGGGTACGGGGTCTAGGAATTAAATGTACGATGGTTCTCCGACGAGCAAATCCATTTGGGCCTGGACCTATCCCCTTAGCGCAGAACATCGACGCAGAATGGGAACAGGATCGCATCGATATCCGACGCATTACCACCGACTATCCCAAACACAAAAATGGAGGCTCGTACACGATTGACTTCTCCTTCATTCAGCATCCTGCTCTCAAGGCCCTCATTAAGCGGTATTTTCGAGCACGAGTTGGCTATTGGTCTGGCTACACCCTCGTCACCACCCTGCCTACGCTCAAGCCCCTCATTCAAGATCTAGAGCGACGGTATGGATTATATTCGTTTGCGTCTTTAACTCGTATCATGCTTGAGCCAGTCCTTGCTATGACTAGCTGGGTTGACGCTATGGAGCGATACCACGAAATGACCGGGGAACGACGACTTCGAGCGGTTATTTTATTGAACTCTATGTTTACCTACATGCAACGACACCAATGGCCCGAAGCACCGCAACAGTTACTCATCTATGACGAAGATTTTCCTCAGCGTATACGACACAAGCCTCGTCCTATTCCGGCATCAGTTATGGAACAATTACTTGCTCACCTCGATCTCCTTCCACCCTATGATCGGCATTTGGTTCAGATTATGAGTGTGATGGGACTCAGGTCTGTTGACGTGCTGCATATCACGGAAGATTGTCTAGAATATGATGCTGCGGGCGATCCTCGCGTTCACTGGTACAATGTGAAGATGAAGCGTGATGTGCGACCACTCCCTGTTACCAAAGAAGTCGAGATTGCTATTCTCGCACAACGTGAGTTGGTCAAAGACATCCCAGATGTTCATGGCAAACAGTATCTCTTCCGTACTGAAACTGGGGTGTATTCTTACTCGCTGTTCTGTGCACATCTTAATCATTTAGCACGAGCAGTGCCTATTTTAGGACTCACTGGACAGGTGTTTTGGTTTCGCCCTCACGAATTTCGCCACACCGTGGGAACGGAGATGATCAACAACGGGATGGGTATCGCTGATGTGATGACCTACCTTGATCATCAAAGTGCTGAAATGACGCGCAACTATGCATTTATTCAAGACGATACGCTCAAACGCAAATTTAAGGAATTGGTCTTGTCTGGGCACGCAGTGGGCGGAATCGCGTTGCATGCCCTGCGCGAACAAATTGCTCAAGGAGATGAGAGCGAACTCGATTGGATTGTGGCGAACCTCCGCAAGTTATCGTTGCCCTGGGGACAATGCTTACATCACGCCAAAGCGACCAAATGTCCCTATGGGCAGAATGTTTGCTTCACGAAAGACAATGGACCCTGCCACAAACTCGTCACGACACCGGATCATGCCTCAGTCATCATTGCCACAATGGAAGATTTGAAAAAGAGCAAGCGTGTTGCAGACGAGAAGGGATGGGAAATGTATGCTAATGATCTTGGAGACCAAATCAAGGGAATGGAGCAAGTAGTTGCGGAACTACGTTTGCCTACCGACCAACGTCCGAGAAATCGTGGAGGAACACAGTGAACCGAAAACCGAATACGGACACCGTTGTGCGGCTGGCTCTCGAAAAGAGCCAGCAGGCAAGGCAACGTACACGTGAAGCTATTCACCTGCTACGAGAACAAGGGAAACCTATTAATTTTACAGCGGTGTGCAAAGTTGCCCGTGTTTCCAAGACGTTCTTGTATGATCCTCGACATGCCGACTTAGCAGAAGAGATTCGACGCCAACGAGAAATTCCTCTTGAACACGCCTCCACTCCTCAGCCCCCTAAAGGGAAAAGTGAGAGCGCGAAAGACGCACAGCTTGCCCGTCTCAGAGAGCGTGTAAGCCTCCTCGAGCAGCAAGTGAGGAAACTTCAGCAAGAGAACGAATTGCTCTATGGGAAGCTTGCGATCAGCGAAGCCATCCCTCATCTATGACGCATCTTGAGAAGAAGTTGTTGCCGACCAGAAGCCACGAGTGATACACTATATACGATCTACGATACACTCTGTCTACGTACCAGAAAGAGAACACGATGCTACAACTTTACCATCGTTAATTCGCTCGCTCCCTTTCATGGAGAATATTCGCTACTCACGCGGTGTGCGTTTTCCACAAGCTTCCTCAGCCTTGTGCTCTTTGTCGTGCCCGATCTCCACCTCTAAAGAACGGGTGGGAAGGACATCTCCTTGCCCAGTTGGAACGACAGAACACTGTATTGTCTTTTTTCGAGAGGAAGTTTTTCGTTATGTTTCCACGTTTCCGCATCAAAGGACTTTGGCGTCACCCCAACTTTGTCAAACTGTGGGTTGGCTCAACAATTTCTCTGTTTGGTTCACAAGTCACATTTCTCGCACTCCCGTTTACCGCAGCACTCATTCTGCACGCAAATGCGTTGCAGATGGGCCTTCTTACAGCGGCGAACACCGTTCCCTTTCTGCTTGGAGGATTGTTTGCAGGTGTATGGGTTGATCGCCTCCGTCGCCGTCCACTTCTCATTGGTGCAGATATTGGACGCGCTCTACTGCTCGGCTCCATTCCTCTTGTCGCTTTGGTTGGACACCTGCATATTGAGTACCTCTATGTGGTGGCGTTCCTTGTGGGTATCCTTACCCTCGTCTTTGATCTTGCCTATGGAGCGTTCCTGCCTTCACTCATTGAACGCGAACTCTTACTTGAGGGGAACAGTGCATTGCAGGCAAGCACTTCAGTCGCTGAATTTGCAGGACCAAGTTTGGCTGGAGTGCTTGTACAGGTGTTCACGGCTCCCGTAGCTCTTCTCGCCGATGCCTTCTCGTTTCTGGCATCAGCGACCGCGTTGTTTTCTCTGCGCGTTAAGGAGGTCCCCCGAAAAACAGAAGCCGAGCAACAGCACTTTTGGCGTGAAATGGCAGAAGGGCTGCGTTTCGTCTTGAACAATTCTGTCCTACGAGCGTTGGTCGCATCGGCAGGGACCTTGAATTTTACCGGAGGAGTCTTTGATGCATTATTAGTGCTCTACGTCACACGACATCTTGGTTTGGGAGCGGCCTTCTTTGGTGTCATGTACACTGTTGGAAGCCTAAGCGGAATTGGAGGCGCATTCCTGGCAACGCTGCTTACGAAACGACTGGGAACCGCAAAAGTAGCTTTTGTCTCGGCAATTCTCATCGCACTGGGATGGCTTTGTATTCCGCTTGCCAATGGTGCATTGAGTGTTGTAATCGCAAGTATTGTGGTAGGTATGCTCATCGCCGGAATGGGAAACACACTTTTCAATATTGCGGCACAGACTCTGGTTCAAACAAGTACCCCTGATCATCTGCTTGGTCGTGTCCATTCCAGTGCAACAGTTATTGGAGTTGGTTCGCTTCCAGTGGGAGCACTCCTGGGTGGTATTCTTGGAAGTCTCTTTGGTCTCCGTCCAGTGCTCCTTGCAGCAGCTCTTGTTCGCTTTGTTCTCTTAGCACTCTTTCTTACACCGCTTTGGAAGAGGAAAGAAGAGACTTCGCCAACGAACTGAATCTAAGTCCCTATTCAATCAGATATTCTGTCTAGGATATTGCTGGCCCTAAGCAAGAACATTGTACTATGAGCTAGCAATATCTCTGATGAGTAGTTTCTCAAGGGAAGAGACGTTGCTTACGTTTCTTACCCTTGGTACCAAACATTTTGTGCTCCCAATTCATTCTTTACTCCACATAACAATTGATGAATCATTCGCTAGCCTCGATCATGTCCCACGAGATCAGCTCTACGAGTACGCAGTACACCTGCGCGACACCATCTCAAAATATGTCGGAATTTCGGTGTCGATTGGCATTGCACCCACAAAAGTCCTGGCGAAACTCATGACAGAAGTGGTGAAGCATCATGCAGAGTACAAGGGGGTGTTATCCTCCTTTCATCTGCGTGCAAAAGAGTGTGATGACCTCTTACAGCGAAGAGAGGAAAGGTTGAGCCATCTGATATGATGGCAACATGAAAGCCTATTCTGAAGATTTGCGAAAACGAGTGGTGGATGCGGTAGAGCAGGGCTACCCACGGGTGGAGATCGTGAAAATGCTCGGAGTGTCCCTGGCAACGATCAAGCGCTATCTCAAACTGTACCGCGAGAGAGGTCATGTCAAAGCAAAGACCATCCCTGGACGTTCTCCTAAGAAGTTGGCAGCTTTGCAAGCAGGCATTGTAGAGCAACTGCGAACGTATCCCGATAGCAGCTTGGAACGGCACTGCGAACTCTGGGAGAAAGCGCATGGAGTTCACGTCAGCCGCTGGACAATGAGCGAAGCGATCAGACGGGTGAAGTGGACACGAAAAAAAAGTCGTTAGCAGCAAGTGAACGCAACGAGGAGGAGCGAGCGAACTGGCGCAAGCAGATGAGCCAACAAAAAGCGGATCAGCTAGTGTTCCTGGACGAATGCGGCTCCAATATTGCCTTGACGCCGTTGTATGGTCGTGCTCCCAAAGGAGAACGCACTCACGGAAGTGTTCCGCGGAACCGAGGCAAGAACACAACGCTGATTGCCTCGCTCTCCTTAGAGGGCATCGGTGCTTCGATGCTTCTTGAAGGGGGCGTCAATGCCCTGGCCTTCGAAACCTACATCGAGCAGATTCTAGCTCCCGGTTTGCAACCGGGCCAGATCGTCGTGATGGATAATTTACAAGTCCACAAAGGGGCACATGTGCAGCAACTCATCGAGAAGCGAGCTGCCATCTGCTCTTTCTGCCTGCCTATTCCCCTGATTTCTCTCCTATTGAAGAGACGTTCTCGAAGATCAAGGCGTTCCTGCGACGAGCTGAAGCCAGAACACGAGAAGCACTTGAAGAAGCGATCACTCAAGCACTACTCACCGTTACTTCCCAGGATGCTAGCGGATGGTTTCGTCACTGCGGCTACCCCTGCATCAGGAAAACTAGACCTAACAATTTCCTTCCTCATTCCCCTCATCTTTGAAGGTGTTCGTGGAGGAAAGCTACTGTCGCCTTGATGATGGCACGGGTACGGACAGTATTGTTGAAGATGTCAAAACCATGCTCACCGGTCGGATGATTCATAAACGTGATCGGGATATTGCGCCGACTCGCAATACTGACGACCTCGTCAATGGACTCGTTAAGGAAAGCCCTATCCAGCCCGGCTTTTACTACAAAGAGTGGGGCGATCTTTGCTGGGTCTTGTCGGCTAAGATGGTAGGCTGGCGAGAATTCTCTTAGCAATGGCTCCTCTTCCTCGCTATAGGTAAAATGCGTACGGTTCAGCAATGACATTACCCCATAGTAGGCGACAATCCCACGAATATAAGGGGGCGTATCGCGTAAAGTTGTCCGCAGGCCCGCTGGAGGGCCGGACGAGGCGGTCCAAATAGCTAGAGCATCCGGGTTGATGTGCAGTGTCTCGCTCTGGCTGCGAATATAGGCAATGAGATCATCGACATCGTTGGCGGCTTTGGGGAGGTTGCTATAGCCCTCATCTGTGCGGTGTTTGAACATGACCGCGATGAGGCCAGATGCGGCGATGAGTTGACTCCAAGAGCGATACTGTCTCGATTGGGTGATGTGTTCCACATCCTCCGGCTGCGATCCGCCATGGACAAAGAGAACGGCTCCACGAGTGGTGTCTGGCAGGAGATCCAGAGGATAATACACATCCAACGTCAGATCTTCCCCACCGACCGTCTTGTAAACCCTATCTCTGCGTACAGGAACTTCCTCCATTCCTGGCAACGTATAGAGAACGGGCATCTGGTTTATTTGCTCGAGGTCTGGCATGGATAGGTAAACCTTTCTTTAAGTGAGATGAGGAACAACGCTTCACGAACTGCGGCTTACTAAACCAGTATACCCAACTACACTTCAAAAAGCACCGGCCCATTGGACATGGAGGAGTGTTGACAAGTATGCTCCACGAGGCGCAATCTTTCACGCTTCCCGCTTAACTCCTCCATACGCCACCATATCTCGCTCAAGCAGAAAGGCAGAGTTAAAGACTGGCTCAATCTTTTCTCTCTCCGCTGTATGTGGCGCTGGCCAGATGAAAGGGTGCCTACTCAGGTGACCCTTGTGGTCAGAGGAATGTATTGGCCCTACCAACGTGAAACCGCCGAACCGCACTGGCAGGCCAATACTCAAAATCTGACGCATATCCTGGAACTCCTTCAACTTTGGTGCAGACTGTTTGCTTGTTTACTACAACTCCTTTCAGATGAGAGAGTTAAACTCACCAATACTTACACGTCCTGATAGAGAACTCGTTGGCGTAGGAGAGGGAAGGA
>JAABUJ010002588.1_pt1 | contig 21990 bp, 21 predicted proteins | sample 5559131 | NCBI WGS metagenome assembly JAABUJ01 (sample SAMN10711875, study PRJNA513366) | rock metagenome | isolation source: Antarctica rocks | place: Antarctica: Victoria Land, Mt New Zealand nord | collected 2016-01-07
CTCGACCAGTGCAATCATACGATCAAGAAAGGTTTCGCCAGGATTCGCCGTCACCTGTATGATGATCCAGTCTGACAGGACGCGCGTGCCACCTGTCACCGCGCTACGGTCTCCACCACTCTCACGAATAACTGGCGCGGACTCACCCGTGATCGCTGACTCATCAATAGAAGCCACCCCTTCAACGACTTCGCCATCTCCGGGGATGACATCACCTGCCTCAACGAGTACATAATCCCCCTTACGGAGTTCAGGAGCAGCGACCTCTTGTACGGCGGCACTACGAGAACGGCTGGCTAAACGTCGCGCCATGGTGGTGGTGCGTGCCTTACGTAGTGTGTCTGCCTGCGCTTTGCCACGCCCCTCTGCCATCGCTTCAGCAAAGTTGGCGAAGAGGACCGTGAACCACAGCCAGATAGCCACGGACAGCACGAAGACCGTTTCAGCCGTTAACGCAGAGCGGGTGAACGCGCCACTCGGTCGAGTAAACAGCAGGCGCACGAACTCGATGGTCGTGACTACGCTGCCGACCTCGACCACGAACATCACCGGATTTCTGAGTTGCACGCGTGGGTCGAGTTTGACAAAGGAGTCGAGAACGGCTTGCCGAATAATTTTGCCATCAAAGATGGAGATATCCCCCTTACGACGCGAAGGCTGCATGACATCAGGCTCTTGCGGCTGTTGAGGTGAGTGCGTTTGCATTTGTGTCGTCATGTTAGAACGTCTTTCCTTGCAACATCAACAGGTGCTCAACAATTGGTCCCAGGGCATAGGCAGGGAAGTAGGTTAAAGCACCAACAATGACTACGACGCCAATGACCAGAGACACCCACAAAAACCCTGTGGTCGGGAAGGTGCCTAGCCCTGCTGGGAGCACACGCTTCTTGACTAATGCACCAGCCAAGGCCATAATGGGAATAACGAACGCGATACGACCGATCAGCATCGACATACCAAGCGTCCAGTTGTAGAAGACCGAATTCGCGGTCAAGCCAGCAAATGCTGAGCCATTGTTGCCATTTGCTGAGGTAAAAGCATACAGGATTTCTGACAAACCATGTGGTCCTACATTCGCAAGACCTGCGAGTCCTGCCGGAGCGACAGTGGCAATTGCCGAAAAGCCCAGAATAGATGCGGGCAGGATCAAGATAGCAAGCGCGGCCATCATCATCTCTTTGCGCTCAATCTTCTTGCCCAGATATTCGGGCGTGCGTCCTACCATCAGGCCAGCGATAAAGACGGCGATGATTGCGAAGACTAACAGGTCATAGAGGCCCGACCCGACGCCACCAAACACCAATTCCCCTAACGCGATGTTGGTGAGCGGGACGAGTCCACCGATGGGAGTGTAGCTATCATGAAAGCTATTCACCGATCCACAGGAGGTATCGGTTGTCACGACGGCGAAGAGGGCCGAGTCCGTAATACCGAAGCGCACCTCTTTGCCTTCCATATTGCCGCCCGCTTGCGTATTTGTAGGCTGTTGATTGATGCCATACTTCGTCAATTGAGGGTTGCCGAGTTGCTCGGCGGGCAGTGCGACACCGATACCGACAAAGAAAAGGATGGCACCGACAATCCAGAGCGTCCAGCCCTGTTTCGTGTTACCAGCCATTTTGCCGAAGAGGTAAAACAGTGCAGCCGGAATGGAAAAGATCGAGACCAGGATCACGAGATTCGTAAACGCGTTGGGATTTTCAAATGGGTGTGCGGCATTGACATTGAAGAAGCCACCCCCATTGGTACCCATATCCTTGATCCACTCCTGTGAGGCGACCGGCCCCTGTGCAATCACTTGCTTGACGCCGTCAAGGGTCGTGATGGCGTCGTAAGGTCGAAAGTTCTGGACCACGCCTTGTGAGACATAGAAGAGGGCACCGATGATCGAGATGGGCAACAGGATGTACAGGATGCACCGTGTGATGTCCACATAAAAGTTGCCAAGGTGCTGTGCGCTACGGCGGGTGAGTCCGCGAGTAACTGCCAGAGCCAGCGCGATACCAATTGCCGCAGAGGTAAAGTTGTGGACGGCAAGTCCAGCCATCTGCGTGAAGTAGGTCATCGTCGTTTCGCCCGTATACGCCTGCCAATTCGTGTTGGTCGTGAAACTTGCAGCGGTGTTGAAGGCTAAGCCGGGTTCGACACCTGCTAAGTTTTGCGGATTGAAGAACGGGCTATGGATTGCTTGTGTGCGTTCGATGAGATATAAGAGCAACATGCCAACGACGCTGAAGACCAGCATGTCGATGGTGTAACGCAACCAGCCATGTTCTTCCTCACCATGCACACCAGAGATGCGATAGAGTACGCGCTCGACCGGCACGAGAGCAGGAGAGAACCAGGTACGCTCTCCCGCGAAGACATGGTACATGTACAGGCCAAACGGTTTCGTCAGCAACAGGATGATGCCGATGAAGATCAGGACCTGCAAGATGCCATTCACAGTCAGTGCCATTGCATTTTCCTTCTGTACTACATACAAGAAACGATTAGAACCGTTCTGGTGCCAGTAACGCGATCACCAGATAGACGATAATACCTAAAGTGACAAGCCCAATCAGAATATATTCGAGTGGGGAGTTCATAGCAGTTCCTTTCTTTCTCTACAGCTTATTGCAGCCAACAGCGAAAGCAATAAGGGCTAAAAAGGACAAAATGGTCACCGCGATCACAAAAAGATCGTACAGGATCGACATAGATTTCCTCCTTCTAAGAAGATGGATAGTGCTGCACAATCGCAGCGTTGTTGGTATCTGGAAACTCTTGCTCATCCCAACGTTGGGCCGCCTCAGCAGCGAGGCGTAAGAGTGCATCCATCGGGAACGGCTTGGGCAGGTACGCCAAGGGGTGGAATTCAGCCAGACGGCGAGGACTGACGCGAACGGCGGAAAGCACGATAACAGGTAACTTTTGCCCATCCCCGTCGAGGTCCTGTGTATGCAATAGCCCCTCCTCCTGGGCGATCCGCAGGATGTCCCATCCGGTCTTGTCAGGCAAGTTGATGTCCAGAAACGTGAGATCAAAAGAACTCTTCCGTAGCTGGTTCAACGCTTCTTGCACATCGCTCGCAATGCTCACCATATGACCACGAACCTGAAGATTGCGTTCGATCAAGTCACGAAGAACCTCGTCGTCTTCGACCAGTAAGATTCGTGCACCATGCATCTTCGTTTCTCCTTCCAACTCACATCATCGTTCGTGTTGATATTGCTCTCTCGCCCTCTGCTCAGGACATTCCTGCTCGGGAGTGGGTGCATGCTGCATCCGCCCGTTTTCCTCTCTCCGCGTGTGCCAGGAACGAAGCCAGGACACCAGATGGCGTCTCAGGCGACTGAGCCATACACCGTTCTTCGCTGCTGAGAGACGAATGAGAACAAGCGACGCAGGGGAGCAACCCCCTAGAAGCGCATCCCGTACCTCGTGAGTCTGGAGGAACACCCCTTGACCTGCATCCATCACCAGCACAATACTGCGACAGGACAGTTCGTTCACGAGCATCCTGAGAGACAGCGTTCCCTTTCGTGCAACAATGACATGGCACTCGACGGGTACATGAGCGCGTGTCGCACTCCATGAGATGCACTCCAAAAAGTCTTCTGACGGACTGAGATGGTCCAGGGAGCTTGAGGACAGGGCGACAGCGACAACCGTTGCCCCACCCACACGTGCTTGGTGAACCACAGCTTCGACAGCACGAATGTTTCCTTCACCTGTGCAGGGCACAAGCCAACGGGGTTGGTTCATCGAGTCTCCTCTCACACATGGGAAGCAATCAGCTGGACCTCCATCCAGCGTGTTACCTCCTCTCCTTACATTTCCCTCTCTGTGCAGTATAAGCAGAAGTACATAAATGTGCGTTCCAGATATCACGCCGTTCGCTCAAAATTCGCTCAAAGTTTCTGCGACTCTGTGCATCACGTCACCGCTCAGGTTTGCTCCATCATAGATCATCCGTAAAGCGATACCCGATGCCAGGAAGCGTATGAATGAAGCGGGGATGCTTCGGGTCGGGTTCGATCTTGCGACGTAACTGAGCGATATGGACGTGCAGACTGTGTGACTTCGTCTCCACATCGATCCTCCACACCTGCTTCAAGAGCATCGGTCGGGTCAAGATCGTGTTTCGTTGGGTAATGAAGACATGAAGCAGATCATATTCCTTAGGGGTGAGTAGAACCTCTCGCCCATTCACAAAGACACGTCGAGAAGCAAGGTTCACAAGCAGGGGACCAACATGAACGCGGAGTTCCTTTCCTGTATGAGTATATGCAGCGCGGCGCAAGGCTGCATGGATACGTGCAAGCACTTCATCCATACCAAAGGGTTTCAGGATGTAGTCATCTGCTCCGAGAGTGAGTGCTTCGACCTTGTCCCGTTCAGCATCTTTGACCGAGAGGATGAGAAGCGGAAGCGTGGAGTCCTCTCGTATTCGCACACACACGTCGAGTCCACTCATTCCAGGCAGGACCAGTTCCAGCAGTACGAGGTCCAGTCGATGCTGGGCGTACACGGTTAACGCCTCTTCACCACTGCTTGCCGTAAAGACCTTGTATCCATGAGCGGTCAGCGAACGTTGCAAGATGCGAACCGTCTCGATGTCGTCATCCACAACTAAGAGAGATGCTCCTGCTCTCCTCATGGCTCTCTCTTTTCACCAGGCTCATCTGTATTGAAGCGATAGCCGACGCCAGGAAGCGTGAGGATAAAGCGGGGCTGCTCCGCGTCCGGCTCAATCTTGCGACGTAATTGGGCAACATAGACGTGCAAGCTATGGACTCTCTCGTGAGCATCAGCCCCCCAGACGTGGGTCAAAAGCATTTGCCGCGTCAGGACCTTGTCACGGTACGTGAGGAAGACTTTGAGCAGGTCGTATTCGGTGGGAGTCAACTGGACCTCGCGCCCGTTCACCTGGACACGGCGCAGCGCAAAATCGACAAACAAGGGGCCGTGACGAAAGGACGGCTCTGTCCCTGCTTGCACGCGTGCGAGATGACGAAGGGCAACACGTACACGTGCAAGCACTTCGTCCATGCCAAAGGGTTTCGGAACATAGTCGTCTGCTCCCAGGTCGAGTGCCTGGACCTTGTCACGCTCGGCATTTTTGACGGAAAGTACAATAATAGGGACGTTGGACACCGCCCGCACCTGCCGACAAACCTCCAGACCACTGATACCAGGTAACATCAGGTCCAGCAGGACGAGGTCCGGCTTCTGCTGACTCATCATCACCACGGCTTCCTCGCCGCTTTCAGCGGTCAACACATTGTATCCATAAGCTGTGAGACTGCGCTGTAGCGCACGAACGATTTCGATCTCATCATCCACAACTAGAATACGAGCACCAATTTTGCTCACTGCAAGCTCCTTTCAAACGTCCCAACGGGCAGTGTAACGAAGAAGACTGCCCCTCCTCCCTCACGTGCTTTCGTCCAGATGGTACCTCCATGCGCTTCCACAATTCCCTTGCAGACAGCCAGTCCTAAGCCCGATCCGGCTGTTGGATATCCCTCGTACCGATGTGTCCCCAGGACGCGGTAGAATTTGTCGAACACGCGCTCGTACTCAGAGGCAGGGATGCCGGGACCACAGTCTGCAACGCTGATCATGACCTCCCCTTTGGTGTTCTGGACGCGAATGTCAATGGGTGAGGCTTGTGGAGTATAGCGAAGCGCGTTCTCAAGCAGGTTGGTAAGCACCTGATCTATCAGCAGATAGTCCAGTTCGACTGGCGGTAGATCGTCCGGGATGTCCATGCAGAGGATGCGCCCTTGAAGCAGGGGATGCATGCGCCCCACTACATCATGAATCACCTCAGCAAGGTGATACCACTCTTTCTCTGGTCGGAGTGCTCCGTCCTCGATGCGCGACATATCCAGGAGGTTGCCAACCAAGCGGTTGAGACGGTCAGCCTGACGTTCAATGGAGAGCAGGAAACTCCGCCTCGCGTCGTCGTCCCACTGTACCTCCTCTTGCAATAAGGAACTGGTCGCGGCCTTAATCGAGGCAAGCGGTGTGCGCAGGTCGTGCGAGACCGAGGAGAGCAAAGCTGCACGCAGCGCATCAGTCCTCTGTAACAATTCAATGCGCAGGTTCTCACGTCGCAAGCGTGTTCGCTCGACAAGCGAGGTTGCCTGATCGAGAAAGGCCCCAAAAAAGGCGGTTTGGGCATTTGGGCGGTCGTGTTCCTCTTGAAAGTGATCCTCCTGCTTGAAGCGTCTCGGGTCATCCACAAGTCGCAAGCGTATGACGCCGATGCTCTGCTGACCCACGGTCAGGGGAACGAAACGCAGTGAGCGACGCACCACGCCTCCTGCAGCAGTACTGGAGAGCATTATGCGTTGCAGAAAACGTGCAGAGGGAGAAGGGACAGGCGTCGCCTCATCATACACGATCATTGCTCGACCATGCTGGAGTACCCATGACGCGACAGCCTGCTCATCAGTGGACAATGTGTTGGTGTCAAGGAGTTGGGACGCGCTCGCCTGAACGTGCAGTGCGCCGTTTGCATCCGGCTGAAGCATGGCACAATCATGGACGCCCCAGGAAGAGAAGACGTCAACGATTGCCCGCATGATCGCCTGAAGTTGACGCTCTGGTGCTTCTTCGCCATTGACCGCCCGTACCAGGTCATAGAGAATATGCGTCTCGCGCTCCCGCCGTGACGCGTTCTGAGCACGTTGGCGCAAGGCCGCTGCCAGTTGACCGGTCAAAATGGCGTCAACAAGAAAGACCACAAGAGCGATGTATTCTTCTGGTCGATACATGACAAAGGTAAAGAGCGGGGGAACGATAAAAAAATCGAATGACAGGAAGGCAACGAGCGATGCAAGAATTGCGGCATAGCGCCCACGCGTACTTGCAAGCGTGATCACAACCAGTAGATAGGTAATGGAAGTGTTGGGGATCCGTGGATACAGATGCCACGTAAAGAGAAGCGCGGTAACAAGGAGCGAGCCTAGAGATGCCAGGACGCTATCAATCACATACCGCTGCCAGGGAAGGGCTTCCCTTGTCTCAAGGTGCGAAATGTGCTCAAGAGTACTCATATGAATGTTTCCTGTTCAAAAACCAACGAATATGCTGAGGAACGACAGTCACGCAAGGAAGGTGTCTGTTTCTGGTGGAGAGGTACGCTCTTCCTTCTCCTCCCACGAGTATAGCGGAAAGTGCCTCAAGGAAAGTTCTGGAAAGGAGGCAGAATACTCAAGGAAAGCTCCAGAGATGTCCACCTGCACGTCACTTACCCATCCGTGTTTTCGTCTCCTTTATCTCTTCTGTTTCGTGAACTGTGCGAGATAGTTGTGGACACGTGCGTTTGTGTGCTTCTGGTTCTGTCCACAACGCCGACAGGCGGGGACGCAATTATCTGCCGTCGTTCCCCCGTGTGGCAAGGAACGGTAGTGGCTCATGACCTGGAATGGCTTTTCCTGACAATACGCGCATCGCCAGTGAAAATACTCGAGCGTTTCCAGCCACTCGACCAACGTTAACGTTGTTGCTGCACGCAACGTTCGTGCGCGGGAACATTGGTTTTCCACGCGATCAAGTTCTCGGATCAAACACACGTAATTCGCTTCCGTCACTGCGAGTTGTCGGATAACACTCCGTCTGTTTCTATGGCTCGCAATCCACAGAGCAACCTCCAAAAGCGTTTGCCTATCTTCCGAGATCATCGTCGTTCTTCTCCCTTCCTGATGAGACCCTTCGGCTATGCAAGCAGACACGATCAAGAATGACCTCATGATCACTGCTCTTCCCCAGGTTCATCTTGCGATACAGAGTTCCTCTGCTTTCTTCCGCTCGAACGCAGGGGCAACAGACGTGATATGCACACATACCAAGAACAAGACCTAGAGTGAGGCGAAAGGATGCACATTCCGCACGTTGGACAAGTACCATAGTCATGTAGCGACGTACATCGCACCTCCCACAGGTGCCATACAATGCATCTCACGTTATGAGACGAGTACCGTCTCGTTCATGAGAGTGCTGAAACACGTTTGCCCGGAGAGAGTGAAAGTGCCTCATCATGTTTATTCCTCTTTCAAGATGTCCTCAAGAGAGTGCTCATGGTCGTTGTGCCTCAGCCCCTCTTCAGAACAGCAACTCTCCTTTCCCTTAAGAACTGCCTGATCTCCCCTCCACGATGCGAGGAAGACGTGCGGAATGGAAAAGGCGAAGACGATGAGAGCAAGAAGAAACACCAACCGGATGATGAGTGTAATCAGATGTACCATTGGCTCATTGAAGAGGACAATACTGTTGATGATGAGAGGAATCACAACGATTAGACCACATCCGAGAAGTGTTACCTTATACCAGAGAGGAAGCCTCTTCTGCCTTGTGGAGGTCTTCCCCTGCTTCTGTTTCTGGAATTGCTGGGTGAGCCGTTTCCGAAGAGAGGCTCTGTTCTCCTTGGGGATCAAACGTACACGATATAAGGGGGTACTCTTTTCCTGTTCAACCACCTGTTTGACCTCGTTCGTGTCTAGCAAGACGCCCGTCCCCTCGTAAGTGAAGAGCAGAATACCAACACACTTCATTTCCTGAGCAAAAAGATGGATACTGCGCCTCACGTTATGAGTCGAGCGTGTCATCCCTTCAACAGGAACCTTCATGAGAGATGCGCGGCGACTCACGATGTCTTGGAACAGGTCTATTTGGTGTCTTCGTTCAAGGCGTGCATACTCTGGCTCTACCATCTCTGGAAGACGGATCAGTGACAACGGGACAAGGGTTGCACCACACCTCTGGGTTATCAGGAGTGCGGCGTCGATGGCTTCTTCCTGTATTTCACCAGTGAAAGGAAGCAGCAAACGGCTCATGAGTACCCACATTTCTTCTCATAGGTACATCGTGTTGATGCTTCTTTCCTCATGAGAGTCTCCTTTTGCGAATGGATTCTTATCTCTATCTTTGCTCTTTCATCGTAACACGAGTGGAGAACGAGAGAGCTAAAAAAGTGTTCTGGATAGAGTGTGTATCGCTCAAGATATTCTCAAAAGCGTTCGCGCTCTTTTTCACCGTTGATACGCGGAGATGAAACGGGCTGAAGGGCACACGTTTTGCGCATGGCGAACAACCCGCTCTACGCGTCTGTAACACATCGGGAAAAACTCTCGTTAGATGACTCTCTGCGAGTGTGAGAAAGAAGATATCCTCGTAGTGCTTCAACTTGCCACTTTCAACCCAAAGTTGCCCCAGTGTCGCATACCTCTTGTGTTCAGGAAGGATAAATTTCGCGATAACGGAGCGACTATTGCCGCGTACTGTAATAGAGTCACCATAGCATGTCAAGATGTTTCTACCCAAAGCTCTCAAGTAGCTTCTCTGACTGATCTCTCAGAAAAGAAGAGTTCCCTGTCAAAATAAGGCGAGTATTACCACTCCCACACAAATAGAGGTATGATAAGGAGCATACAGTCATAGTATTGGCCTTCGCGTAGAAACATCCCGACAGTTGTGGTGACCCCAGAACAAGACAGGGTATGGTGGTAGAGAATGCTCAGGTGCAATGGTGACCTCATGGAACCGCAATACCCACATTGCGTACCTTAGTACTGACAGACAAAAACAAGGAGTATCAGAACGATGACTGCAACGATAACCCTTGTCCTCGGGTTGCTGGTTGCAACCGTGGTCACGGCTTCTCTCGCAACCTGGCTTCGCGTCCCATATGCCATTCTGCTCGTGGTCGTTGGCGTCGGACTCGGTTTCATTCCGGGACTCCCAAGAGTAGACCTGGACCCCGCATTGATTTTATTTCTCTTTTTGCCGCCACTGGTGTATTCGTCGGCATGGCAAACCTCATGGCGGGAGTTTCGAGCAAATATGCGCTCCATCCTTCTGCTTGCGGTTGGACTCGTTTTGGTGACCACTGTCGGAGTCGCCGTCGTTGCTCATGCCCTGTTTGGACTTCCTTGGACAATCGCCTTTGTCTTGGGTGCGATCCTTTCACCAACGGATGCAGTAGCTGCTAGTGCCATCGCTCAGCGCATGGGACTCTCACGACGCATTGTGACCATCCTTGAAGGAGAGAGCATGGTCAACGATGCCACAGGGTTAGTCGTCTACACCTTTGCCGTGGCTGCCTCGGTTACAGGAGACTTCCGCCTAGGGATTGCGAGTTTGCAGTTCGTGGTGGTGGGTCTCGGAGGACTGGTGGTTGGCTTGATAGTTGGCTGGCCTGTCGCCTGGTTCCATCGTCATCTGGATGATGCTCCCATTGAAATCACCATCACTTTGCTGACACCTTTTGCCGCCTATTTGCTCGCGGAAGTGCTCCATGTCTCAGGTGTGCTTGCTACGCTCTCTGCGGGTCTCTACTTAAGTCGGCACTCCTCACGCTTCTTCTCATCCACAACACGGCTGCAAGCGAATGCAGTTTGGAATGTACTGGTGTTTGTGCTCAACGGCCTGCTCTTCCTCTTAATTGGGCTGCAACTGCGTCATATTGTGGAAACGCTGGGAGATCGACTGCTTGCTTCGGTTATCCAAGAGTCCCTGCTGGTCAGTCTGGTCGTGATTGTGGTGCGTCTCGGGTGGGTCTTTGCGGCCACCTCACTTCCTCGACGCTTCTTTCCTCGTGATTCCTTTCCACAGGTCCGCAACATGATGGTAGTTGGCTGGACAGGATTACGCGGAGGGATTTCTCTAGCGGCAGCCTTGGCCCTCCCACTGACCCTTGAAGCAGGACGGCCCTTTTCTGAACGAGATCGCCTCATTGCGTTGACGTTTGGGGTGATCCTGGTGACGTTGGTGGGACAGGGACTCAGCCTGATTCCACTCATCCGTTGGCTGAAGCTCGCCCCCGATGAGAAACCAGAAAGGGAACGACAGCAAGCGCGTCTTGTTGCGGCCCAGGCGGCTCTGACTCGGTTGCAGGACCTTGCAGGACAGGAGTGGGTCCCAGAAACACTACGAACACATCTGCGTTTACGATACGAGAACAAGGCACAACACATCAGCGATGGAATCCCGCCATCTCGTGATGGGACGCTTACTGCCAATGAGCGACTCTATCACGAGGTGATCAGTGCCGAACGTGCTGCGGTAATCGCCTTGCGTGATCAGGGACAGATTGATGATGAAGTCCTTCGCGAGATAGAGCGCGAACTGGACCTGGAAGAACAACGAGTGTAAAGAGACCATGCCTTCATCCTGCATGCCTCAGCAGAATTGGAACACAACTCCGTTTCTTAAAAAGTACGCTGAGAACTACACATCCCTGGGTTCATCCAGCCCCTTCAGGAGGAGAAAGCATGACCCTTTTCGGTCCCTTCGCACCACGTAGCATTGTCATCCTTATGGTAGCACTTGCCATAAGTATACTTATGATCTTCCTGCTTCGCAGTACACCGAAACAAGGCATCACGACAAGAGTGTGCCTTTTGCGTTAGGATAAGATGGCACTACCCCTATTTGACGAGTGGTGCTCCCGACGAGGCCGCCGTTGCTGCACGTCGGTCGCGTAGGTGTTGCGGAACGCTTACCACAATAATTCCGGGACGGAACAACAACGCGGCCTTCAATCGGAACGCGGTCTGATTGTGCAGGAGATACTCCCACCAGTGCAAGACCACGAACTCAGGGAGAATGACGGTGAGCGTATCGTCTGGATGGCGCTGGTGAACCGTATCTATGTACGCGAGGATCGGACGGATCAGCGCACGATAGGGGGACTCAATAGTCAGCAAATGCGTCTCCTCCACATCCGAGAAATGCTTCTGCCACATGTCCCAATCTGCTTGTACACTTTTCGTTTCTCCCTCGCTTGTACTGACATGCACGGCGGTCACGTGTGGTGAAATGGAGCGAGCGTAGGCAAGGCTTTGCTTTGTCGCGCGGTCCAGCCTGTCAAGAGGCACTACGATGCGGTGATGAATATCGCTTGGATTGATGGGAATATCCGAGATACGTTCACGTGCCACATGCGTATAGTGCTTGTGAATACTGAGGAACATAAGCACTAAGAGCGGAATGAGCAATACCACAACCCATGCCCCTTCAAGAAACTTCGTAACTGAGATAACGACTGCAACCACAAGCGTTGCAAATGCGCCAGTGCCGTTAATCACCAAGCTGCGTAGCCACGTTTTGTCTTCTTTGCGCAACCGCCACCAATGCATCACCATCCCACTTTGCGAAAGAGTGAACGACATGAAGACGCCTACTGCGAACAGGTTAATCAGTGCATCGGTACTACCCTTGAAGACAATCAGCAAAAGGCTTGCTAGAAAAGCCAGAACGACAATACCAACCGAAAATGCCAGACGATCCCCTCGAAATGCGAACTGACTGGGCAGAAAACGATCACGTGCTAGCAGCGAGGCGAGACGCGGAAAGTCAGAGTAACTCGTCTCAGCCGAAAGCGTGAGGATACCGAGTGTTGCAATTTGGAAGACAGGAAACATGAAGGCAAGAAACGTGTTGTCGAAGACTTTATGCGCAATCTGAGCAATAACAGTTGGATTCCCAGCAGAATTTGCTTCAACCGCATAGGTCATTGTCAGTAATGTGATACCAAGAAAGAGCGTGCCAAGAATAATCGCCATCCACGTCAACGTTATTGAAGCATTGCGTGTCTCCGGTTTGTGAAAGGCAGGCACCCCATTTGATATCGCCTCGACTCCCGTCATTGCGGAACAACCAGTGGCAAATGCACGGAGAATGAGGAAGAGTGACAACGGCTCTATTATTGTTCCCATTGGAGCAGGAGCAAATGTGCCAATGAGTGGCTGATGCAGGACGAGATAGGCTTTTATCAGCCCTACCACAATTAAGATGACTGCGGTCACAACGAAAAAGTAGGTCGGAATTGCGAAAATGGACCCTGACTCTCGTACACCACGCAGATTCACCACGGTGATGACGACGACAAGTGCTACATCAACACTAATAATGGTGGGAGTAGAAAAAAACCTGGGTGGAAAAAGTGAGGCGAGGTTGAGCACACCAGCGGCAACACTCACTGAAACATTCAGGACATAGTCGATGAGCAGAGCCGCCGCCGCAACAAGCCCTGGTATCGTCCCCAGATTCTCCTTTGCGACAATATATGAGCCACCACCATTTGGATAGGCAGGAATCGTTTGACGATAGGAAATGGCAACAGTTGTGAGAAGCACGATAATGACAAGACTGATTGGCAGTGCTATCCAGAGACGCGAAGAACCAGCCAGAATGAGATTGATTAAGATAGCCTCAGTTGCATATGCAACCGACGAGATAGCATCGGAAGAAAGGACCGCAAGTGCCTTGAACTTGGTCAAGCGCTCCTGCTCTGCCATTGCATTAGAAATGGGTGCACCAATCAAGACGTGTTTTATGCGATAGAGTGCCTTGCTGATACCACCTTCTGGAATAGTGACTTCCTCAGTCGCTTCAAGTGTTCCATTGCCCACTCGTCGTAGGACAGGATGACTGGAACTCCCATTCAAGAGACGAACCTGTATGTTGGGAGAATTTGCGTGTAAACTCTCCTGATACGTTAATGGCGGCAAAGGCACGCGCACGTCAAAGCTCTCTTGTCCTGCTGTCTGCGAAATATCGGTGTGGTCACTCGGACCCAGAAGCGGAACGACGCGAGGTTGCTTCTCTGGCGAGTTGGTAGGTTCTGTTTGCATAGTCTCTCCTCATCTCTAAATGTCCTACTTCAGACTTCTCTTTCTCTAGATAGTATAGACCAGCAGATATATAGAAAAAGTACGCATATGTTGTACAGACCTCAGAAAAATCTCAAGGAGTGTATGACAGAGAGAGACATCTGTTTCTTGGGTATCTTTTGAGAATTTTTTAAGGCTTCTCTCAAGGGATGGCAACGTCTAGCGAAGTGATTTATGGGTGCCATTCTGACGGAAAGGTACGACGTACCAGAGAATTGCGGATGAGAGAAACAGAGATCGCACATGCATTTCAAACATACTTCTTCTCACTGAGAAGACGCTTCATTGAAAGGAGACCTGTTCCTGGAGTGAACCCAGGTAACCAGACCGCACATCAAGTCAAAGATATGGTATACTCGTCTCAAGAGATACCAAAGGAGAAATCAGATGGGCGGAAGAGTTCACAGCAGAGAATTCAAATTAAGCGTGGTACGCCAACTGGCGAACGGAGAAAAGCGTCCGGCACAGATTTGTCGAGAGCATAATCTGGCTCCTAGTGTGGTTTCACTCTGGCGAAATGAGTATGATCAGCACGGAGAGAAAGCCTTTGAGCCATCGTCTGGTTCCGAGCCACCAACTGCTGAGACAAAAATTGTGGAACTGGAACGTTTTTGTGGGCAGCTGGCTTTGGAGAATGCACTGCTAAAAAAAGCGTTGGGCAAGCTCCCCTTGAACAGCGACATGCGGTAATCGAGCAGGCATGTCAGGAGAAGCAGCCCATTTCCATTCGTCATCTCTGTGAGCTGTTGCAGGTCAATCGCGCTTGGTACTATGCCAGCAAACACGCCCTCATTCAGCCCTCTAAGCGGGAGGAGGAGGCCGCGTTACGTGATGCGATAGAGAAAATTATTCTGGATTTTTCGGGATATGGCTATCGGCGAGTGACCCATGCCTTGCAGCGAGATGGATGGAAGGTCAACCATAAACGTGTGCTACGGATCATGCGTGAAGAGTCGTTGTTGTGTCAGATCAAGCGGCATTTTGTGCAGACGACGGATTCGCATCATCCCTTCCCAATTTACGCTAATCTGGTCAATGGGCAAATGCCAGATACGCCCGATAGAATCTGGGTTGCAGATCTGACATATATCCGCCTGAAAAGTGAGTTTGTGTACTTGGCAACCATTTTGGATGCCTATTCACGTCGGTGTATCGGATGGAATTTGTCTACTCGTATTGACACCAATTTGGCACTGGGAGCATTAGAAGAGGCAATAGCGACACGCGACGCCACGCCAGGACTGATGCATCACTCGGATCGCGGAGTGCAATATGCCAGCATCGCCTATACTCAACGATTGTTGAGCATGGGTGTTCAAATCAGTATGTCAGCCAAAGGCAATGCCTATGACAACGCCAAAGCTGAGTCCTTTTTCAAAACACTCAAACAAGAGCAGGTGTACCTCAAACAGTATCAAACCTTTGAAGAGGCATCCACCAATATTGGTCAATTCATTGAGGATGTTTATAATACCAAACGGCTTCATTCCAGTCTTGGGTATATGCCTCCTCTCGAATTTGAAATGGCTTACTTTCAAGATGTATGATGTTGACTTCTAGTACGGTCTGTTAGTAAGGGTTCACTCCACCCTCGCCTGCAACGATGATTTGCTCACCCTATGATACCCAAGCGACCTACGGTCGCAAACTGACAGAATGGTGGATCGGCTACAAAGTGCATTTGACAGAAAGTTGTGATGAGGACCAACCTCGGCTGATTACCCATGTCGAAACAGGTCTTGCAGGCAAGGGAGATGTGGATGTGACTCCCGTCATTCATCAGGCATTAAAAGACAAAGAACTGCTTCCCAAGGAGCACCTGATGGACACGAACTACGCCGAGTCCAAACAATTCGTGGCAAGCCAGCTCGACTATGGAATTGATGCGGATTGCTCCGACAAGAGCGGACAACAAGTGGCAAGGCCAAGCAAAACAAGGCTTTGCTGCCAGTAGTTTCCAGCTGGATTGGCAAGCACAAAAGGCAACCTGTCCAACGGGGCACGAGAGCTCAAGCTGGACGCCAGCCATTGATCGACGCGACAATGAGGTCATCAAGATCAAGTTTTCGGGTGCTCGATTGTCAAAGCTGCACGTGTCGTTCTCTGTGTACTTGATCTTCACCCGTGTTTGTGGAGTCTCGAAATGAGAGGACTACCTCATCATTTGTTCATAGACAAACTGTAAATCACAGAATTCAGTGAAGTAGTTTCTGTACAATTATCTGAGGTACGTCATGAGGAGGAAGAGTGGTTCGACCAGCCTCTGAAGCGATGTATGTGGCAGCGGAAGAGAAAGAGAGAAGCAGGAGTACCTCAGATAATTGTACAGAAACTACCTCATCGAATCTCAACATTTACAGTCAAGGGTGATTAACATTACGTTGTGTACAGCGTGAACAGTTGTTTTTACAGGTCCAGATTTCGCCCTGTAGTGTTATTTGGAGTGAGTCCCAAAGAGCGTGCGGAAGAGACAGGCATGTCCAAAAGTGCCATTTATTCTAAGGCAAACCTCTTCGATGCATCAGGAATGGCAAGTCTTCTGCCTCCTGTTGCACCCCCCGACGTTCCAAAGCAGGACAAACGCACCCTTCCACCGCCTCTCCGTCAAGCAATTGTCGATGCCCACGCTGAATACTCAGAGTTGGGCCTTCATGAGATTGCATCGATCTGTTACGTGCAATTTGGACGCAAACCTTCTCCACATACGATCAAGTACATCCTTGCGACCGGTCCAAAACCCTCCCGGACGACTCGTCGTTTTAAGCGGTTTGCAGAGATTGACGATCCAGTGGAACGAAGGCGCACCATCCTCAAACTGCACTCGGAAGGATGGACCGTGAAAAACATCGCGGGCTACCTTGGTACCAGTCGGAAGACCGTCCATCTCACCCTCAAACGGTGGGCAGAGGAGCAATTTGCAGGATTGGAGGAGAAATCGCATGCACGCACTGGACTCCGAAAAGTCGATTTCAACGCCGTGCAAGAGGTCAAAAAACTGTCCGAAAATCCTGATATAGGTGCCTATCGTGTCAGTGCTGCACTCGAACAAATGGGCATCAAACTCAGTCGAGCGACCTGTGGACGCTTACTTGCCCTCAATCGTGATCTCTACCACCTGAAAATGCCACGGCACAAGGAACGCTCCAAAGCAACGATGCCCTTTAAAGCTGTGAGGAGGCATCAATTTTGGAGCGTTGACATTCGGTATATAGACATGCACCATTTAGGCGGCGGGATGATCTACTGTATCAGCATTTTAGAAAATTTCAGCAGGGCGATTCTTTCTTCCGCCATCTCCCGCCGTCAAGATGTGGAAGCGTATATCGCGGTGTTATATCCTGCTACTCGCAAATATGGAGTCCCAGAGGCATTGGTGAGTGACAGTGGAAGTGTTTTCCTCTCGCATGATGCGATGAAAATTTACGATGCACTTGGCATTCGCAAAGAGCAGATCAAGAAGGGAAAACCGTGGCAAAACTACATAGAGGCAGCCTTATACGTTACTTGGAATTACCCCTCATGATAGAATAGGAGTAACGAAATGATGCTTCTCACTATCAATACATGAAGCGTCCGAAGGGAGAACAGATGCCTTCATCTCATGATCCTGATCCTATCGAGTGGTTTCGCTATCCGTTCATTGCAACTCATGACCTCGCACGATCTTGGCTTCTGACCGAAGGGCTGCTTGGCTTAGCTCCGAACACCCTCGACGCCTATGCCCGTGGCCTCAACGACTTTCTTGGGTTTTGTCAGCGGGCTACAATCTCGCCATTGACTGCAACCCGAGGTGACCTTGCTCGCTATGTTGGTGATCTCCGCCAGCGTCCCCGTTCTCACCCTCATCAAACTACTTCCGAACTCGTCCCAACTATCGGCTTGTCGAACGCAACCCTTCAACAGCGGCTGACAGCCGTTCGGCTGTTTTTCGATTTCCTCATTGAGGAGGGCCAAAGAGCTGATCACCCTGTTGGTCGTGGAAGGTATACGCCGGGCAAAGCCTTTGGTGCTGATCGTGAACGGGCACTGGTGCCTCGCTTCCAGACCATGCCTTGGATACCCAGCGACGAGCAGTGGAAAGCCTTTCTGACCGTCGTCAAACAAGCTCCTCTGCAGACGCGCTGTATGGCCGCTCTTGCGTACGATGCAGGACTGCGTCGCGAAGAGCTGTGTTCAGTGCAAAGCACTGACCTTGATCCGGCTCACCAGATGGTGAATGTGAGGGCTGAGATTGCCAAAGGGAGTCGAGGACGCGTGGTTCCCTATTCGGCCACGACAGGAGAACTCTTGCGAGACTATCTGACGCATCGACGAACCATTGCAACGAGCCGTGGTCCACTCTTTCTCTCCGAGTCGCCAAGGAACTATGCCCAACCCATTACCTTGTGGACGTGGTCAAAGGTCGTGCGGCAACTCGCTCTACAGGCGGAACTTCCTCAGTTCTCAACCCATACCTTTCGGCATCTCTGTCTCACGGACCTCGCCCGTTCCGGCTGGGAGATTCATCAGATTGCACAGTTTGCAGGGCATCGAAATCCTCAAACGACACTTCTGTATATTCATCTCTCTGGTCACGATCTCGCTGAACAACTCACACGCGGAATGAGCCATATCCACGCTTGGCGAGTGCAAACGCTCGCACGAGCTTTCAGCGACTCAGAAACGCACGTGCAAGATGCACAGCAGGAGGTGCGAGACCATGGATCAGGGGAATGAGAGGCGCAACAAGGACCTTCCTCCGGTCATTTCATGGGTATGGCCGATTGACGAGACGCACTACGACCGAAATGCTACACTGTCTCAAAAGGAACTGGAAGCATTGGCTCCTTTTCTGCAACCGCGCCCGCGTGATCGTGCCACCGTTCTTGCGACCTCAGAACAGCGGGGAGCACTTGTTCCCCTCATACGCCCCTTGCGTGATGCATTTCAAGCGGTAGAAGGTGAAGAGCGGCTCAAAACGCACGGCGTGTATCTCCTCCTACGGATGTGCGCGCGCGATGGCCGTCCTTTCTGGAGTTGGGAACACGCAACATGGCTAGCAGTTCTTGGTACGTCGCGCGATGGCTTCTCCACGATGCATCAGCCCGGAGCTTCGACTGAGCTGCGTCAGTATGTGATTGCCGCTGCCTATCTGCTGAATTGTTTCCGTGACTTGCAGGCATTGGGAGGGATTGAGACGGCTCTCTTGGCACACAAAGTCTTCGGGCGAGAGCGTGTAGAGGCCACCATTGTGCCAATCCTTGCAGTCAATGCACAATGGGGATACAGTCAGAGAGATGAGGCCGCCTTCCGAAGTGTGATTGCAGAGGTGCTCTTGCTCAATGGAAATCCTGATGCCAGTCACCTCACTCTCCCTTTCTTGGAGCATGTGCATACCTTGATGGCCCCAATTCCACGTCGTCGCGCTATGATTTACCGGCTCAGTCGTATCCTTGCACATCTCGAACTGCTTGAGGAGCCCTTGCCACTTCACGGAGGTCTTCCCGCATCAACCTACAAAGTAGAGCGAGAGCGTGGCATTGCGCCAGCGTGGGTCGAGTGGGTCGAGCGTTGGTTCTCGACCTCAACACGACCTCTTCCTGGTCGCTGTGACATGCGACTCGAGCTGCTCCGCGTAGGGCGATGGCTTGCGTTATACCATCCAGACGTGACGACGCCCGGTCAATGGACGCGTGAACTCGCCGCTGAGTTGGTGGCCGCCGTCAATGAGATGAGCATTGGGGATTTCAGTTGCGAACATCTCAACATGCCGCTCAAAGACCCAGGAAAACCCTGGTCAGCGACGCGCAAACATGGTTTTCTTGGCGTGCTCCGCCGAAGCTTCAGCGATGCACAAGAATGGGGATGGATTGAGAAACATTTCAATCCGCAGCGCGTCTTCGCGACCCCACGTAGCCTCAAACGACAGTTTCGGGTTGCCCCTCGTCTTATTAAAGATGACCTGTGGGCAAAATTGCTGTGGGCGGGACTCAACCTCCGCATAGAGGATTGTCCCATTCGAGGACATCATCGCACCCGTAATGAGACGACATTGCTGTCTGGAGATGTGCAGAGAGTATCAGAAGGTGAACCATTCTATCCTGTGGAGATGATTCGAGCGCTTGCCATCCTCTGGCTATTCGCGGGACTTCGTAGCGATGAACTTGCTCGTCTACGCGTGGGATGTGCTCGTTTGCAAACGGCGGTGACCGGAGACGAAGAGGTTTCTCCAATGACCAGCGAGCAGAAGAAACCTGTCTGTCTCCTTGATATTCCCATCCACAAAACCGGACGCGCATTTACCAAACCAGTCGATCCTCTCATTGAAAAAGCCGTTGCCGCTTGGGAAGCCGTTCGACCAATGCAGCCCGATCTCGTCGATTCGAAGACCAATGAGCAAGTACAATTCTTGTTCTGCTACCGGGCCAAGCGTCTCTCTAAATCCTACCTGAACAAGGCACTCATTCCTGCTTTGTGCCAACGAGCTGGCATTCCCCGTACGGATGCCCGTGGATCCATCAGTAGCCACCGCGCACGTTCAACCATTGCAAGCCAACTCTTCAATGCGCGAGAACCGATGACCTTGTTTGAACTGCAAGCATGGCTCGGTCATCAATCGCCTGCAACAACGCAGCATTATGTGTCTACCAGCCCAACGAAGCTGGCTCAGGCGTACAAGGATGCAGGCTATTTCGCGCGCAACATTCGTGCCATAGAGGTCCTCGTTGACCGAGATGCCATCAACAATGGAACTGCGGCCAACGGCTCTCCCTGGCGCTACTACGACCTGGGGCACGGCTGGTGTAGCTATGAATTTTTCGATCAGTGCCCTCACAGGATGACCTGCGCTCGCTGCGATTTTTATGTCCCGAACGCTTCGGAACGTGGCAGATGGCTGGAAACACGTGATGGATTGCTCAAAATGCTTCAAGAAATTCCTCTCAGTGATGAAGAGCGAGCTGCCGTTGACGGAGATGTCCAAGCTCTCAATCGACTTTTAGAGCACTTGAAAGAAATTCCACCGCCCAGCAAATGCCATCCTGAAACCTTTCAGAAGTCACTACAGGGGTTTATCCCTGTTGAGGAGATCCGTTCTGCACAGGAACAGGTTCTCTCGGTCAATGGAGTCGAAACAAGGGAGAAGCCGACAAGAGCACAAAGGAGGAACGACGATTGAACCAATTCACAGGCACACATCCACTTCAGGCAACATCGGCAAGTCATGTTCGCTATCGCGTGGCACAAGAGCTCGCGGCACTTTGTCCTCCCGTGCTTGGAGAGGAAATTAGCGTCACTGGATCTGTGTCCAAAGGGCTTGCAGATGACACTTCAGATATCGAGCAGGTTTTCTATGTGCAGAAACTTCCAGATATCCAGGCGCGTGATGCCTGGCTGCATCAGATTGGAGCAAACGAGATTCTCCACGATGAAGCATTTATCGAGGATGGCTCGATCTGGTCCACCTTCCGCTTCCGTGACGTGTGGATCGAAGCAGGATGGCAGACCTTCAGTCAACAGGAAGAACTGCTCCGCCAAATTCTGACCGGGCAGATTCTCGACCATCATCGCTTGATCCTTGCAGAGGTAGTAACGCATGCGCTCTCGCTGCACAGCGAGGGACATCTCTCTCGTTGGCAGCAACAGCTCATGCACTATCCTCCCACCCTTGCACACCTCTTGGTAGCTGATGCGACAGAACTCTGGAAATTTCCCCATCTTCTTGCTGCTCGCTGGGTATTGATTCACCGTAACGAGCCATGGCGACTTGCAGAGCTACTCGTCAGAGAGCTTCACCATCTCTTACGCGTGCTCTTCGCTGCCAACCATCAATGGGAACCGGAGTGGAAGTGGATCAGGCAGACTACAACTCCATTAGTGCTTAGACCAGATCACCTCATGGAACGTATTGCGGAGATCTTTGCTGAGGATACTGCTACACATCGTATCGCGGTCTGCTTCCGGTTGATCTACGATACGCTGGTGCTTCTTCCATCAGAATACGATGTTAAGCAAGCTATCCGTACTGTTCGCGAGAGTTTGGATCTTCACGGCTACTAATGGAGGACATGGTATGGGTCAATTTCTTCCATTCCCAGGTCAATTCCACATAATTGGGGTCCAGAGACGCATGGCGGATTGGTCGTTCGAGAAAGCGCAGACCTGGGAAGATTTGTTAGCCGCACATGAGAAGTGGCTTCGTGATTACAATGTTCAGAGGGTGCGCCATGTCGGTGCATGTAGAATCCCTTTTACAGAAAGGAGAGGTTAGAGCACTACCTCTGGGTCACGGGACTTACCTGGACGGGAAACCGAAAGGGGACAATAGCATGTCACGAACGCATCG
>JAABUJ010002589.1_pt1 | contig 21972 bp, 28 predicted proteins | sample 5559131 | NCBI WGS metagenome assembly JAABUJ01 (sample SAMN10711875, study PRJNA513366) | rock metagenome | isolation source: Antarctica rocks | place: Antarctica: Victoria Land, Mt New Zealand nord | collected 2016-01-07
AGGACAGGCGGCGCATCGAGAACGAACACAGCGAGCGGGCACGGCGCACGCGCCGGCGGGTGGAGACGCGAGCGCTGGACCTCGGGCTCCAGCTCGTCGGGCTGTGGTTCCGCGACCTCGCCTGCCACGCGTGGGGAGCGCCGGAGCTGGTCGCCCACGCCGACCGCGCCGGGACCCTCGCGCACGACGCCGCCGGGCGCGACCCGCAGCGCCTCACCGCCGCGCTCGAGCTCGTGGAGGAGACCCGCCGTCGCCTGAGCCTCAACGTGAGCGAGGAGCTGGCGTGCGAGGCGCTCGCCTACCGGCTGGCCCGCTCGCTCGCGCCCGAGGGCGCCGCCAGGGCCGACGTCTAACCTCCTGCCGCCGTGCACGACCCGATCTCCTACTTCCAGGCGGTGATCCTCGGCCTGGTCCAGGGCGTCGCCGAGCCGTTCCCCGTGTCCTCCCTCGGCCACGGGGTGATCCTTCCGCGCCTCGTGGGGTGGAACATCCACCAGAACGACAAGTTCTTCCTCACCTTCCTCGTCGCCACGCACCTGGCCACCGCGATCGTGCTGCTCGGGTTCTTCCTCAAGGACTGGGTGCGGATCGCCCGGGGACTCGGCCGCTCCCTCCGTGACCGCGAGATCGGCGAAAGCGACCACGACGCGAGGCTCGGCTGGCTGCTCGTGGTGGGAACGATTCCCGCCGGCATCGTCGGGCTGCTGCTCGAGACCCCGCTGCGCAGCCTGTTCGCCTCGGCCCCTTCTGCGGCGGCGTTCCTGATCGTGAACGGGGTGGCGCTCCTGATCTTCGAGCGCTTGCGCACGCGGGCTCCGGCGGCCGAGGACCACCTGGGCGACTCGGATCCCCGCATCGCCCGCCTCACGTGGCGCCAGGCCGTCGCGGTGGGGACCTCGCAGGCCACCGCGCTCGTCCCCGGCGTATCGCGCTCGGGCATGACGATGGGCGGCGGGCTGCTCGCGGGGCTCTCCAACGAGGACGCGGCGCGCTACGGCTTCCTGCTCGCCACCCCGATCATCGGGGCCGCGGCGGTGCTCAAGCTGCCGGAGCTCCTCGGACCGGCTGGGAACGGCGTGCGCGGGCCGGCGCTCGTGGCCGCGCTGTGCGCCGCGCTGACGACCTTCTTCGCCGTGAAGTTCTTGCTCCGGTTCTTCGAGACCAACCGGCTCACGCCGTTCGGGATCTACTGCATCGTCGCGGGCGTGATCTGCACGCTCGTCTTCGCGCTCGGCGGATAGCTCAGGCGCTGGCGGTGGAGGTGGTCCGCTTGGGGCCCGTCTGGAACCACGCCAGGACGAAGGCGCCGAGGGCGACGACGACCGCGGCGATCCCGTGCTTGACGTGGTGGTGGGTCGCCTCGGAGGAGCCGGTGCCCACGTGCCCGGGGAAGAACGAGGGCAGCGACTTCGCCGGCTCGGCGAAGTAGATGCCGGCGATGACGAGGAGGACGACGCCGGCGAGGATCGCCAGCGGGATGAGCGCGCGGTTGTTGGTCATGGGCGGGAGGCTAGCGACCCTCCCGGGCGGTCCGCGATCGTCCCGAGCCGCGGGCGGCGCCCGTGCAGCTCGTGGGCGCCGAAGCGGGAGAAGAGCCGGTGATCGGGGCCGTGGAAGTCCGAGGAGCCCGTGCTGAGCAGTCCCAGCTCCTCGGCGCGGTCGGCGAGCAGCACGGTCTGGGCGGCGGTGTGGGTCGCGTAGAACGCCTCCACTCCATCCAGGCCGTCGGCCACGAAGGCGTCGAGGGTGGCGAGGACATCCTCGGGCGCGGCGAGGTCCCAGAACGGGTGCGCCCAGACGGCCACGCCGCCAGCGGCGTGGATCCACCCGATCGCCTCCGTCACGGCCGGCCGGGTCCGCGGAAGGTAGGCGGGCGCACCGGGCACCAGGTAGGCGGGGATGAAGGAGGAGACGTCCTCGGCTCCCTCCTCGGCGAGCCGGCGTGCGTTGTTCGGATGCTCGGTGACCGCGGCGGCGAGGTGCGGGCGACCGATCGGGCGCCCCGCGCGGCGCCGCGCGGCGAGCGGGGCATCGTCCACCGCGAAGCCGAGCTCCTCGAGGCGCGCGGCCATGCGCTTCGCCCGGGCCTCACGATCGGTGCGCGCGTCGCGCAGGCGCGCGAGCCACTCCTCGTCGGCGAGCTCGACGCCGTAGCCCAGCACGTGCAGGTCCTCGTGCTCCGCGTGGACCGCGGAGAGCTCGACGGCGGGCACGACCACGACGCCGTGCTCGGCCCCGGCGCGGAGGGCCTCCTCCACCCCGTCCACCGTGTCGTGGTCGGTGAGGGCGAGCAGCTCGATGCCGCTCGCGGCCGCGAGCGCGACGACCTCGGCCGGCGCGAGCGCGCCGTCGGAGTAGAGGGAGTGGGACTGGAGGTCGAAGCGGGGCACGTCGGCCGTCATCGCTCCATCGTGGCGCGTCGCTCGGGCGGGTGCTCGCCAACGCGCGCCGAGCAACCATGAAAGAACTCTCATCCACCTTATTTCGGAGAGTGAGATAGTTGGCGCGTAGCCGTCGTGTCCACGTTGCCGGACAGGCCCGCTCGGAAGGAGAAGGGGATGGGACAGCCAGGCACGCGCAGCGCAGCGCAGCGCTGGCGAAGGTGAACACGCGCGCGCATCTAGCCGAGGTGCCCCCGCGGCGCGGACGGCTGTACTCGCTCGCAATCTCGCTGATGGTGTGCGCGTCGTGGATCGGGACTGCGAGGCGAATGCCGCGTCTCCGTTGGGGGGCGCGTATGCCGGGCCGACTGTTCAGGTGAGCAAGGAAGGTCGGTTCCGTAACGCCCCTGCGCTGATGTTGACGGTGTCGCGCGGCCGAGTCGTCGGTGTTGCCGCGACGGGTGACTACGGCGAGTCGGGGCACTGTGGCGGGAAGTCGTTCGGCCCTGGGCCGTACAAGCGCGGCATCTCCTTGCCGGCGATGAGGATCGCGCGCAACGGCGCATTCGGAGCGAGTCGTCGGTTCGGCGACGTGAGCATCCGGGTGGGCGGCCGCTTCGGGCACAGCGGCAGGACCGCCGCGGGCGTGATCCACTACCGCCAGCCGGCGACGCAGCAGTTCTCCGGCTGCAACTTCGACGTGGACTTCCGCGTCCACGTTCTTCCGCGCGTTCCCCACGGCGCGATCAGTCAGCCGGCGGCGGTGTCGCGCTACACCGGCGAGAGCTATCAGGGCGAGAAGCTCACCATGCAGATCGCACCGGACCGCGCGAGCATCGCACGGCTCAACGTCACCCTTCGCGGTGAATGTCGCAACGGCGAGAACCTGCGCGAGAGCTTCTTCTCGATGCAGATTCCCATCACCGCCGGCCGCTTCGCGTTCGACAACGCCTTCCGCGACGCGCCGGACTCGGCGAACGCCCGGCTGACGGGAAGCGGCGCCTTCGTCGGTCGCGGCCGAGTCGCCACGGGGCGACTCCGCATCCGGCTCACGCTCGACGACGGCAACACCTGCGACAGCGGTCAGGTCAGGTTCGTCGCCGGGCCCTGACGGAGGAGCAACTCCGCTGCGAGCGGCGGGTTCCCGTCCATCTCGGCTGCTTCGTCGTTTCGATCGCGACATCGGCGCTCGGACGCGAGAGAGAGAGAGCGCTCTCGCCGCCATGGCCAGGGAGAAGCTCACGGCGGCCGGTAGGAGGGCCCCTGTCCGCCGCTCACCGGCTGAAGATCTCCGAGACGGTCGCCTTCACGCCGACGGGCGGTTGACGGGCGGCGACCGGTGGAGCCGTCACCGTCAGGTGATGAGCGGCCCCGCGGTCGGCTCCGAGTGTGAAGAGCTCCATGACCTCGCGTCCGTAGTTCTCGTTGGTCTCGCCGGCGCGGTTGTCGGTCCCGTTGAGCCACGTGAGCATGGCCGGATCGGTCGTGGCCGCGCGCAGGAGGTCGTGAAAGGAGCCGAGGCCCTTGGCCCGGAACATGTCCACCTGGTCGAGCATGTGCTGCTGGGAGTTCACGCCCGCGTTGGAGGTGGCGAACCAGTCGTGCCAGACGAGCGCCATGCGCTCCACGAGAGACTGGTCGGAGCGCACCATGCGGTCGAGCCAGTAGAGGTGGTCGTGGCCCCACGAGTCGGCGGGAGCGAGGGGCTGGCCGTTCTCGTCGACGGGGGCGGCTCCGCTCAGCGTCGGCGCTCCGCTCGCGCGGGTGAGCGACTGCACCGCGCCGGCGAGTCCGAGGGGGGCGAGCTGCTGCGCCTGCCCGGGACGCGGTCCGAAGCCGGCGCGCCACAGCAGCCGCTCGGCCTGGCGCGCGGTGAACGGACCGGAGTAGACGAGCTGGTCGGACGGCGGCTGGGGGGCCGGGAACGGCTGGGGGGCGGGCGCCGCGACGGGCCGCGGCGCCGGCATGTGAGCCGGGGCGTGATGGCGGCGGTGGTGGCGGTGATGCGGCCGGTGCCGGCGCCGGTGGACGCGACGCCGGCGGCGATGGTGGCGCGCGGCGGCGGCGGCTGCGACGTCGTGGTGGGGTGCGCTCGGGTGAAAGGCCACTGACCGAGCTATTGCCCGGCGCGTGCCCCCGCTTGAGCGATCGGGCGAGCGTCGAACGGACGTCCAGCCGGCCGCCCGCCGCCCGGTCCGCGCGTCAGTTCATCCGCGGGTCGAGCGGCATCCGCGCGAGCAGCGCGTACTGGCCGCCCTTGCGCTCGAGCACGCGCTCCCAGAGCCCGTTCGCGTCCTCGGCGAAGACGTCCTCCTCCGTGGCGGGCTCGACGATCCAGTCGTCGCGCTCGAGCTCGGCGTCGAGCTGGCCTGGGCCCCAGCCGGCGTGTCCGGCGAACACCCGCGCCCGGCCCGTGCCGGACGCCGGCAGCGGCTCCTCCTGCGCGGCGGCGAGGAAGCCGACGTCGCCGAGCACCACCGCCGCGGCCTCGGCCGGATCGGCGAACTCGGCCAACGCCACCACCCCGGACTCCTGCACGGGACCGCCGACGTAGACCGGCTCGCCATGAGGCACGAGGTCCTCGAGCGGGGGCACCGCGTCGGCCACGCGCGTCTCGGTGGGCCGGTTGAGCACGACGCCCATCGCCCCGTCCTCACCGTGCTCGGCGACCAGCACGACGGTCCGCGCGAAGTTGGGGTCGAGGAGGGAGGGCCCGGCGATCAGCAGCTGCGCCTTGAGGGACTCCATCTCCGGGCATGGTGACGGATGGGATCGCCGCCCGCGGCGCCAGAGGGGCCCCGACCCGCCGGTAGACTCGCCCGCCACGCCGACGTAGCTCAGCTGGTAGAGCACTTCACTCGTAATGAAGGGGTCAGCGGTTCGAATCCGCTCGTCGGCTTTGTTCTCGGAGTCCCGTTTCGCTCCACCCGCGTGGATTCCGTCTGCGCCGCGTGGGGGTGCTCGGCACATCCGCCGAGAGTCCGAGAACGTGAGCGGCGCTGGCGTCACAGGGAGAACTCCGCGATGACCGCGTCGAGCACGTCTGAGGATGGACGCCACTCCATTCGTGCGCGTGGCCGGCGGACCGCTTCGATGTCCCCGATGCCGAGCTGATCAGCTCGCTCGAACGCCGCGCGGAGCTCAGCCCAGGTCATATCGATGGCGAGATCGATCAACGTCCGGGCGACGCTGGTGACGCGCAATCCGCTCGGGAGCGTGACCACTTCCTCGGGATGCAGCGAAGGGGCGGGGTGGACGACTACGCCATCGTGCCCAGACTCACGACGTGGGTCATCGGGTGATCCGACAACGATGACGTGCACGGGCGGCGTGTCGGACGCCTTCATGCCAGTGATGGGCAAGGTCGAGCGCGGCGATCTAACCGTCGGGCTGGGTGTCGCGTCGAAGCCGCGGCCGTCCTCGGCGTTCCGCTGTCCACGAGGAGGCGTCCCGCCGAGTGCTGGAGGCTGGTCGGGTCGATGACCGACTCGCGGTGCTGCCGCACCGGGTGCGCAAGCCCTTGGAGTTTGACGATGACTTCTGAGCCGCAGCAGGCGTTCGTATGGGTGTGGCTGCCCGGTGCGGCCGACCCGGTGGTGGCCGGCCGCCTGGACACCGTCGGCGGGATAGTCACCTCCACGGTCCGCGCCAGCTCCTCGGCCATCGCTCCCGGCCTCAGCCGCTGGAACGCCTCGGCGAGCGAGCGGTAGCACCAGAGCTGGTCGGACCGGCCGGCGCTGAAGCGGCTCCACACTTCGCTGCCGTGGGCGTGGAGGTCGGCCCGGATCGCGCGCGCGTTGTGCAGGGGTCTGCGTGCCCGAAGTCCAGAGGAGCGGGGCCAGCAGGAGGGGTAAAGCATCCGCGACCACGCGGCGCGCGATACTCCTGCGGTGACCGATCGCAACGTGCTAGGCGGCGAGCTCGAACCCTGCGGTACCGAGCCGCTGACCGGTTTCTACCGGGACGGATCCTGCCGCACGGGCCCCGAGGACCGGGGTAGCCACACCATCTGCGCAGTGGTGACGGAGGAGTTCCTCGAGCACCAGCGCCGCATCGGCAACGACCTCGCTACTCCGGTGCCCGAGTACGGCTTCCCCGGGCTCGTGCCCGGCGACCGCTGGTGCGTAACGGCGGCGAACTGGCTGCGGGCTCATCGGGACGGAGCGGCGGCCTATGTCGTGCTGGGATCCACTCACGAACGGGTTCTCGAGGTGGTTCCCCTCCGAGCGCTCGAGCAGCACGCCGTGGACGTCCCCACGGATCCGGGCATCCTGGGCGGTTGAACGGCGCCTTCTAGGCGTGTGCCGCTGCCGGACGCCCGGTCGTCGTCCGGTCTCCAGAGCGGACGAGGAGCAGGAAGCCGGCGACCGCGCCGACCGCCGCCAGCGCGGCACCGACCAGGAACGCCCGATGGAAGCCGCTCGTGAGCGCGGCGTGCGTCGAGGCGTGGCCGGCCAGGGCGGCGGTGCGCTCGGTGGCGAGGGTGGCGAGCACCGCGAGCCCGAGCGAGCCGCCGATCTGGCGGGAGGTGTTCACGAGCCCCGAGGCCAGGCCGGACTCCGATTGGGCGACTCCGGCGACCGCGGCGATCGTCACAGGGACGAACGTGAGCCCGATCCCCGCGGCCGCGAGTAGCGAGGGAAGCAGGACGTCGGCGGCGAAGCCGCCCATCACGGCGACGCGCGCGAAGAGGAGCATGCCGGCGGCGATGAGCGCCATGCCGAGGGTCATGATCGGGCCCGGTCCGACGCGAGCGGCGAGGCGCCCGGCCATCGTCGAGCCGAGGATGATCATGAGCGTCATCGGCAGAAAGGCCAGCCCGGTGGCGATGGGGGTGAAGCCGAGCACGTCCTGCAGGTAGAGCGAGAGGAAGTACCACATGGCGAACGCCGTCGAGCCGAGCAGGAAGATCACGACGTTGGCACCGGAGAGCTGCCGCGAGCCGAAGATCCGCAGCGGCATCAGCGGGGCGCGCGCGAAGCGGCTCTCGATCACCAAGAAGGCGGCGAGCAGGGCGACGCCGAGCGCCAGGACGACGAGGGTCTGCGCCGATCCCCAGCCGACGGCGTCGGTGCGGACGATCGCGTAGACGAGCGCGACCAGGCCGGCGGTCACGCTGAACGCGCCCAGGAAGTCGAAGTCGCGCCGCGTCCCTACCGCTGGCTGGCTCTGCGCGACGAGCCGGAACGCGGCGACCGCCGCGACGAGGCCGATCGGCACGTTGATGAAGAGGATCCAGCGCCAGCTCAGCGTCTGGGTGAGCAGGCCGCCCAGGAGTGCGCCCGCCGCTCCGCCGGCGCCCCCCATGGCGCCCCACGCGCCGAGGGCGCGGTTGCGCTCGGGGCCCTGGCGGAAGGTGGCGCTGAGGATCGACAGCGTGGCCGGGGCGACGATCGCTCCGCCGAGCCCCTGAACGCCGCGGGCCGCGATCAGCATCCCGCGTCCCGTAGCCAGGCCGCCGGCCAGGGAAGCGAGGGCAAAGAGGAGCAGCCCGCAGATGAAGACCCGGCGCCGCCCGAGCAGGTCGGCCGCGCGGCCGCCGAGGAGGAGGAAGCCGGCGAACGCCAGCGTGTAGGCGCTCACGACCCACTGGAGCTCGTTGCCGCCGAAGTGGAGCTCGCTCCGGATCGAGGGCAGGGCGACGTTGACGATCGACACGTCGAGGATGACCATGAACTGCGCGGTGCAGCACAGCACGAGGGTCCAGAGGTTGCGGCGGTTCGAGCTCACGAGCGCGCCCAGAGTAGTTGCCGCAGCAACCACCTCACCGTTAGGGTTGCATGGACGCTCCCCGAGTAGCTCTACCCGTAGCCCTCCTCAGCGCGAGGAGTCGCGGTGGCGCCGCTTCTCAGCCAGCAGCTGCTCGTACGGGCTCGGGTTGTCACGGGCCGCCTTGTAGGTGAGCTCGTTGCGGTCGGCCACCTGCTTCTTGACGTCGCTGAACGTCAGCTTGGGCGCCGCGGATCCGGCCGGACGGTCGGTTTGCTTATCCATGTGGATGCTCTCCTCAAAATGGCTTCCGTCATAGGTCTGTGACCAACACGGGATGCGGGAGCCAAACACCCAACGATGGAACCGTCGCGTACAGACTCTACTCACGACGTCGAGTCGCCCGCCGCAAAACGCTCAGCCCAGCGCACCCGGCGGGAGCACGAAGCGGAGAGGCGTCCGGTCCTCTCCGCCGGCGCGGTCGTCGATTCGCGACGCGTGCAGCCCGCGTCCGGGAGCCGCCGAGGACATCGCCTCCGCTTTGCCTCCGCGCGCCACGATCCACGCCATCACCTCGTCGAAGTCGGCGCCCTCGGCGAGGATCGCCGCGCGCTCGATTACCTCGCCGCCGGAGGGATGAGGACGCGACAGACGGGTGACCAGCGTGCGAATCTCGTCGTCTTCCATGTCCGCCACCCTAGTCTCTTGGGACCGTTTCCCGAGGGCACCTAAGCTTGCATCGCCGCACCCGACGACCTCGCCGACACCCTGGAGTCACCGATGAACGACTGGAACCTGAGAACCGTCGACGCAAAGCCGCATCAGCCGCGGATTCTCTCCACCACCGACGATGCGCGCGCGATCGTGGTGCATCTTCCGGCGGGCGAGCAGATGCAGGAGCACGAGGTCCACGAGCGCGCGTGGGTCGTCGTGATCGAGGGCGAGATCGAGATGAGCACCGCGGCCGAGGGAGCGAGCCGCTCGGCCAGCCCCGGGCATCTGTTCGAGTTCGACCCGCACGAGCGTCATACGGTCACGGCGCGCGCGGACACTCGACTTCTGCTGCTGCTCACGCCCTGGCCCGGCACCGGTCACCCGGGTGCGATGACGCTCGCGCAGAAGGACGACGCCGTCGCGCACGCGGCCGACCACGCGCAGCACTGAGCTGGCGCGTGGCGCGGCTCTGCACCATCGGCTACGAGAAGATGTTCCCGCAGACGCTGGCCGCGGAGCTCGGAGCCGCGGGCGTGCGGCGCGTGATCGACGTCCGCATCCGCCCGCAGTCGCGCCGCCCGGGTATGTCGAAGACGCGGCTGGCGGCCCTGCTGGAGGAGCAGGGCATTGCCTACGAGCACCGGCGCGAGCTCGGGACGCCGCTCGAGATCCGCGGGCTCTACCGGGCGCGCCACCTGGCCGAGGCCGCCGCCGCCTTCCGCGAGCACGTCGAAGCCGACCTGCCCGAGGAGCTCGACGCGCTGGCCGCCGAGCTCGAGCGCTCACCTCTCACCGCCCTGCTCTGCCTGGAGGAGAACCCGGCGGCCTGCCACCGCCGCGTCCTGACCGACGCACTGCGCTCCCGGTGCGCGGATCTCGACGTCGTCGACCTGTAGGGGCGTTCGTCGGAACGGACGGGCGGCTACACCCGTACGACGTTCACCGAGGCAAAGGCCCCGAAGTCGGCGTCCTGGGTCCAGATCTCCGCGTTGTGCACGAGCGCGGTGGCCGCGATCCAGGTGTCGTGCACGCGCGGCTTGCGCCCCTCGGCCAGCTCGCCGGCGGCGAGGCGCGCGTAGGCCGAGGCAACGCGTTCGTCGGCGGGTAGGCCGGCGGTCTCCTCGCGGATGCGCGTGAGAGTGGCCAGTCGCTGCGCTCGCGCCTCGGCGTCGCGGGCCACGAGCACGCCGAGCTCGAGTTCGGCAAGCGTAATCACGGAGACCGCCACCGCCTCGGGCAGGTCGCGACGAATCGCGCGGCGCTGCTCGACGGCGACGAAGACCGATGTGTCGAGGAGGGCGCCGGTGCTCACCGGGGCTCGACCCGTTCGCTGCGAACGGCCGCCAGATCCTCGAGCAGGCGATCGTCGGTCGGCGCCTCGTGCAGAACGCGCGTCATCGCCGCGCCGCTCACCCATCGCGGACGGGCCAGGGGGACGAGCTCGGCCACCGGCCGCCGGTTGACGCTGACGCGGAGCCGCTCGCCGGCCTCGACTCGGCGCAGTACCGCCGCCGTGTAGTTGCGCAGGTCGCGTGCCGAGACATCAGCCATACTACGAGTGGAGCATAGCTGCTACGGCACCTTAGGGGAGCAGAGCAAACAGGAATCCATCGCGCGGTAGGGCATGATGGACCGATGCCCACCACTTCCTCCAGCCGTAGCATCCGGATCGGCGACGACGAGCGCGGTGGCTGGTCCTCGGACCGCCCCCGGCGCGACGGCGCCCCGCCGCGCCCCGCCGACATCACGGTTCGCTGTCGCATCCTCAAGGTCTCCGACCGCCTGCGCTACTCACCCGGCAGCCTTCTCCTGCTCGTCTCCACCTCCGCGCCCGTGCGCGAAGGCTTCGCGCAGCGGCTGATCGGCGACCGCTCCTCGCTCCTCTCGCTCGACAAGGTCCGCGGCCTCCTGGCCGGTCGCGTCGCCGAGGAGGAGATCGAGGCGCGAGCTGCCGAGCTCCTGCAGGCCGCGGCGCTCAAGCGGCTCGACGCCGGCGAGACCGTCGTCATCGCCGTGGAGGGCCTCGACCCCGCCGAGCGCGAGCCCTTCCTCCGCGCGGCCGCTCGCGTCCGCCGCCCACGTCACCTCATCCTGCTCGAGACGGGCCGCGACCAGGTGCGCGACGAGGATCGCCCGGCGCTCAACGACCTGCGCCGGCGGCTCGACGCCGGCGAGCTCGGGGAGGAAGGCGTCCAGACCGCCCTGCGCCTGAACGGCGCCTCGAGCTCCGAGGTCAAGCGCATCGTCTTCCAGCCCGCGCCGCGCGACGACTGACGCGAGGAGGGGGATCCATGGCCGTCACCCCCCGAGAGCGCCTGGAGGTAGAAGTCGACCCTGCGCGGCTCGGCTTCGACGCGCGCCGACTGGCCCGGATCGATCGCCACTTCGACGCCTACGTCGACGCGGGGCGCCTGCCGGGCTGGCTGGTGGTGGTCGCGCGCAACGGGAAGGTCGCTCACCTCGCCGCCTCCGGGCAGCGTGACGTCGATGCCCGGCTCCCGGTCGAGCTCGACACCCTGTGGCGCATCTACTCCATGACCAAGCCGGTCACCGCGGTGGCCGCGATGATGCTCTGGGAGGAGGGCGCCTTCGAGCTCAAGGACCCGGTGTCCCGGTTCATCCCCGCCTTCGGCCGATCGCGCGTCTTCACGGGCGGCTCGGCGCTCAAGCCGGTGACCGCGCCGGTCGTCGAGCCGATGCGGATCTGGCACCTGCTGACCCACACGGCGGGGCTCACCTACGGCTTCCACCACGCTCACCCGGTCGACGCCCGCTACCGGGAGGCGGGCTTCGAGTGGGGGACCCCGCCCGGGCTCGACCTGGCGGCGTGCTGCGAAGCATGGGCCGAGCTGCCGCTGCTCTTCGAGCCGGGCCACGAGTGGAACTACTCCGTGGCGAGCGACGTGCTCGGGCGGGTGGTCGAGGTCGTCTCCGGGCAGTCACTCGACGCGTTCTTCGCCGAGCGGATCTTCGGGCCGCTGGGGATGACCGAGACGGCGTTCTCGGTGGCCGGCGAGGACGCGGACCGGTTGGCCGCCCTCTACTCACCCGACCCCGCCAACGGACGCGCGCGACGCAACGACACCATGGGGGCGAGCGCGCTGCGGGCGCCCGACTGCCTCTCGGGCGGCGGTGGCCTCGTCTCCACGGCGGCCGACTACCACCGCTTCGCCCAGATGCTCCTGGGGGAGGGAGAGCTCGACGGCACTCGGCTGCTCGGCACACGAACGGTCCGGTTCATGCGGACCAACCACCTGCCCGGCGGGGTCGACCTCGAGGCGTTCGGGCGGCCGCTCTTCGCCGAGACCACCTTCGACGGAGTCGGCTTCGGGCTCGGGTTCTCGGTGGTCGTGGACCCGGTGGCCAACCGCGTCCCCTCCTCGCCAGGAGAGTTCGCGTGGGGCGGCGCGGCCAGCACCGCGTTCTGGGTCGACCCGCTCGAGCGGATCAGCGTCCTCTTCTTCACCCAGCTCCTACCCTCGAGCACCTACCCGATCCGCTCGCAGCTCCGCCAGCTCGTGGCCCAGGCGCTGGTGGACTGAACCCTTCAGACGCCCGACTCAGCTCCCTCGACCGCCTCGCGCACGGTCGGGCTCTCGGTCTGAGTGGCGACGATGTGACCGGCCGCGACGATCAGGGCGAGCGGCCACTCGATCAGCTCGATCGCCGCCATCGCCCCCAGGCCGGCGAGCCACGCCACGGACTGGCGGCTCGGACGGGAGACACGCAGGTCGATGACCGGAACCTCGATTCCGCTCGAGCCGCCACCGTTCGTCGACGCCTTGCTCTTCTGTGCCATCAGATGCCTCCTCCGTAGCCGGTTCGCGACGAACGGTAACCGGCGCGACCCGATCCACGTCCACGCCTTTCGCTTGCCTTTAGGTTGGGAGGAGAACGTCTCGGGCATGCTCGCGACGCGGGCAAGCACGCCCCGTTGACGACGAGCATGAGGAGGACTTCATGGCGCTGGACGACTACGTCGAATCGCAGGTGGCAGTGGCAGTCGCGGCAACCGCGGCGGCGTTCTCGCCGCGCGCGAGGGGAGTGCTCCGCCAGGGAGCCGTCTACGGCGTGGCCGGCGTGCTGAAGGCGGCCGACGTGGCCACGGGCGCGGCCCGTGGCGCGGCGCGCGGCGTACGCCAGGACGAGGCGAGTACCGACGGCTCGGAGCGCGCGACGGCGTCCCGGCCGGCGACCCGCTCCCCCCGAGCGACCAAGCCCAAGACGACGACATGAGTGCGGCAGACGGCAGGACCGACGAGAGGCCGGCGGAGGAGCGGGCCGAGGAGCTCTTCGAGCAGGTGAGCGATCAGGTGCGGCGCTCGGTCTCGCGCTTCGCGGGCCGCGTGCGCGAGGAGGCCGAGGACATCGTCGCCGAGGCGCAGAGCGTCAGACGCGGCGAGCCGCAGGCGACCAAGTAACGCGCCGAGGATGAGCGCGCCGGCCGCTCCGCGCCTGGTGCGCGCCTCGCCCGGTCGCGTCCGGGTGCATCTCCCGCGTTGGACGCACGGGCCGCGGACACTCGAGCGCCGGCTCTGCGCGATGGACGGCGTTTCCGCGGCGCGGGCCAACGAGGCCACCGGCAACCTGCTCGTCCGCTTCGATCCCCGGGTCCTCGACCCGGAAGGGGTCCTGCTCGCCCTGGAGGAGATCGGCGAGGGCCAGGGCGAGAGCGGCGACGCGACCGCTCCGGGCGGCGGGAGCGCCGAGGAGTGGAGCGAGGCGGAGCGCCTGCCCCCTGCCGTCGTCCGCGAGCGGGCCGGTCCTCACGGCCGGGCGCGCATCGCGGTGCGCGGGCTCGACCGCGACCCGCAGCTCGCGCGGCGCGTGGTCGAGCGCCTGAACGCCCGCGTCGACGTGCACCGCGCGGTGGCGAGCGCGATGACCGGACGGGTCCTCGTCGAGTTCTCCGACCGGGCCCTCGACCTGCAGGACCTCCTCTCCGACCTCTCCTCCCTCGAGCTTCCCGATCTCCCCGAGGAGGATCGGCCCGCGCATCCGCTCGACCCCGCCCCCCTCCTGCAGAGCTCGGCGCGGGCGATCGGCTCGGCCGTCGGGCTCGGCCTGCTTGCGGGGCGGCGCGTGCTCGGTAACGAGGGGCCCCCGGTGGCCAGCAGCGGTCCGGCGGAGATCGCCGCCACCGTCGGCATCCTCGAGGGCCTGCCCCCGGTGCGCTCCGGGCTCCGGCGCGTGCTCGGCTGCGACCGCGCGCAGCTCGCGCTAAGCGGCGCGGCAATCGCCTCCCTGTCGCTCTCCGGCTCGCCGCTCGGGCTCCTGCTCACCGGGACGACCGCCTGGCGGCTTCTGACCGAGGTTCGCGCCCGTCGCGCCGCGTGGAAGGACTACGAGGCGCGCCTCGAGGAGGCGAGCGCGGCCGAGCCCGGCGCCACCGCCCGCCTCTCGTCCGGCGATCGCGCGCCCCTTCGCGCGGTCGTCGTGTCGGGCACCGGCACCGCGATCGGTGGCGACGGGCTTCCCGACGCGCTCGCGCCGGGGAGCGTGATCGAGTCGGGCGCCCGCGTCTACGGCGGACCGTTCGTCGTCGAGCTCCAGGGCGGCGCTCCCTTCGTCCCCGAGCCGCGGCCGCAGCCTCCTCCCGCATCCCTGCTCGACCGCTACCTCGAGCTGCTCGGACCGCTGTCGCTGGGATATGCGGGTCTCACGCTCGCCTTGACTCGCTCCGCGGGCCGGGCGTTCGCGGCCCTGCTCCTCGTCAACCCGCGTCCGGCTCTGATCGGCGCGGAGTCGGCCGACATCGGCGCCTCGGCAAGGGTCCTCCGCGCTGGGGTGACGGTCGTGGGGACGAGGTCCGCGCGCACCCTGCGCAAGCCCGACTTCGTGCTCCTCGACGGTCCCCGGATGCTGAGCGACGGCTTCGAGCTCTCGCGCGTGGTGGCGATCGGCGAGCCCGAGGCGGGCGACCTGGGGGCGCTGGCCTCCGCCGTGGCCGGCGCCGCGGGCTCGCCGTGGGGAGGAGCGCTCCGCCAGCGCCAGTCTGGCTTCTCCGGCGACGACGGCGACGGCCACTTCGACGGCGCAAGCGCCCACGCGACGATCGCCGGCCGGCGCTTCTCGCTCGGTCCTGTGGGCGAGCTCGAGGAGGATCCCGCGGCGCAGCGCTCCCGCGACCGCGGGGACGAGACGCTGGTGCTGCGAGACGCAGAGCGCGACCGTCCGCTCGCGCTCGTGGCCCTCCGCCCGCGCCTGGCGCCCGGCGTCGCCGAGCTCGTCGCCGCCTGCCACCGGCGGGGCGTCGAGGTCGCGCTCCTCGAGCGGGGTGGGCGCCGAGCCTCCCGCGCGCTCGCCGGCCGCGCGGACGTCCCGCTCATCGTCGAGGCCGACCTCGTGGACATGATCCGCGAGCGTCAGGGCGACGGCGCGCGCGTGGCCGTGCTCTCCGACCGCGCGAGCGCCGCCCACGCCTTCGAGGCCTCCGACCTCGGCATCGCCCTCACCTCGGGCCGCAGCGGCCGCTTTCCCGCCCGCGCGGACCTCCTCGCCCCCGACCTGAGCGCGGTGGCCGCCATCGTCGAGGCGGGCGCCCGGCGGGAGGAGAGCGCCGCCGCCTCGGTCGCCCTCTCCGTGGCGGCCAACCTGGCGGGTGTGGTGCTCGGGGCGCGAGGCGCTCCGGGCGTCCAGCGCGCCTCCTACACGACCTACGCGGCGGCGCTCGCCGCGATCGGCGCGGGCTGGGCTCGGCTGCGGGGCGGCGAGCGGTCGCGCTCGGTGACTGCCCGGCTCGTCGACCCGCGACCCGAGCGGTGGGGAGCGCAGAGCGGCGAGCAGGCGCTCGCGGCGCTCCAGAGTGCACCCGAGGGACTCTCCGGCGTGGAGGCGGCTCGACGGCGTCGCGCGCCGCGCGTGGCGGCGCGCGCGCGAGGAGCGCTCGTCGCCGCCGGACTCGACCAGCTCCGGTCCCCGCTGACCGGCGTGCTCGCGCTGGGAGCCGGCGTCTCCCTCGCCATGGGGGCAGTGGGGGACATCGCGATCTTCGGAGCCGTTCTCGTCGCGAACGTCGCGGTCGGCGCGTGGCAGGAGCGCCAGGCGGGGCAGGCGGCTCAGGCGCTCGAGCGGATGGGGCAGGCCACGGCGCGCGTCCTGCGCGAGGGGGAGACCACGACGATCTCCGCGGCGGAGGTGGTGCCCGGTGACGTGCTGCTGCTCGCCGCCGGCGATCGCGTCGTCGCCGACGCCCGCCTCCTCGAGGCCGAGGGCCTCGAGGTCGACGAGGCGACGCTCACCGGCGAGTCGCTGCCCGTGGGCAAAGCGGCCGACGCGGGGACGGAGCTCGCGCGCGTGGTGCTCGAGGGCAGCGACGTGACGGTCGGGACGGGTCGAGCCGTGGTGGTGGCCGTCGGAGCCGGCACGCGCCTCGGGGCCACCGCTGCCGCCCTGGCCTACGACGAGACGAGGGAGAGCCCGCTCGGCCAGCGGCTCAGCCGGCTGCTCCTGCAGGGGCTGCCGGTGGTGGCCGCGGGCGGGGCGCTCGTCACCGTCTCCGGCCTCCTCTGGGGACGGCGGTTGGGCGGCCAGCTCGCGCTCGGGGCGACGATCGCAATCGCCGCGGTGCCCGAGGGGCTTCCCCTCCTGGCCGGAGCGGCCCAGGCCGCGGCCGCCCGGCGACTCGCGGGCCGGCGGGCGCTCGTGCGGCGCCTCGCGGCCGTCGAGGCGCTCGGGCGCGTGGACGTCGCCTGCTGCGACAAGACGGGCACGCTCACGCGGGGGCGACTGGCCGTGCGCCGGATCGCCGCCCTGCACGAGGAGCAGGACCTGCCGGGATCCCTGTCGCCGGCTCTGCGCGAGGTGCTGCTGCGCTCCGCTCTGGCCAGTCCCCGGCCCGACGCGCAGGACGCGGCGGCCCACCCCACCGACGTCGCGATCCTGCGCGCGGCGCAGGAGGGTGGCCTCGACGGCGAGCTCACTGTCGAGCGCGACGCCGAGGCTCCCTTCGAGCCCTCGCGCGCCTACCACGCCTCGCGCACCGGCGAGGGCACCTCGGTCAAGGGCGCCGTCGAGGTGCTGCTCCCCCGCTGCACCGCCGTGGCGGGTCCACGCGGAGAGGCGCCGCTCGACGCGGAGGGCCGCGAGGAGCTGGCGGCCGTCGCGGATCGTCTGGCCGGAGAGGGATTGCGGGTCCTGATGGTCGCCCGGGGGGCCAACGGCACCGACGTCCACGATCCGCGCGAGCTCGTCGCCCTCGGCTTCGTGGCGATCGCCGATCCGCTGCGGCCCGGCGTGGCCGGCGCGGTGCGGCGCTGCCAGGAGGCCGGCGTGCGCCTCGTGATGCTCACCGGTGACCACCCCCTGACCGCCCGGGCCATCGCGCGGGAGGCCGGCCTGCCCGACCACCCACGCGCCGTCATGACCGGGGACGAGGTCGCCGAGCTGGAGGGGGAGGAGCTCGACCGGCGCCTCGAGGACGCTGCGGTCATCGCGCGCATCACGCCGCTGGACAAGCTGCGCGTGGTGGAGAGCATGCAGCGGCGCCATCACACCGTGGCGATGACCGGCGACGGTGTGAACGACGCTCCGGCGCTGCGGCTGGCCGACGTCGGCGTGGCGATGGGATCGGGCGGCACCGAGGTCGCTCGCCAGGCCGCCGACGTGGTCCTGGCCGACGACGACTTCCGCACGCTCGTCGACACGCTGATCGAGGGGCGCGGCTTCTGGCAGAACGTCCGGCGGGCGCTCGCGCTGCTCCTGGGAGGCAACCTCGGGGAGCTCGGCCTGATGGTCGGCGCGAGCGTGCTCGGGCTGCCGAGTCCGCTCAGCACGCGGCAGATCCTCGCCGTGAACCTCGTTACCGACGTGCTTCCCGCCGTGGCGGTGGCCGTCCAGCGGCCTGAGCACCGCGACCTCGCCGGGCTCGCGCGCGAGGGCACGAGCGCGCTGGACCGGCCACTGCGCAACGAGGCCCTCCGTCGCGGGGCCGTGACGGCCGTCCCCGCCCTGGCCGCGTACGTGCTGGCCTCCCGCACGGCCGGCCAGGCGCAGACGGTCGCCTTCACCGGCATCGTGGCCACGCAGCTCACGCAGACGGTGGAGCTTGGGCGCTCCGAAGGCCGGCTGGCGCCTTCCGTCGCCGGGGCGGTCGCCGCCTCGGCGGCCCTGCTCGCCACCGCCGTCCTCCTGGCGCCGCTGCGCGGCTTCCTCGGCCTTGCCGCGCCCACGCCGGCGAGCCTGGCGCTCATCGGCTCCTCGGCGGGGAGCGCGGTATTGCTCAGCCGTCTGCTGAACCGACTCGCGCTGCCGCCGCTGCGCGCGCTTCCCGCCGGCGCGCCGGCGCCGGCCTGAATCAGGACTCGAGGATCACGCGCGGCGGGGGGTCTGCGGTGGGCACGACCCCCCAGAGCACGCTCAGGAGGATGCTCAGTGCGTTCTCGGACGGCTTGCGGCGCGGTCTCGCATCGGTGGGCTTCTCCATGCCCCCAGCATTCGGCGCCATGGGGTCCGGGCTCGTGAACGACCCGTTACCAGGTTGTTGAAGGTTGTGAACGCGCGGCTCACCGGCGCCGGCGGTCCAGGGCGTAGGCGGCGAAGGCGACGACGAGCCATACCACCAGCGCCAGCGCGAGCACGGCTGCTCCGGGCAGCCGGGCGAAGAGCAGCACTCCGACGGCGGCGAAGGCGAGGAGGGCGAGGGCGCCGAGCACCGCGCCGCGCGCCTCCTCACGCGCCTTCGCAGCGTCTTCCTCCTTCTCCACGAGCGTCAGGCTCGCCGCCAGGATCGCGGGGAAGGCCAGGAAGAGGCCCCCGACGCGCGGGCCCAACGCAAGCGTGACGCCGCCGGCCGCCACCGAGGTGGCAAAGCCGAACGCGAAGCGGACGAGGAGCGCACGGAACCCCGCCTCCCGGAGCTTCTGCGGTTGGACTCCGATGGACTCCGAGCCGCCCGAGCGGTCATCCTCGCCGCTCATGCGAGGAGGGGCACCGCGACGGCACCGGCGATCAGCCCCCACCCCGCCAGCGCGACGAACGCCGCCCGCGGCGCGCTGAGTCGCCGCAGCAGCGGCACGGCCAGGAGCGCGTAGGCGGCCATCCCGACGCTGCCCGCCAGCATGCCCACGGTGTTCTCGTGCGCGTCGTGCGCCCCCTTGGTCGCGAGCGTCACGCCGAGGCTCGCAATCGCCACCGCGGGAGCGGCGCCGAAGAGCCCGGCGAAGCGCTGGGGCTTGACCGCCTCGCTGATGAGCGCAAAGCAGACGACTAGCACTCCACCGGCTAGTCCCTTCACGGCGAGGATGAGGATCATGCGTCGGGCGAACCCTACGTGCTCGCGCGAGTCGCCACTCGTCACCTCCCTCCGGTTTGGCACGTCTGCGCTCGCTCCCATATCCTCGGCGGCTTCACGTTTCGGTCCCGTCTTCGGAGGTAGTCCCGATGCGCCTGAGGATCCCACGCCTCGCCGCCATGCTCGCCGTCCTTGCCACGGCGGCGCTCACCCTCGCCGCCTGCGGCAGCAGCAACAGCAGCAAGAGCAACTCGAGCTCGGGCTCGAGCACCGGCTCGACCTCCGTCGATGAGAAGGTCGCCGCCGAGGTGCCCGCCAAGGTGAAGTCCAAGGGGACCCTCACCGTGGCCGCCGACGCGAGCTACGCGCCGAACGAGTTCGTCGCTCCCGGCAGCAGCACCATCAAGGGCACCGACGTCGACCTGGCCAATGCCCTCGGCGGCGTGATGGGGCTCAAGGTCAAGGTCGTCAACGCGACGTTCGACGGAATCATCCCCGGCCTGGCCTCGGGCAAGTACGACCTCGGCCTCTCGTCCTTCACCGACACCAAGGAGCGCGAGAAGACCGTCGACTTCGTCACCTACTTCTCGTCGGGCACCTCCTTCTACACCAAGGCGCAGGGCGGCACCTCGGTCAACACCCTCGCCGACCTGTGCGGCCACAAGGTCGCCGTGGAGAAGGGCACGACGCAGGCCACCGACGCCACCGCGCAGGGCAAGAAGTGCAAGTCGAGCGGCAAGGGGGCGGTGAACGTCCTTATCTTCCCCGACCAGAACGGCGCGAACCTGGCGATCTCGAGCGGTCGGGCGGACCTCGGCATGGCCGACTCGCCGGTCGCCGCCTACCAGGTCAAGCAGTCCGGCGGCCAGTTCAAGATCGTGGGCCAGACCTACGGCACCGCGCCCTACGGCATCGCGATCCCCAAGGGCAACGGCATGACCAAGCCGCTGCAGGACGCGCTCAAGGCGCTGATCGCCAATGGCCAGTACCGGAAGATCCTGCAGAAGTGGGGCGTCGAGATGGGCGCGATCTCCGAGCCGAAGATCAACGGGGCCACGAGCTAGCCCTCCGCGGCGAACGGAGGCCGCCGTGGCGAGCGTCGAGACCTCGGCGCCCGTGCCGCCCGAAGAGATCAGGGCCGTTCCGGTGCGCCGGCCGGGACGGTGGATCGCCGCCGCGATCGTGCTGGTGCTGGCGGCCACGCTCGTGCGCTCGGTGGTCACGAACCCCCGCTTCGAGTGGGGGCTCGTCGGCCACTACTTCCTCTCGCGCGAGGTGCTGCACGGGCTGCTCGTGACGCTCGAGCTCACGGTGATCGCCATGGCGATCGGCATCGTCCTCGGCGTGGTGCTGGCGGTCATGCGCCTCTCGCCCAACCCGCTCGTCGCGAGCGCGAGCTCGAGCTACATCTGGTTCTTCCGCGGGACCCCGGTGCTCGTCCAGCTCCTGTTCTGGAGCTTCGTCTCGGCGCTCTATCCCCGGATCGCACTGGGGATCCCGTTCGGTGGCCCGGAGCTCCTGCACGGGAGCGCCAACGCCCTGATCCCGCCGTTCGTGGCGGCGATCCTCGGGCTGGGACTGAACGAGGCGGCCTACATGGCCGAGATCGTGCGGGCCGGGATCCTCTCGGTCGACGAGGGCCAGACCGAGGCGTCGCAGGCGCTCGGGATGACCCGGCTGCAGATCATGCGCCGGATCGTGCTGCCGCAGGCGATGCGCGTGATCATCCCTCCGACGGGCAACGAGACGATCTCGATGCTGAAGACAACCTCGCTCGTCAGCGTGATCGCCTTCACCGAGCTCCTGTACTCCGTCCAGCAGATCTACGCGGTCAACTACAAGCAGATCCCGCTCCTGCTCGTGGCGAGCATCTGGTACCTGATCGTCACCTCGATCCTCTCGATCGGGCAGTACTACGTGGAGCGCTACTTCGGCCGGGGCTCCTCGCGTAGCCTCCCCGACACGCCGCTCGCGCGCCTGCGGCGCTTGCTGCTTCCGGTGCGCGCCGCGCCGGTCGAGATCCCCGCCGCCTCTGGGGACGGACGATGACCGAGCCGATGCTCCGCGCCGAGGGGGTGCACAAGCGCTTCGGGCGCCTCGAGGTGCTCCAGGGCATCTCGCTCAAGGTCGCGCCACGTGAGGTCATGTGCCTGCTCGGACCCTCGGGCTCGGGCAAGTCGACGTTCCTGCGCTGCATCAACCACCTGGAGAAGATCGACGCCGGCCGGTTGTGGGTGGACGGCGACCTCGTCGGCTACCGCCAGGCCGGCGACAAGCTCCACGAGCTGCGCGAGTCGGAGGTCGCGCGGCGCCGTGCCCAGATCGGCATGGTCTTCCAGCGTTTCAACCTCTTCCCCAACATGACGGCGCTCGAGAACGTGATGGAGGCGCCGGTCCGCGTCAAGAAGGTGGCGAAGGGGCCGGCGGCGGAGCGAGGGAGGGAGCTGCTCGCGCGCGTCGGTCTCTCCGACAAGCTCGAGACGTACCCCTCGCAGCTCTCGGGCGGCCAGCAGCAGCGGGTGGCGATCGCCCGCGCCCTGGCCATGGACCCGAAGCTCATGCTCTTCGACGAGCCGACCTCCGCGCTCGACCCCGAGCTCGTGGGCGACGTGCTCGACGTCATGCGCGGCCTCGCCCGGGACGGCATGACGATGGTGGTCGTCACCCACGAGATCGGCTTCGCGCGCGAGGTGGGCGACACCGTGGTCTTCATGGACGCCGGAGCGGTGGTCGAGTCGGGCCGCCCCGAGGAGGTCTTCAGCCATCCGCGCCACGAGCGCACGCGGGCGTTCCTCTCCAAGGTGCTCTAACCCGGATCGTGCATGAAGCAGCAGCGGCCCCGATGGTCGGGGCCGCTGAACTGTCCGCCTGAGCAGGGATTCTTCTGGTTGTCGAAGACCGAAGGATCGACTCGGGAGGATCACCTTGAGGGTGACG
>JAABUJ010002591.1_pt1 | contig 21958 bp, 15 predicted proteins | sample 5559131 | NCBI WGS metagenome assembly JAABUJ01 (sample SAMN10711875, study PRJNA513366) | rock metagenome | isolation source: Antarctica rocks | place: Antarctica: Victoria Land, Mt New Zealand nord | collected 2016-01-07
CACCGTGAGCTTACACTGAGCTGTATGCCTTCAAGGTGTAGTTCACTGAACCTACACGTCCAATGAGCCTATTAGGACGATGGCCGTAACACTACAACATACTTTCAAACTACAATGTATCTTTAAACTACAAGATCACTCTAGAACTCATTATCATTTAAAGATGCATTTAAATTGCTTTTTAATAATATTTTTATTAATTTAATTTTAAAGCATTATTGTATCATTATATTATATTATAACACATATTAAAAAAACTTTAAGATGTAATGCTATAAAGACTGTATCAGATAAAGAGAAGACAGCAGCAGCAGAAAAGACATTTAAAAAGATATTTAAGAGAGAAAAAATTGATGTTGATGAAAAGAAAAAAGAAAATAATACTGCAGATATAGAAGAAAATACTGAAGTATTTAAGTTAACTCATCATTAAAAGTTAAATAATAAGCTTAATTTTAATATATAATATAATATTTAATAACAATGCTTCATTCTATAGCTGTTACTCTTCATAAAATACATTACTATCAGAAATTAACAGATTTTCTAATAATGAAATTACTCTTTTAAAAGCTTTGCTGCAAAATAACTTAAAATTATTTAAAGAAAGTTTTTTCTCAATATAAAATATTTTACTTTCAAAGCTCAGTCATTAAAAATTTACAGAAGGCAGTAAAAGTATATATTGTTTTTTTTAAAAGTATGTTTAATAAACTGTACAGTAATTATCATTTATCAGTTAACAGAAAGTAAATGTTAATCTGACTGCAATTTATATAAAATAGATTATTATTTAGTACAAGAATATATTTCTCATTAAGAGATACATGCATAACTGAAACATCATATTTAAAGATGTAGATTGAAGTAATCATTATTAAATTATTTTGAGAATATTTAACTCTCAATATAGTAAATAAATAGATTAAATTGAAAGCTGTTTAACTGTATATATATAATGCTCACTTATAATACTTATATATCAATAATCTTTAAGTTTATAATCTTTATTCTTAAGTTAAGTCTCAAGAACTTACTTACTAATTAGTCTTAGAATTCTTAAAATTTAAATAGAGCTTTTAAATTAAGTTAAGCTTCAACATTAAAGCTTAATTTAAACTTTTAAATTAATAATTAAAGCTTAATTTAACTTAATCTAAAAGCTCTGTTCAGGTCAGGTCAGGTTAACTTGACTTAATGATTACTTTAATTATTTTATGTTAAAGTATTTTAAGATACAAGAAACTGAAGTTTTGCATGTAATAAATGTTTATAATATAAATGCTGAACAGATTAAACATCTACATTAAAATGTAAATTAAGATTAATATATAAATTTTATAAATATGTAATTAAATCTAATTGAATTTAAATGATTTAAATTCAATATAAAAAATAAAAGATTATATATTATTCTGTATTTTGCATCTTTATAAACAACATTTACATGCATCTAATTGAATTTCAGTGTTCTGATGTGAAATTGTATAAATACATAAAATTAAACATTAAATAATATTAATGTAATTAAGTTAATTTAATTACATTTAATTAACTTTCTCAGCTTTCTTCTAAATAAAATTTAATTGACAATGAATTTATTGCAAAAATAACTAAAACATTTTATATTAATGTACAAAATGCATATTACAGTTCTGCTTAAAAATGTGCTTTATTATGTAATGAACATTCAGTATTGATTTGAGCAAGACAGTAAATATATAAATAAAGAGACATTAATTTGTTTAATTTTATTTAATTTAATTTAATTTAAATAGAATTCTTTACATTTTTATTACTACTATGTAGAATGTTCAGACTGAAATTAATTCAGAATGAATTATTATTTTTTACAGACTTTATCATTTAAAAAAGATATAAACATAAAATATCTTAATAAATTACTGTATTAAACGAGCAAACGGCAAAGTGACTGCTGTTTTTGGGTGGTTTTGCCGCTGCTTTTTGCAGCCGAGTTGCCAAATTCTCGCGCTGCTCTTACGCTCGCTGCCCCGGTGGTCAAAGCGGCATGGCCCGCAGGAACACCAAAATAAGAGCAGGTGGGTTGTCCAAGCCAACAACCGCTTCTCTGATTCTCGGTTTTCAAAATGGATGCCCTCCATCTTGTGATGCCCTACCATGGCGAGGTGTCCTTATTATTCAATCATCCCCCTCCTTCCTTCTTCCTCCAAACCTCTGACACTCAACAACCTACCTTCTTTGACTCCATTCATCTTCCCTGCGATATATTATCTAAGTGCAGTCGGCTGCCCCTGGCATCTCCCTTGCTTCCTTGTGTGAATTTCGCCGTCGTCGTTATCGTTATCCCCTCCGGCAGATCGAACCGGTTATGCGGCGCCGTCGAACGCCGAATTCCTCAGACAACAGCGATGGGTCAGACAGCGAGAGCTGCTTCGATGCAGAGGATGAGGTTGACGAGACCGACTCTGATACAAATCCGACGGATTTTGACACCGATGTTGAAGGAAGGGATGTGGCAGACATAACTTGGATTACTGAAGAGGACAAGGACCACCCGCCTGAATACTATCTCAATCAAGAAGAGGACCTTGATGAGTTGGATGACGAGGACGAGGATTACGCAGACAACAGTCTCTTCCTCCTTGATGGGATCAAGGAACGATGGTATCGGTAAGGCATCCACCTTCTTTATCTACCGTGTCTCTTTATCTACTATGTCTTGCGAACGGATCGTTAATCTTATTAATTTACAGGTACTGCCGATACACTGCAAAGGACCCTACCCAGGCGATGCAAACCATCTCTCACCGCACTCTGAAGGCCTTTTTCGACTGGCTGCTGAATCAACGTCGAGGGAAAGGTGGTAGAAGGCTTAAAGGCGTCAAGTCATCCGATAGTCTAGGAACATACTGGAAGGTTTTCCGGCTCGTACATGAGAGGGCAACCGGTTCGAAGATCGATGGGAAGCTTAACCGGAAGATGCATCGGGTGAGTCGATTCTTTCCTCTCTCCTCACACTTTGTCTCGTGGTTACAAAGCAAATACTGATAAACGCTTGTTCTCCTTCTAGGTCCTACGCAAATTAGCCAAGAATCACAGGTTGATGAAGGACAAGCGAGAGAAGACAGCGATGTACATTGAGGATCTTGCTGAAGTCCTGCAGACTAATTTGAGGACGACAAAGAAGAGGTACCCTCATGGCCGGCATCGGATACAAATTGCATTCTTTCACCACTTGGCTGCCTTCTCTGGAAACCGACCTTCAGCACTCCTCAATCTCTGCTACCGTCACATCGTTATCACCCTACTTCGGGACCCGGAGGGCGGGCCCCATCGGATTCTGATCGAATTCACTTGCGAGTTCACAAAGCAGTATCTCGGCATGAAAGATAAGTAAGTTTACTTGTGCCGCTCTTTCCTTTCTTCAAGTCCCCATTTCAATCCATTCTTCTGCAGAAAAGCGGTTACTGACAAGGAAAGTAGGAACACATTTCCACTTCCCGAAATCATCTTTGATCCGTCCCTAGTTCTCAGCCCACACGTCGCCCTGCTGGGCCTCGTTCTTGCCGATGAAGCGTTCTCAGCCCCCAATCTCACGTCTGCCGAGAAGATTGGCGAGTTGGACATCCGCCCTGGATATGAGCAGCTGCCCTTGCTTCTGAAGCCGAGCATGGCTAATATTCCCGTGTTCCGCAAGTCCACGAACACGCTCTATGGGTGCGAAATCTCTCCCGACGAGTCGTTGCCATATTCGACTTTGCTGCCCTGGACGAAAGGGCTTGGTGTGCTTACAGGGCTTCCTCTCCCAACGCGCCCGTATTGTCTTCGATATGGTGCGGGTAATGCATTCAATCAGAGCGGTGCGCCTCCCCCCCCCATATCACCCGTTCCCTTTCCTTGTCACGAGGCATGCTAACTGTAGACAAATAGGCGACGTGAGCGAGGCGCTCCAGAATCTCATGCTGCAGCATGCCAATATGCGTACCTTTGTGAAACACTATCTCCCGCGACGGGTCACTGCCGACACGAGGGCCATCGTCTCCGGTTACAAACCTCAGCATGACTTGATGCGGGCGGCCTGCCGGATGAGGCGGTGGATCGACCCCAATCGGCCCCAAGAACTCACATCCGAGCAGTCCAGTTCAGTCAATAAGCAACCCCGCATCTGCCGCCTTTTGAAACAGCGAGAGACGTGGAAACGCCGTTTCAAAAGAGCAGCCACGAAACGGCCTGAGTACAAACTACTTACTTGCGAGATCGCGGGCGAGAGGCTGCGACGGAGAACTGCACTCTTGAATGAGGTGAAGAGCAAGTGGGACTTGGAAAACCCAGTCAGTGAGGTCGAGCTGCAGCTCGCCGGACTTAAGTTCGATCAGGAAGTGAAGACTGACTTGGCCTCGGTGGACGATATGCCTCCGATACAGAAACGCTTGGTTGAGACGATAATGACGCTCCCGGGAAAGACCTTGGAGGAGGAGTTTCGCCGGCGTAACGCAGCCATCAACGCGGTCGCTGCCTATTGCAGGTTCCAGGAAGGAGGAGATGCGGCCCGGCCTCGTGGGAGGGGGAGGACAGCCACGAGGAAGGCGGGTCCCACGCCAGCCAAAGAAACCTGTCCGGAGTTAATGGCCGCGGCAGCTGAGAAGCAAACGCTGAGTGCTGCTATGTTGTCAGTCTTCAAGGAGAAGAGGCCAACTATATGCTTCCTCTGCTTAGGGGAGGAAAACTTATCGTTTGAGAAGCGAGTGTATTCATTTGCCCGTCCAGGAGACCTGACAAAGCACTTCAAGCGGAAGCATCTGGCGAATCACAAAGGAGATCGGATCGAGTGCAAAGTCTGTCAGATGTCTTTACAGCACAAGATGCATCTTCAGAATCACGCAGAGCGCATCCACGGGACTGTATCATAAGGATAGGTGATTTACAAGTATTCGGCTATACAGCGGAGTTTGCATTGGCTTTTTTGTCGATTATAGGCGTCGGCGTTGGGTTGGCACTTTCCTGTCCTTACATAGCGCAGTCATTTCTTTTTCCATCGGCCTTTCCCAAATGGATATGTGAATTTGGGTTTTCGCAGGCTTGCTTCTGCTGTCACGTGCTTACCCTCAGGTACAGTCATGTTGAAGAATACATTCCATGTAGCCCTGGTTTAGTTAACGTGTAGTTGGACGCTGGTCTCTGACAGCTATAGATTAGGTATGATGCTAGAAAGATAAGAGGGACACAAGGTAACTGTCCAGAAATCTTAGAAGAGTCCATCAAATGAGAACAGTCCGATAGTGAACACTATGACCTCAAACGGACTTCTCCAACTCTAGTGTGCTTGGGCGTGCTGGGCGAGCAGCCCCAGACTTGACTCTGTCCTGGCCCAGTTGTCCCAGAACAACTGGGCGTCTGGGACCGCCCATCCAGGTCAAATTGCCATTTAGGACGGCTTCTATGGTGGGAGGTGTGTCCTACATGTTGTATCCCATGATTCACGTCCTACGGCAGTTTTACTTCTGTGACTGAGGAGATCCTGAGACGGCCTGGAGGCCAGGCAGAAAGTCCCAGATGATAATTCAAGCTAGGAACTACTAGCCAAAGCGGATTTGTATTGCTTATCGCCACCACAGCTCTGTTTCACATTATTCGCTATTGATATGACTGGGCAAGCAGTACTGCTGAGCATCACTCTATCAATAGGTGATGATATATATAGCGCCAACAGTGCTGTTCGCGCCCCAGTACTGTTCGCGCTCCATAGACGCGCACCCCAGTACTTGCGCTCCAGTACTGCTCACGTGCCCCAGTGCTGCCTGCGCTCCAGTGCTGTTCGCATCCCAGCCCTAGCCAGCACTGCTCGCCCTGGGCACCTGTTCGCCCCTAACAGCACTGCTCGCCCTAGCCAGCACTGCTCACCCTAACAGCACTGGTCGCATCAAACAGCACTGCTCGCATCAAACAGCACTGCTCGCACCAAACAGCACTGCTCGCACCTGACAGCACTGCTCGCCCCTGACAGCACTGCTCACCCCCAGCACACAACAGTGCTGCTCTCACACAACAGTGCTGCCCTCACACACTGCACACAACAGTGCTGCTCTGACACAACAGTGCTGCCCTCACGCGCCCCAGTGCTGTTCGCACCCCAGCGTGGGCCCTCTACCGCACGGTTCTTAATTGAGACCAGTGATGCCAATGACTCACCCTCGAGAATGGCTCCATTTAATTATAAATGATAGCTCTGGTCCAGCCGTACTTTGTTAGTAGCAAACAAAAGCAAGTGGACATAAAGGTGGGCGCCTCTCTCCTGGTGCGGGAAGAAATGGGATTCTAATTGTACAATAGACTGTGACTATTCAATACGATGAGTACAAGTTCTGGCAAGAGCGGTTGGTGTAATGCGTCCGAATGCTCTCACATGAACAACGAGCATAAATACGAGACTTGCTGGGGTGCAGGCTGTCGAAAGCAGTGGAAACGTTGTCAGGTGCGACCTGATTGCAAATGGTGTACACTACAGGATTTGCAAAAAGTGTGATGATCATCCAGGTGGCATACCTGATTATTGGTAGAGACCCATCGCCAACAATCTATGGAACAAAGCAGTAGCTAGCGCCTATCATCAAATTCAAACTTATCTGGGAGCGGCTTCATTGACCCTGCCGAGCCACTCTTCCAACCCATTTTGTTCATTTGCAACAACACTGTTGTCGTCGTTTACAACATCTGACTCTTCGTCACTGTCGTCTTCGACTTGTACCCACTTGTCCTTGTAAACTTCCTCAGGAGGAACTCCTTCGCCGTTGACCGTAACCCACCGAAATATGTCAAGCGATGCCTCCTGGGACGCTTCCTGATTAAGCTGGATTTTAGGAAAATCCGCAGTTGTTATCAGTTCGACCTTTGAACTGCCTGCTTCTGGAGAGCATTGAACAGTGGCTTTGTCGAATCCTTGAACTTCAATGATTGAACCGTCCATTAGCTCCCAGTTCCAGTGCTGATATTCCAGATGGGGTCTGGCACAATGTAAATGAGAGGCAACCCGAAACACACAATTCTGCACACTGCTGTTCCCAAAAGGTGCCCAAGGCGTGAACGGACGACTATTATAATAGAGGTCATCTTCGACGACTGGAGGGAGGTATAGAAGGCGCCACACATCCGCTCTTCGAACTTTGTCGCCCGATCCTTCACAAATATACGGACCTGAACCTGGAATATCCATAAAAGACTGCGGGCATCCAGTCCATGGGAAGGCATTGCCATCAAGGGGCGGTCTGCCTCTTCGGATTCTGCAAAGAATTGTTGGCATCAGTCCACTAGCCGCAGCTCCTAGGAAAAGAGCAGACATTTGTGGTCGACGAAGACCGCATATAATAGCAAGGATTTCGTAATAAAGGCCTGGAGTCTCGATAATCCCTTTGCCCTCCGGTACTTCATTCAAGATGGGATGTAACCAAGGGCTGACCAGGTTGCATGTAACATCAGCCTCCCAAAACATCCCGCAAAGGCTTGACATAACGACTTCGGCGTTGCAACTTAAAGCCATGTAGAAAGGGAGTTCTTCATTCACCGTAATCCATTCTGGTATGATCGATTTGGGAAGGGTGTTCTCCTCTTTGCCTCTGGTCTCCGTGGGAAATGGTAGTTGGATGACTGTTGCATGATAATTGTGCGTCGGAAATGTCATTTGCCATCGCCAGAGCCACAAGAAACTGGCTACTCAGGTTGTGGAGCAAAGAAAATTGAGCAAGGAGCTCGAAGGCCTTGCTGGATGACGGAGGAGTAGAACCCGTGAAGTCCTCAGGGACTGACACGTTTCTCCGCCATTTGATGCCAACGCAGTGCGTGTCTTCACGAGATACTGACCAAGGTGCCAAATACTCTCCATCGTCTCGCCGAGTTACGATGGCCTTCCAACCTTCGCCGGGGGCCAAGATAGCTGCCCACCACCGGGCAACATCCTCACCGACTTCGCCAATATCAACGGTGGTCGCTGGAGCGCGTCCATGCTCGGTTTCTCGGTGATACTGTGTGGCCTTTGAGCTTGTATATATCATTTTGGCGTCCTCTCCCTGTCCCTCCACCAAATGAGTGGAGAGGATGTAGCACCAGCCCAGAGCCAGAATTCCAAGATAACTTGGCATGTCTCTCTCTTCACAAGTAGTCCCAATCCATTGACGAAAACTGTCTCCACTAAATGTACACAAAATCGGTACCAGAGTACCTATCTGTAGCAATCCCGGTATCTTCTTCTCTTCTTTAACAAGGCCGCAGCTTGTATTGTCTGTGACACGCCAAGTGGAAAATGCTTGAACGCAAAGTGCTTTGCTTGGAGATGAGCCGAGGTGACCTGTATAAGTGCTTCTTAGATCTTTACGGATCGCAGGGACTCGGCCGAGCATATTTTGAGGGTTCGCGTACGCAGGCAAGATTCCGTTGTGGTGTTGCGACATCGCCATCGCCGTCAGGCCATACCAATATTCGCGGCATTTCTCTGTGGCAGTCTCTAATTGCTGGGGATTAGGTTGGAGTTGATCCTCGTCATTCAGGATCTAATACACAATGATGTGTTAACACAAATGATGCGATGTATGAAGGAGAGAAATACCAGAGACAGGTCTGGTGGGCCCAAGACATTGTAAGAATGGTCTTCATCAAGTACCGAACTTGGAGGTGTACAGGGGGGTGTGTGTATTGTGGGCTTGAGTGCTAATTGAATAGGACTTTCCATGATGGATTGATTTTGTCTCAAATATACAAATCATGAGAAGTCACTTATGATAATGAAAAAAGAGCGCACAACCAAGAAGTGTCAGCCTCAGAGTCAACGAGGCAGAAGCTTAGTCAGGCGCTCAGCCACTGAAAGATGTGGCTGGACCGAGCCCAGGGTGGCTAAATAGATATTGACTTGCACGTGACCAAACACTATTCGCCAGCCTGTCCGTTCATTAACGCTCTTTCATTCATCACAATCTGCGTTGAGGATCATTCATTAATGGTTACTGTCTCTGAACTAGACAATATCAGAAGCAACCCGATCAAGGAGGGTAAGATCCCTTCCGTCGTTTCTTTGAGTCGACGCGCGTGAATTTGGGCATCACTGTGTCTTCAGATACGGTCCAAACTGTCCTTTCAACAGCTATCACGACAGGTAACGCTCCATTCACATAGTACATGACTTGCTAATATACGTAGTTGCCAAAACCTTGGTACTCGACCTTGTCCTAGCTTTGCAAAGTCAACCTGCAGCTCGTATCCTTCCCTCACGAAACAGTCGTGGAACTCTCCTCGGAGACCTTTCTGGCTATGTCACCCTCGTCGACTCAAACAATTTCGATATTCAATCGGCCATACCTTTAGTAGAACGGGTTATCAACAATGGCTCTGTTTTAGGCTACACGACTCGAATCAACAGCCTATACAACCTTCAGCTCCATGCTTCGAGCGCAGCCACAGCCGCTCCGGCGATACAAGGAGCCAAAGTCTCCGTCGAAACTTGGCATCGACGCCCAGCACACCTAGGACTGAGGGACATAAAGAAGCTTTCTAAGTGTGTTGCAGGAATAGATATCCAGGGTCTCTATCAAGAGGCCCCGAACCACATCTGCGAGACGTGCATGCAAGCAAAGCAAAAGACGGCAGAACTCTTGACTGCTGCAGCGGCGAGCGCACGACATCGCTGAAACCACCCACATTGACGCCGTCAGCCACATCACACCCGCTGGATACGACGGATCCCAATGGTATACAGCCTTTACAGATGAACTATTCGAGGATCTGACACATATATCCAATGAAGATGGGCAAGTAGATTATGTGTTGAACTTCCGATAAGGCTCAGCTGAGGAGGACCAAATAAGCCGTTTGTCGGTGACCGAAAGGATTGTGTCGTACTTGTCCGGCAAGGACTGCGGCAGGACTAAGACGAAGTCAATCTTTATGACGTGGAAACGGCCACGGAGGCGTCAGGATTGGCTGCATCGATCCATAAGGTTGGTGTCGAGGTATCTGCATGAGCTGGCACTGCGGGCAGTGGCATGCAGATGTTTCGATAGGTCTGGCAGGTAAAGACTGTCGGTTAGTCGTTCGTGTGTTCGCGCGTAGCCTGGGTGCCCTATGGTGTCGTGAGCAATGCGGAAGACGTCTTGGTATAGGGATTTCGGAATGCATAGTCGATAGCCCTTCTCGATGTCCTTGTAGTAGATTAGTCCGTGTACACACGCATAGGATATCGCGGCTGCGTTGTCCTCGAGCTTGCTGTTGTCGTTGATCATGCTCAAGATGCGTTGCCACTTCCCTTCCGCAGTATATCCATCAGCGACTTGTTGTTTGAACTCGGGTGACAATTCAATGAGGGTGTTGGCGTAGGTTGGCGTCAATCCGGCGGCGTGGAGAGCGTCTAGTGCGGCTTCATCAGACTCATTTCGGTATTCGCGGCGTGCAAGGCGAGGCAGGGCGTCTGGAATGATGTTCGTCTTGCCTGGTTTGTAGCGGACATCAAGACGGAAGCGTTGCAGGTATTCGGAGGCTCGTATAAGGCGCAGATTCAGCTTTTCCACGGCAGTTGTGTTCAAGCTTGACTGTCGAACAATTGACACGGCAGCGGAATGGTCAGTGTAGATGATCGTGGCTCTTTCTGCGGCCTCAAATCAGGTGTCGAACCTTCTTTACAACCCAGAATATGCCTGCAATTTCGAGTTCTGTCGGCCAGTAACGGGTTTCCGCATTGACTAGGAGTCTGCTTAGGAACAGAATTGATTCTGAGTACTTTTGAGTCGGGGGTGACTCCTGGGTATGTCGGCGGTTTTGCGGTGATAGATATGTGCTCTGAACCCGAATTCTCTGGACGCGTCCAGATCAATATAGAGCTGACGCTTAGGGTCGAAACAGCGCACTACTGTAGGCCTCGAAAAGAGCTTTTGCAGTTGGTAGAATGCAATGAAGTTTTTAGGGGTGGGTTCAGCGACGTCAATGCGGTTTGCAGTCTGTTTCCGGGAGTTTCGGCTCGTGGCGGTTGCTACGTGTTCGTTCTGCAATTGCTGGTTGAGCAAGGTCTTCCAACGTTCATCAGCACTTCGGCATCCGGTCGGGCACTCGCGCAGTGATGACACTTGGTGCTGGAACTTGCTTGACTGAGTCCATAATGAGAAGGTGAGCATATGGGATTCAGGAATGATGCTGTAAACTTCTGCCCGAGACATCATTGATATTATATAAATACTGTGCTTGCCTGTTGAGAACTGACTGGTGGAGGCGGTAATTCTGGCGCCGGCAAAGTGGGTGATGTGGATATGCAGGTGATTCGCATCTAGCTTAGCGTCTCTGATGATCATCCCTGCGTGTGAGCTAAATTGAACCTTAAGGGCGCCACACGGTTGACATGCTTTGCACCCCTGCAGATACAAGTCACAAGTCACAAGCAGTCGAGCCCCACTACTTCATGCGGCAAGAATTTAGTTCCACCTTTAACCTAATGTACAGCGCAACAGTTGGACGTCCAATCAAGCTAAAATATACAGAATCAACGTGCAAAAGGTGGAGAATGATCATCAGTGGCCCTGCCACCTCTCCTGGTCCTTCGCTTTCTTGGTGGATCTGCCAGACTCCGCTCGAGTTCCATGATCTGATGGTCCTTTGCCTGCAATAGTTCCTTGTGTTGCGCCGCCTCCTTTTGAATCTCCTCTCGCTGCGCTGTTATGATGAGGTTACTCTTCTCGTCCTTCTGGGCTAGCTCGCTCTCAAGGTCAATGGTCCTCTGTTTCCTAAACTCGATTTCCAGCAGGAGATCCGCATATTTAAATCGTGTCTCCGCATCAACACGCTGGCCATCCAACAGCTTGCCCACACAACCACAGACATTCCCCAGCCTCATGAGGGTTTTCCAGCAACACCCCAGTGTCTTCTCCGTTTCGGTGTGGCCGTCGACCTCGTGTGACAGCACGTCTCGGGTTGCGCGGTGCTCCATCCGCTCAGCCTGAAGTTCGTCCGCGCAATGCAACCGAGCCGCTTCGCATGCGGCATAGGCAGCCTGGATTTGGCTGAGCTGCGCTTGCACGTTGCTCAGGGCCACGCGGCCTTGGTGGTTGGCGGTGCCGGCTTGGTGCAGGTCGCGGCTCAGATGAGTACTCCGAATCTCCAGTGTCTCGATGCGCTGACGACTGATATCCTCACGGCGAAGGAACTTGATGACCAAGTTGTAGTCCGATTGTCTTCCGACGGCAATGACATCCTCCTCCTAAGCTTCCCAGTCAACATAGTCATAGGGCTAGCGGAAGTTTCAATCACACCATCAGCCGTGATTCGGCGTCCATAGCAAGTTGAGGAAAACAATGCAACCTGCTACCTTGTAATTTGTCCTCAAGCTGTCTAGCCAGAGAGCAGCGAACAAGGAAAGCTTTTTATGTGAAGAAAGGGGTGAAAGGAGGCGCCACAATCAGCGATTAGTGTCACTAATGACAAGTTTCCATTTATAACTGGGTGACCCGAAGCGGGCAGTTCCTGGAATTATCGGACTTAAGTCTAGATGCTAACCGCTGCCATTTGCCCTGGTAGAAGAGTTTGGAGCAAGGATCAGTTCTGATGGGAAGTTGGTAGCTGTGGTATCCAAGTAATGCCCATGGCTGAGTGATCCCCCTAAAACTGCCGCAGTCGCTTGTGCACACATTGCCGCGGCATTCTCTTGAGATTCCAGCAGGTCACTGAGATAGCCATCCATATTCAAGTTATCATCCCAGAGAGCCGTCCAGTCAACCTCTGTACCTTCCCAAGTGATGCCGAGCCCTAGTAGCGACTGATGCTATGACAAGCATGGGTTGGAAAGAGATGTTTGCATGGAGATGGGCATTGAGACGCTGGCCTCCTGTGTTTCTGGAGGATGCTCCAGTGGATGCAGTTGTGGCCGTTTGTTGCTTGCAGGTCTCAGCTTGATGACTTTGTACTTGCAGGCCAGTGCATCTGACGTTTGGTGACGGCTGTGGTGAACCCTGCTGTTGAAGATTGATTCCAGCCCCACCCAGCTCGAATTCGGGTGCTGCCGGCGGAATTGAAGAAGTAGGTTCTCCCCTCCATTTCTGCCTGTGCCACTGACATACGTCTTGAGTGACTGGTGGATCGTGTAGAGTTAGTCATTCACCTGATTTAGCTGAGTCACTAACGACATCATCAGTAAACCCCCTGACAGGATCTTTGTTTATATCTGCCCAGACAGTTGGCGAGCCAAGACCATCATCATCACCATTCAGACAGGAGCTGTCCTTCCTTGATGATCGCTCAGCAGCTGAGGTAGCCACTTCTTCTATTATTGTCAGCGGCACTCCAGAATGGCATTGAACTTCAGTCTCACCGCCTCTGATCAACACAGCTATTTCTTTCTCTGACCATCCATGTGAGACCTGAACAAGCAAGATGCGCATTTCAAGATCCAGTGACCTTGTCCCATCCGGTGCATGCACCATATACCTCCGCCAGGTCCTTACGTGCAGTCACCGATCTCAGCCTATTATTATACCTAACTATCTACTTATCTATGACCAATGACCGTACATGCTTATAAGGTGTTACCACTAGGGTTGCCATTAGGCATAGAAGAATCCAATATAAGAGGAACATCCAAAGATACTCTCTTAGGCACCGACATGACCCTCACCTTGAAGTGCTGTAACTCCATGTGCAGCTTGGCATAGATATGCACTGTCTGTTGAAAATAACTGTCAATGATTGACAGTCACCGCTTAGCTGAGCAACATCCATCATATTGAAATGTAAACTGTCATTGTGATACTGTGTTGATCAGATGACATTCAATGATATCAAAGAACTGTAATTGATGATCAGACATCTCTGTTACATCTCTCAAGAAGATATAATTTAAGAGCTCATTCTTCAATGCTTTAAAGTTGCAGTCAGAGTAGAGTTCAAAGCTGCAGCAAGAGTTGCAAACTCAGATCTTAATGACTGTAATGAGCATTTGCTGCTTCTTGAATGACTGTTCATTCTCAGTGTTGCAAATCACAATTGAATGATCTTTGTCAAAATGTTAACTTCATCTGTACACATAAAATAGAATGATTCTCATCTTTGTTGTCATCAACAACATCTACATCACTAAGTTGATTCTGATTCAGCTTTCTTTTCTTGTTAAGAATATTGTGTTCTGAGATAACATCAACTTAAGCTGCAGAATTTGGCACTGATAGACAGTGCTGCTTCACACAGTCTTTCAATCTCTCAAAGCTGACACTCTCAGCAGCTGATTCTGAGTTTAATATGGAACTTGACTTCAATCAAGTGTGTAAAGAATCATGCTGAGAAGTCATGATCATAGATGTCACACTGAGCAAGCTTTCAGGGATTAGAACATTGGCCTCAGAAAATTCATCTTTGACATAAAGAGTGTAGCTGTTGCTGTGAGAGATGACATTGACTATCTTCTCTGCTTGTAAAGTGACTGATTGCACAAACTGAAGGTCAAAAGTCTGTCATTTCATTGTAGAAGGATGTCTGGCATTCACTAACAATTGAGTTTGAGGAGAAGTCTGTTGCAGTAGGATAGAAATGTCTTGGAGACTGAGGGGACACAATGTTTGAAGTGGATGTCAAGAGGGTGAGTTATATAGTTCAGTTGGGGCCACCCTTGTGGGCAGGTGTGTGGATGCGATGGAACCAGGGTCATGGATCCTGTATGGGTTTGCAAGTCTTCAGGGTTTCTAAACCTTGAGGCCGCCGTCACCATGTGGTAGGAGCCAAATGCGGCGCCATCGGTAAAGGTAGGGCCATAGATCCCTTACAGGTTTCCAAGCCTCCAGGGTTTGAACACCTTGAGATCAAGTGAACCGCAAGGTGGAAGCCATTTTTAGAGGTGCACCAAGCGCAAGGTGCTCAATCCCCTATGGAACGTCAGTCCCTGCAGAGTACCATACCTTGAGGCTTTCGCTACTGTGAGTGACACGTAACCCCAAGCTCCCCTCCATGTGATTGGCCCGTAAGCAGAGGGGGCTTTCGGTACCCTGATGACTTGCAAGTAGAGGCTGTCACCACCACTTGGTCCATAGATCAAAAGGCACAGCGTCTTGTAATCATCCGTGCCCCTGTGCCCCAAAAACACCTCCTTCAGCTTAAATCAAATTTTTGAAATAACTTCATCAAAACTGCATCAAATAAGCTCAAAATCTAGTCAGTAACTCATCTCATTGTGCACTATAACTTAATATAAAATATGATGTTGAGATTTTCTTGATCAGTTATAAATACACAATTCTCATCTTTATTAAAGCACATCACTCAATTAAAACATAAAGCAACTCAACTTCAGATCTTTATGAACTTAAAGATCAAGAATGACAAGCTTAAAAAGATTTTTTAATAATTTTATATTAAATTCTTCATTGAATCTGTTCAAAACTTCACAGAAAGAGTTCTGAATCAATTTAAAATAATTTAAATTACAGTAGATCTGAAAATTTTATGATAAATCATAAATATTGTGCAACACAATACTACAGTTACAAAAAACATTCTAAAAGTCTTCATCAGCAGAAACTCTGCATTACAATTCTTCATTATTACAGAATATAGATATACACACATTTAAGCTTAAATGACAGTAAATATATCATTATTTTTAATAACAGCATTCTTTTCATCATTATTTAAAGAAAAAAGCATTATCACAGATCTTTTTACACTTAATAACTGCAGAATTATCATTAAACTCATTAATACTATTTTCATTGATTATTGATGCATTCTCTCATTAATTACACTATATAACTGCATTAACAGTCACATTCACATCACTGTAAATCAAAACATCATCATTATTAAAATTGAAGCTATTAAGTAACTAAAGTCAGATAATTTAACAATATATATATTTACAATGACTGAAAAAGAGTCACTGCAGAGTAATATTAAATGAATTATATCTTTAAAAGCAGACAGCAAGATAGTCATTATTATTTATAATGTCATTGTGCACAGCATACTGATACAGAGCATCAAAATGAAAGATTAGTGAGTTATAGTAACATATATATAGATAGAAAATCATAAAATTTGTTAGATATATAACTCATGATAGCTGTGCTATTAGAGTGATGCTCACTTTTAACAGGTTATGAGCTTAAGTTAATGCAGTGATTGCAACTTATCTAAAATCTTAAAGAAATATGTATTTAGATTATCTTGCTGATGATTTAAGTTTATGATGAGAAAGTAAGCTTAAAGATTGCAAATTTAAACTGTTATCTGTGTGCACTCTTTATATCTGCAGACTGATCATGAGCTGATTGTAAGTTAGAGAGAGTGTTAAATATATAACTCATAATAGCTATGTTATTAAAGTGATGCTCACTTTTAACAAAATTAAAGCTGAGAAAAGCATCTCAATTAACTATATAAGGTGACTGTGCAGCTCAAAATGAGTGACAGAGTCTGTAATAATGAAATTTATAAATGCAGAGAACATCAATTTAATGCTTTAAACTGAGTTGATTTAAGATTCTGAATATAAAAAGATAAAGTTATATAATTGAGCTTGTTGCATTTAGAAGTGCTTTAAATGTCATAAATATAATTACATAAGTGCTCAATGCAGAGATACTCAGAAATGCAGCATATATGTAGAGAATCATAAATCTAAGAATGATCTTTTTAAGAATCTAGAATTCAACATTAAAAAGTATGTGAGCTGTAAAGATTCACACAAGATATGAAATAACAAGTATTTTAAGTTTCAGAAAGAGACAGTGTGCATATAGATAACATATAACATTAAGTAGACTCAGTAACAAGTATTAACTTAGACATTAATTATTAAATTTAAAGAAGTTACATTCTTAAAGATAGTTAATGACAAAGTCAGCAAGATTGACATCAATAGTTATAGTAAAAGCATTAATAGTGACAACAGTGACAACAGTGACAGCAGTGATAATATTAGTGAAAGTGTGACACTTACATCATATACAATAATGAGTAATGATTATAAAATCATCAATAAGTCTTACTTAACAATATTTAAGATTCTTATAAGAATCTCATCAATCTTAACATCAGCTCTGAAGACATTCATCAACAAAAATGAAAAGCAATCAATATCATTTACAAAAACAGCAATCATAAATGCAAATTGAATCTCTCTGAGATCAGTGAATAAAAATAGAAATAAAAAAATTACAATTAAATCTCTAAAAATGTGAACAGCAGATGCTGCAGTAAAGACAGCAGCAAGTCATTGAAGCATTAAATTCTCTGAGTATTAGACAGATTTGAAGAGCAGTTAAACAACAGAAATTAAAAATGTCTTTAAGTAGAATTTAGTAAGCTTACTGTTCATCAGTTAAGATGATTTTACAACAGACATTATGAATATAGAGATAGTATTAATTTTAAAGATCACAACAATAATAAAGTAATGTTAATACACTTAAACTTTGTCATCTTACAGTACAACATAATGAAGTTAAGAAATAAGATCATTGTGAACTTACAAGTCTCTTATCTATAAGAGGCTGATGAGTAAGATATGTAACAATGTGAGACATTACATTACAACAGCTATTTGATGAAGTTTCAATGTTAAGGTCTTGTATTGATGAAGACTAACAACTAAGAAACTTAAAAGATTTGTATGTAAAGACTGTCTATATAGTACTTTGCTTATTAATCATTGCATAAGAAGTTCAACTATGATTTGATATAAGTACATAGTGATATTATGACAATCATGATATCTCTGCTTTAAAATTTCATCATATAAAACTACAATGTGTTGACTATTCAGAAGTCATAACACAATAAATACAACAATAATATTTATTATCTTTGCAAAAATTAATTTCATCTGATTTATTCAGAATTCATAGAAGAAGAATTAACTTAAGTTTGTTTCTACATTAACTTATGACTGAACTGTGCAGACTGAACAGTTTAGACATATAGTAGAAATCTTATAATTTTGAAGATTTAATATACTGAATACAGTCAGTTTAAGTATTTATGCATTTACAATGTGTACAGAGAAGCAGTCAGAAAAAATATCACAGTAATTTTGAAATAACTGAATGATTTACTGAAAAATAATCATTAACAATACATTATAGTGAAAGACTTCAATCTACATTATTCAACATAAAGAAGTCTGAAAGTAAAGAAGAATTTACAGACAAAGCAGTTAATACAAATAATAAATGAATAATAGCTCTCTCTGTTCTTACTGTAGAGCTCAGTTACATAAAGATCTCAGTAAATGTACAGCATCATAGATTTAATGTTAAACAGCTTAAACATTACTTAATAATTAATTAGCTGCAAGATACAACAACAACATCATAACTTTAATTATTACTTTATTGTCATTCATCTTCTACTGTCTACAGCAGAGATTATATTACAATTTTATTAGCAGTAAAATAAAGTAGATATAAAGCTTCTACAACAGACTTTAATAGAATAGCTGTCAACATTATTTTATAATTACAATGAACTCAATATAAAGCAATATATAACTGTCATTACAGAGACAATTCAGATCACAGTGAAGACAACAGTATTGATGTTAACTCTTAGTAAATGATTAAAGTTAAAATTTGATCTAAAAGCAAAAGAGATAATAAGAAAAGTAAATAAAGCTCATTGTTATTGATAAAGAAAGCAGAGCATACACATTTAAAAGATGTACTGCTGAGTCTGCAATGAAAAAGAAAAGAAGCTGACAAAATTAATGAGAATGAGTTACAGAGAATGAATAGAGATGATTTTAAAGAATTTTTAAAGATTATAAAAATTGATAAAGTAAATCAGAAATCACAGAGCTGCAAGTTAGGCTTTTACTTTTACTTTAAAACAGATAAAAAGATTGAAATTTACAGAACTGCAGAACAAGATAAAGTTACTTTGAATAATTTTCTTTTTAACTTCTTTAAAGATAGATCTTAACAACATTGCAGAATATAAGTACTCTGAGTTAATATTTATATCTTTAATTATAAAGTGTTAAGAAGCATTGTTCTAGCTGCTTCTATGAAGCAAAGTAGAATTAATGTCAGAAATTAAGTAAAGACTCTATTTACATTAACTGCAGTCAACATTCTTTTTACTTCTTCTGTAACTCTCTTAATCAAGATATGCTCATAGACAATACAGTTTAGAAGTTTTACTAAATGACATAGTATAGTATAAGTATTTACTTTCTTTTAATAAATTATGAGCTCAAATTAGCAAGAAGCTTTTCAGAGAAAGTGTATACTTTTAGTGTGATAGTAGCTGAGTACATTGATTTTTAAGATTCATAAAAGATTTATAATAAATCTGACTTTAGCAGAATCAGCACACTGACAATAGCTATATATATTAATTATTAAGATTTACAGTCAATTCAGCTTTAGCAGTATTACTGATTATTGAGATTTATGATAAATCTGACTTTAGTAGAATTAGTATTCTGTAGTAGCTGAGTACATTTGATTCAGAAGATTTATAAAAAATTAATTTTAATAAAAATTAGCATTTACAGTTACTCAGAAAGCACTGTTCTTCAGTAACTTAGTATAAGTCATTAAGATAAATAAGCATTATCATTTTACAAAATAAAAGATACAAAAGCTTTCTATTTGTTTTACTTATATTATCTTCAATGCATACATTATTATTTTACTTTATGCACTTCTTATACTACATGCTGACTATTGTCATCATAAACTTCAACAACTTCTTTATAAAGTAATGACTTATCTTAATTCTCATTCATAAAAACTACAATCAATGATTCATTCTTATAAAAAAAATGACTGATAAAAGAAGATCTATAAAATGTTATTGAAGTCTCAGCAATCAATATACTGATTAGTGAATTCTTAAATTCATTTTCTTTCAGCAGTCTTAACTTTAGAAGTTAAAAAATTAATATAAAGATTTTATATTAACTTATTATCTGCATAAACATAGATGATCAAGAATATCTAATGAACAAAATCAGCATAAAGAATGTTTAAAATACATTAAAATTTAAGTATAAAAAGAAGCTGCAGATGACTGAAAGACAATATTTGACAAAGTTTATTAAATATAAAATGTCAAAAAATGTATTCATTAAAGAAGCATGAACTTATCTGAGCAAACTTAACAGAAAGATTGCTGCAACTCAGTTTAACATAATTAGATTATTTAAATCAGAATGATGATTTTAGACACTGCTTTAAGCATTATTAGTTAAGTATATTGTGATTTACAATGTCATTGACATTTAGAACAATTTAGACATCAAGAAAGATTTATAAAAGCTTTAAAAGAAAGAGATATAGCTTAAGACTGATAAGACTGTCATTATTTTGTGAGCAGATAAATAGAAAGAAGATTAATATTTAATGAATTAAAATTGCAGTTCATTAAATCATTGCATAGCTAATATTAAGCAACATTATTATAGATCATTCAGCTCAGACAGTAATCATTTTTTTCATTATTTTATTAAGTACTTTCTTTACAACAACTCTCACTTCATTAAAGATTGCAAATTTCTTTCTGATGTTAAGTAAAATACTTAAAAGAAGACAAGCAGATCAATTACAGTTAAGTTATACAGATTAATTGCAGTTAAATTATATTAGAAGTCAATCTACAAAGAAAAAGAAAAGAAACACAGAGTCTTTAATATAAAAGTTAGTGACAGTAATAATGATGATTTCTTTTCTGAATTTAAAGAAAAAGAAAAAGTTAATAATGAAATTGCTGCTTTATTTAAGAAGACTATCAATAAGATACTTAAATTTAAATAAGTTGCAGACTTTAAATTCTTTTTATATATAATTAATCAACTTCAACTCTTCAGTAACTCTCTTATATAAATGAGACATCAATAAATTAGAGTTAAAAAAGAACATTTATATTCTCATTATTGTAAAGTAATCATTATGCAAGTCAAATCAGAAAATTCTGTAAGACTGAGTTCAACACTTTATGTATTTAAACTTGAGATCAATCTTCTGTTAAGAAAGCAAATGTGCAAAATAAAATTGTATAAAAGCTTTAATCAATACTGTCTTTAGATGTATGATAAGTACAGTAAGACTATAATAAAAGCATTAAAGCAAGATGAAGTCTATATAATTAAATACATTATAAAGAGTCTTAATAAATTTGCTTTAATATCTATAATATATACATCACATTTAAAGATCATCTTTTCTGTTATTGCTTCAGACACAAGCTCATATGTTTAGATTTATAAGTATAATCTTATGATTAACTTCTTAGACATCAATACTGCATTATTGAATAGAAAGATTAAGATTTACAGACTTTAACATTGACAATTTGTTCATCTTGATTTCACAAAGTTGCATAATCTTCACAAGATGACAATTCTTGAAAAGTCAATTCTCATCATTGAGAACAACAAGAATATATGTAAGATTTGTGCTCTAATTAAGTTCATCAATAAGTAAGATCACACTGTAAGCAAAAGAAAGATTAACATTCTTATTTTTATCTTTATTAACATATACAGCTCATTATTTTTGTCATTTAATAAATATTAATACTTTCTGAAGATAGTAGATAATCACTCTTAAAAGATATGAATGATACTGCTAAAACAATATGATGAGATCTTACAGACACTGTAAGAATGATAATTAAAGATTGAACTTCAGATTGATGTAAAGATTCTTATTGTACAAAGTAACAATAAAATGAAGTTAAAGTTCACTTTAAATGACTGATACAAATCTCTTAACATTACATTACAATACATAATGCTCTACATATCAATTCAGAATGACATTGTCAAAAGAATCATTCAAATCACTGAGAACTCAGTGCACATTATAATTAAAGAGATATAACTATCAATAAAGTTCTGAGTACAAACAGCATAGATAGATGTCTATCTTCATAATTAAACAGCAATTGATTTTTTAATTAATAATAAGTAGACAACTCTCAAGAAAGTTTTCATTGATGTGAAGTCATTCATTAATTACATTTATAT
>JAABUJ010002593.1_pt1 | contig 21954 bp, 19 predicted proteins | sample 5559131 | NCBI WGS metagenome assembly JAABUJ01 (sample SAMN10711875, study PRJNA513366) | rock metagenome | isolation source: Antarctica rocks | place: Antarctica: Victoria Land, Mt New Zealand nord | collected 2016-01-07
CTCGAGCGCGCGGTCAAGCGCCGCGCGCTCGTCCGCGCCCTCCGCGTTCCGGCCGCGTCCCCGGCCGCGAAGTAGAATCGAGAGCAGACATGGCCAAGAAGCGCGTACACGAGATCGCCAAGGAGCAGAACCTCCCGACCAAGGAGGTCATCGAGAAGCTGCAGCAGGCCGGTCTCTCGGTCAAGGCGGCCGCCTCCGCGGTCGACGAGCGCGAGGCCCGGCGCATCCTCGGCGGCAACGGCACTCCCACGGCGCCCAAGCGCGCTCCGACCCCGGACCCGGTGCCCCCCGCGCGCCAGCCGGCACCCAAGCCCGCCGCCGCGCCGGCCCCCGCCGCGGCGGCATCGCCCACTACGCAATCCGCCGCCGCTGGCGCGGCCGACGGGGGTCCCAAGCAGCGTCCCACGCGCGACTCCCTGCAGGGCGAGCGCGCTCCCGCCGCGGGCGCCGGTGCGCGCCGGCGCGTGATCATCGACTCCCAGGCCTCGCGGCGCGCGCCCGGGGGTGGGCCGCCGCCCAACCAGCCCCCGCGCCGCCAGCGGCGCGGGCGCCGCCGCCGCGGCACCTACGAGGAGCCCACGCCGGTCGACAACGAGGCCGTCCTCGCTCCCACGACGATCCGGATCAACTCGGGCTCGACCGTCAAGGACGTCGCCGAGTACATGGGCGTCGCGGTGCCCGAGATCATCAAGAAGATGATGCAGCTCGGGGAGATGGCGACGCTCACCCAGACCCTGTCCGACGACGCGATCCAGGTCCTCGCCGACGAGTTCGAGAGGCCCATCGAGATCGTCCACGCCGCCGAGGACGTCGACGCGGACCTCGTGTTCGCCGACGCCGAGGGCGACATGGTCGAGCGCCCGCCGGTCGTCACGATCATGGGCCACGTCGACCACGGCAAGACCTCGCTCCTCGACGCGGTGCGCTCGACGGAGGTGGCCGCGGGCGAGGCGGGCGGCATCACGCAGCACATCGGCGCCTACCAGGTCCACCACAACGACAAGACGGTCACCTTCCTCGACACGCCGGGCCACCAGGCGTTCACGGCGATGCGCGCCCGCGGCGGCAAGGTCGCCGACATCGCGGTGATCGTGGTCGCCGCCGACGACGGGGTGATGCCCCAGACCCAGGAGGCGATCGACCACGCCAAGGCGGCCGGGGTACCGATGCTCGTGGCCATCAACAAGGTGGACAAGGAGGGTGCCCAGCCCGACCGCGTGCGGACGGAGATGAGCACGCGGGGCCTGCAGCCGGTGCAGTGGGGCGGCGACACCGAGTTCGTAGACGTCTCGGCCAAGACCAAGCAGGGGCTCGACGACCTGCTGGAGACGATCCTCGTCATGGCCGAGGTGGAGGAACTGCGGGCCAATCCCGACACCGACGCCTCGGGCACGGTCATCGAGTCGAAGCTCGATCCGGGCCGCGGCGCCGTGGTCACCGTGCTCATCCAGCGCGGGCGGCTCGGCGTCGGCAACGCGCTCGTGGCCGGCGCCCACTGGGGTCGCGTACGCGCGATGAACGACTTCCTGGGCAACCGGGTCAAGCAGGCCGAGCCCGGCGAGCCGGTCGAGATCCTCGGCTTCGACTCCGTGCCCGAGGCCGGCGAGATCGTTCGCGTGGTCGAGAACGACCGCAAGGCGCGCCAGCTCGCCGGCGAGAAGGCCAACCGCCTCAAGACCGAGCGGATCGCGCGCACGAGCGGTCGCAAGATCTCCCTCGAGCAGATCTTCGCCGCCGGCCTGCAGGAGCTCAACCTGGTGCTCAAGGCCGACGTGGCCGGCTCGCTCGAGGCGATCGAGGACGAGATCGCCAAGCTCCCGCAGGACGAGGTGTCGGTCAACGTCATCCACCGGGGCGTGGGCGGCGTGAACGAGTCCGACGTGATGCTCGCCGCCGCCTCCGACGCGGTGGTACTCGCCTTCAACGTCCGGCCGGTGGGCGACGCCCGCGCGGTGGCCGACCGCGAGGCGGTCGAGATCCGCTCCTACGCGGTCATCTACCGCGCGATGGAGGAGCTGCGGCTGGCCATCCAGGGCATGCTCGAGCCCGAGGAGGTGGAGGACATCGTCGGCCAGGTGGAGATCCGCCAGATCTTCCGCGCCTCCCGCGTGGGCACGATCGCCGGCTCGCACGTCACCGAGGGCCGGATCACCCGCGGCGCCAAGGTTCGCCTCGTACGCGACGGCACGGTGGTCCACACGGGCGAGATCGGGTCGCTGCGCCGCTTCAACGACGACGTGCGCGAGGTCACGGCGGGCTTCGAGTGCGGCATCGTCCTGCGCGACTTCGCCGACGTGAAGGAGGGCGACGTGCTCGAGGCCTACGAGACGCGCAAGGTCGAGCGCGAGCTGGCCTGACCCTAGGCGGCCCGATGAGCGCCACGGGCTTCGTCGCCGTCCTCGTGATCCACCTGCACTTCCCGGAGGCCGGCAGCCTCAAGGGCAAGCGCAAGGAGCTCGCCTCGCTCAAGGCACAGCTTCACGGCCGCCTCGGCGCCGCGGTGGCCGAGATCGACCACCAGGACCTCTGGCAGCGCGCGACGCTGAGCGCGGCGCTCACCGGTGGCTCGCTACCCGTGCTGAGCGCCGCGGTCGACCGGGTCGAGCGCTTCCTGATCGACCGCCATCCCGACGGCGTCCGGGTCGAGCGGCTCGTCTCCTCGCTCGAGGATCTCGGCGCATGAGAGAGGCCTCAGCGACGCCGCACCGGATCGGCGGGGAACGTGCCGGCCGGGGGCTAGGATGAGCTCGGGTCGCATGCGCCGCGTGGACGAGGCCGTCCGGGCGGTGCTGAGCGACGCCCTCGCCCAGGACCTCAAGGACCCTCGCATCGGATTCGTGACCCTCACCGCCGTCAGAACGTCGCCCGACCTGCGCCACGCCCGCGTCTTCGTGAGCGTGCTCGGCGACGACGAGGAGCGGGAGGAGAGCATGGCGGGCCTGCGCTCGGCGCACGGGTACCTCCAGCGCCGGGTGGCCGGTGAGCTGCGCATCAAGCACACTCCGACGCTCGCCTTCGAGTACGACGAGACGATCGACCGCGGCATGCGGATAACCGAGCTCCTCGACTCCGAGGCGCCGGAGCCGGAGGACCGGTGAGCCTCGCCGGCACGGCGACCTCGAGTCGCGAGCGCGTCCTCGACGAGCTCCGCGACGCCCACAAGCTCGTGCTCGTCACCCACGAGAACGCGGACGGCGACGCGCTCGGTTCCCTCGTGGCCACGCAGGAGATCCTCACCGCCCTGGACAAGGACTCGGTGATGTTCATGGCCGCCGATGAGTTTCCCCTGCCCTACGAGTACCGGTTCTTCCCGCTCGACGGCCTCGTCTCGGTGGTCCCCGAGGACATCGCCGAGCGGACGATCGTCTTCCTGGACTGCGGGAACATCGACCGCAACCCCGCCGTGCTCAGGGCGGAGGGCGCGCACATCCTGAACATCGACCATCACCACGACAACACCCGCTTCGGGACCATCGATCACGTGGTGCCCGAGGCATCGTGCACGGCGGAGATCGTGTGGGACCTCATGCGCGACCTGGGCGTGCGCCCGACGGTGGCCATCGCCGAGGCGCTCTACGTCGGGCTGGTCACCGACACGGGCAAGTTCATGTACGAGAACACCGGAACTCGAGCGCACGTCATGGCCGCGGAGCTCATCGCGGCCGGCGTTGACGTGCACGGCATCTACCGCCGGCTCTACGAAGGGGTCCCCTACGGCAAGATCGCGCTGCTCGCGCGCGGCCTCTCCCGCGTCGAGCGCTACGACGACGGGCGGCTGACGCTGGCGCGCCTGAGCGCCGAGGACTTCGCGGAGACCGGGGCGGAGGAGAACTACTCCGAGGGCGTGATCGACCACCTGCGCTCCGTTCAGGGCACCGCGGTGGCGGCGGTGGTGCGCGACCGGCTCGGCGAGCGAGCGGGCAAGCGCAAGGTGTCCCTGCGCTCGAGCGACGACCGCGTCGACGTCTCCCGGATCGCCCGAGCCCAGGGCGGCGGTGGTCACCGCCAGGCCGCTGGCTTCTCGACCGAGCTTCCGTGGGAGGATCTGGTGGAGGTCCTGCGCGGCGAGCTGGCCGCCCAGCTCTAGTCACCGGGAGCGGCGTGGTGGACGGCGTCGTTCTCTGCGACAAGGAGGCCGGGATCACCTCGCACGACGTGGTCGCGCGGGTGCGGCGCGCGCGCGGGAGGGCCGTCAAGGTGGGCCACGCCGGCACGCTCGATCCCTTCGCCACCGGCCTGCTGCTGATCCTCCTCGGGCGCGCCACGCGCATCCAGCGCTTCCTGATGGCGCTGCCCAAGGCCTACGAGACCGTGGCTCGATTCGGCGCGGTGTCCTCCACCGGAGATCGCGACGGCGAGATCGTGGAGACCGGAGAGGTCCCGAAGGGGGACCTCGTCCTGCCGACCGGCCGTTTCCTCCAGCGTCCTCCCGCCTACTCGGCGCTCAAGGTCGGGGGCCGGAGGGCCTACGCCCTCGCCCGCCGGGGAGAAGCGGTCGAGCTGGCCGAGCGCGAGGTCGAGGTGCGCGCCTTCGTGGAGCGCTGGCGCGAGGGCGAACGGCGCGCGTTCTCGATCGAGTGCTCCTCCGGCACCTACGTGCGCTCTCTGATCGCCGATCTCGGGGATGCCTACTGCGATGAGCTTCGCCGCACGCGCATCGGTCCGTTCGCCGTGCGCGAGGCAGACCCCGACCGGGTGGTGTCGCTCCTCGACGCGCTCGGATTCCTCCCCGAGCACCGCCTGGCCGGCGAGGAGGCGCGGCGGGCGAGCCATGGGGTGCCCGTGCCGGGGGAGGCGAGCGGACCGGTCCGCCTGACCGACGAGGAGGGGCTGATCGCGATCGCCGAGCCGCGGGACGGGATGCTCAAGCCCACCGTAGGCTTCCGCGGGTGAAGCTCACCTGGCTGAACGAGGCCGAACCGCGCCCGCGCCGGGTCGCGGTGGGCGAGTTCGACGGCGTGCACCTCGGCCACCGCGAGGTGATCCGAGGCAGCGACACCGTCCTGACCTTCGAGCCGCATCCCCGCACGGTCGTCTCACCCGACACCGCGCCGAAACTCCTGACCTCACTGGCGGTCAAGGCCGACCTGGTGGCGAGCCTGGGCGTCGAGGAGCTCGTCGTCGTCCCCTTCGATCGCGAGTTCGCCGCACTCGGCGCCCGGCAGTTCGTCGACCGCGTGCTCGTCGAGCGCCTCGGGGCGACGTGCGTCTCGGTCGGGGAGAACTTCCGCTTCGGCCACGGCGCCGCCGGCGACACCGACCTCCTGGCCGGCGACGAGCGCTTCCAGACCCGAGTGGCCCCGCTCGTGGAGACCGCCGGGGAGGTCGTCTCCTCGAGCCACATCCGCGGGCTCGTGCTCGCGGGCGACGTGGAGCGAGCCGGGCGCTTCCTCGGCGACCCGTTCCAGCTTCGCGGGGAGGTCGTCCACGGCGACGAGCGTGGACGCGAGCTCGGCTACCCGACGGCGAACCTCGTGCCCGACGACGCGCTGGTCTATCCGGGCCACGGCGTCTACGCCGGCCGTACCGGCGAAGGCGTCCCGGCGGCGATCAACGTCGGTGTGCGCCCCACGTTCGCCACCGGCCGTGGGGTGTTGATCGAGGCCTACCTGCTCGACTGGGACGGTGATCTCTACGGCTCCGAGCTGCGCCTGGACTTCCTCAGGCGGCTGCGGGGAGAACGCCGGTTCGAGCGCGTCGAGGACCTCGTGGAGCAGATGCGCCGCGACGTCGAGGAGGCTCGAGCCGCGGCGGGGGCCTTCGGCGCTGCTACGGTTTCGCCGCCATGACCACGTTGACTCAGGAGCAGAAGCGCGAGCTCGTCGAGAAGTTCGGCAAGGGCGAGAACGACACCGGCTCGGCCGAGGTCCAGATCGCCATGCTCACGCAGCGGATCAACGACCTCACCGGCCATCTCCGCGCCCACGGCAAGGACCACCACTCGCGTCGTGGCCTGCTCATGCTCGTGGGGCGGCGCCGGCGCTTTCTCAACTACCTGCGTCGCAAGGACCTCGAGGGCTACCGCGCCCTCGTGCGCGAGCTCGGTCTGCGGCGGTGAGCATCGTGGCCGCCGGCACGCCGGCGCCCGAGTTCACCCTCGCCCGCGAGGACGGCTCCTCGTTCGGGCGCGATGACCTGAAGGGCCGCACGAGCGTCCTCGTCTTCTATCCGTTCGCGTTCAGCCCGGTGTGCACCGACCAGCTCGGGATCTACGAGGAGGTACTCGACGACTTCGCCGCCCAGGGCGCCACGCTCTACGGGGTCTCGTGCGACGCCACGTGGTCCCAGCAGGCGTTCAAGGCGAAGCTCGGAGTCTCGATCGAGCAGCTCTCGGACTGGGAGCCCAAGGGGGCGGCGTGCCGCGCTTTCGGCGTGCTGCATCCCGGCGGCTTCCCGCAGCGCGCCCTCGTGATCGTGGATCCCGACGGGATCGTGAAGTGGAGCTATGAGGCGGACTCGCCGGGCGATCTGCCCGGCGCCAACCTCATCTTCGACGGCCTCGCCGCCTGACGACGCCCCTCCGGAGCGCGCGGTGACCGAACTCGGCTCCGCGCCGCTTCCCGCGCTGGCGGCCGACGACCACGTGCGCGGTCCGGTCGAGGCGCCGCTCGTCATCGAGTACGCCGACTTCGAGTGCCCGTTCTGCGCGGTGGTGCACGAGCGCTTGAGTGCGCTCCGCCTACGCCGCGTCTTCCGGCACTTCCCGGTGAAGTCCAGCCACCCGCGCGCGTGGGCGGCCGCGTGCGCGGCGGAGGCGGCGGCGGAGCAAGGACGCTTCTGGGAGATGCACGACGCGCTCTACGCCGACCAGGGACGCCTCGAGGACCCGCATCTGTGGGCGCGTGTGGAGATGCTGGGGCTCGACCTGGAGCGCTTCGAGGCCGACCGCCGCTCCGACGCGGTGAACCAGCGGGTGCGCCGCGACTTCCGGGCTGGCGTGCGCGCCGGGGTGGCGAGCACGCCGACGATCTTCGCCGGGGGTGAGCGCTACGCCGGTCCCCTCGAGCCCGCGACGCTCACGCGGCTGGCCGGCGCCCCCTCCACGGCTCACTCGTAGACGAACACCTCCGGCGAGGGTCGTAGGCGAAGCGCCTGCCGCGGGCTGATCATCGGCTTGGAGTCCTCGTGGTAGAAGAGCTTGAAGCCGTTGTGAAAGCGCCGCTCGGCCCCGGTGAGCGCGCCGTACTTGGCGATCTTCACCGCCTGGCCGCCGACCCCGTCGACGTTCAGGGTCAGCGCCACGCCCGGCCGGGCCAGGAGCCGGCGCCGGTCGCGGATCATCCCGTCGGTGAACTGGTGCACGAGCAGGAGCTTCTGCGGGAGGTTGCGCCGGCGCACGATGTCCGCCAGGTAACCCGAGGCCTCGTTGACCACCGCGGCGTCGGTCGAGCCGATCACCTGCCCGGGCCGGTTCGGGGGGCGCAGGCTCCACTCCGGATCGAGGGCGAGGCTGACGTCGGGCTGCTCGAGGTAGCGCCGCAGCCGGCGGATCTCATCCCCGAACGGCTCATAGCCCGGCTGCAGGTCGAGGATGAGGAGGAGATGGTGACGGCGAGCCGCGGCGAGGTAGCGGTCGATGACCTTGTCGGGCTGGATCGTGCGGTAGCGGCCGTCCGGTCCGGGCGCCCCCGCCGCCACGGTGGCCAGCAGCTCGAAGGCGGGCAGCACCGGCCGTCCGCCCGCCTGGGCGTAGGGTCGCGCCTGGCGGTCGAGCATCGCGGCCGCCTGATCGGGCGAGCCGATGCCGAGCTGTCCGAGCCCGGCGTCCTGCGGGGCGCCGTAGTAGGCCACCACGCGGAAGCCGGGCAGGATCGTGCGCCCGCCGCGCGGGAGCGCGAGCGGTGGAGGCGGCGCCAGGGTGCGCGCGCGATCGCCGCCCGAGCGGCCCGAGCCACCACCTCCGCCCGCCGCGGCGGCCACCACGACCACCACCAGAGCTACGAGCGCGGCCGCGCCCGCGCCGGCCCGGCGCCGCTGCCGGCGCACCCGGAGGCGAGCGGCCTCCCGACGCTCCCGCCGCTCCCGCGCCGCCACGTCCTCGTCCGCACCCATGCCCTGACGCTACCGCGCCCGGGCCCCGCCGGCGCGGCGAGCGCCGCCCCGGGCCGCTAGAGTGCCTCGGGTTCGCATACCGATGACTCAAGCCGCGCTCCGCCCACCGAAGGGCCGAGCACAGAAGGGAAGTACATATGCCTGACGCCGCTACGCGCGTCTCCACGGCCATCGCCGGGACCGAGATCTCCTTCGAGACCGGCCGGATGGCCAAGCAGGCCTCCGGGGCCGTCGTCGTCCGAGTCGGCGACACGATGGTCCTCTCCACCGCCACCGCGGGCAACCTCCGCGACGTCGACTTCCTGCCCCTCACCGTCGACGTCGAGGAGCGGATGTACGCCGCGGGCAAGATCCCCGGCTCCTTCTTCAAGCGCGAGGGCCGCTCAGGGGAGAAGGGCACGCTGACCGCCCGCATGATCGACCGGCCGCTGCGCCCGCTCTTCCCCAAGGGGTGGAGCTATGAGACGCAGCTCGTCTCGATCCCCCTGTCGATCGACCACGTGCACCCCTACGACATCCTGGCCATGAACGGCGCCTCCGCCGCGCTGATGCTCTCCGAGATCCCGTTCCCGACCCCGGTCGGCGCGGTGCGGATCGGCAAGGTCGAGGGCAACTTCGTCGTCAACCCCGACGAGGGAGATCTGCTCGAGAGCTCCGACCTCGACCTCGTGGTCGCCGGGACCGAGGAGGCCATCCTCATGGTCGAGGCGGGCGCGAACGAAATCCCCGAGGCCGAGATCCTCGACGCGCTCGACATCGCCCACGAGCAGATCAAGAAGCTCTGCGCCCTGCAGCGCGAGCTGGCCGAGAAGGCCGGCAAGCCGAAGATGTCCGTGCAGGCGCCGCAGGCCGACCCGCAGTTGCTCGAGACGATCAAGACCTCCCACGGCTCTGCCCTCGACGCCGCCACCCAGGTCGAGGACAAGCTCGAGCGCCAGGACGCGACGAAGAAGGTCGAGCACGAGATCCTCGACCAGCACGCCGGCGATCCGGAGTCCGAGGGTCACGCCGAGCGCCGTGCGGCGGCCCAGCTCGCCTTCGACAAACTCGAGAAGGCGGTGATCCGCGAGCGGATCGCGGTGCAGAAGAAGCGTCCGGACGGGCGCGCCGCCGACGAGATCCGGCCGATCTCGATCGAGACGACGGTCGCGCCGCGCACCCACGGCTCGGCGCTCTTCACCCGCGGGCAGACACAGGCGTTCTCCGTCGCCGCCCTGGGGACGCTCAAGGAGGAGATGCGCCTCGACACCCTCGGGCTCGAGACCAAGAAGTACTACTTCCACCACTACAACTTCCCGCCGTTCTCGGTCGGGGAGGCGGGCTTCATGCGCGGCCCCAAGCGCCGCGACATCGGCCACGGTGCGCTCGCCGAGCGGGCGCTCGTGCCGATGGTCCCCTCGATCGAGGAGTTCCCGTACACGATCCGCGTGGTCTCGGACATCTTCGAGTCGAACGGGTCCTCCTCGATGGCCTCGGTGTGCGGATCCTCGCTCTCCCTCATGGACGCCGGCGTGCCGCTGAAGGCACCCGTGGCGGGCATCGCGATGGGGCTGATCAAGGAGGGCGACGACTACATCGTGCTCTCTGACATCGCGGGTGTGGAGGACCATCTGGGCGACATGGACTTCAAGGTCGCCGGCACCTCGGAGGGCATCACCGCCCTCCAGATGGACATCAAGATCACCGGCGTGACGTTCGACATCCTGCGTGATGCGCTCTCGCAGGCGAAGGTTGGCCGCGAGTTCATCCTCGGCAAGATGGCCGAGGTCATCGACGCGCCCCGCGCCGAGCTCTCCCAGTGGGCGCCGCGCATCCAGCAGATCTCGATCGACCAGTCGCAGATCGGCCTGCTCATCGGCAAGGGCGGCGAGACGATCCGCGGGCTCTCGGAGGAGTACGAGTCCCAGATCGACGTCAACGACGAGGGCCAGGTGCTCATCTACTCCGCCAACGGGGAGAAGGGCGACGCCCTGCTCGAACGGATCCGGACGATGATGAAGGAGGTCGAGGTCGGCGACGAGTTCACCGGCAAGGTCGTCAAGACGACGACGTTCGGCGCCTTCGTCGAGCTCTCCAAGGGCACCGACGGGCTCCTGCACATCTCGAACGTCTCGCCCGGCCAGCGGGTCGACGCGGTCGAGGACGTCCTCAACCGCGGTGACGAGATCGCCGTGCGCGTGGTCGAGGTCGACCGCGAGCGCGGGCGCATCGGGCTGCGGCTGGCCGAGGACCCGCAGGTCGCGGGCAAGTCGGTCGAGGAACTGGCCGGCGTGGGCGCCGGCGGAGGCGGGGGCGGAGGCCCTCGCGGCGGCGATCGCGGACCGCGTGGCGGCGGCGGCGGCGACCGCGGACCGCGTGGCGGTCGGAACGGCGGGCGCGAGGGCGGCCGCGGCGGGCCGCGGCGCGACCGGGATCCCGATCGCTCCTGACACGCGCTTGATCGACCAGCACCGGCTGACCGAGCTCCCCTCGGGCGCACGGGTCGTGACGGAGGCGATGCCCTCCGTCCGGTCCGTGTCGCTCGGGCTCTGGATCGGCACGGGCTCGCGCGACGAGTCCGAGGCACAGGCCGGGCTCTCGCACCTCCTCGAGCATCTCCTGTTCAAGGGCTCCGAGCGCTATGGATCGCAGGAGATCGACGAGCTCTTCGACGCGATGGGCGCCGAGCTGAACGCCGGCACCGGCAAGGAGGCCACCTCCGTCTACGCGCGGGTGCTCGACGACCACCTCGAGCGGGCGCTCGACGTGATGGGCGACATGGTCTTCCGGCCCGCGCTGCGCGACGTCGAGTCCGAGCGCGAGGTGATCCTCGAGGAGATCGCCATGTACGAGGACGACCCGCAGGACAAGGTCTTCGACGTGCTCGGAGAGGCGGTCTTCGGCTCGCATCCGCTCGGCCGGGCGATCATCGGCCGCGCCGAGGTGGTCGCCGGTACGCCGGTCGAGGAGATCGCCGCGTTCCATCGCGAGCGCTACCGCCCGGGCAACGTCGTGGTGGCCGCCGCCGGCTCGCTCGACCATGACGAGCTCGTCGCCCTGGTCGAGGCCCGCGTTTCCGAGCAGCGCGCCGCGCGCGAGGAGCCGGCCCCCGAGCTCCCGCTCGAGCTCGAGCGAAGGGTGCGCTTCGAGCGCAAGGACACCGAGCAGTACCACGTCTGCCTGGGCGGCCCCGGTCTCGCCCGCGACGACGAGCGGCGCTACGCGCTACGCGTCCTCGACACGGTCTTCGGCGGGAGCTCCTCCTCCCGCCTCTTTCAGGAGATTCGCGAGAAGCGCGGCCTCGCCTACTCCGTGTACTCCTTCTCGGGCCAGTACGCGGGCGCGGGCCAGGTCGGGATCTACCTGGGCACGCGCGGCGAGAACCTGAGCGCGGCGTGCGAGGTGACCGCTCGTGAGTTCGCACGCCTGCGCGAGGAGCCCGCCACGGCCGCGGAGCTCGTGCGCGCCAAGGAGAACCTGAAGGGCCGGATGGTCCTCTCGCTCGAGTCCACCTCAGCACGGATGAACCGGCTCGGCTCCTCCGTGCTGGCCGATCTGCCGCTTCTCTCCCTCGAGGAGACCATGGAGCGCGTCGACGCCGTCCGGGTGGAGGATCTGGCCGCGCTCGCCGCCGAGCTCTTCGCGCCCGGGCAGCTCTCCGTGGCCGGGATCGGACCCGAGGCTTCGCTCTTCGAAGCCGCGCTCGAGCCGCTGGCGCCGGCGGTCGCTGAGGCGGCGTGATCCGCGTCGCGGTGGCGGGCGCCGCCGGACGGATGGGGGCGACGGTCTGCGAAGCCGTCGAGGGAGCCGAGGACATGGAGCTCACCGGCCGCGCCGACCCCGCCCTCGACACGCGCCTCGAGGAGGTCCTCGGCGAGGCGGAGGTCGTCGTCGACTTCACCCGGCCCGACACCGCGCTGGCCAACGCGCGAGCGTGCCTCGCCGCCGGTGTGCACGTGGTCATCGGAACGACCGGCTTCGACGTGGAGGAGCTGCGCGGCGTGCCCGGCGCGAACGCGTTCGTCGCGCCGAACTTCGCGATCGGCGCGGTGCTCATGATGCGCTTCGCCGCCGAGGCCGCGCGCCACCTCCCCAAGGCGGAGATCGTCGAGCTCCACCACGATCGCAAGCTCGACAAGCCGAGCGGGACCGCGGCGCGCACGGCCGCGCTCATGGGCGGCGAGGTCCCGATCCACTCCGTCCGCCTCCCGGGCCTCGTTGCGCATCAGGAGGTCATCCTCGGCGGAACGGGGGAGACCCTCACCATCCGCCACGACTCGCTCGACCGTGCATCGTTCATGCCCGGTGTCCTGCTCGCCGTCCGCCGGGTCCGCGATCTGACCGAGTCGCCCGTCGTCGGGCTCGAGCATCTGCTCTGAGGACCACTGCCCCTCAGTCGCCCAGCAGTGTGCACAGGTCCGCAGCGATGGCCTCGCCCTCTTCGTGTAGCTGGCGCCACGTGAGACGGACCACGCGCCAGCCGGCCGTGGCAAGTGCCCGATCACGGGCGCGATCACGCTCGAAGCCACGCCGAGTCGCGTGGGTGGCGTGCCGTCGAGCTCGACGACGAGCCGATGATCCGGCCAGGCGTAGTCGACCTCGAGTCGGCAGCGAGTCGCCTCGATCATCGTGTTCACGCGAGGACGCGGAAGCCCGCCCGCGTCGAGAAAGGCGAGAAAGCGATCTTCGAGCTCGCTACGAGTGACGTCGGCGCCAGCGTGGCCGGCGGCGAGGATCCGGGTGAGAGCGCACGCGCCGCGTGCATGCCGGTGCCGCACGAGCAGGTCTTCGAGGGAAAGCGGCCCGGTGAGCCGGCGCGCGTCGGCCTCGTGGATGGCGCGCTCGAGGCCCTGACGGTCGAGCACCGAGGCCAAGTCGAGGAGCGTGCGCGCGAGCGTCGTGACGGGGATGCCGTGTACTTCGGTCATGTCGTCTCGCGGCAGTCGTCGGGTGTGGAAGGCGAGTGTGGCCCGCGAGTGCCGAGAGGGCCACACCGTCACGTCGACGTAGATACTCGCGGAAGGGCGGATCTGCCAGAGCGCTCCTGCGGACCGATGGCTGAGCACCGCGCCAACTCCGCCCGCGAGTACGGCCGCCATCCAGCGCCCATGTCTCGAGACCGCGCGGTGTCCGACGGCATAGACGCCGCTGGTGGCGTCCCACCACTCCGTGCTGGCGCCCGGCGAGCTCCGCGATCAGGGCGTCCAGATCACGAGATCGCACTTGAGCCCGACTATGGGGCTTAACTGCGTTCTCGATCGCCACGGCGAGGATAGTGACGAGCGACCAGCGTGCCCGGGGGCGCCGAACGTGGCGTTTCAGCGGACAATGCGTCTCAAATTGATGCGGGCACTCCGGCGGCCGCCGGGGCGCCCGAGGCCTCAGGTACCCTGAGCACCGCATGCCGCCACTCGGCACCATCCTCACCGCCATGGTCACCCCCTTCGACGCCCAGGGCCGCGTCGACGAGGAGGAGGCGGTGCGGATCATGCGCCATCTCGTCGAGCACGGCTCGGACGGAGTGGTCATCGCCGGCTCGACGGGCGAGGCAGCGACGCTGAGCGACGCCGAGCAGATGCGTCTGGTGGAGCTGGCGGTCGAGGAGCTGGGCGGGAGGGCCACCGTGGTCGCCGGCACCGGCTCCAACAACACCCGCCACGCCGTCGAGCTGACCGAGCGGGCGACGACGCTCGGCGTCGATGCGACGCTCTCCGTGACGCCGTACTACGTCAAGCCCAACCGCCGCGGCTTGGTCCGCCACTACGAGGAGGTCGCGCGGGCGACCGACAAGCCGGTGTTGCTCTACAACATCCCGTCGCGAACGGGCACCGACATTCCCAACGAGCTGCTGGGCGAGCTCGCCCAGATCGACCGCATCGACGGCGTCAAGCAGGCCAACAACGCCAGCCTGGCGCTCATCGATGGGCTCGACGTCTACGCCGGCAACGACGACATCTTCGCGCGCACGCTCGACCTCGGCGGTGCGGGTGGCATCTCCGTGGCCAGCCACCTCGTGGGCGACGAGATGCGCCGCATGGTCGAGGAGCCCGAGAACCGTGCCGAGATCGACGCCGGCCTACGGGACGTGTGGGAAGACCTCTTCGTCACCACCAACCCCATCCCGCTCAAGGCCGCGCTCAACCTCCTCGGGTTCGAGGTGGGCGGCCTCCGGCTGCCGCTCGTAGAGGCCGACGACCGCGAGGAGTCCGTCGTCCGCGAGATGCTCGAACGCCACGGGCTCCTGACCCACGCGTGAGTCCCTCCGGCGCCGTGCGCGTCCTGCCGCTCGGCGGCCTGGGCGAGATCGGAAAGAACATGACCGTCGTCGAGTACGACGGGCGCATCGTCGTGGTCGACACCGGCCTGCGCTTCCCGACCGCGGAGATGCTCGGGATCGACCTCGTCCTCCCCGACTTCTCCTACCTGCGTGATCGGGCGGCCGACATCGAGGCCATCGTCATCACCCACGGCCACGAGGACCATCTCGGAGCGCTGCCGTGGGTCCTGCGCGAGCTGCGCGACGACCCGCCGCCCGTCTACGGCGGCCGGCTGACGATGGCGATGGCGCGCTCCAAGCTCGACGAACACCGACTCAAGGACATCCAGCTCGAGGACGTCGAGGACGGAGAGCAGATCGAGCTCGGGCCCTTCGACCTCGAGCTCGTGCACATGACGCACTCCATCCCGGACGCCTCTGCAGTCGCGCTCACCACCGACCTCGGCACGATCCTCATCACCGGGGACTACAAGTTCGACCAGACCCCGGTCGACGGCAAGCCCGCCGACGTCTCTCGCCTGGCCGAGCTCGGCCGTGAGGGCCTGCTCCTGCTCTGCGGCGACTCCACGAACGCCGATCGGCCGGGCTTCTCGCCGTCCGAGTCGGGGGTCGGCCCGCGCCTCGAGGAGGTCTTCGGTCGCTGCGAGGGACGCATCGTGGTCACGAGCTTCGCCTCGAACATCCACCGGGTCCAGCAGGTGGTCGACGCCGCCGCCGCGCTCGGGCGCAAGGTCGCCCTCGTCGGGCGCTCCATGCGCAAGAACGTGAACATCGGACGCACCCTCGGCCACATCGACGTCCCCGAGGGGACGCTCGTCGGCACGCGCGAGATCGACGACCTGCCCGACCACAAGCTCGTCGTCATCTCCACCGGCTCCCAGGGCGAGCCGCTCTCCGCGCTGCGCCGGATGGCCCACAACGACCATCCTGCCGTGAAGCTGCGCAAAGGAGACACGGTCGTCTTCTCGGCCACCCCGATCCCCGGGAACGAGCGTGCCGTCAACGAGACGATCGACCGCCTCTTCCACATCGGGTGCGACGTGATCACGACGCGGGACGCGCCCATCCACGCCTCCGGTCATGGGTACGTGGAGGAGCTCAAGCTGATGCTCAACCTGACTCGTCCGCGTTACGTGCTGCCGATGCACGGGGACTTCAAGCGCATCCGCCTCCATGCCGGCCTCGCCGAGGCGGTCGGGATCCCGCCCGAGCGAATCTTCAAGGGCGAGAACGGCCTCCCGCTCGAGATCGACGAGCACGGCGCGCGCTTCGGGTCGCGCGAGCAGTCCGGGATGATCTTCGTCGACGGGGTGGACATCGGGGACCCGACGGACGCCGCGCTGCGCGACCGGCGCATGCTCTCCGCCGACGGGATCTTCATCGTGGTGGCCACGGTCTCCGAGCAGGACGGGCGCTCGGTGGCCCCGCCCGAGATCATCTTCCGTGGCGTGCCCTTCCTCGAGCAGGCCGACGGGCTGACCGAGGAGATCCGCGCCGCGGTCGACGCCTCGCTGGCGCGCGCCGCGAAGGAAGAGGTGCGCGAGATCGAGCTGCGCCAGCGGATGCTCCACGACGACCTCGCCACCTTCGTCTACGACCGTCTGCGCCGCCGCCCGATGGTGCTGCCGGTCGTGGTCGAGGTCTAGGCCGAGGGCTGCGAGGCGCTGGCCCGGACGGCCGCGACGGAGGAGTCCGTCACCAGCGGCAGCCGCACTTCGAACCGGGCGCCCCCATCGGCGGCCGAGCCGACCCGGACGGTGCCCCCGTGGGCCTGCGCCACCGCGCGCACGATCGACAGGCCGAGGCCCGAGCCCCCGCCGCTCTCCCCGCCGCCGCGCACGAAGCGGTCGAAGACCCGTTCGGCGAGCTCCGGAGCGATGCCCGGCCCCTCGTCCTCCACCCACAGGACGACTTGTTCGGTCGTCGCGTCCGGACGGACGCCGACCTCCACTCGCGTGCCCGGCGGCGTGTGCCGCAGCGCGTTGCCGACGAGGTTGACCGCCAGGCGGTGCACCTCGTCGCGCGCTGCCTCCACGGTGACCGGCTCGACCTCGAGCACCAGCTCGTGCTCGCGGGCCATCGGCTCGAGCTCGGCGGCCGCCTCGACGAGAAGCGCGGCCAGATCGACCGGCCTGCGCGGCGCCTCACGCCGGGCGTCGGCGCGGGCGAGCAGGAGCAGATCGGCGACGAGGCGGCGCATGCGCTGTGTCGAGCGCAGCGCCGCCCCGACGGTCTGGAGCTGCTCGCCCTCGAGCTCGTCGGCGAGCAGCTCGAGGTTGGCCAGGACGCTGGTGAGCGGCGTGCGCAGCTCGTGGGAGGCGTCGGCCACGAACGCACGCTGACGCGAGAGGGTCGCCTCGGTCTCCGTGCGCGCGGCGTCGAGCGCCGAGAGCATCCCCTCGAGCGTGCGGGCGAGCTCGGCCACCTCGTCGTCGGCCTCCATGCGGGGGAGCCGGCGGCTCGGGTCTCGCGTGCGCTCGACCTCCCGGGCGGAGGCGGTGAGCTCCACGACGGGGGCGATCGCCCTGCGCGCGACGGCGAGGCCCGCGAGCAGGGCCAGGCCCGCGCCGCCCAGCACGCCGAGGAGGAGCAGCAGGGCGACCCGTCGCAGCGTGTGGCGCACCTCGGACATCGGCCTCGCGTACTGGATGATCGCCCGGCCCCCGAGCGTGAAGTCACCCGGCGCCGCCCCCTGGGTGACTACGCGGATGTAGCGGGACTCGACCCGGTAGCCGGCCTTCTCGACGGCCTGGTCCAGGCGTGGAGGTCCCATGTCGGGAGTGCCGGAGGTGGAGAGCACCGGCTCCCCGTCGAGGTTGAAGACCCGGATCTTGGCGTCCTCGGCGCTCGTGAGATCCTCGAGGTTGCGGGGGTAGCGCAGCCGCCCGCTGGGGAAGTCGGCCTGGAGGTAGACCTGACGCTGGACGCGGTCCGCGGCCGCGCCGACCTCGTGGTCGAAGTTCGTCCGGATCTGGCGCGTGGTGAGCACGCCGACGATCACCGCGAACAGGCACAGGATCACGAACGTCAGCAGCGCCGACCCGCCGGCCAGACGCCAGCGGATCGGGATCCGCCTATGCGCGGAGGACGTAGCCCGCGCCGCGGATCGTATGAAGGAGCCGGGGCTCGCCGCCCGCTGCAAGCTTCCTCCGCAAGTTCGAGACGAACACCTCGATCGTGTTCGTCATGGAGAACGGGTCGTACCCCCACACCTCGTCGAGCAGGCGCTGGCGGGAGATGACGATGCGCTCGTTGCGCATGAGGTACTCGAGCAGCTCGAACTCGCGCTGGGTGAGCTCGACCGCGCGCTCGCCGCGCGTCACCTCGTGCGTGTCCGGGTTGAGGACGAGGTCGCCGACGACGAGGCTGCGCGCCCCCCGCGGCGGACGGCGACGGAGCAGCGCGCGCAGCCGCGCGAGGAGCTCCTGGCGCTCGAAGGGCTTCACCAGGTAGTCGTCGGCGCCGGCGTCGAGCCCGACGACGCGCGACTCGAGGGCATCCCGAGCCGTCAGCATGAGGATCGGCACGTCGTCGCCCTCCCGCAGCACCCGCGCGACATCCACCCCGTCCAGGCGGGGCAGCCCGAGGTCGAGGATGACGAGGTCGGGTCCGAAGCCCTGGGCGGTGTCGAGGGCGGCCACGCCGTCCTCGGCGATCTTCACCTCGTAGCCTTCGAGGCGCAGCGAGCGCTGGAGGACCTGCGCGATCGCCTCGTCGTCCTCGACGACGAGCACCCGGGCGGGACGGGCGCTGGTGGTGGCACTCATACCCCCGATGGTAGGGGGCCGAAGGCCCCGCGGGTGGGATATTTACCGACGCTTGAGGGCAGGGTTCGCGTGCTCGGCGACGAAGGATCCACGGCTCGCCATGCCCGCTCGCCGCTCCCCCCGCCGCAAGCCTCCGGCTCGCCGCTCGCCTTCTCGCACCCGCCTCGCCTGGCCGGGCCGGCCGCAGCTGGCGCCCCACGAGCTCGACCTCGTCGGCCTCGGTCTCGTGGCCCTCGGAGTGTTCCTCTCGTTCGTCGTGTACCTGGGGGCGGCCGGAGGAGAGGTGGGGCACGGCGTCGCCGTCGGGTTGCGCTACCTCATCGGGCTGCTGGCCTACGCGGTGCCCGCCGGGCTGGTGCTCGCCGGCGCGCTCGTCGTCGGGCGCACCGCGCTGCCCGCTCCCCGGCCGCTGCGCGCCGGGGTGCTCTGCCTGGCCGCGGCGCTCGCGCTCGGGCTGGCGGCGGGCACGCTCGGCCTCGGGCTCGGTGGCGCCCCCCGCGGCACGTGGGACCGGCACGTCTTCGAGGCTCGCGGCGGCATCGTGGGGGAGGGACTGCTGTTTCTCGCCTCTCATCTCGTCTCCACCCTCGGCGCGCACATCCTCACCGTCTTCGGCCTGGTGGCCGGGCTCGTGCTCATCACCGGCGCCTCGGTGGCCGCGCTCCTCCAGGCGGCCGGCGCGGGCGTGGCCGGCACGGGCCGCCGGCTGCGCGACGCTGCACCCGCGGCGCCCACGGGTCGCCTCCGGGGCTCGACCCGGGAGGCAGAGCGCCCGGCGGCGGAGCCGATCCGTCCCCCCGAGCCGGAGACCGAGCCGCTGGTGGTCCGCGCGGTCCCGGGGGAGGGCTCCTCGCTCGACGGCGTGGAGCGCTACCCCGACCTCTTCGAAGAGGAGCCGCCCGACGAGCACGCGTTCGCGCCCCCGCCCGAGCCCGAGCCGGCGCGCGCGGAGGAGGAGCTCGAGACCGTCGACGAGCGCCGCCCGCGCGAGCGTCCCGACCCCGCCGATCTCACCCCGCAGGGGCGCTACCGCGCCTCGGTCACCGAGGACCCCAGCTTCGAGTGGAGCGTTCCCAGCGCCCGGTTCCTCACCCGGTCCACGGGGGAGCAGGCCCGCCCGGACACCGCCGGGCAGGCCCAAATCGCCGCCCAGCTCGTCGAGGCGCTCGGCCACTTCGGGGTGCAGGCCAAGGTGGTCGGCACCGTTGCCGGCCCGCACATCACCCGCTACGAGCTGCGCCTCGCGCCCGGCACCAAGGTTGCCAAGGTGGCCAACCTCAAGGAGGACCTCGCCTACGCGCTGGCGGCCACCGACATCCGGATCCTCGCGCCGATCCCCGGCAAGCAGGCGGTGGGGGTGGAGGTGCCGAACGCCCGCCGTCGCATCGTGCACCTCGGAGACGTCTTCGAGGAGCCGCCGGCCGACTGGTCGCCGCTCACCGTCTGGCTCGGCAAGGACGTCGCCGGCCGGGCGATCGGCGCCGACCTGGCCAAGATGCCCCACCTCCTCGTGGCCGGCACCACGGGTGCGGGCAAGTCGGGCGCGATCAACGCCATGCTCGTCTCGATCCTCTTGCGCGCCGACCCCCACCAGGTCCGCCTGGTGCTCGTCGATCCCAAGCAGGTCGAGCTCAACCACTACGACTCGATCCCGCATCTGCTCACCCCCGTCATCACGAGTCCGCGAATGGCGGCCAACGCGCTCCAGAACCTCGTCAAGGAGATGGAGGAGCGCTACGGGATGATGTCGCTCGCCCGCACGCGTTCGCTGCCCGAGCTCAACAAGGTGCGTGCTGGCCGGGGCGAGCCCCCGCTGCCCTACATCCTGTGCGTGATCGACGAGCTCGCCGACCTGATGATGGTCGCCCCGGCCGACGTGGAGGACTCGATCGTCCGTCTCGCCCAGAAGGCGCGGGCGGTGGGCATGCACCTGGTGCTCGCCACCCAGTCCCCGCGCGTGACGGTGATCACCGGGCTGATCAAGGCCAACGTACCCTCGCGCATCGCCTTCGCGGTCTCCTCCCAGACCGACTCCCGGGTGATCCTCGATCAGAACGGAGCGGAGAGCCTGCTCGGCCAGGGCGACCTCCTCTTCGCACCGGTCGGCTCCTCGCGGCTGCAGCGCATCCAGGGCGCCTACGTGGACGAGGAGCAGGTCGCGACGGTGACCGACTGGTGGCGCCGGCAGGGCGAGCCCGAGTTCCAGGAGGAGCTTCTCGAGGAGGTGCTCGACGACTCCACGCCCGGCGGTGAGGACGACGAGGAGGGCTTCGATCCCGACGAGGACCCGCTGCTCGAGGAGGCGATCGGGCTCGTCGCGCAGATGGGGACCGCCTCGACCTCGATGCTCCAGCGCCGGCTGCGCCTGGGCTACACGCGCGCGGGGCGGCTCATCGACATGCTCGAGCGTCGTGGCGTCATCTCGGGCTACGAGGGCTCCAAGCCGCGTCAGGTGCTCGTGACCGAGGCGGATCTGCCGCGGATCCTCGCCGCGCTCGCCCAGAGCGGCCCCACCGTCAGGGTGGGGGGCGACCCGGCCGGAGTCTCGGTCGAGCCGGAAGACGTCCAGCCGGACTGAGCACCGCGGGACGGTAGCGTGTGGGCCCTCATGACCGAGGTGGGCGCCACGCTGCGCGAGGCGCGAATGCGCGCCAAGATCGACATCACCGACGTCGAGGTGGCGACGAAGATCCGCGCGAAGTACCTGCGGGCGCTGGAGAACGAGGAGTGGGGCTCGCTTCCCGGCTCGACCTACGTGAAGAGCTTCCTGCGGACCTACGCGGATTACCTCGGCCTCGACGCCCGGCTGCTCATCGACGAGTACAAGCGGCACAACGAGTCACCCTCGGAGGGCGAGCTGCCGCCGATCCGCCCTGGGCGCGAGCGTGAGCGCGGCGGCCGGCGTGGACCCTCGGTCTCTCCGCGCGCGGTGGTGGTCGGGCTCATAGTCCTGGCCTTCCTCGGAGCGCTCTACGGACTCGGAGCGTGGAAGAGCAGCAGCGGCTCGTCCGCTCCGAACGCCGCCACGGCGCCGGTCGGGGCCCAGGCCCACCACCGCCGCCATCAGCGTCGCGGCGCACCCCAGCGTGCGCGAACCGTTCGCCTGCAGCTCGTGCCAACCGGGGCGGTCTACGTCTGCCTGGCCGACGGCGCCGGGCGCACCCTCATCCCCGGCCGTACGCTCAATCCTGGGCAGCCGCCGCCCGTCTTCACGCGTTCGCGCTTCCTCGTGCGGCTGGGCAACAGCTCGGTGATGCTCAAGGTCAACGGGCGCACGCTGGCCCTGCCTCCTCGACCCAGCGCCGTCAACTACGTGATCACTCCGGCCGGCCACCGGCCGACCGCGCGCTCCCCGCGCTGCGCATGAGCGCGCGCGCGGGCATCGTCATCACCGGCACCGAAGTGCTGAGCGGGATCATCTCCGACCGCAACGGTCCCTGGCTCTCCGAGCGGCTGCGCGAGCGGGGGATCGACCTTGCGCACCTGATCGTGGTCGGCGACCGGCGCGAGGACATGGCCGCCGCGCTGCGCTTCCTGGCCGAGGAGGGGGTCGAGCTGGCGATCACGAGCGGAGGGCTCGGACCCACCGCCGATGACCTGACCGCCGAGGTGGTGGGGGAGTTCTGCGCCCGCGAGATGGTCCTCGACGAGCCCCTCGAGGCGCGGATCGCCGAGATCCTGCGCCCGCTGATGGCCCGCTGGCCTCACCTCGACCCCGACGCGATCCGGGAGAGCAACCGCAAGCAGGCGGTGATCCCCCGTGGGGCGACCGTCCTCGAACCGGTCGGCACGGCTCCGGGACTGGTGGTGCCACCCGCTCAGGGCGCCGGCCGCGCTCCCACCGTGGTGGTGCTGCCCGGGCCGCCGCGCGAGCTCCAG
>JAABUJ010001277.1_pt1 | contig 21953 bp, 23 predicted proteins | sample 5559131 | NCBI WGS metagenome assembly JAABUJ01 (sample SAMN10711875, study PRJNA513366) | rock metagenome | isolation source: Antarctica rocks | place: Antarctica: Victoria Land, Mt New Zealand nord | collected 2016-01-07
GGGCCCCGTCACCGCGTCGAGCCGCTCGACGCGCCACGGTCCCTCGGCACCACCGACGAAGGCGCTCACGACCGAAGCCACGCAACGACCCTAACGGTCGAGCGACCCAGCACGGGCTCAACGTCATCCCCGGCCGGTGACACCGCCTCCGTGTCATGAGCCGAACCCGTTGCGGGCGCACGGCCTGCATGGTGCGGCTTCCCGACTCCATGCGCATGCTGGGCGTCCCGCAAGACCCGCCCGATGAAATGCCCGATGAGCGCGCCCTATACGGACACATCCTCGGGCGCTTTGTGGGCCAGTTGCACTCAACGAGCGACTGCGAACCCTCAACCAGCCTCAGGTTTTGGACTCGTTTAGGACTCGAAGGTCGCGAGCTGGCGCACAAACGCTATCCGTGGCACCGAGCTAGAAGCCAAAAAACCCATCGATATGCAGGAGCTCAGGAGATGGCGAGACCCGGACTCGAACCGGGGACACCACGATTTTCAGTCGTGTGCTCTACCAGCTGAGCTATCTCGCCCTGGTGCCTCGGCGATGCTAGCGCGCCCCGATAGGCTGAAGAGGTGGACGAGAGGGGCATCGTGCGGGCGTTGGCGCTCGGGCGCGTGGCGGTCGGCGTGGCCGCTCTGGCCGCGCCGGAGCCCGCGATGCGGCTCTTCGTCGGGCGCGACGCGCGGCGCCCGGCGGTACAGCTCGTCACCCGCGGGCTCGGCGTGCGCGACCTCGCTCTGGGCGCCGGCGCCCTCGTCGCCCTGCAGACCGGAGACCCGGCGCGCCGCTGGATCCTCGCCGGGGCGGCAGCGGATGCCGGCGACGCCTTCGCCTCTCTCGCCGGCGACGCGCTGCCCGGGCCGCTGCGCGCCGGGTTCGCCTCCTTCGCTGGCGGTGCGGCCGTGCTCGGGCTAGCCCTGGCGCGCCGGCTCGCGTAGCCGCACGGCGCCTCCGCCTCCGCCTCCGGCGACGAGCTCCCGCGCGCCCGCCACCCCGAGGGCCAGGCCGGCCGCGACGCCGGCCAGCATGCTCGCCCAGGAGACCGCGTCGAGCCCCAGCCCCGGATAGGGGTCGCTCACGGGGCTCCAGTGCGGAGCGAGGTGCACGGCGAGAAAGCCGACCGCGCTCAGCAGCCCGACCGTCGCGGCGGCGAGCGGGGCCCGCGCGTGGCGTCGCAGCGCGAGCCCGAGAGACACCAGCGCGCCGGCCAGCCCTGCGAGCCCTACGAAGCCGAGCTCGCCGGGCGTGTGCCGGTGCTGGCGCACTACGTGGTCGGCGCTGTGGAGCACCAGCACCGCGACGAAGAGGAGGTTGAGGCGGACGAGGAGGCGCACAGGCACCTCTAGCCTAGTGCCATGGGAGGCATCCAGGGACAGGCTCAGGCCACGATCGCCGCACCGCCCGCGGCGTGCGTCGCGGTCCTCACCGACTTCGCCGCCTACCCCGAGTGGTACCCGTTCGTCGAGGAGGTCGCCGTCACGGACAGCGACCCGGAGCGGGGGACGAGCGTGATCGAGGCGCTCACCCGCCTGCCCGTCAAGACGATCCGCTACCAGCTCTGCTACACCGTCGAGGGTACGACCGGCCTGCGCGGCGAGTACCTGGCCGGAGACCTCAAGTCGCTCAGCGTGAACTGGCGACTCGAGCTTGCGTCCGCGGGCTCCACCGACGTGACGCTGAGCATGAAGGGGGAGGTGGGCTGGGTGCTCGACCGGCTGCTCACCCCTGTGCGCGACGCGGTCCGACGGGAATTGGTCGACGACGCGGTCGCCGCGCTCAAGCGCAGGACGGAGGAGGCGCCGAGCTAGCCCTCTCCGGTGCAGCGCAGGACGAGCACCGCGATGTCGTCGCGCGGACGGCCGTCCTGGATCGCGAGGGCGGTGTCCACGATCTCGTCGGCGATCTCGTCGGCGGCGGATCCGGCGCAGCCGGCGAGCAGCTCGGCCAGGCGCTCCTCCCCGAACGGGTCCTCGGGCGCTCCCGCCTCGGTGACCCCGTCGGTGTAGAGCACGAGGGCGTCGCCCGGCTCGAGCACGGTCTCCCGCTCCTCGAGTACCGCGGCCTCGACGATGCCGAGCAGCGGACCGTCGGGGACGAGCACTTCGACCTCCCCGCCGGCGCGGAGGATGAAGGGCGGAACGTGGCCGCCCCGCGCGTAGGTCGCCTTCATGCCGCGCTCGTCCGGTGCGAGGCGCACGAACATCGCGGTGACGAAGCGCATGTCCTCGCGCTTCTGCGCGAGGACCGCGTCGTTCAGCGCGCCGAGCAGGAGCGCGGGCCCGGTCTCGTAGCGGGCTGCGGCACGCACGGTGTGCCGGGCGAGCGACGTGAGGGTCGCGGCCACCGCTCCCTTGCCGCACACGTCGCCGATCACCGCGCCCCAGCAACGCTCGCCGCACGGGAACACGTCGTAGAAGTCCCCGCCGACCTCGCCACCGTCGCCGGCGGCGCGGAAGCGGGCCGCCACGTCGAGTTCGGGCACCTCCGGCAGTCGGGCGGGGAGGAGGCTCTCCTGCAGCGTCCGGGCGACCCGGCTGCGGTCGCCGTAGAGGCGGGCGTTGTCGGCCGCGGTCGCCGCGCGCCGGGAGAGCTCCTCGGCCAGGGAGAGATCCTCGGGACCGTACGGGTGGTCCTCGTCGCAGCGGGCGAGCGTGATTGCGCCCACCGTGTGCCCGCGGGCGACCATCGGCACGAGCATGACCGAGCGAGTGCCCACCTCGCGCAGGAAGCGCAGGTGCGCCGCGTCGATCGCGACCGCTTCGTAGGTCGCGTCGTCGATCTCGGCGTGGAGCTGGGAGCGGCCCGAGCGGAGCACCGTGCCCACGTAGTTCGAGACCGGCTCGACGGGGAACGCCGCCCGCATCTCGGCCACGAGCGGCAGCTTCTCGGGCTGCGCGTGCTCGAGGGCGACGGGGCGCACCTCGCCGGTGGGCTCGACGACGTCCACGCTGCACCAGTCCGCGAGGCCGCCGTCGATCGCCAGGCGCGCGATGCTCTGGCACGTCGTCTCCCAGTCCAGGGAGGCGGCGAGGAGGTCGCTCGCCCGGGTCAGGAAGCGCTGGGCCTCCTCCCCGCGGCGCAGCTCGGTGTGCAGCCGGGCGTTGTCGATGGCCAGGGCGGCGCGCCGCGCGGTCTCCTCCGCGAGCTTCACGTCCTCGGAGGAGAAGCCTCGCCCGGGCTCGGCGAGCGCGAAGCCGATCGCCCCGAGCACACGCTCGCGCGCGCGGAGCGGGACTACGAGCGAGGCGCTCAGGCCGAGCCGGCGCAGCATCGCGGCGTGCTCCGCGTCGGTGGAGACGGCTCCGATCCCCTCGTCCGTGACCTCGCGCACGTGCTCGGGTCGGCTCGTCCGGATCACGGCGCCGGGGCCGCCGTCGGAGTCGAGCGCGGCCGGATAACGCGCCTCGATCTCCCAGGCCAGCGACTCGCGAGCGCGGTCGGGGTGGGCGATGGCCGCGCAGCGGATCTCCTCGCCGTCGAGGAGGTGGATCGTGCACCAGTCGGCGAGCGTGGGAACGGCGATTCGGGCCAGCGTGTCGAGCGTCGTGCGCAGGTCGAGCGAGGCGTCGAGCTGCATGCCCGCCTCCGCCAGGAACGCCGCCCGCTCCTCGGCGCGCTGCGCCGCGGCCCGGGCCGCGCGCTCGAGGTCGAGCAGGCGGGCGCGCTGGCCCTCGGCGTCGCGCTGGGCGGTGACCTCGAGCACGACCACTCCGACCCCGTGCTCGCGGCCGCCGGCGCTGACCGGGTAGAAGGAGATGACCCACTGTCGCCGGACGCCCGGTCGTGCCGCGGTCGCGCCGCGGATCTCGATCGTGGCCGGCTCGCCGCCGGCGAGGACGGTGGCGAGGGGCTCGCGGAGCTGCTCGGCGAGCCCCGGCAGCACCTCCTCGACCGTGCGGCCCGCGTGCTGCTCGGCGTCGAGGCCGTTCATCTCGGCGAGCGCCGAGTTCACGCGCACGTAGCGGCCGTGCGCGTCGAAGAGCCCGAGACCGAACGGTCCGGCTTCGAACAGCGTCTCGAAGAAGGCCAGCGAGATGTCCCGCGGCCGGCCTCCCCGTTGCTCCTCCACCGCTTCAGGCACGCGGGGGGAAGCCTAACGCGGCCGTGTCGGCCGCCCGCGCCCGAGCATGCGGCTCAGCAGCTCGAGCGCGCCGGCCTTGGACAGCGGCTCGTTGAGGTTGCCGCACTTCGGCGACTGCACGCAGGAGGGACAACCCGTCCGGCAGGAGCACTCGGCGATCAGGCGGCGGGCGTCGCCGCTCAGCGCCTCGAAGCGCTCGAAGCCCTGACGCGTGATCCCCACTCCGCCGGGATGGCCGTCGTAGATGAAGATCGTCGGGTTCAGGGTCTGCGGATGAGCGTTCGTGGAGAGGCCGCCGATGTCCCAGCGGTCGCACATGGCCAGCAGCGGCAGGACCGCGATCTGGGCGTGCTCCATCGCATGCAGGGCGCCGAGGACGAGCTCGCGCGGGAAGGCCTCGGAGGCGATCGGCGCGTCGAGCTCGAACCACAGGGCCTGGGTGGAGAACTCCGTCCGCGGCAGGTCGAGTGCCTGGAAGTCGATCACCTCGTGGTCGGAGAGACGCTTGCGCTGGTAGCCGAGCACCTCCTCGCTCACCGCGACCTGGCCGAAGGAGAGCGTGACCCCGAGCGCCTCTCGCCGGTCGAGCAGGCGCTCGACGAGCGTCTCGGTCTCGCGCTTGGGCTGGGTGAACCAGTCGCCTCCGAAGGGCTCGACGAAGGCGCGGCGACCGTCTAGGTCGAGCGCCTGCACCTCGTAGGAGCGCCCCATGTGCAGGTAGATCGCTCCCTCGTGCGCGGTCCCGGGCGCCCGGGAGGCCTCGAGCGTGCCCAGGAGCTCGCCGGAGGCGGTGTCGACGAGCGTGAACGTGTCGCGCGAGGCCGAGCGCAGCGAGACGCGGGCGGCGGGAAAGTCCTCGGGATGGCGCAGGCCGAAGGCGCCCCGTCGCTCCCTGAGCTCCCCGGCGGCGACGAGCCGCTCGGCGCGCTCGCGCCAGCGCGGGCCGAGGTAGGCGTCGTCCTCCGCGGTGAGTGGCGCCTCGTGCGCGGCGCACAGCAGATGGCCGGCCTGGATCTGCTCGTTCTCCCAGTCGAGGATCGCCGCCTCCACGGGCCGGGTGAGGAACTCGTCGGGGTGGCGGCAGAAGAACTGGTCGAGGGCGTCGTCCCCGGCGACGTAGACCGCGAGACCCGTCTCGCGCCGCCCCGCCCGACCCCACATCTGACGCAGGCTCGCCACCGTGCCCGGGAAGGTCACGCAGATCGCCGCGTCGAGCGAGCCGATGTCGATGCCGAGCTCGAGCGCGTCGGTGGCCGCCACTCCGAGCAGCTCGCCGTCGACGAGCCTTCGCTCGAGCTCACGCCGCTGCTGGGAGGTGTATCCCCCGCGGTAGGGCGCGATCCGCTCGGCGAGCTCCGGCGCGTCGCCGGCCAGGCGATCCTGCGCGAAGCGGACGATCAGCTCCACCGCCTTTCGCGACTTCATGAAGCAGATGGTTCGCGCTCCGCCGCGCACGAGCTCGGCCAGGAGCTCGGCGGCCTCGGCCAGCGCGGAGCCGCGCGTGCCGAGCGCCTCGTCGAGCAGCGGCGGGTTCCACATCGCGATCGCGCGGCCGGCGCTCGGCGCCCCGTCGCGGTCCACCAGCGCGATCTTCTCGAGGCCAGTGAGCCGCTCGGCGAGCTCGACCGGGTTGGCGATCGTGGCGCTGGCCAGGATGAAGCGGGGGGCCGTGCCGTAGGCGGCGGCTAGTCGGCGCAGCCGGCGCAGGACCCCGCCGACGTGGGAGCCGAAGACTCCGCGGTAGACGTGCGCCTCGTCGATCACCACGACGGCGAGGTTGGCCAGGAGGTCGGCCCACGCCCGGTGGTTCGGGAGGATCCCCATCGAGAGCATGTCGGGGTTGGTGAGGACGAGGTTCGACTTGCGCCGGATCGCCGCGCGCTCGGCGCGGGGAGTGTCGCCGTCGTAGATCGCCGGGCGGATCCCGGGGACGGCGAGGCGGTGCAGCGCCCGCGCCTGGTCCTGGGCGAGCGCCTTGGTCGGGTATAGGTAGAGAGCGCGGGCCCGCGGCTCGGCGCAGAGGACGTCGAGCGTGGGCAGGCTGAAGCACAGCGACTTACCCGAGGCGGTGCCGGTGGTGACGATCGTCGGGCCGGCGAAGGCGGCGTCGAACGCGGCGGCCTGATGGTCGTAGAGGCGGTCGATCCCGATGCGGGCCAGGGCCGCGCGCACGGCGGGATGCAGATCCTCGGGGACGGCCACGAGGCGCGCAGCGCGCGGCGGCTCGGCGGTCTCGTGCACTAGGCGCTCGTCGTCCCGGCCGGCCTCGAGAACGGCATCCCAGGTGTGGGTCGGGCGGGTCACGGACACGAGGCTCGATGGTAGGCGCGGCTGCGCCCGACCCGGTCGACGCCCGGTCGGGAGGCCGCTACCTCCGGGTACCGCATCGGGTACCCGCGGGTAGCGGAGCGGCGCGGTGGGACACACTCCCGGCTCGTGCGCTGCCTCTACCTCGACCTCGACGGCACGCTGCTCGGGCCCGGCGCCTCACTTCTGCGCGATGCCGACGGTCGCTTCGAGCTGCTCGGGGTGCGGGCGCTCGAAGCGTGCCATCGCGCCGGGGTCGAGGTCGTGATCTTCTCGGGCCGGCGTCAGGCCCAGGTCGCCGAGGACGCGCGGCTCCTCGGCCAGAACGCGTACATCTTCGAGGCCGGCGCCGGGCTGGTGATCGACGGCGAGCTCGAGTGGCTCACCGGGGGGATGGTTCCCGGCGAGCAGACCATCCACGAGCAGATCGCGGCCACCGGGGCGCCCGAGCTCCTGCTCGAACGCTTCGCCGGGCGCTTCGAGCACCACGCGCCCTGGCACGTGGGCCGCGACGTCTCCCACCTGTTTCGCGGCCTCGTGGAGCCGAGCGAGGTGGAGGAGCTCTTAGCGGCGCACGGGCTCGAGCACCTGCGGCTCGTCGACAACGGCGTCGTGCCGGTGCCCTCCGAGCAGGTCGCCGGCCTGCCCCAGACGCGCGCCTACCACCTGGTCCCCGCGGCGGCGTCGAAGGCGGGGGCCGTGAGGCGCCATCAGCAGGCGCGCGGGTACTCGCGCGAGGACTGCGTCGCGGTCGGCGACTCGCGCGAGGACCTGGGGGCGGCCGAGGCCGTTGGCGCCTTCTGGCTCGTGGCCAACGCGGTGGAGCGCGACCCCGCGCTGAGGCAGGCGATCGGGGGGCGAGCGAACGTGACGGTCGCTGAAGCGAGCTACGGCGCAGGCGTCTACGAGGCAGTGGTCACCACGCTGGCCGGGGGAGGCTAGGGCCGCCGCAGCCCGACGGCCGACGGGCTGTCGGGCACCGACGCGGCCTCGGCTCCCCGGCGCTCGACCTCGGCTTCGGCCACCCCGACGACCTCGCCGGCCCACCGGCGGGTGTCGCGCTCGTTCAGCGGCTGGGCGAGCCCCCGCAGCGCGAGGAGCGCGCGGACCCATCCCGGCGCGACGACCGTGCGCGAGCGCCGCTCGATCCCCCGGACGATCGCCTCGGCGGCGTCGCCGACGGGAAGCGTCGCTCCCGCGGGGCCGCGGAGCTTGGAGCGGAAGAGAGCGAAGGCGGGATTGCTCTCGCCACCGAGCACGAGGTCGGTGGCGATCCACGAGAAGTACGCCACCCCGACGTCGACGCCGAGGTGGGCGACCTCGAGCCGGAGTGAGTTGGCGAAGGCCTCGACCCCCGCCTTGCTCGCCGCGTAGGCCGCCATCCCGGGCGCGTGCGCGGCGGCGGCGAGCGAAGCCACCGGCAGCACGTACCCGCGGCTCTCGATGACGTGGGGCAGTGCGGCGCGCACCGTGCGCCACACCCCGAGCAGGTTCACCTCGATCGTGCGCTCGAACGCCACCGGGTCGATCGTCCGGACGGTCCCGGCGGCGGCCACGCCGGCGTTGGCGAGCAGCACGTCGATCCCGCCGAGACGCTCGCCGGCGGCCTCGACTGCCGCCTCGAGCGCCGCAGTGTCGGTCACGTCGGCCTCGAACCAGGCCGCCTCGGGACCGCAGCGGGCGGCCGTCTCGGCGAGCAGCTCGGGCTCGAGCCCCACGAGTGCGATCCGTGCTCCTCGCTCACCGAGGCGGCGCGCGGTCTCGGCGCCGATGCCCCGCGCGCCTCCGGTGATGAGGATCCGGCGACCGGCGATCGGATACGGGATGGAGCTGGCCACGGCGCGGAAGCTAGCGGGTCCTCGCGCCGCCGGAGTCGAGCCGCCCCGGGCCGCCTGCCTCCCGCCTCCAGAGCGTCGCGCGCAGACGCCTCCACTGGCGCCGCCAGAAGCCCGGCGGCACAGGTGGGCGCCAACGGGCGGGAGGAGGAACGGTGGTGCGCACGAGCGCCACCCACTCCTCGAGTGGCAGCTCGCCGGCGATGAGGCGCCCGAGCGCGGCGGTCACCGGCGCCTCGAGCCCGGCGCGTCCGAGGGCGCGCGCGAGCAGTGGGACCGACTCGAGCGACTCGACCGCCTGGCCGACCCGGGCGGGTATCTCCTCCGCCGGCACGGCCTGGGCGAGCAGCTCGCCCGCGCGACGGTTGCGGCTCTGGGGCGCAAGGGCGGTGGCCACGAGATCACCGGTGCCCGCCAGTCCGATGAGCGACTCCGGCCGGGCGCCGAGGGTCTCGGCGAAGCGCCACGCCTCGGCGAAGATGTGGCCCGCGGCAGCTCCGGCCGCGTTCAGCCCCTGCGCCTCGGTGGCCCCGGCGGCGAGCGCGGCGGCGTTCTTGGCCGCCCCCGCGAGCTCGACACCGACCGGGTCGTTGGACTCCTCGCACACCACTCCGGCGCGGATGAAGACCGCGGCGAGCGACTTGGCGAGCTGCTCCTCGCGAGAGGCGGCGACCAGGCCGGCGCCCTCGCGCACCATCTCGTCGGCGTGGGCGGGACCGCCCACGCACGCGACCCGGCGGGCGCCGAAGGAGCCCGAGAGCGCGGCGGTGGGCGGCGTTCCCTCGGGGGCGACGAGCCCCTTGGCCAGGGAGACCACCGCCGCGCGATCCTCGAGGCCGGCGGCGGTGAGCCCCGAGATCACCTCCTCGAGGCCGGCGGAGGGCACGCCGAGGAAGACGTAGTCCGCGCGCGCGAGCCCAGCGGAGACCGGCTCCACCCGCAGCTCGCGGGGCAGCGGCACGCCGGGAAGGTAGACGCGGTTCTCGCGGTCCTCGGCCAGGCGCTGGCACTGCTCGGCGGTGCGGGCCTGGAGGGTCGTGCGCAGCCCTCCGCGCGCGAGCAGAACCGCCACCGCTGTTCCGAACGAGCCCGCGCCGATCACCACGGCGCGTCGCTGGCCCGGCGTGGGCAGGGAGATCTGGATGGGCGGACGGCGGACGGGCGGCATGGGACGGGCCTGAGCCTACTTTCGCGGGAGCTCTGGGGGGCCGATCCTCGCGGCCAGGGCCGCGCCCGCCGCTTCGAGCTCGCTCGGAGTGCCGGCCTCGCGAATCTCGCCGAGGTCGAGAATCCGCTGCGCGAAGAGGTCGATCCCGTTCGCCCCGACCACCGCGTAGGCGGGCACGCCGCCCTGTCGGGCGCGGGTGGCGATCTCGCCGGCGACCTTGCCGTGCAGTGTCTGCTCGTCGATCCGTCCCTCGCCCACCACCACCGCGCGCGCCGCTCGCAGCCGCGCGTCGAATCCGAGCGCCTCGAGCACGAAGGCGGCGCCGGGCACGAGCGTGGCGTCGAGCGCCGCCCACAGCCCGCCCGCCAGTCCCCCGGCCGCGCCGGTCATCGGCCGGCCGCGCGGGTCGCGCGGCAGCGCGGCCGCCTGCGCCTCGAGGCGAGCGGCGAGGCGGGCGACCGCCGCTGTGTCGGCGCCCTTCTGCGGCGCGAACACTCCGGCGGCTCGCTCCCACGGCGTGCGCACGTCGCAGAGCACCACGAGCCGAGCGTCGCCTAGCCCGCCTCCCTTCGCGATGGCGGCGAGGGCGCCCGCGCCGCCGTCGGTGGTGGCGCTGCCGCCCGCGGCGACCAGGATCACCGACGCGCCGGCGCGCGCCGCGGCGAGCATCAGCTCCCCGGTCCCCGAGGAGGAGGCCGCCTCGGCGTCACGCTCCCCCTCGGCCACGCGCGCCAGCCCGCTAGCCTCGGCCACCTCGACGATGGCGGTGCCGCCCTCCTCGATCAGCGCGAACCCCGCCCGGACCGGTCGGCCGAGCGGGTCGGAGACCGTCGCCCCCGCCGTCTCGCCGCCCAGGGCGAGGAGCAGGACCTCCTGCGTTCCCTCGCCCCCGTCGGCAACCGGGCAAAGGTCGACCGGCCACCCGCCGGCCTCAAGCCCGCGTCCGAGCGCCGCCGCGACCTCCGTGGCCCGTAAGGTGCCCTTGAACTTGTCGGGAGCGACGAGCACGGGTGGCGGCACGAGGCGATCATGGCCAAGACGGACTACGAGTGCATCGAGGCGGATGGCCGCGAGGTCCGCCTCTCCAACCCGGGCAAGGTCTTCTTTCCCGAGCGCGGGTGGACCAAGCGGGATCTCGCGAGCTACTACCTCGCGCTCGCGCCGCAGGTGATCGCCCACCTGCGCGACCGCCCCACGGTGATGAAGCGCTTCGTGGGCGGAGCGGCGGAGAAGCCTTTCTTCCAGAAGCGCGTGCCCGACACCGCGCCGGAGTGGATCGAGACCGCCACCGTGACCTTCCCCAGCGGGCGCTCGGCACGCGAGCTCCTGCCCAACGACGCGGCGCACCTCCTGTGGGCGGTCAACCTCGGGGTGATCGACTGGAACCCGTGGCCCGTTCGCGCGCGTGATCTGGACCACCCCGACGAGCTGCGGGTCGATCTCGACCCCACGCCCGAGGCGAGTTGGGACGACGTGCGCCGGGTCGCCCTCGTCGTGCGCGAGGTGCTCGACGCCCACGGGCTCAGGGGCTTCCCGAAGACGAGCGGCTCGCGCGGGATCCACGTCTTCGTGCGGATCGTGCCCGAGCAGGGCTTCACCGAGGTGCGCCGGGCGGCGCTGGCCCTCGCGCGGGAGGTCGAGCGGCGAGTGCCGGCCCTCGCCACCTCGAAGTGGTGGAAGGAGGAGCGCCACGGCGTCTTCCTCGACTACAACCAGAACGCGCGCGACCGCACCGTCGCCTCGGCCTACTCCGTGCGCCCGACTCCCGACGCGCGGGTGTCATGCCCGCTCGAGTGGGACGAGGTTCCCGACGTCGAACAGGAGGACCTGCGGATCGACACCGTCCCGGCCCGCGTCGCCGAGCGCGGAAATCCCTCGGCGGGGATGGACGAGCACGCCGGCTCGCTCGACGCACTGCTCGAGCTCGCCGCTCGCGACGAGCGCGAGGGCCTCGGCGACGCCCCCTGGCCTCCGCACTTCGCCAAGCAGCGCGGCGAGCCGCGGCGGGTGGCGCCGAGCAGGGCCCGGCAGGGTGAGTGAGGCGTGATCAGGATTGGAGCTGCTCGATCGTGCATGTGCGCGGGTCCTTGTCCTCGCGCCAGCGCACGACCTTGGCACCGTGGCGGATCCGGCGACCGCTCGTGTGGTCGAAGGTGATCTCGACGACGAGCTCCGGGCGCAGCACGATCCATTCGAGCTCCTTGTCGCTCTTCCAGCGACTCGGCTCGCCGACTCCGCGCTCGCCCGTCTCGAAGGGGCGGAGCTTCTCCACGAGCTCGCGCTTCTCACGCGCGGTGAAGCCCGAGGAGTGGCCGACCTCGGGCAGGCCGCCCTGCTCGTCGTAGAGGCCGAGGATGAGCGAGCCGACCGTGCCCTCCTCCTTCCCCGGGCGCCAGCCCTTGACCACGCAATCGATGGTCCGCACGCGCTTGACCTTCACCATCCCCGCGCGCTCGCCGGGTAGGTAGGGCGCTCCCAGCTCCTTGGCGATGACGCCCTCGGCGCCCTGGAGCCACGGCTCGGCGTCGGCCCGCGCGCCGGCCAGCACGGTGAGCTCGAGCGGCGCGGCGGGCTCGTCGCCGAGCAGTGCCTCGAGGAGCTCCCGTCGCTCGGAGAACGGCCGCTCGAGCAGGACCTCCTCCTCCCGGGCGAGGAGGTCGAAGGCCACGAAGCGCGAGGGTGTCTCGGCGGCGAGGCGCGCGATCCGCGAGGCGGCGGGATGGATCCGCTGCGAGAGCGCGTCGAAGTCCTCGTGGCCGTCTGCGTCGCGGATGACGATCTCCCCGTCGAGCACCCGGCGCGCGCCCGCTGGGCCTGCGAGGCCTGCGAGCTCGGGGAAGTAGCGGGTCAGCGGCTTGCCGCCCCGCGACTGCAGCGTGACCTGATCACCGTCGACGAACGCGATCGCGCGGAAGCCGTCCCACTTGCGCTCAAACGCCCACCCGCTCCCGTCGGGCAGGGCGGCGCGCGAGCGGGCGAGCTGGGGTAGGACAGGGGGGCTCAGGGGCAACGACACGCGGCGGCGATGCTAGCCGCCGGCGGCGGAGCTGACCGAGCCCGACGGCGAGCACCAGGAGCGCGCCGCCGCTGAGCTGAAGCGGCCCGAGACGGTCGCCCAGGACGAAGAAGGCGAGCATCGCGGTCACCGCCGGCTCGATCGTGGAGACGATGCTCGCGCGCCCGGGGCCGAGGCGGCCGACCGCGGCGACGAAGGCGGCGATCGGGAGCGCCGTGCCGATGAACGCGAGCAGGAGTGCCCAGCCCCAGGGGGCGATCCTCGGAGGTAGGGAGAGCTCGCCGGTGGCGGCTGCCGCCACCGCGAAGCACACAGTGGCGCCGGTGCAGAGCAGGGCGGGGAGCAGCAGAGCCGGCCCCGCCGCGGGTCCGAGCCGGTCGACGGCGAGCACGTAGGTGGCGTAGGCCAGGGCACCGGCGAGGCCGAGCGTGGCGGCGGCGGGAGCGACCGCCCCGGCGCCGGCGCCGCCCCCGAGCAGCAGGAGGGCGATCCCGGCGCTGGCGAGGGCAACGGCACCCAGACGCCGTCCGCTCAGCTCTTCGCGGCCGAGCACGCGCGCGCCCACGACGACGAGCGCCGGGTAGGTGAAGAGCAGGAGCTCGACGGCGGTGGCCGATCCGCGCCCCAGCGCGGCGTAGAAGAACCCCGACTCGAGCGCGTAGAGCGCGCCGAGACCGAGCCCGGCCCCCGTGAGCCGGCGGCTCGGTCGGAGCGTCGGCCGGGCCCGGCGCGAGCAGGCCAGGAGCACCCACAGGATCGTCGCGGCCAGGGCGAAGCGGACGGTGAGGAGCGGGAGGGGGCGCGCTCCCGCGGCGTAGGCGAGCTTCGTGAGCACGGCGATCGCCCCGAACCCCGCCGCGGAGAGCAGGCAGAGCGCGACGCCGACGCGGTCGTTCCGGCTCGTCGGGAGAAGGCGGCGAAGAGAAGGAGTCGACATCGCCTCTCGACGGTAAGCGCCGCAGCTCCACAGCGCTAGCCTTTATCATCTTCAGTAGCTCAAGGTATTGCCTATGACTCTGCAGCAGCTCGCCTACTTCCTCGCCGCCGATCGCGAGGGCTCGTTCAGCGCCGCGGCCGAGCGCCTCCACCTCGCCCAGCCCTCGCTCTCGGAGCAGGTGCGGCGCCTCGAGGCAGAGCTCGGGGTCGCGCTCTTCGTCCGCGTCGGACGTGGGCTCGTCATCACCGAGGCCGGACGGGCGCTGCGCCCCGAGGCCGAGCGAGCGATCGGCGCCGCGGACCGGGCCCGCGACGCGGTCGCCGAGGCGCGGGAGCTCCGCGGCGGGACGGCGACGTTCGGCACCTTCGGCAGCGCCTCGCACTACCTGCTCTCCGATCTCATCGCGGACTTCCGCGCCCGCCATCCCGACGTCCGGGTCAGGGTGATCGGACAGAACTCATCCGAGGTGGCCGAGGCCGTGCGCGCCGGCGAGCTCGAGGCGGCGCTCGTGGTGCTGCCCATCGACGACCGCGCGCTCGAGGTGCGTCCCGCCATGCGCGACGAGATCGTCTACGCCAGCGCCGCTCCCGCCCGCCGGACGGAGCCGGTCACCCTCGAGGCGCTCGCCCGTGGACCGCTCATCCTCTACGACGCGCGCTGGGGCAACGACGACCCGACCCGCCGTCAGCTTGCGGAGCGCGCCCAGCGCGCCGGTGTCCGGCTCGAGCCGGTGGTCGAGGTCGAGGAGCTCGAGACCGCGCTCGACCTCGTCGCCCTGGGAGTGGGCGACACGCCGGTCCCACGGGCGATCGTCGCCGGGCCGCGCTTCCCGCGCGGAGTGGGCGTCGTCCCGTTCTCCGAGCCCCTCTACGACGACTTCGCGTTCATCTCCCGGCGTGGCGCGCCGCTCTCTCCCGCCAGTCGGGCGATGGTCACCCTGGCCGAGCGGCAGCTGGCAGCGGTCGAGCGTCGGTTGGCCGCCGCCTGAGGTCAGGGCCTGTCCCCTCAGTCCCTCCGGGGCGCCGCCGTCTCGCCGCGCACGGCGCGCAGCAGGCGGTCGGCCAGCGCGGGGGAGAGGCCGTGGGCCGCGCCGAGCAGGCGGACGAACGGCGGGTGATGCACGGCACGGGCATTCGCTTCGACGCCGGCGAGGATCTTCCGGGCCATCCGGCTCGTGGGCACGGCGTCCGGGCCGCCGCGGTACCACGAGGGCATCGTCGCCTTCTCGTGATCGTGCAGCGAGGTGGCGATCTCTCCCGGGAAGACCGTGGTCAGCGACACTCCGGTCCCGCTCAGCTCGTGGCGCAGCGCCTCGGCGAAGGCGCGCTGCGCGGCCTTGGTGGCGCCGTAGACCGCGGCCTGCGGGAACGAGCGCAGGCCGGCGCCCGAGGAGACGACGACCACGTGGCCGGCCCCGCGCTCCATGAGGTGGGGCAGCCCGGCGTGGACGGTGTACAGGGTGCCCAGCCAGTTGATCCGGGTCATCTCCTCCGCACGCTCGAGGGGGGCGGAGAGGAAGGGCCCGTAGTGGGCGACGCCCGCGTTCGCGACGAGGAGGTCGAGGCCGCCCGACCGGGCGACGAACCCGTCCACCGCGGCGCGCACCGACGCCGCATCGCCGACGTCGCAGGGAAGCGCATGGTGCTCACCGGGCAGCCGCTCGCCGAGCGCTCGCAGCTCGTCCTTCGAGCGCGCGGCGAGGCCCACCACCGCGCCGCGCGCGGCAAGCTGCTCGACCAGCGCACGCCCGATCCCGCGTGAGGCGCCCGTCACGAGCGCGCGGGTTCCCGGCTCGATCCGCATCGGCGGCGATGCTACCGCCGCACGAGAAGCCGCGGGGTACGATGGGCGCGTGTCCACCGAGCCCGCCACCGTCGCCGAGGAGGAGTACCTCCAGACGCTCTTCTGGCTCTACGAGGCGGGGCTCCAGATGACCGGGGCGAACCTCGCCCGCGCGATGCAGCTCTCCGCGCCCACCGTCCACGAGATGGTCGGTCGGCTCGAGCGCGACGGCTACGTACGGCGCGGCGAGGATCGCGCGATCCACTTCACGGAGAGTGGGAAGGTCCAGGCCGAGGAGGTGGTCAGCCGCCACCGGTTGATCGAGCGCTTCCTCACCGACGTCGTCGGGGTGGCGTGGGACGACGTGCACGAGGAGGCCGAGCGCCTCGAGCACGCGATGTCACCGCGCTTCGAGGCCTACGTGCGCTCGTCGGTCGGCGACGCCAAGACCTGCCCGCACGGCCACCCGATCGCGGTCGGGCATCGGATCGCCGGCGTGCCGCTCGCGGACTGCGAGATCGGGGCGCGCGTCCGGATCCTCCGCTTCGAGAACGAGGCCGAGGACCTCCTGCACTACCTGAAGCGGGAGGGGATCGAGCCGGGGCTCGAGGGGACTGTCGCCGGGCGCGACGAGGAGGAGGTCGCCGTCGATCCGGCCGGAGCGGAGGCCGGCACGATCACGATCACCCGCAGCGTCGCCGAGACCGTCTCGGTGCAGGCCGATCCCTCCCCGCCGCCGCGCATCGCGCTGCCCGAGCAGCTCGTGCTCGCGCGCGAGCGCTACGGGCGCTGAGGCCCGCTACGCGGGCGCGCCGACCGACGCGTACGCCTCGGCCAGGCGCTTCACGCCCTCGTCGATCTGCTCGACGGTGACCCCGGAGTAGGAGAGGCGGAGCGTGTTCTCCCCGCCCTCCAGCACGAAGTCCGTGCCCTTGACGAAAGCGAGGTCGCGCTCCGCCGCGGCCTCGAAGAGCGCGGCGGCGTCGGAGCCCTCGGGCAGCTCGACCCACAGGAAGTAGCCCCCCTGGGGCTTCTCGAAGCGCGCGTCGGGCAGCTCGCGCTCGAGGGCCCGACACAGGGCGCTGGCCCGCTCGCCGAGCGCGTGCTTCACCGTCTCGATCGAACGGTCGATCTCGCCCGAGCGGCAGAACTCGTTGACGATGGACTGGGCGACCATGTTCGGCGAGATGTAGGTGCTCGTCGCGCGCTCCTTGATCTCGCCGATGATCGCCTCGGGGCCGACCAGGTACCCGACCCGGATGCCGGGGCAGACGGTCTTGGAGAAGGAGGAGGCATAGACGACCTCTCCGGATTGCGCCTGGGAGAGCATGGTCGGCACCGCCTCGCCGGCGTAGCGCAGGGCGACGTAGGGGTCGTCCTCGAAGAGGACGAAGTCGTGCTCGCGGGCGAAGGCGAGGAGCCGCTCGCGCTTCTCGGCCGAGGTGGTGTAGCCCGCGGGGTTCTGGAAGTTGGGGATGATGTGGGCGAGCTTCGGCTTCTCCCCACCGTCCAGGAGCCGCTCGAGCGCGTCGACGTCCAGGCCGTCATGCTCGAGCTCGATCGCTCGCACGTCGGCGTCGCGGCCGCACAGCGAGAGCAGCGTGCGGTCGTAGGTCGGGCGCTCGACGACCACGACGTCGCCCGCCTCGACGAGCACGTCGAAGAGGAAGGCGTCGGCCTGCATGGAGCCGTTGGTGACGAGCACCCGCGCCGGGTCGACCCCGTGCTGCTCCGCGATCCACTCGCGCAGCGGCTCATAGCCCACCGAGGTGCCGTAGGCGAACGTGCGCTGCGGGTCGTTGGAGAAGGCCCGCTCGGCGGCGGCCTTGAGCCCCTCGACGTCGACGATGTCGAGGGACGGTGCGCCGCGCGCGAACGAGATGGAATCGGCCATGTGCCCAGGTTACGCGATGGGCTCGCTGCCGCCGGGGCCGCCCTCGAGCCGCGCGAGCGCCTCCGCGTAGGTGTCGAGGAGCTCGCGCGCCGAGCGGCGCAGGCCCTCCTGAAGCCGCAGGAGCTCCTCGGCCTGGCGGGTCATGGACCGCACGCGCTCGTGGGCGGCCTCCACGATGCGCTCCGCCTGAGCCTCGGCCCGGGCGATGATGGCCATCGCGAGCTCCTCGGCCAGGCGCTCGGGCGCGGCGGGGTCGGGCTCGGCGGGCGGAGGCGGCGGAGCCTCCGCGGCGGCCAGCTCCTCCTGCAGCGCGCGCAGGCGGCGGTCGAGGTCGGCGAGCCCGGCGCTGAGGCTTGGGCCGCCCGGCGGCTCGTCTCGGGAGACTGGACTGGACACCGGCTCGGTCGAGCCTAGCGCCGCCGCCCTACGCGGTCGGGACGCCGCCGAGGATCTCCACGGCGATCTCCGCGACCTCGGTCGGCGTGCGCCCGACGCGCACGCCCCTGGCCTCGAGCGCCTCGGCCTTGGCGACCGCGGTACCTTGCGAACCGGAGACGATCGCTCCGGCGTGGCCCATCGTCTTGCCCGGCGGGGCGGTGAACCCGGCGATGTAGCCGACGACCGGCTTGCTCACGTTGGCGGCGATGTAGTCCGCCGCCTGCTCCTCTGCGTCGCCGCCGATCTCCCCGCTCATGACGATGAGCTCGGTCTCCGGATCCTCTTCGAAGAGTGCGATCACGTCGACGAAGCTCGAGCCGACGATGGGGTCGCCGCCGATCCCGACGATGGAGGAGTTGCCAAACCCGCGCTGGGCCAGCTCGTTGCCGATCTGGTAGGTCAGCGTTCCCGACCGCGAGACGACGCCCACGTTGCCCGCGGAGAAGAACGCCGCGGGGATGATCCCCACGTTGGCCTTCCCGGGCGAGAGGACGCCGGGACAGTTGGGGCCGACCAGCCGCGTCGAGCCGCGCCGGAGCTGGGTGTAGACCCGCAGCATGTCGTGGGCGGGGATGCCCTCGGTGATGCACACGACCACGTCGACGCCGGCGTCGGCGGCCTCGAGGATCGAGTCGGCCGCGAACCTCGGGGGGACGAAGATCATCGCGGTGTTCGCGCCGGTCTGGGCCACCGCGCCGTGGAACGTGTCGAAGACCGGCACGCCCTCGACGTCCTGGCCGCTCTTGCCGGGGGTGACGCCGGCCACCACGTCGGTGCCGTAGCGGCGGTTGTTCATCGCGTGGAAGGTCCCCTCGCGGCCGGTGATGCCGCTGACCACGAGCTTCGTCCCCGAGTCGATGAGGATGCTCACGTCGGCGTCCCCGTCTCGCCCGGCCCGCCGACACCGGAGGACTCGGCCGCCGCGCCGAGTCCCATGGACTCCTCGACGGGCTGGGGCTGCACGGGCCGCTCGCCGCCGCCGGCGAGCTCGACCACCCGGGCCGCGGCCCCGAGCATCGTCGACTCGACGTGCACCCCGTCGAGGGCGGCGTCGGCGAGCAGCCGGCGGCCCTCCTGGTCGTTCGTCCCGTCCAGGCGGACCACGAAGGGCACCTGCACGTCGATCTGACTAAAGGCCTCGATGAGACCCTTGGCGACCTCGTCGCAGCGGGTGATCCCTCCGAAGATGTTGAACAGCACCGCGTCGACCTTGGGGTCGGAGAGGATCACCTCGACCGCGCTGAGGATCGCGTCGGCCTTGGAGCCGCCGCCCGCGTCGAGGAAGTTCGCCGGCGCCCCGCCGGCCTGGGCGACGACGTCGAGCGTCGACATGACGAGCCCCGCGCCGTTGCCGAGGATCCCGATGTTGCCGTCGAGCTTGACGTAGGTGAGCCCGCGTTCCTGGGCCATCCGCTCCTGCTCGTCCTCGGCGCTCGGATCGCGCAGCACCGCGTTCTCCGGGTGGCGGAAGAGCGAGTTGTTGTCGAGGGTGACCTTGGCGTCGAGCGCCCACACGCCGCGCTCGGAGCTGACGATGAGCGGGTTGACCTCGAGCAGCATCGCCTCTTCGGCGACGAAGGCGTCGTAGAGGTTCTTCAGCACCCCCCCGACCCCGCGCACCACGTCCGCGTCGACCCCGGCCTCGAAGGCGAGGCGCCGGCCGTGGAAGTCCTGGAAGCCGAGCAGCGGATCGACGTGCAGGCGGGCGATCGCGTCCGGGTCCTCCTCGGCCACCGCCTCGATGTCCATGCCGCCCTTGGTCGAGAGCATGACGAGCGGGGCCTTGGCCGAGCGGTCGAAGACGACGGAGGCGTAGTACTCCGCGGCGATCCGCGACGCCGCCTCGACCCAGACCTCGTGGACGGTGAGCCCGCGGATGTCCATGCCCAGGATGGCCCCGGCGTGCTGCTCGGCCTCGGCGCGATCCTGCGCGACCTTGATCCCGCCCGCCTTGCCGCGGCCGCCGATCTGCACCTGGGCCTTGACCACACAGGGGTAGCCGATCTCCTCCGCGGCCGCGACGGCCTCCTCGACGGTGCTCGCCGGACGGCCGTCGGGCACGGGGATCGCGTGACGGGCGAAGAGCTGCTTGCCCTGGTATTCGAGGAGGTCCATCGGCGGCGCGGCACTCTATCCGACGGCGGCGCACGGCGGCCGCGAGGGCCGGCACGGCATAATGCCCGCCGCCATGGCCATTCCGAAGAACGTCACCTGGGTCACCTTCGACGTCTACGGCACTCTCATCGACTGGGAGTCCGGCGCCTGGGACGCCTTCGAGAAGGAGGCCAAGCGTGACGGCTTCACGCTCGACCGCGACGAGGTGATCCGCCTCTTCCACGAGGTCGGTCGGCGGATCCAGAGCGGCTCGTATGAGCTCTACGCCGAGGTGCTGCGCCGCACCGCGGTGGAGATCTCCAAGGAGCTCGGCTGGCCGCTCGAGCCCTCCCGATCCGGGTTCCTGCCCGACTCCATCCAGCGCTGGAAGCCGTTCAAGGAGACCAATCCGACGCTGCAGAAGTTCGGCAAGAAGTTCTCCACCGGGCTGGTCTCCAACATCGACGACAAGCTCCTCGGCCAGACCCGCCGTCACCTGCCCCTCGACTTCGACCTCGTCGTCACCGCCCAGCAGGTCCGCTCCTACAAGCCGGACCTGGCGCACTTCACCGAGTCCGAGCGGCGAATCGGCGGCAAGAAGGGCTGGGTCCACGTGGCCGAGAGCTACTACCACGACGTGGAGCCCTGCCTGAAGAAGAAGGTGCCGGTGATCTGGGTCAACCGGCACAAGGAGGCGCTCGAGCCGGGTCAGAAGAAGCCCGACGCGGAGGTCTCCACCCTGCGCGAGGCGGCCAAGCTGCTCGGCGTCGTCTAGGCGCGGCGATGCGGGCCGTCGGCGTCCACGCCGACGTGGTGGTAATCACGAGCGCGGTCTGGCAGACCTCGTGCGTGGCGGTGCGCGCGGGGGAGGAGGCGCTGCTGATCGACTCGGTGGTGCTGCCCGAGGAGCTCGACGCGCTGCCCGCCGTGCTCGAGCAGGCTCGCTTCTCGTTCGCCGGACTCCTCGCCACCCACGCCGACTGGGACCACCTGCTCAGCCCCCTCGCGTTTGCGGGGGCGGCGCTCGGATGCGGGGAGACCACGGCGACGCGCCTGCGGGCCGAGCCCGGAGCCGCTCAGCGGGACCTGCGTGCGTTCGACGAGCGCTTCTACGTGGACCGCCCGGCGCCGCTCGCCTTGACCGGCGTGCAGGCGCTGCCGGTGCCGGGCTACTGCGCGGTGGGAGAGCGCGAGGTCGAGCTCCACCCCGCCGAGGGCCACACCGCGGACGGCACGGCCTACTGGGCTCCGTGGGCGCGGGTGCTCGTGTGCGGCGACTACCTCTCCCCGGTCGAGATCCCGATGCTCTCCCCCGGCGGCTCTCCGGACGCCTACCGCGCCACCCTGCGGCGCCTGCGACCGCTCGTGGAGCAGGCCGACACCGTCGTGCCCGGCCACGGCGGCGCGATCGACGGCACGCGAGCCGCGGCGATCCTCCGCGAGGACGAGGCCTATCTCGACGCCTTGGAGCGCGACGGCGCCGCGGCCGCTCTGCCGCTCGCCCGGCGCTCGGCCGAGCAGCGGCGGGTGCACGCGGAGAACGTCGCGCGGGTCAGCGGGCGTCCTCGAGGCGGCGGCCCATGAAGAGGTCGCGCGTGCCTTCGGCCTTCCCGGTGCTAAAGCCGAAGCGCTCGTAGAGGGCGAACGCGGCCGGATTGCCGTCGCTCACGTCGAGCTCGACGCGGCGGCAGCCCCGCTCGCGCGCCCGCTTCAGGGTCGCCTCGACGAGCGCCGCGCCGAGCCCCTGTCCGCGCGCCGGATCGGCGACGAAGAGATCCTCGAGCCAGCAGTCCTCGCCGGCCAGCCAGATCCCGTAGCGGTAGCGGAGCTGCGCGACGCCGGCCGGCGGCGCGTCGTCGTGCGGTGCCCCGAGGAGGTAGTCGACGTCCGGGCGCTCCATCAGCTTCTCGACGCCCGCCAGGAAGGCGTTGGCCGAGGGCCAGTCACGCCCCATGTGGTCGCGGAACTGAACGAGGAGATCGGCGACGGCCTCCGCCTCGTCCAGCCTCGCCACCCATACGCTCTCGGCCCCCACGGGCCCGAACGATAGGGCTATGCGGCGCGGCTCAGCGTGGCGGCGGGAGCGCGCACGCTGGCGGCGAGCCCGACCACCGCGGGCCGCCGCAGCATCGCCTCGGCCACGACTTGGGGGCCGACGCGGTAGGCGCCGGTGGACACCTCGGTGCGCAGCCGCGCGAGGCGGTCGGGTTGAAGCGTTTGAAGTGTGTTGGTCATGAGCGCCTTATTCCACGCTCGGGCACGGATTCCACCCGGCCTGGACGGCTGTACGAGCGCGCTGGCCGCGTCCAGGGCGCCCCTAGGCGATGACCGCGAGCGTCTCGCCCGAGGCGACCGACGCGCCCACCGAGATCGGCAGCTCGGCCACCTTGCCGGCCTTGTGCGCGGT
>JAABUJ010002595.1_pt1 | contig 21937 bp, 24 predicted proteins | sample 5559131 | NCBI WGS metagenome assembly JAABUJ01 (sample SAMN10711875, study PRJNA513366) | rock metagenome | isolation source: Antarctica rocks | place: Antarctica: Victoria Land, Mt New Zealand nord | collected 2016-01-07
GCAACCCTATCCTGCTAGTAGAGCGGATAAGACGACTGACCTGGGAGCCGTGTGCGGTGAAAGCCGCATGCACGGTTCTGAGGCGGGGAGAGTACCGCGAGGTACCGACCTATGCCACTTCATGCCGACATACATGATACGGACGAGGCTTCCACGAACGTCGTGGCCCGTCCCTCTATGCTCGCTACCCTCTCCGTGTGACCGGTGGCCCATGTAAGGGAAGCCTGGTGGCGGACAGCGGGAGCTAGTGACGATCGTGGCGCAGTGAATAGCTATACAGCAGTGTCGCGACAGCGTACGCAGCCCATCAACGGTACTCGGTCTATTCTTAGGCGACCGTTAGTATGCCTACGCGAGTGATGGGCGCCGATATCTCGCATTATGTGTGCGCTAATGGAGTGTTACAGTAGGCACCTTAACTTACTGATTTCGAGCATAGCGGATGGTGCAACGAGCCAATACATCACCTCCGGAGCAACACGGATGAGAGTTGTAGCCAGGACACTGGTCGCGGCCACGGTGACAAGAGCCAGCGTTGTCTCTGAGCCGGTGGATGCCGATGGCCGTCTGCGCGCGTGAGCGACCCTCCCGCCCGTCTGGGTCGAGCGACGCCAACATCACCGCCAGTTAGGTCACCTTTGTCGTGCTCCCGGGCCCTTGAGTCGTGCGGCGCCGCGCACACCGGTCTACGGGCCGCCGCCACGCTCACCCCTCCATCGTCGGACCAGGCGCGACGCGCCACCTCATGTGCCGCCTCCCTCCGGGGCATCGAGGAAGGGGCGCGCCAGGTGGACGAAGTGATCGGGGGCGTCGTCGTGCGCGACGTGCGCGACGCCCGGGATGACCGCCAGGCGCGCCACGGGGAGCAGGCGCGTCGCCTCCTCGCCCCAGCGCTGCGGGACCAGGGGATCGTGCTCACCGCGCACGACCAGCGTGGGGACGGCCATACGCGGCAGGTTGTCCTCGATGTGGTCGGCCAGCACAACGCGCACGAGGTGTGCCCCCGCGCGCGGCCCGATCCTCAGGCAGTCCCCCAGCAGGAGCGGGAGGTAGCGCCCTGGCTCTCGTGTCCCATCGAGGAGCAGACGCATCCCCTGCTGTCCGAGCGTGTGGTGTGTCGGGTCGACGGTCGGCCCCACCAGGATCGCCCGCGCGACGCGCACTGGGGAGCGCACGGCGAGGTCGGCCACGATCTGGCAGCCGAAGGAGTTCGCCACGAAGGCCGCCCGCGCCAGGCCCACCACGTCCATCCAGCGCGCGAGGATGGCGGAGAAGCCCGCGACCGGGGGGACGCGCGCCGGGCGGTCGCTGCGTCCATAGCCGGGCAGGTCCAGCGCGTAGACGTTGTAGTGGGGCGCGAGCCGCGCCGCTAGGGGGACCATGTAGCGACTGGAGATGAACGCGCCGTGGACCAGGATAACCGTACGGAGGGAGGGGGCGGGCGTGGGATGCGCGACGCGTGCATAGAGGCGCAGCCCCTCGACCGTGGCCCAGTGGTCGTGGAGCAGCCCGCTCGGTACGCGTGGCATGGTGTCGTGAGGCATCATCCGTAGTGTACGCGCTGGGACGACGACACGATAGCCGGCGATGGCGCGCGAGGGGACCGCCGGCCGGTCGCGGCTCTCTGGCCTGACGACGCGGTGCATCGCGTCGCTCTGCGGCAGCTCGATCAGGAGCGGAGCACTGTAACCATTGGGCGCGGCGGCTGCATGCTTCTCTGTAGGATAAGGATGGGCGCGGCGAGGAAGGCTGACTGTGTCTGTTCGAGGTCCGTCGCGCTTTACCCTGGCGCCATGCACATCTCATTCGCTACACGATGGGCGCCGATCCCATCAATCCCATCACATCCTAGATACGGCCCCCGAAGCCGTCCCTAACCGGCGCCCTGTGCAAGTGGGGGGAGTCGGCCTGCTAAACTGGCAAGACGAGGGGGAGAACGCCATGGTCCATCACATCCTGAGTTCTCCCCCTCGGCGCAACCGGCGCAGTAGGCCGACCGGGCTGTCGTGGCTACTTTGCTCATCCGAGACGGTTTTTTCGTCTCGGATGAGCAAAGTAGCCACGACAGCCAGCCAGTGAGGTGCGCGGTGAGGGCATCTTTATCCGTTTCGATGAGGACGAGATCGCTCGGTGGGAGCGGTCTGAGGCTGCTATACAATGGTCCCACGAGTTTTTCACGGCCCACCGTGAATGGCGCACGCGGCGGCGCCTCACCCCGCCGAATGCAGGGTATCCGGGGCTGCGCTATGTGTTTCTCCACTCGTTCTCGCATGCCCTTATGCGCCAGTTCTCGCTCGAGTGCGGCTATACCGCGGCCAGTATCCGCGAACGTATTTATTCGTTGCCGCCGGAGGCCGATGATGGTCCCATGGCCGGCGTCCTGATCTACACGGCCGCCCCTGACTCGGAGGGTACGCTCGGTGGCTTGGTCAATCTGGGCCGTCCCGAAGCCCTGGGGCGCCACGTCGCGCATGCGCTCGAAGGGGTGCGACTGTGCGCCTCGGACCCCCTATGTTCCGAGCACCACCCCGGTCGTGAGGGTGTGACGTTGCACGGCGCCGCCTGTCACGCCTGCCTCTTCGTGCCCGAAACGTCGTGCGAGCGTGGCAACAAATACCTCGATCGCTCCCTGTTGGTCGAAACAATCATCCCCCATGATCGCTTTTTCTTTAGCCTCAAGGATTGACACGACGATGCTCTGTCTCCGCTGAGCGGGGCCTCCGGCGGCTATCCTCCTCGTCGGACGCCACGGCGGCTGTAAGGACGAGCGCGCACAGGCCATGCGCGTACTCCCAGCGATGGTTTGGGCATAGGTAGGCCAGGTTGGAGGGGGCGTTGACCTGGGAGAGGGGGGCGTCGGTGGAGACGTCGTCGATGGGGCGGAGGTGGACCGTCTCGACGTGCGTCGCGTAGCCGCAGTGCTGGCAGGCGCGGGGGCGGTCGGAGAGGACCTGGCGCATGTGGCGGCGTATGTCCGCGCCGCTAGCCTCAGAACGCGTCAGGGAGGGTAAGCGGTGAAGGAGGGCGTCGTCACAGGCGGGACAAAGGGGGTGCGAACCCTCGGACGCTGCGGGGGCCTGTATCCGGGCGCCGCAGTCGGCGCAGGTGCGCGGTTTCGCCTTCTTCTTGGGGGCCACGGCGCGGCTGTTGTTGTAGCTCGCCGCGCACGAGCGCGTGCAAAACCGGCGTCGCAGCGTTTCGGACAGCTTCTCGCCAGCGTGCGGCAGGATCGGCGCGTCGCAGGCGAGGCAGCGGTTGGGCGCGGCCAGGTAGGCGGCGCGGTCCCGCTCGAGTCGCGCCACGGTGCGTCGACCGCGCCCGCCCATGTCGATGATGTTTTGTTGCAGCATATGCATAGCCCTATTGTAGCAGCGAACCGCCGCCGCTCAGGGTAGTAGCACAATTGGGAGTGCATCACGCTTGCACCGTGACGGTTGCCGGTTCGACCCGGCCTACTCCACCGCGCCGGGGCTGGCCCCGGCGCCAGGCCAAGGTAGCTCAGTTGGTAGTAGCGCCTGCCTGAAGAGCAGGGCGTCGGGGGTTCGATCCCCTCCAGGGCTACCGTGGACCCATAGCTCAACGGTCAGAGCTGCGGCCTTCCAAGATCCCGTCGTCACGCCGGACCGCCACCCGGTCCAGCGACTGAGTGGCGGACCCGGCGTGACGACGGGCCATCACGCCGGATCTTGGATCAGTCCGGTGATGTTGCCGTCGGCGTCTTTCACCGAGGCGACCAGCCTGCCCCCACCGACATCGCTGACCGCTCGCTGCGCCTCCGCGCCAGCGTCGAGCAGCTGCCGGAGACTCTCCTGGATGTCATCAACGTGCCAGTAGCCGACCGGCCCCGTCATGCCCTGGCTGTGGCCATTGGGAAGCAGACCGATGTCTTGGTCTCCAATTTTGAAGCCGACGTAGTATGCTTCGTCCGTAGACGGCTCGCTCCCCAAGAGCGTGCCGTACAGCGTCTTCGCGCGCGCGAGATTCGTGACGGGATAGATGATTGTTCTAAGAACTGGCGTCATGCAGGGCTCCTTACACTTGTGGTGTCACAGCGGCTGGGTTTCAGCCGTCACTACTATGACGGATCAAAATGGGAGAATGTGACAGATGAACGAACACGATTGGCTGGCGGAGCAATTCGAGGAGAATCGCACTCATCTGCGCGCGGTGGCCTACCGCATGCTCGGCTCACTGAGCGAAGCGGACGACGCCGTCCAGGACGCCTGGCTCCGGCTCAGCCGCGCCGACATCAGCGGCGTCGAGAACTTGGGCGGCTGGCTGACGACGGTCGTCGCGCGGGTGTGCCTGGACATGCTGCGCTCACGCACGTCGCGGCGCGAGGAGCCTCTGGGCGCGCGCCTGCCCGAGCCGATCGTGAGCCGCGCGGACGGGACCGACCCCGAGCACGAAGCGCTGCTGGCCGACTCAGTCGGTCTCGCGCTGCTCGTGGTGCTCGACACGCTGGATCCCGCCGAGCGCCTTGCCTTCGTGCTGCACGACCTGTTCGCCATGCCCTTCGACGAGATCGCGCCCATCGTGGGGCGCTCCCCGACCGCGGCCCGGCAGCTCGCGAGTCGGGCACGACGCCGCGTGCAGGGCGCTGCGGCGGCGCCCCCGGCCGATCGCGCTCATCAGCGCGCCGTCGTGGATGCGTTCCTGGCCGCCGCCCGCAACGGCGATTTCGGCGCATTGCTGGCACTGCTTGATCCCGACGTCGTGCTCCGCGCCGACCCTACGGCCGTGCAGATGGGCGCATCGAAGGAGGTGCGCGGCGCGGCGGCCGTGGCCGGCTTCTTCGCGGGGCGTGCTCGGGCCGCACGGCCAGCGCTCGTCAACGGAGCCGCCGGAGCCGTGTGGGCTCCGGGCGGCCGTCCGCGTGTCGTCTTCAACTTCACGATCACGCGCGGGAAGGTCGTCGCGATCGACCTACTGGCCGACCCCGAGCGGCTCCGCCAGCTCGACCTAACGGTTCTCGACGGCAGACGCGCCGCTCCTATTGACGGCCCGGTGCCTTCCGATATATAATACATATCGTAGTATAAATGGAGGGGAGGGACGATGGAAGCGGTCGTGACGAGTATACGTGTGCCGGTGGACGTGAAGGAGCAGTATGAGACGCTGGCGCAGGCCACAGGGCGTACGCGCAACGACCTGATGGTGGACGCGCTGCGCGTCGTGGCCGAGCGCAGGCTGCGCGACATCGCCCTGATCCAGGAGGGCCTCGCGCAGATCCGGGCTGGCCGTACCATCGCCGTGGAGGACGTGGTGACCGAGTTCAAGCGGGACGGCATCCTGGCCGCTGACTTCACTCTCGACGCCGACGATCACGACGGAGGCGAGGCGCGGGACACGCGAGTCGACGCGTGAACTTACGGTTGTCCGAGGAGGCGCGCGACGATCTGCGCGCTATCTATGCTTATCTGTCCGAACGCAGCCCTCAATCCGCTGACCGCGTCGTGGGAACGATCTTGAAGGCGGCGAACGGCTTGACTGTGTTGCCATTGATGGGGCGGCAGGGCGAGGTAGAGGGGACGCGCGAGCGCGTAGTCGCGCGTTATCCCTACATCATCGTCTACGTTCTGGAGGAGGACACGGTGGTGGTGGCGCGTATCCTCCATGGCGCGCAACAGTGGCCTTGAGGGCGAAGATCGCGTCCTGTCATTAATACTACAACGTTACTTGTCCCCTAAGGCCGTGCTAGCGACTTGGAAGCAGGCTTGCGACCGCTCAGTTTAGCGGCAGATTGCCAGCTTCTTACGGTCACTACAGGTGATTCTAGCGAAGTAACGTTGTAGTATTAAACGGGAGGCGGAATGTCTCGCACGTCCGTATCGCTTACCACAGAAGGGCGCCATGCACTACGCGCGCTTATACACAGACCCCGCCGGAACCTCGCATTTCCAGGACGTGGATGTCGACCTGACGTCGACCGATTTCGCGCCGCCCGCCCCCCCGTTGCACCTCTCGGCCTTCATCCCATCCGCGCGGTTCGCCTTCCTTGGCGCCCCGTCGGGCTGGTATGGGGACTGGCATCCCGCCCCACGACGGCAGATGTTTTTCTTCCTCGCGGGAGAGTTTGAATGCACGGTGAGCGACGGAGCGACGCGCCGGTTTCCGGCGGGCAGCGCCCTGTTGATGGAAGACACCTCGGGCAAGGGCCATGCCACCCGCGTCGTGAGTGAGCAGGACGCGCTCGCGGCTGTGGTCCAGCTGGAGTAACCCTGCGATGGTGGCGTGCGGTGGGTGCGACGTGTCAGCTACCCGTAGGAGGCGCGCCGTAGATCTCGCAGAACGCGCTGATAGGCGGTCCGGTCAGGACGCCCGACGTCGCCTCGCGGAGCTGAGGGAGCAGGGCGGCGCCTTCTTCGGTGTGTTCCCGTGTGGACCAAATACTCAGCGAGCCGCACAAAAGCACATTTTAGACCATGCGCTTTGAATAGGGCTGATATAATGTAGGCGTGACAGATCGACGTCCCAACCCCACTGCCGTGCTCACCACGGATCTGCCGCTGGACATCGTCTCACGCGGCAAGGTGCGCGATACTTATAGGCTTGACGACGACAGCCTGCTGATGGTGGCGACCGACCGTCTCTCGGCCTTCGACGTGGTGATGCCGGTGGGCATCCCGCGTAAGGGTGAGGTGTTGACGGCCCTGGCAAAATATTGGTTCGCCGCGACGGCGCATCTTATGCCCAACCACATACTGCCCATGCGTGATCTGTCGCGGTTTGGCTCGGCGCTGCCCGACGTGGCGCGCCGCTCCATGGTGGTGCGGCGGGCCGAGCGCATCTCGGTGGAGTGCGTCGTGCGCGGCTATCTGGCCGGCTCGGGCTGGACTGAGTACAAGTCGTCGGGCACACTGGCGGGCGAGCCGCTGCCGTCCGGCCTGATGGAGAGCGATGCGCTGCTGCGGCCCGCCTTTACGCCCGCGATCAAGAACGACGCCGGGCACGACGAGAACATCAGCCGCGCGCGTTTGGCCGAGTTGGTCGGACGGGAGCGCGCCGGCGAACTGGAGCGCGCCAGCCTCGCGCTGTACGCGTTCGCCGCCGACAAGGCGCGGGAGCGCGGCGTCATCGTGGCCGACACCAAGTTCGAGTTCGGGCTTATTGATGGACGGCTGACCCTCATCGACGAGGCGCTGACCCCCGACTCCTCGCGCTTCTGGCCCGCGGCGTCGTACCGGCCCGGCGGCCCCCAGGAGAGCTTCGACAAGCAGCCTGTGCGCGACTACCTGGCCGGCCTGGACTGGAATCGGCGTCCGCCCGGACCCGCGCTGCCGGACGCCGTGGTGGCGGGGACGACCGCGCGCTACCTGGAAGCCTACCGGCTGTTGACCGGCCACGACCTGGATGAGGACAAAGGGGAGGAGAGCGGCGTATGAACTGGTTGGCGCGCGTCTATGTGCTGCCCAAGGCGGAGGTGCTTGACCCCCAGGGCGTGGCGATCCTGGGGGCGTTGCGCCACCTGTCGTTCGACGCGGTCGCGTCGGTGCGCAGCGGGCGGCTCTTCCAGCTGCACATAACCAACTGTAACCAGGAAACGGCGGAGCGCGTCGCGGGAGAGGCGGCGCAACGGTTGCTGGCGAATACGGTCGTGGAGACCTACGAGGTCACGGTCGAGCCGCTGCCGGACGCGGTCGTAGTAATGACGGAGGCTGTGTCATGAGCGGCTCCATGACATGCGGCGTCGTTGTCTTCCCAGGTAGCAACTGCGACGCCGATACGGAGCACGCGCTCGGCACGGTACTGGGAGCGCGGGTCGAAAGGCTATGGCACGGCGACGAGACCGTCGAGAACGTCGATTGCGTGGTAGTCCCCGGTGGGTTCGCCTACGGCGATTACCTGCGCGCGGGCGCCATCGCGCGCTTCTCGCCGGTGATGCGCGCCGTGGCGCGACACGCCGCCGCGGGCGGCCTCGTGCTCGGCATCTGCAACGGCTTCCAGGTCCTGGTCGAGGCGCATCTGCTGCCGGGCGCGCTGCTGCGCAACGACATCCTGGAGTTCCGCTGCCGCACGGTCGGGCTGCGCGTGGAGCGCGCCGATACGCCGTTCACCAATCGGTACGCGGCGGGTGAGATTATCGGCATGCCCATCGCCCACGGCGAGGGCCGCTACTACGCCGACGCCGCCACGCTCGACCGCTTAGAGGCCAACGGGCAGGTCGTGCTGCGCTACACGCCCCTACCAGATGAGGGCGATGGGCGCCTCAGCGGAGGCGACCTCAGCGGAGGCGACCTCAGCGGAGGCGAGGGGATAGGCCAGGGTGAAGGGTATAACCCCAATGGCTCACTGCGCGACATCGCGGGCATCGTCAATGAGCGCGGCAACGTCTGCGGCCTGATGCCGCATCCCGAGCGCTGCTGCGACGCGCTTGTCGGCGGCGAGGATGGACGGCGCCTGTTCGAGTCGGTTATCTCCTCTTTGGTCCCCGCATGACAGCATCTATCGACATAACAGACGAGGCGCTGCGTGAGGTCGCGCTGACGCGCGAAGAGTACGACCTGATCGTGCGGTTGCTGGGGCGGCGGCCCAACGCGGTCGAACTTGGTATGTTCGGCGCGATGTGGTCGGAGCACTGCGGCTACAAGAACTCGCGCCCGCTGCTCAAGCGCTTTCCCACGAGCGGGCCGCGCGTGTTGCAGGGTCCGGGCGAGAACGCCGGGGCCGTCGACATCGGGGACGGGCAGGCGTTGGTGCTCAAGATCGAGAGCCACAACCACCCCAGCGCCGTCGAGCCCTACCAGGGCGCGGCCACCGGCGTCGGCGGGATCATCCGCGACATCTTCACGATGGGCGCGCGCCCGATCGCGCTACTCGACTCGCTACGCTTCGGGTCGCCCGACGAGCCGCGCAACCGCTACATCGCCGATGGCGTGGTGGCGGGTGTCGCCGGCTACGGCAACTGCATCGGCATCCCCACCGTCGGCGGGGAGACCACTTTCCACCCCTGCTACAACGGCAACCCGCTCGTCAACGCCATGTGCGTCGGCGTGATCGACCAGCGCGACCTCACGCGCGCCGTTTCGGGCGAGCCGGGCAACCTCGTCGTGTTGGTCGGCGCGGCGACCGGACGCGACGGCGTACACGGCGCCACGTTCGCCTCGGTCAATCTCAGCGCCGCGTCAGAAGAACGTCGTTCAGCCGTGCAGGTGGGCGACCCCTTCACTGAGAAGCTGCTGATGGAAGCCTGCATCCAGCTGTGCCGCGAGGACTCCGTCGTCGGCATGCAGGATCTGGGCGCGGCCGGCCTGACCTCGTCGAGCGTGGAGATCGCGGCGCACGACGGGCGCGGCATCGACATCGACCTGGCGCTGGCCCCGCGCCGTGCCACAGGCATGACGCCGTACGAGATGATGCTTAGCGAGAGCCAGGAGCGTATGCTCGTGGTGGTGGCGCGCGAGCAGTTGGAGCGGGTGCTGGCAGCTTTCGCGCGCTGGGAACTACCGGCCGTGGTGATCGGGCAGGTCACGGGCGACGGTCTGGTGCGCGTGCGCGACGGCGCGGCGGTCGTCTGTGAGGTCCCGGCCACCCTGTTTACCGACGCCTGCCCCGTCTACCAACGCCAGGGACGCGAAGACCCACGCGTCGCTGCGGCGCGCGGGCGCGACCTGAGCGGTCTCCCCGAGCCGGAGGACTACGGCGCGGCGCTGCTAGCGCTGCTGCGCGACCCGTCGATCGCCTCGAAGCGCGCCATCTGGCGACGCTACGACCACACCATCGGGACCAACACCGTGATCGGGCCGGGGCACGACGCGGCGCTGCTGCGCATCAAGGGCACGCGTAAGGCCGTGGCGCTGACGACCGACTGCAACGCGCGCTTGTGCCACCTTGACCCCTACGCGGGCGGCGCGGCGGCCGTGGCGGAGGCGGCGCTCAATATCGCCGTGACGGGGGCGACGCCGCTGTGCGTCACCGACTGCCTCAACTTCGGCAACCCCGAGCGGCCTGAGGTCTACTACCAACTGGAGCGGGCGGTGCAGGGCATGTCCGACGCCTGTCGCGCGCTGGACACGCCGGTGGTGAGCGGGAACGTCAGCCTCTACAACGAGAGCGGTGGCGGCGCGATCTATCCCACGCCCGTCGTCGGGATGGCCGGCCTGCTCGACGACGTGGCGCATCGCGTCGACGCCGCCTTCGCCGTCGACGGCGACATCGTGTTCCTCTTAGGGGCGACCGGCAGTTCGCTCGACGGGAGCGCTTACCTCGCGGTACAACACGGCCTGGACGCGGGCGCGCCGGCCGCGCCCGATCTCGACCTGGTAAGCCGTCTCGTCACGCTGCTGCCCGCGCTGGCCGCGCGAGGGCTGCTCCGTTCGGCGCACGACTGTTCGGAGGGCGGGCTAGCCGTCGCGCTAGCCGAGTGCTGCATCTGGGGCGGGCGCGGCGCGCACGTGACGCTCCCCGACACGGGAGCCGGGCCGAGCCGGGCGCTCTTCGGCGAGGGTCCCGGCCGCGTCGTCGCCTCGTGCGCGCCCGACGCCTACGCGCAGGTCGAGGCGCGCGCGCGCGCGGTCGGCGTGCCGATCGTATGCTTGGGCGCAACTGGTACTGATATGCTGACGTTCAGCGTAGGAGAAAACAGCGACCATATGTCCATATCGTCCCTTCGTACGGTCTACGAGAATGGTTTACCGTCGGCCTTGGCGGAGGGTACATAAGTTATGCCCAAAGTGCGTGACGCTATTAAACTGATAGAGGATGCGGGTTGGGTTCTTACCCGTCAGAAGGGAAGCCACCGTCAATACAAACACGTAGAGCGTTCAGATGCGGGTACCGTTACCATCGCGGGACATCCAAGTGACGATTTGCATCCCAAAACGTGGCAGCGTATCCAGGAACAAGCAGGCTTGCGAGGGGAAGAACAATGAGTGCACACGAGTACCACATTGTCTATGAAGAGGGGACGCACAACTGGTCCGCATACGTCGAAGAGCTGCCGGGGACGTGTATCGCTACGGGCGCTACACGAGAAGAGTGTGAGCGCAACATGCGAGAGGCCATTGAGTTTCATGTGGAAGGACTCAGTCCTCAGGAGCGCGGGCAGTTGACGCAAGCGTAAGCTGCCGTTGGGGTCGCGCGTGGCATCGGCGACAGCGCATGAGGTAGGGGGTTACATCGTTGACGTGGGTGCCTGTTCCAAGGCGTCGACGCAGTGGCGGAGGCCGTCGAGGAGTTGTTGCCGTTCGCTTGGACTCAGCTCGCTGACCATGCGTTCCTCGATCGCTTCGACCGCCTGATGGCACGCGCTCACCAGATTCTGTCCGGACGCCGTCAGGTAGGCCCGCAGGACGCGCGCGTCGTCGCCGCGCCACCGAGCGATCAGGCCGTCCACCTCCAGGTGGGCCACGATCTCGTTCATCGTTTGCGGCGTCACGAAGCAGCGCCGCGCCAACTCCGCGCCCGACAACCCCGGCCCCGCCTCCAGGGCGCTTAGGGCCGCGTATTGCGCGGTCGTCAGCCCATGCCGCCGCAACGCCTCGTCCATCGCCGCCCGTAGCGCCTGCTGCACCCGCTTGAGCACGTAGCCCACCCGCTCTTCCACGCGTCGCGCCATTCCCCCCTCTTCCCCCCTTGCCAATTCATCAGGGACCTGATAACATAGAAATGTCAGCCCCCTGATTAATTCTAGCACGGGGGCGTCGATCTGACAGAGGAGGATACAATCTGATGGAGCGTTTCGAGTTGCGCCCGCGCGGGCCCTACGCGCTCGCCGCCAGCGTCCGCTTCCTGGAGGGCTTCGCGCCCGCCGCGTACGAGAGCGCGACCCCCGGCCACCTCCATCTGGCCTTCGTCGCCGATGGCGGTGCTGCAGTGGCCGGGGTCTGCGTCCGCGACGAGGGCGGCGTGGTGGTGGGCGAGATCGTCGGTGACGTCGACCCCGGCGTGGTGCGGGTGCAGGTCGCCCGCATCCTCTCGCTCGACGTCGACGGGAGTGGCTTCCCCGCGGTCGGCGCGCGCGACCCGGTGATCGGGCGTCTGCAGGCGCACTATCCCGGCCTGCGCCCGGTCCTCTTCTATTCGCCCTACGAGGCCGCGGCGTGGACGCTCATCGGGCAGCGTATCCGCATCACACAGGCCGCGCGCATCAAGGCGCGGATGGCGGAGGAGCTGGGGCCGGCGGTCACGGTCCACGGCGAGCGCCTGCATGTCTTCCCCGGCCCCGCGCGCCTCGCGGACCTCGACGCCTTCCCCGGGCTCACCATACAGAACGAATCAACGCGCGACTCGTCGAGTCCCGCTGCGACAAGCCCGCGCTTCGATCCGATCGGCAAGAAGGATACCCAGCAGTTCCTGCTGCTGCGCTCGCTGCTCTCGACGGTGGGGGGGGGCGGGCTATGTTGCGCCGCGCCTACGGGCAGGCCACGGTGGACGCGATGATCAAAGCCTACGGCCAGGCGCCCGTCGCGCCGCGCGACAATGTACTGCGCGGTTTCTTTGGTCGCCCAGCCCAGGCGCCTGTCTCCCACGCTCCCGTTTCCCACGCCGCTCAACTTGGCGCGCGTACTGTCCGAAACGCCCATACGACGATGAGCACAACCGCGCGCGCATCCGTCCTTCGGCGTGCCCCTAGAGATCAGGCCTCGGCCGGGACGGGAACGCTACGCTACGTGTCTCCTGACGGCGATGACGCCAACGACTGCCTCTCGGCTAGCGGCGCGGGCGCGGGGCAGGGTCCCTGCCGTACGATCCAGGGAGCCATCGACAAGTCGGCGTCGGGTGACGCCATCGACGTCGCGGCCGGCGTCTACCCCGAGACGCTCACCATCACGGCGAGCCTGACTATCGAGGGCGCGAGCACGGACCAGACGATCGTCGACGCCGGCGGCAGCGGGCGCGTCGCCACCGTGCCGGGCCCGGCCTCGGTCGTGCTCGAGGGCCTGACCTTGCGCGGCGGGCGCGCGCCCGACGGGGGAAGTGGTGGAGGCGGCCTCTACGTGGCGGGCGGTAGCGCGGTCGTCCTGGCGAACACCGACGTGGTGAGCAACACCGCCGACGGCTCCAACGCCGACAGGGGCGGGGGCATCTACGTCGCGGGCGCCAGCGGCCTGACGCTGGACGAGAGCGCGGTGACGGGCAACACGTCGACCAATGGCGGCGGCATCTTCGCCGTCGACGGCAGCGCGATTACGCTGACCAACAGCGAATTAGTGAGCAACACGACCGGCGAGGCCGGCGGCCTCTACCTCGGCAATGGCAGCACGGCGTCGCCCGGCGACAACCCACCGGGCAACGCCTCGACGCAGGGCGGCGGCATCGACCTGCCCGACGACAACGGGTCGAGCAGGGTCACGCTGGTCGCCAGCACCGTCGCGGGCAATACGGCGACCTCGGGAGGCGGCGTCTACAACGCGGGGAACGACGCCGTGACCCTGCGCCAAACGATCCTGGCCACGAACGGCGCCGCGGACGGTCCGGAGTGCAGCGGCGCCGTCTCCTCTGGAGGGTACAACTTGGGGTCAGGCAACGACTCCTTCGTAGAACAGCCATATGACATAATGCTTGGTTTTTGGCGCCACACTCGGCCACAATTAGCTTGACACCTATGTGCAGTCAGCGGCTAGACGCAAGAGATGGCTGTGCGCGGCCTCGCTCGTGGAGCCGAGCCTGCGGTAGGCGACCGCTTGCAGGCGGGTGCGATAGGCGGCGAATTGTGCCGCCAGAACGTCGCGCTCATCCATCTGTCACATTCCTGTTCTGTCGCCGGTCATATAGATGAGACCGGTACGCTCCGGTCTGGGTGACACAGACTGTCAATAGGAGGAGGTTCGCGTGGAATCGGGAGTCACTACTATCCTCTATAAGGACACGCAGCAGGCGGCCACGAGCACCACCGGCACGGCGTCCACGGGCTTCACGGACGAGGAACGCGCCGCGCTGAGGGAGCGCCACGAGCAGAAGGCGGCCGGGCGCCGCGGCCCGCGCGCGAGCAAGGCGGGCGGGGAAAGCGACGTGCGCGCGCAGATCGCCGCGATGCCGGAAGCGGATAAGGAGCAAGGAACTATGTCGACCATCCGTTGTGAAGCTACACTGTTTACAATCGGCTCATGGACCCTGCTCAGGCTGCCTAAGAGTGCAAGCGCGCAGCTTCCCTCACGCGGCATGACCATGGTTGAGGGCACCATCAATGGGTCCCGCTTTCACGCTCCACTCGAACCAGACGGGAAGGGCAGCCACTGGTTCAGGGTCGACGAACCCCTGCGCGCAGCCGCGGGAGCAGACGCAGGCGACACGGTAACGCTCGTGATTGCGCCGGCTAAAGAATGGCCGGAGCCCGCGGCGCCAGCGGACTTGAAGAACGCTCTTGCGGCCGTTCCACAGGCCTACACGCTATGGATGAAGATCACGCCAAAGGCGCAGTGGGACTGGATTCGCTGGATACGTGCAACGAACCAACCGGAAACGCGTCGGAGACGCATTGAGGTGGCCTGCTCGAAGCTCACGGCTGGAAAGCGAAGGCCATGTTGTTTTAACCGTAACCTCTGTACCGAACCCTATGTATCGCATAATTGGGTGCTCCTCGAGCCGACGCAACCGACGGTATAAGTCCCTCGATACGTTCTACTGCTGTGTAGCGGAACGCTAACCGATCAACGGGAAGGGTCGTCACGCGTCGTCCTCCTTTGTTCACATGGGACGATACACGCTCCAGAATCTGATTGTGGCCGAGTGTGTTTGGCGCTGCGTTAGCGGTTCAGTCGTGTTCGCGGACCAGCTTTTGCCCGGATCAGCCCGTGCGCTGGGCCGCGAACACGACGCGTATCGCCCAAACTCGACCGCTAATTGCCGTTTGGGGACCAGTGAGACGGCCTCTCAGCCGTTATTGGTCAAATGGCTGTTCTACGAAGCTTTCGTTGTCCCACCCCTAGCAGGGGCACAGAGGGGCGATCAGCGATCTCCGCAGGCCACACCATCTCGAATCGCTCAAGGACAACGTCAATCTCATCATGGAAGAGGAAATCATCCCGCGCCGCTTGCCGCATGAAGAAGGCGCGATGTGCGTCCATCCACCACGCCAAGGTGCGGTCGCCCTCCCCTTCGTCCCAGGCAAAGTGGTCATCGACCGCTGATAGCGGCTGAACGTCCACCTGTGTGATGCGATAGATGCAGCGCGGCACGCCCTTGCCGTCGACGACAACGGCGAGATCGCCGACGCGCGGCAAGGGCTCGTCCCCTCCAGCGTAATAGCGCAGCAGCGACGCGGTCGCGCGCTTGGTCCCGCTGGCGACAAGGTTAGCGAGGTCGTCCTCCATATCCGGGGTGTCGCCGAAGGAGGCCACGACGTACTCATTGTGCATGACGCCCGTCGTGGCCTTGAATGTCTCCCAAAATGCTTCGACCTCAGGTGTTTTCTGCACGGCACTCTCCTTTCAACGAGTGAACCTCTCTGGCGTCCTTCCAGAATAGCACCCCTACGCTTGATGGCGCCATCAATCACGCCTATTGTCGTTATGGTCGTAGAATCGTTGACGACGCGTCCGGCCTTGCGGTAGGATAATAATAGATCACATGTTCTATTATCAAGGAGGCAACAAGTCTACTCTCGATGTCGACCTCGGCTTCGATCCCGAATCGTTCCGCCCTAAGACCACGCGCCTTGTCGTCGCGGTGCGCGGTCCTGCCGGTGTTGGCAAGAGTCACATGGCTGCGTCCTTGGCCGATGCTGGTCTCGGCCGGCTCTGTGTTATCGGCACCGAGGGGAAAACCCGTCTGCTGCCCGGCTATGGTCAGGGCCGCTTCGACGCGTACGAAGTCCCGCATGACAAGCTGCTGCCGTTCGTGCGCTGGGCCATCACAAAGGGAAAGAAGGAGAAGGGCTGGAACTGCTTCGTCCTAGCAGTCTGTCGGAGAGAACGAAGCTGCGGCGTGCGTGACGGGGGTGCCGGTGTCCGGGCGAGGCGCACAGTCTGCGTCCGCGCATGATTGGCGTGTGGGCACAAGCAGGACACGCCCGCGGATAACCGCCGCGCAGGGTGGACGCAGGCCGCCTCTCCTCCTTAGTAGACCGGGAACAAGGTATGGAACCGCTTGAGATTGAAGGCCAAACAAACCAAACACCACTCGCCTGCGGCGGCTTCCACGCCGCGCAGCGAGAACTGTCGGAAGCCAAGCACCTCCGTGATGATGCCCAGGACGGGCTCGACGGTAAACTTGCGCGCTCCATAGATGGCCTTGCCGACCGCCGTTTTGAGCTTGTAGGCCATCGTGACCTGGGGACTGGCGTCCTCCGGCGGCGGGTCGGGCGCCGGCGCGAAACGCTCCCGCCAGCGCTGGTGATGGGGCTCACGACCCGTCGCGATGTAGGGCTCGATAGCCCGGCGGGCGCAGGCATCCAGCGTCGCCGACCCCCAGTAGCCATGATCCAACGCCGCTGCCTCGGGCGTGCCCACCTCCGGCGGGATGGCCGCGAACGTGGGCTCCGCTTCGTGCGTGTCGTTGGGGTGGTTGGAGAGCGACGTCCCCACGATGAGCAGGCTCTGCTGGTCCACCGCGACCTGCGCGTTATAGTCTTGGTCGAAGTCTTGGTCGGTCGGATTCTTCATGATACGCGAGTCGGGGCCGGTACAGTTGTACTGATCTTTGGCGCGGGGGCCTGGCACGGGCGGAGACGGCGCGCGTCCACGCGGGCGGTGGCCCGTCGCGCGCTCCTGCTGCGCTCGCTGGGCCAGTGTTTCCTCATACGCCGCGCGCTCCAGGGCCTCCCGTTCGCGGGCACGCTCCTCGATCACAGCCTTCGCCGCCGTCAACTGGGCCAGCCGCGCCGCGCGCCGCGCGATCTCATCGCGCACCACCAGCCCATCCGGCCGTTCACGCGCGTCCATCTGCTCCGCCAGCGCAAACAACTCCTCCACCTCGGCGCGCAACTGCGCCTCGAGTTCCACCAACCGTTTGTAGCTCACCGCCTTGCTCTTGGAGGCGTCGGCGTGGATCTTGGTCCCATCCAGACTGATCGTGCCCAGTGTCAACACGCCCGCTTCCTGGGCCAGCAGCAGCACCTGCACGCACAACTCCTTGAGGTCCGGCAGGAACGTGCGCCGGAACACGGCAATGGTGTCGTGGTCGGGGTGCCGGTTGCCCGCGATGAACCGGAACGGGATTGCCTCGTAGGTCGCGCGCTCCATCTTGCGCGAACTGAACACGCCGGTCGCATACCCATAGAGGATCAGCGCGAGCAGCTCCTCGGGCGCGTAGGGTTCCCCGCCGCGCGATCCGTAGCGCGCGTAGAGGGCCGAGAGGTCAAGCAGGGCCACGCTATCCACCACGAAGCAGGCCAAGTGTTCGGGCGGCAGACAGTCGCCCAGGCGCACCGTCAGATCGCGCGCCGCCTCATAATCCACGGTCTTGAATGTTCTACTCATACTGACCAGTCTATCACCACCCATGGGACGGAGAGCCCCGTTCTCTCCGACAAACTGCTAGACAGTTGGGGCCAATATTTCGGTCGCCACTACGCCGATTTAGTGGAAGCGGTCCGCTTGAAGACCGGAGACCCAGGCGCATTACCGACCAACGACCAACTCCAGGCCGAGCAGGTCCAACTACAGCGCGTTCTTCGCGCGTTGTGCAACGAGAGCGACGCCTCGGTGGTCATCACCGACCCGGTTGGCAAGGGCGACGATGAGGCCGCTGAGGGCGAGGTCGGAAGGCTCCTGCCAATCACCTTAGGCGGTCTCGAGATATATACGGACCTCAGCAGGAGCAGGCGCTCTCGAACCTCATCCGTAAGGCCGAGGAGCACGGCTTCACGCGGGCCGATCTCGTCACCGCCGCCCGCGCGTACTGCAATGGGAAGGCCGATCTAGACGCCTTGACGGCGAGAGATGTGAGCGTCCTCGACTGATGAACTCGTTGGCGGGATCGTCGCCGTCGCCGCGATAGATCGCGCCGTGCATCGCGGCGAGGATGTCGCCCTCGAACGCGCCCGGTCCGCTGGCCGCACTGCCCGCGTCGAGCGCGTCATCGGCCAACTCCGCCGCCCGCCGCCCGCCGGACGTACGCGAGTTCGGCCGGCGATTTGACGACGCGCAGCCGGTTGACGAGGTCGGATGCGTCGGCCATGGCACAGAAGCCGTCGAGCGCGGCGGCCAGTCGCTGTCCCTGGCGCGCGGTGAGCCCGTAGCCCTCCCACTCGACGCCGAGCCGTGCCCCGCGCAGGCCGTGCTCCTCCAGGATCGCACGCAGGTCCGCGGCCGGCGTCGCGTCGGGGCCGTCCACCCAGATCCGCACGTCCTCGACGACCGAGGTGAAGCGCGCCTGCAAGAGGTCGGGCGCACGGGTCAGCAGTGTCATGCGCCCGTCCGCGCCGAGGTAGAGGCACTGGAAGAAGACGTAGCCGAAGGTATCGTAGCCGGTCAAGTAGTACATGCTTTCCTGACGGAACAGCAATAGCTCGGCCAAACCCTCCGCCCGCATTGCCGCGCACGCCCTCTCTCGTCGCGGGGCCAACTCGTCCGGCTCAACATGCAGATGGCGCGGCATATGCTCAGGTCCACTACCCTGAGCCTCAGGCGCTGATGGATGCGTCATGGCTGTTCCTCCTTAAGAAATCTCCAGGGGACCCACGGCTTTAGCCATATGGGTGCATGGAATGGGCGCGGACCACGCGCGCACTCTGAGCGTGGACATAGTATAATCAAGCATGCGGCGTTCGTACAAATATCGTCTCTTTCTGACCGATAAACAAGCAGGGATGGCCCAAACGCAAGTGAACATTGCGCGCGAGGTGTACAATGCCTGCCTGGAAGAACGCCGCGCCTGCTACCGTGTGACGGGTCAAAGCCTGACCTATTACGACCAGGCCAACCAACTCAAAGAGATACGCCGCGTGTGCCCCGATGTGGCGACGGCCAACTACTCCATGCTCCAGGCGACGTGCCGCCGCGCTCAGCGTGCGTACGACACCTTCTACCGGCGCGTCAAGGCCGGCATGACGGGCGGGTTGCCGCGTTTCAAGAGCTGCCATCATTTTGATAGCATCACGTTTCCCTCTTATGGCGACGGGTGCAAACTAACGGGTACACGCCTGAAACTACAAGGTATCGGTAGCGTCAAGGTCAAACTGCATCGGCCTGTCGAGGGAACCATCAAGACGGTGACACTCAAGCGCGAGGCCGATAAGGAGCCGTTAAAGATTAACTTCCCGTTTTGGTCGCCGCGTTCAAGCGTCCGAGGCAGCACAGCGGCGGGAAGTTATTTCTTAACGAGTCCTAAGTGGTACGTCGTGTTCTCGTGCGCCGTTGAGGCGACACCCGTGCCCGCGACCGGGCAAGCGGTTGGCATTGACGTGGGTCTAACGCACTTTCTGACCACGGATACGGGCGCGACGGTCGAGAATCCGCGTCCCTTCAAGAGGGCGCAGCGGCGGTTGCGCGTGGCGCAACGCGCGTTGGCCCGCTGCAAGCGCGGGAGCGTCCGGCGCGGTAAGGCGCGACGCCGCGTGGCCGCGCTGCACCAGAAGGTGGCCCACACCCGGAAAGATTTTCAGCACAAGACGGCGCGGGTCCTCGTGGATGCCTACGACACGATCTATCACGAGGACTTGGCCGTCGCCAACATGGTGAAGAACCACAAACTCGCCAAGGCGATCACGGATGCGGCGTGGAGCCAGTTCATAGTGGTGCTAACCTCCAAGGCGGAAGGAGCTGGGAGGCACATGATCGCGGTGAACCCCTGTGGCACGAGTCAGACCTGTGTGTGCGGGGCGCCTGTCCCCAAGACGCTCAGGGATAGGTGGCACGCGTGCCCCGCCTGTGGCTTGTCGTTGCCGCGCGATCAGGTCAGCGCGATGCTCATCAAAGCAAACCGGCCAGGGCATGACCATCAGGCTCCAACGCACGCTGCATCCAGCCACGTTAGCGCCTGACCGCTGTGCCCCAGCGGGTGACACCTGACGACGCGGACATCTTACGTGAGCGACGATGTTTCGGGCTTTGCCAGGTTCCCGCTCGTGTCAGCGGACACAGCCCCCAGGGATGTCCAGTTCGCAAAGGCCCTAGTATTTTCAGTATAGCGCGACACACAGAAAGGAGGGGCCGCATTCACCCCCGGCTTATAAGCCGGGGGTGAATGCGGCAACGTTTATGGCACGACCGGTTACCCTATTTACGGGACAGTTCGCGGACTTGCCCCTGGCCGAACTCGCCCCCCTCGCCAAGAGTTGGGGCTACGACGGCCTCGAGTTGGCCTGCTGGGGCGACCACTTCGAGGTCGACAAAGCTCTCGCCGATTCCACCTACGTCACGGATAAGCGGGCGTTGCTGGAGCAGCACGGTCTCGGTTGCTGGGCCATCAGCAATCACCTCGTTGGGCAGGCCGTCGCCGACAGATATATCGACGAGCGCCACCAGAGCGTGCTGTCGGCGCGCCTGTGGGGTGATGGTGAGCCTGAGGGCGTGCGCCGCCGCGCCGCGCAGGAGATCATGGACACGGCGCGGGCGGCCAAAGCCTTCGGCGTCACGCAGGTCAACGGCTTCACCGGTTCGCCCATCTGGCACCTGCTCTACTCGTTCCCGCCCAACAACTGGGACACCGTCGAGGCCGGCTATCGGGAGTTCGCCGACCGCTGGAACCCCATCATGGACGTCTTCGACGCGGAGGGCGTGCGCTTTGGGCTGGAGGTTCACCCCACCGAGATTGCCTATGACATCGTCACGACCGAGAAAACGCTCGCCGCGATCGGACGCCGCCCGGCCTTCGGCATCAACTTCGACCCCAGCCACTTGTACCACCAGTTCGTGGACTCGACGCTCTTTATCGAGACCTTCGCTGACCGCATCTACCATGTGCACATAAAGAATTCAGTACGCACCCTTAACGGCCGCACCAGTATCCTAGGATCACACCTAGACTTTGGCGATGCACGTCGTGGGTGGGACTTCCGTACACCGGGCCGGGGCGGCGTCGACTTCGAAGAGATCATCCGGGCGCTCAACCGCATCGGCTATGATGGCCCGCTCTCCGTCGAATGGGAGGACAGCGGCATGGACCGCAACCAGGGCGCGCCCGAAGCCGCCGCTTTCGTCAAGCGCACCGATTTTCAGCCGTCGGGCGTGGCGTTCGACGCGGCGTTCAAGCACGCGTAAAGAGGAGAAACGATTATGTCCGAACGCAGTGGCTTTGTCACCATGGGCGAGTCCGGATCGTCAAGCCAGGACGTGCCGACACTGGGCGTAGGTATGCTGGGGTACGCTTTCATGGGCAAGGCGCACACCAACGCCTACAAGACGCTCGACTATATCTACACGCCGCCGCCGGCTCATCCCCGCCTAGTCGCCATCGCGGGACGCGACAGGGCGCGCGTGGAGGCCGCCGCGCGGCGCTACGGCTACGAGAAGGCCGTCACCGATTGGCGCGACCTGGTCAATGACCCGGAGATCCAGGTCTTCGACAACGGCGCGCCGAACAACCTGCACGCCGAGCCGTGTATCGCCGCCGCGCGGGCCGGCAAGCATATCATCTGTGAGAAGCCGCTCGCGCGCGACGCCGCCGAGGCGAAGCGTATGCTCGAGGCAGCGCAAGCAGCGGGCGTCGTGCACATGTGCGCCTTCAACTACCGCTTCGTGCCCGCGCTCAAGCTCGCGCGCGACATCATCGCGGCGGGGCGGCTGGGACGCATCTACCACTTCCGCGCGCGGTACCTGCAGGAGTGGATCATGGACCCCACCTTCGGCATGGTGTGGCGCCTCGACGCGTCGGAAGCGGGCTCGGGGGCGCTGGGTGATCTGGGCACGCACATCATCGACTTGGCGCGCTTCCTCGTCGGCGAGCCGGCCAGCGTCAACGGCGTCACGGCCACGTTCATCAAGGAGCGCGCGGACGAGAGCGGCGCGACACAGCGGGTCGGCGTCGACGACGCCTTCGTGGCGGCGGTCCAGTTCGCGAACGGCGCCATCGGCACACTGGAGGCGTCGCGCTTCGCCAGGGGACGCCGGAACCA
>JAABUJ010002596.1_pt1 | contig 21935 bp, 23 predicted proteins | sample 5559131 | NCBI WGS metagenome assembly JAABUJ01 (sample SAMN10711875, study PRJNA513366) | rock metagenome | isolation source: Antarctica rocks | place: Antarctica: Victoria Land, Mt New Zealand nord | collected 2016-01-07
TGTGGCGACAGATGAGGAGATGGCGGCACTCGTCGTTCCGTGTCGCATGGGAAAGCGGCGCTGCCAGGCGACATGCCGCCTGCACAAAGGGTTAGATGGCAAGTGGTATGCGCCCGAGGGGTGGGGGGCGCGCGACCGCTATGGGTGGGACTGCCCCGCGCACAACATGGAACGCCCAGGGCAGGTCGAATGATAGGGATTGGGACAAGGGAGCGCTGACCGATGGCAACAAAAGACCTCATGACGCCCACGATCGGCGTGCTCGACGTGGACGGCTTACATCTGGCCGACAAGCCATTCGTCCCCATAAAGGGCGCGATCCAGCACGTCGGCGACCTGTATAACGGTGCGCGGCGGCATGGGCTGACCCAACTCTGGCTCACGGATGCCTGGGTACACACAGCCGGCCTGCCCGACGCGCTCGCCATAGCGGGCCAGTTCCGTGAGCTACGCCACGCGTTCGTCAGCGACGGCCTGGACGACCTGCACGCCTTCCCCACGGCGCTCACGCCTTGGCTGGACCTGCGCAAGAAGGGCGAGGCAGGATCAGGCGTGTCGATCGTGTTCCCGTTGTACGACGAGCACGCCGTGTGGGGGCTCGACACCGACGGCGCGACGCTACTGGCGGCGCTCGTGGCCTACGCGGCGGCTGTGGGCGCGCCGTACTACCGCTCGCCGGGCCGCACGGGGATAGACCTGCTGCAGGAGTTGGGCAAGCGCGGGGCGGGCTCTCAGCGGGAGTATCCGGAGCGGCTGCCGGCGCCGGCGGGACAGGCCGACACGGTAACGGAGTTGAGTTGGCTGCGCACGCTCTCGCCAGCGGAGCGCGCGAAGACATATCTGCACAGCTACGACAAGAACGCGCAGTGGCTCTCGGCGGCCGGCGTGGTGGAGCTGGGCCTGTCCGGCATCGAGGAGCGGCACGACCCGGCCGGTACACTGCCCTTCGATAAGAAGCTGCCGGGGTACTGGCTGGCGCGGATCGCCGGCACGGACGAGCGGTGGGCCTGCACGCCGACGGTGGCCTGGGCACTGGAACGCGGCCAGGCCGTCGCGATCACCCAGGCGTATGTGTGGACCAAGCACAGCCGGGCGATGGAAACGTGGTACGAGCGGCTGCGCACGGCACGGACGGCGCTCTACGACGACACGACGCCGGCGGGGCGCCTGGCCCTGGGCGCGCTCAAGTATACCTACGCGCTCACGATCAGCGGCTTCAACAGCGCGTGGCACCGCGACAAGCGCAGCCCGCTGTACCGGCCCGACTGGCGCCACCTCGTCATCGCACAGGCGAACGCCAATATGTCGCGGGCGCTGCACAAGATGGACGCGGCCGGCTATACGCCCGTCGCCGTGCACAAGGACGCCGTGTACCTGGTGAGCGACGAGCCCGACCCGGTGAAAGCGTGCCCGCCGTCGGTCACGTTGGGGACGGGGTTGGGGCACTTCAAAGTGCAGGACGCGGCGATCCCACTGGGGCGTGTGTTGCCAGCGTTCGATGGAACGCACGGCGGCGGGCTCGGCACGCTATTGCGACTCCTGAAGCCGCTCCGTGCGGCGGGGACGGGGCGAGCGATCGAGGTACATGGTGGCGTCTAAGGATGACGTCTACATCGTCACCGGGGCGCCAGGTGCGGGGAAGACAACGGCGCTGGGGGAGGTGCTTCGTCTCCGCACCGACTACATCATTGTCGACGGCGATTGGCTTCTGGGCGCGGCCTCGGACCTGGCCAAGGCATCGGTCCTCTCCGACCGCTCGACGTGGCGGCCCTACCGGGCGCTCTGGTTCGAGGTGTTGCATGCTATCGTGCGCAATGGTCGGACGCCGGTGCTGTTCGCCGCCATTGACGAGGGCGACGTCGAGGAGCTAGGAGACATCGCATGGTGCGGCGGCATCGCCTGGTTGCTCCTGGATTGCAACGATAGCGTACGCAGGGAACGGCTACGGCGGCGTGAGGAGTGGACCGAGGCCATGATCGACGACGCCCTCGCCGATGCCGCGATGCTGCGCGTGGCCATGCAGCGTCGGGTAGACACCGGGACGCAGTCGCCGGGCCAGATCGCACAAGCGATCCTGTCGTGGCTGCATGGCGCTGACGCGGACAGACACGCGTCCTGATGCCGCATCGACGGGTGAGGGGTAGCTGTCGCGCGAGCGTGTAACTGCCATAGGAGTAGCCCACAAGGGGGGCGGCGTGTCGGACTTAGGGGAGGACCTGGCGCGGGCCTACGAGGCGCGGGTGGCAGCGGCCGACGTGGAGCTGACGCCGGCGGCGATCCGCGCCGTCGTCCGTGAACTCGGCGGCGGCGAAGGGCGGGCGCAGGTCGCGGCGGGCACGCGCGCCTTGGCCGGCGAACTGGGGGTCGCGGTGCGGACGGTGCAGCGATGGCAGAAGGAGGGCGGGGAGGCGCGCAGCGTGGCGCGCTCGACGCCGGGGCTGCGGATCAGCGTGCGGGGCATCGCCAACGAGGTACAGCGCGCGGCGAACGCACGGGCGTTCCGGGAGCGGGTGCAGGAGCAGGGGCTGGACGTGGGGGCGTGCCGGGTGATGGTGCTGGTCTACAACGAGGACCGGGCGCGGCCGCGCAGCATTGGGGATATGCACATCGCGGGGGACGCCCTGACCGAGGCGCTGGACGCGCTGGAAGTGGGTGACACGGCGGGAGTGGCCGAGGCTTTCGGGCGCGCGTGGTTGGATGTATACGGAATGAGCGACGTAGACGCCACCATCACCGACGTCGTGGGGGCGTTCAGCACAAGTTTGTAGAGCTACTCCCGTACTTACATGGAGCAAGCATCGGCCTGATAAAATAATAAAGCATCCGTGAGGCGGCGTCCTAAGGACGCCGCCTCACGGATGCAGCGTAACGACTTTTCTCTCAAAATATAACTAGTTGTGCACAAGCGCGCCCACGCTACTCTTGACATCTCTTCATACTACATATATACTTGCGTCATAGGCGGCGTCCTAAGGACGCCGCCTATGACGCAGGAGCATACAATGATCAAAAAAACAGCGGCGGCGGCGATCCTTGAACAACTTGCCGCAGAGAACCGTCGTATCCTCTCTGATTGGCGCGCCTTTCTCTTACTGCGACGGGCGACGTTCAGGGTTCCACCTGATGCACGCCGTTGGGCCGAATTACCTCGGCAGCTTGACGAGCTGTATCCTTTGCTGCGCCAGATGGGGACGCGCGGCGAAATCGCACTATTGCCCAAGCTCGGTCGTATCTATCAGGTCACGGTGCCCTATGCACGGACTGGGGTCGTGCAAGAGGATGAGATTTTAATGGAGGCGAACCCTTACGCGGCAATCAGCCACTTATCCGCCCTCGTCTACCATGGCCTGACCGATGATCTGCCGCAAGAGTTGATCGCGACGGTGCCCGCGAGCTACGCTGGTGACCTCCTCCCGCCAGGCACAACGCCGCTCGATTGGGAAGGGCTATCACTCGTGCAGGGCCGTCGGCCTAACAAGATTCTAGGCCGGCCCGTACGCTGGATACGCGTGACACCGGACCGGTACTTCGGCCTGCGTGAGTACCAGCCACAAGGCTATCCCGTGCGCGTGACGACGCCAGAACGCACGTTGGTAGATGGTCTGCAAGACCCTTCGCTGTGCGGTGGCTTTGAGCATGTGTTGCAGGCGTGGATGCGGGCACGCGATACGCTCGACCTCGCGGCCCTCGTCGAGATCGTCGAGCGGTTCGATGTGGGCGTGTTGCGCCAGCGTGTTGGCTTCATCCTCGACCAATTGGACCTATCGCACCCCGCCGTCGAGGCGTGGCGAGCGCTGGCGAAACGGGGTGGGTCGAGTAAGTTGCTTGGGACCGAACCATATGCGCCCACGTATAGCGAGCGGTGGAGCCTGTCTATCAACGCCCCGATCGCCGTGCTCTCCGAAGGCGTCGCGTGAGCGGCCTCTACCCTCCCTCATTCGACAGCCTGCCGACCTGGGCACGCACGCACAATATAGCGATGACAGAGGCGCGGCGGCGCTTTGCGCAGTATGTCATGTTGCGCGCTATCGTTAGCTCGCGCGCTCTGAGCGGTGTCCTCGTCTTTAAAGGGGGCAATGCGCTCGACTTTATGTGGCAGCCTAACCGGAGCACGCTCGACCTCGATTTCTCGACAGCGCGGGTCGTCGCTGATCTCGGACGCGAAGCTGAGAGTCTGCGTACCCTCTTCACAGGAGCCCTCAACAGCGTGGGTCCCGGATTCGGCGTGCTCTGTCGCATTGCGCGGGTTGAGCAACGGCCGCCCGGCTCAGACAAGACGTTCGTGACCTATTTAATACGTGTGGCTTACGCCCTGCCCGATCAAGAGTCGCTGCGCCAGCGCATGGGTATCGATCCGACGTATGGGCCGCAACTTATCGACATCGAAGTCAGCATCAACGAGCCAATTTGCGCCGACGAACCGCGCGACATAGACGGCACGCACCCCCTGCGGATCAGCACCGTCGAGGATATCGTCGCGGAGAAGCTGCGCGCCCTCCTGCAGCAGCCGATCCGTAAGCGCGCACGCCCCCAAGACCTGCTTGATATCGCGGTCGTCCTGCGCCAGGGGCTGCCGCTCGACCGTGCCCTTGTCACGGACTTCCTGCTGCGTAAGGCGGCAGCACGCACTATCTCCGTCTCACACGGCGCTTTCCATCATCCCGAGATTATGGAGCGAGCAAGACGGGGATACGACGAATTGAAGGGAACAACACGCGTCCTCTTCGTCCCTTTCGAGGAGGCGCGCGACCTGCTCTACGGCTTGGTGGACACGTTGACCATCCCCAGGGAATGACGACGGGTGGCGCGCTATTCCGGCATCTCATGGTCGACCGTACGTGCTGGCCATGGCGGCACTCAGCGCAGGAAAAGGTGTAGATTGCTCGTGGGAAGCGCAGGGTGAAGCTATCCTTGTGACTTATAGGGCGGTCCATCGAGTATCATACTTGGATTGAGGGCACGTCGCGGGTGGTGGGCTGAGCACCGACGACGTTGATCCGCGCGAGCAGGGCCGTGGTACCTGCATCGAGGGCGAGGTCGGCGGCGAGTGCGACCGGGAGCGGGGATAGCACTGGGGGGCGGTCTCCCCCACGTTACTAGACGAGCAATGTTCCGAGGAAGCTCCGGACATCTTCAAGAGCCTTCGAGATGTGACGATGGGTGTAGGCATCTTTCTCCGGGAGATTGTGCGCGAACGCGTTTCCCGGCGCGAGCCAGCCCTCGACCGCATCATGGCTTCCTTTCGGATAGACCCCATTCTTCCACAACCAGTTGTTGACGACCGAGGTCTTCTCTTTGTCTACATTCGGCATCGACTCGTGCCGTGCGCGGCGTTTGAGCCCGTTCTCAAGGCCCACTCGCATGAGGATAGCCGCACTCGTCAGGTGGCTCGCGTCGAGCAATATAGTCGCCTCCGCGAATATGTCGCCGTAGACATCCGACGCCACCCGGTCCTCGATGTCGGTCAGCAGCCCGTCATCGACCGCTTTAAGCAAAGCGTCTAGGATGCCCAGCGTCCCCTCAAGCAGCACGTCGGGTCCGTCCGATGACGCGGTGAGTCCCCTGATCGGATCGATGTGTATGACCGTTACGGCGTTGGCCTCGTCGCTACGAATAGCGTCTAGCCTGCGCGAGAATACGTCGCCGTACCTCCCGATGGTGGCCAGCAGCAACTCGACCCGCGTGATCCACGAATAGTACGGCGTTCCCCGATCGTAGGGCGCGGGCGCATCGTCAATGATATGTTGGACAATCCTCTTCAACTCCCTGTCGGAGACTCTCATTCATCCCTCCATCGCCCACCCCTTGGCTCTGTCATGTAAATCATGACGCGGGATAGGAAAGTGTTCCCGGATCGGGGGTGGCGGCACGGTCGAGGTTGAGAGCGAGCAACCGGCCCAGCATCTCCTCGTCGCCTAAGTAGACACTGGTAAGTTCGTGCACACCCGGTACGGCTGAATGCGTGTTTCTCGCAGCATCTTTGACTTGCACGAACTTACCGACACCTACTTAGCCTGAATTATTCATGAGCATTTTGGTCTAATCAGATTGATCGCATCTGGCTGAACACCCACCCTTGTAGACCGGCTGAAGCGGCTGTAGAGCCGATTTTGGCGTCCAAAGTGGACTCTGGGAGCCTACAAGGCCGCCATCGGCAACCAATCCAATTCGATGAATGTTTTCATGAATAATCCAGGCTAAGTAGGTGTCGGTATGTTCGTGCAAGCCAAACAGGCTCCAGTAGACGCGCAACCCAGCGTGTACCTCGTGCAGGAACTTACCAACTTGTACTTAGGTCGTGCGGCCAGTCGTAGGCGTCGAGTACGGCATGGTCGAGCCGCTCGTGGGCGAGGGCAAGCCAGGTCGGCCGGCCGTTATAGAGATTCGTGAGCGTGCGTTTCTTTAACTCACCCTCCGTCGCCTCTGGTGGGTTCAGCCAGTGGTCGCGCAGTGCTGTAAGATTGCGGGCAGCATCGGCGATAGCTTCCACGCGCGGATCACCGACTGGTTCTTGGCCCGGTCCCCATGGAAAAGGGAAGGTGTCGAAGGTAGTCGTTGGGGTATAGCGTGGATCATTACCGATGCCGAGCCAGGTGCATGTGCGTAGCGCCCATAGTTCATGCGCTTTTGAGTGGAGAACCCCGAAGAAGTAGTCATCGTTACGGGCGAAGACGTAGAGCTGATGATCCGGAATAGCGTCGCTATCGAACCAAACAAATAAGCGATGTTTTGCGACTGCCGGCGTGACAATAAATCGGGATAGCATCGCCACGGCCTGGCGCATGTCGGGGGCGGGGCGGCGATGAAGCCACCAGTGAGTACGTTCGCGGGCGTTGCTTACTGCGGCGCGGACTGGTCGCACAACCCGTTGTGCATACTCGAATGGTAGTTCGTAGAGAGCGGCGTCGGCATGTGGGGTGTTCACCCCGAAATCAATGATCCACATGCCCCGCCGACGCCGTGTTACATCAAGCCCATTTACATAAGGCCGCACCACGTCCGTGTTCGGTCGCCCATTGGGATTAAGCGGGGCATTGATCATCTGCGACGCTAGGTCAGGTGCGATATCGAATGGTCCTCCCTTCTCGTCACTCCTGAAACATAGCCCGTCATTTTCGCGTAGATGTCGCGCTTGGCTGAGATCGAACTGCGCTGTTAGGTCTACGTTGATGGACTCGATGGGCAAGCCATCCAAGATATGTCCTTGCTCAAGCCCAGAGTCGAAGCCAACTATCGACACCCGTACCGCGGCACCGTCGAGCACCCAGGGACGGTCGTCCCAGGCCATGAAAATGTTGCCACTCTCTTTGATGCGTTCCAGGACCCTTCTATTGACTCCGCCACGGATCGAATTGGTCGCCAATAATCCTGCGCGGGCGCTTTGATTGTGCGCGACCACGGCGCGCGCCCGCTCGAACCAATAGCATACGAGATCGGCGCCCCCAGGGACTTGTCCCTCATAAAGGGACCATAGTTTCTCGACGTAGGCGTTCCCTAATTCACGTCGCAGCTTGCTCCCTCCAAGGAAGGGGGGATTGCCAATGATGACGTCGGCTTCAGGCCACGGCGGCTCTATAGGGCGACCGGTCTCATCGTAGGCCAACAGGGCGTCCATGTGCCGAATGTTATGCAGGGGCTTGAGGATAGGGCTATCGGGGACACCGAAGCCGTTGTCATGCAGCCACTGGATGTAGCCGATCCAGACGACCACCGAAGCTAGCTCGTGCGCGTAGACGTTAAGCTCGACGCCATAGAGCTGCTGCGGCCCCACGCTGTCGGGGAGCAGACCGGCGACGCCACTAGCGGCTGCGAAGACGCTGACCTCCTTCCAGAGGTCGAGCAGCCGTTTGAGGGCGACGTACAAGAAATTTCCACTTCCACACGCGGGGTCCAGGACGCGCACGGCGGCGATCTCGTCGGTAAACGCGAGCAGCAAGCGTTCGAGGGATTGCTGGTAGCGCGTGCGCGTCCCACCGCTGGCCGCGTCGCGCCGGGCGATAACGGCCTGCGCTTCCTCCCGCACAATGGCCCAGCGCCGGCGCAGCGGCGCCATCAGGACCGGCTCAACGATGAGCAAGATGTCGTCGCGGCTGGTGTAGTGCGCGCCGAGTTGCGAGCGCTTGGCTGGGTCGAGGCTGCGCTCGAAGAGGGTGCCGAAGATGGCTGGCTCGATGCTGGCCCAGTCCAGGGCCGCCGCTCGCGCTAGGGTCGCCAGGTCCGCGCTCGTGAGCGCCGGCACGGCCGCGTCGGCGAAAAGGCCGCCATTGAAGTAGGCAATGTCCTCGGAGCCGAAGGAGCCACCCGTAGCCATGGCGGCGAACAGCAAGCCCAGGCGGGTGGTGAAGTCGGGCGGACGGGTGCGCGTGCGCTCGATGAGCGTGGTGAATAGGCGCTCGGGGAGTAGGCCGATGTCCTCGGCGAACAGGCAGAACAGGAGGCGCATCAGAAAGTGGGCGGTCGCTTCGGGGTCCTCGTCGCGTAGGCGCAGGCTATCAGCCAGGGTGGCGAACTCGCGTGCGGCGGCCTCGGTGACACTGTTCGTCGTTCGATTGGGGCGCAGCAGCTCCGGGTTTGTGAAGACGGCACGCAGGACCTCCAGCGGCGGCCACGCGCAGGTCGGCGTTGGCTCGTTGCTGAGGAGATCGTCCAGATCGAAGGCGTAGACCGTCTTCACGGTGTTGGTGTAGTTGGTGTGGACCTCGAAACGGTTGAGGTCGCAGACGACGAGAAGCGGCGGGCTTTCAAGGTCTTCGCGGTACTGTTGTATCTGCCGATAGGCGGCCTTGAGGTCCTTGTGCTTCCCCTTGTATTCCCATGCGAAGTAGCGCCGCTTCCAGACGTCGGCCCAACCGCCCGCGCCACTCGTCTTGCGCGCGCCCTTCTCGAAGGTGTAGAAGCTGCCGTCGGGGTCAGTGGCGGCCGGCGTCGGCTCGCCAAGCACGGTGCAGAGGTCGAGGAAGTGCTGCTGGGCGGCGCTGCGCTCGGTGAGCGTGCTGCGCTGCCAGCGCGCGACGAACGTGGGCACATCGAGATGTGATGACATGATACTGTTGGTAAATACGCTTTTGGCCCGCGTTGTCTGCTGAGCCTACGCCTAATTCCGTGTCGGCTATCCCCTGAAATAGGCCCTGCGAAATGATTTACCAACAGTATCATGACATGGGGCCTCCTCCTACAGCATTGTAACGACGAGTGCGCATCGAGGCATCATGTCCATCTCCACTACCAGGCGCGAGACTCTAGCGTGTGCCCTGCGCGCAGCGGTCCTGTCTTCCTTGATGCGTGCATAAGACGGAGCCAGCATTGACGTGACCTTGTTACCATAATGATTAGGTTGTTTGTCCTAAGAGAGTAGGGGGCCAGGGTCAGTGAGCCGGAGGAAGTCGCCGAAAGGTTTGTGTGTCTACTGCGGGGTGAATCCGGCCACGACGCGCGATCACGTCATCCCCGAATGCCTGTTCGTGCCACCGTTGCCGTCCAACATGGTGACAGTCCCGGCGTGCGCCGACTGCAATACCACGAAGAAGTCGCAGGACGACCCCTACCTGCGGGATATGCTCGTCTACGACAGCGGACGACCCCTACCTGCGGGATATGCTCGTCTACGACAGCGACAGCTCCCGCCATGTGGCCGCGCGCGAGTTGTTCCGGGGTAAGGTCATGCGGGCCGCGCGTGTGACACGCGCCGCCGTGGTTGCCGCGCGGCGTGGTATGGAACCGCGCCATTCCATCGGCGGCCTCTACTTAGTGCAGGATTAAGGAGCTTACTTTGCAGTGCTGACGAACAACCGACCGCAGTCGGCCCGTGGTGTATCATGCGCCCGCAGTCGCAGGCTTTGCTCGCTGCAAACAGACCGCTTTAAGACGACATTAGGCCACTATTACCCCGTCGATCTTGATGCGGCCCGCATCGAGCGCATTTTCAGCACGATCATCAAGGGCCTGTATTACAGGGTGTGCAAAGAGCGGTTGCCGGATGGCTGCACGTTCGAGATCGGTCGCCTCGACCCGCTCCATGTTGACGAGGTATGGGACCAGTGGCAGAGCCTCGCGCATAACGGGCCGTTTCGCCTGGGTCGTGTGTTCGGCTGCGCGTTCATGCACGCGGCGGATGTACCCGGCGCGACGCTCTGGCTGCTTTGGTTCTATGGACCTGCTCACGGACAGGTAACGTTGGTGGGAAGAAATACATCCCCGCTAGAGTAAACCGGAACATCAAAATCGTAGAGTTGCATCGGCTATAGAGCGCGTAAATATCAAGGTACTTGCTTTTATAGAAGGGCAATCCTTCTTTCTATGCGTACTCGTGCCGAAGAATAGCTTCCCAAAAACGCTACCTGTCTGGGCTCTTCCGCATATAACGTGAATGGCGATTTTCAGGCGCTGGAAACGTGTCCCATCGCCCATTGACACATCCCCTCACACGGCCATATACTAAACTATATGGTTAAGCTTTTGGCCGACCCGATCGGCGCTACCTTCGCCGCACTTGCCGATCCGACACGTCGAACCCTCCTCGCACATGTCGCCTGCGGTGAGTTTTCCATGACAACGCTCGCCGCTCCGACCGGCTTGTCCCTTCCCGCCGTCGCCAAGCACCTCCGGACCTTGGAGGACGCCGGGTTGATCGCCGGCGAGAAGCGCGGGCGCGTCCGCTGGTATCGCCTCCGACCGGAGCCGCTGCGCGATGCGTCTGCCTGGCTCGCGCACTATCACCCCTTTTGGGAGGGTCAACTCGACGCCCTCGCGCGTTATGCCGAAGAGAAGGAGACCGCACATGAGCGATGACAGGATCGATCCGACAACTCTCACCCTTGGCCGCCTCGTCGCCGCCCCGCGCGTAGAGGTGTTCCGCGCCTGGACTGAGCCGGAGTTGCTGGCCCACTGGTGGTGGCCGTCCCGCTTCCGCACGACATACGAGGTGGACGTGCGCCCCGGCGGCCGCTGGTGCTTCCGCACAGCCGACCTGCCCGACCTGGGTGTGCTCGCGGTGGGCGGCACCTTCATCGACGTCCATGTCCCCGAGCGACTCACGTACACCTGGGCGTGGGAGGGAGCCGCGGAGGACGAGACGCTCGTGACGGTCGAGTTCCGCGAGCGGGGGGCACAGACTGAGGTGCTCGTACGGCATGAGCGTTTCGCAGACGGGCATGCGCGCGACGAGCATGCACAGGGATGGGCCGACTGCCTGGATCGGCTAACGGGGACCATGAGCACGGAGGGGGCGGCGACACGCTGACATCGATGGCCCCACGTCCTCTCGCTCCCCCTGTCCTCCCGTTCGCCCTGCCCGACTGCATCGTCGGTGACGTGCGCGCCGTCGGTGTCATGCTGCTCATCGAGGCCCACACAACGTTGCCCTGCCAGCGCTGCCCCGCCTGTGACCAGCCCTCGGCCCGCGTCCACAGCCGCTACCTCCGCCTGGTGCGCGACCTGCCCGTTTCTGATCGACCCACACGCCTACTGCTGCGTGTCCGCCGCTTCTTTTGCGATGCGCCGGCCTGTCCGAAGCGGACCTTCGCCGAGCGCCTGCCCGACCTGGCGCCACTCCGCGCGCGGCGCACTCCGCGCCTCACGCACTCGCTACGCGATATTGGCTTCGCCAACGGTGGCGAGGCTGGTGCCCGGCTCGCGGTCCGCTTGCGCATGCGCACGAGCGGGGACACGCTCCTGCGCATCCTGCGGGCGACTCCGCCGCCAGACGCCCCGCCGCCCACGGTCATCGGCATCGACGACTTCGCCCTGCGCAAGGGCCGCGCCTACGGCACGATCGTCGTGGATTTAGAGCGGTGCCGGCCGATCGATCTGCTGCCAGATCGCACGGCGGAGACCGTCGCCGCTCGGCTGCGCGCCAGTCCGGACCTGGCTGTCATCGCGCGCGATCGGGCGAAGGACTACGCGCGAGGTGCGACAGCCGGTGCTCCACAGGCGACCCAGGTGGCGGATCGGTTTCACATCCTCTGCAACCTGCGCGAGGCCGTCGAGCGCTACCTGACCCACGCCCGCCCCGCCCTCCGCCTCCTGCTGGACGACGACGCGTCAAATGAGTCGAGAGAGGTGCCCACGCCCGTCGCCGACGGTCCGCCACCACCGCGCGATGATGGCGAGCCGGGTCAGCAGAGCCTCCAGGCGGTCCGGCACACCGAGCGCGACCGCCGCTTTCGCCAGGTCAAAGAGGCGCAGGGCCGAGGCTTGAACCTGCGGCAACTCGCCCGAGAGTGCGGGCTGTCGATCAAGACCGTGCGGCTGTGGGCCGGAACGGACACACTGCCGCCCGATCAGCGCAGTTACCGGCGTGGCGGTAAGGTTGAGCCTTATGCCCCGTATCTATACGAACGTCTCGCCGCAGGCTGCACGAACCAGTCACGGTTGTGGCGGGATATCCGCGCGCAAGGGTTCACGGGAACGTGCTCCTTGGTCGCCAAATGGGTCCACGCCCACCGCCACGACGTCCCTGTGATGAGCCGGACGGCCACGCCGACGCTCCCCGGTCCCACGCAGTTCGCCTGGCTCGTGCTCCGTGCGGACGACGAGGAGGCTCTGTCGAAGGAGGACGGTGCGCTCTGGGAGCGGCTGCGGCGACACGAGGAACTCGTATGGGTACAGGACATGGCGCGGCGCTTCGCTGCCTTGATGCGCGAGCGACGCGTCGACGAGCTCGACCCATGGCTGGCGGAGTGCCGCGCCGGCCCTGTCCTTGCGCTACGGAACTTCGGGGCTGGCCTGGAGCAGGAGGGTGACGCCATACGGGCAGCGGTGACGCTCCCCTGGTCCACTGGCCCCGTCGAGGGCCACATCAACAAGCTCAAGCTGATTAAGCGCAGCGCCTACGGTCGGATGAAGCTGGACTTGCTCCGGCAGCGCGTGCTCCACGCCGCCTGACACGAGGCGATCTGCCCAACATGCTCCCCAATCAAGGAGTAAACGGATGATGGATTGGCCGGGACCAGGTCGTGAGGCGAAGGTGCGCGCTTACCTCGTCGCAACCTACGCGCCGGCCGTCATCCTGCTAGGCGGCTCTCGCGCCGCAGGGACCGCGCGCCCAGGCAGCGATTGGGATCTCTTCCTCGTCACTGCGGACGGCGCGACGCGCGACCGGGTTGCCGATCGCTACGCGGAGGCGCACCTCGACCTTGAGCTCGTGCCGGCCCCATTCGTCGCGGACCAGGTGCTCCGCATCGCCTATGGCCCGGTCCGTGCGCTGCGGGTGCTGCTGGACGACGCGGCCGGGCACGGGCGCGCGATCGTCGCCGCGACTCAGCAGGCGTATGCTGCGGGGCCGCCACCCCTCGCCGCGTCCGAACGCCGCCGCCACGCCGCCGATCTCGAGCGCCTGCTGAGCAAGGTTGAGGCGTACGCGGACGAGCCTGTCGCGTCGGCCGCCCATGCCGGGATCTTCCTCCAGCACCTCCTCCCCTGTTGGTTCGCGCTGCGGCGGGAATGGTCGCTGCCCCCGCAGCACGCGGCCCCCTACATCCGCGAACGGGATCCGGCGTTCTTCGCGCTGCTGTCCGCCATGGTCGACGGCGGCACGGTTACCGCACGGGCGGCGGCCTGCCGACAGGCATACGCCCACCTTTTCCCCGGTGGAGTCTAAGCGTGATTTCACGTTATATGCGGAAGAGCCCGTGTCTGTGAGCAGGTCCATTGGTTCTATGAAGGCATCTTCTACAACGTGGCGACGTTACCGGCTGGATGGAGCGACGACGACGTGGCGATGGCGTGCGTGGGGCATGAGGACGCCTCGCGACCCACGCGTTAGGGTCCTTGGCATCGTCGCACTCTCTAACAAGCGCGCGAAGGGTGAGCGTGGATGAGTAAGCGAAAGGTCGAGGGGAATTGTGCGATTTGCGGCACATACGGGCCGCTATCGTTCGAGCATGTCCCACCGCGGAAGGCATTCAACGATTATCCGGTTCGGGAAATCCTCTTCGCCGATGCCGTCAACGTCGGGCCAGACGACTCCCTTAGGGGCAGGATTGAACAGCGGGGCTCGGGCGGCTATACGCTCTGCGCACCATGCAACAACAACACGGGGGCTTGGTATGGTGAGGCGTTCATAGACTGGTGCTACCAGGGTATGGACATCCTTGAGCGCGCCGGCGGTGTGAACGCTACTCAATTTACGGCCACTTGATACGATAACCCCCGCCATGGTCGTCCTGCTGTCTATCGGCTCTACAACGGCGACAGCGAATTATTTTTTCCAAGCAGCAAGGACTACGATATGAGCATCGGAAATGGTGCCCCAGCGCGGCCGTCAGTTATCGTATCGAATGGCGGGATTTCGCCTAGCGATCACAGGCGGCAGGCCAACACTCATCTACCCGCATCACATCTATCCGCTGCGCGTCCTCAAGCAGGTCGTGGCCATGTTCTGCTCCGTCAATCCGCACGCCCTGCGGCGTCATGTGGAGCTGGTGCGTTTCGTCCTCAACAAGGAGGCGCGCGGCCTGCCGCCCGTCTATCGCTTCGTCGTGTACTACAACATGGGCCAACGAATGCGACGGGTTGGTATCTCGGTCCAGGGTGGCAATCCCGCAGGCCTCATTACCCTCTCGGAGATCACGTACCCGCCGTTCGGCTATGTCATGACCTTCAACTCCCCGCCCCCGGATGCATGCCTCTGCGAGATCACGCATTTCGCGCGCCGCGGCTATGACGAAGACCTGTCCGTGCCCCTGCGCTTACCTGTGTTGCCGGTGCATCTCGTGTATCCCGGCGATTATCGCTCGAAAGAGCAGATCATGCGGGACTACGCGGCGAACGCTCTCATGGAGGACTGGAATGCGACGTCCTTCCCTGGCGTGTCACGTACATCCTAGCGGGTCTTAGCTGGCAGCATTCATCGCACCCGCGCCTGGGCTTGTGAAGGCCGCCACGCACCCGTCGGTGCCGCTACACTAGAAAGGTGTCGCCCGGAACTGCACGGGCACGGGCTGTGCCTCGCCGTGGCCAGGCGATGCGCGTGGGCCGCCGGTGTGCTTGCTGCCGATTGCGCAGCCGCCGGCAGTGCCCCCTCTCCCTACCCGGTCTCGAGCGCGGTGCTGTTATCCACCCCGCGCAGGCCGTCCATTAAACCGAGGGGCAGCGGCTTGTAGGCGTGGGGATTGGCGATGACGGCGCATCGCCGGATGAGCGCGGGCGCCTGATTGTGGGTCTGGGTGAGGACGACGGCCCCGAACCGACGGTTGAGGTGCGGCTGGAACCGGCGCGCGATGAAGGGGACCCAAGGCTCGAAGCCGAAGGGCAGCGCGGCTGATACGTCCATGACCACCAGGTTCATCGTCTCCTTGGGGAAGTGTTTGCTCTCGGCCTCGAACAGGCCGACGCCCCGTTCGTTCGGCACCTTGAAATGGACACTGGCCGGCTGCATGAGCCGATCGATGTCATCGCGGATAACGTTGATGTCACCGCTCCGCTCCTGCCGTTTATGGCCCGTCCTGAGCAACGCGTCCAACGGCCCTTGTATCTCGCGCAGTGCGTCCCGCTGGACCCCCGGGATCGTCGGGGCGATCACCTCGTAGTACACGTCGCCGGCGTCCGTCGCGATAACGCCGTCGGGCGTGCGCGTCCCTAGCGTCGGTTCGAGGCGGGGGCGATAGCCCAAATGCACGAGCAGGGCGGCGAAGTGCAACTCGGCCCTGGCGGCCCTGCGGCCGTCGCCCCCCTTGTCCTCGGCCGTTAGACGGGCGAGCACAGGGCCGAACCCGTCGAGGTGTTCGCACGCGGCGAGGACGCGGCCCAAGTCGATGAGCGGGGATAGCACCCAGACCCCTCTCGCGCCATCAATGAGGATGCGATCCAGGTGTGCGGGATAAAGACGTTCGAGGGCACCGAGGGCGCTCCAGCCATCATCTGGGACGATGGGCAAAGGCGTCCCGATGCCCCACTGCGCGACAACTACGGCCCAGTTCTCTCCGAAGTCACTCCTTTTCCCCATACCTCAAGCCTCCCCAATGAGCATACAGTGTGACTCGACGAAGAGCGACGCGCGCCTTGCAGTAGCGATGTAGGCACCTCGCCACATTATCTGTCTCATGAGGAACGGTGTGGCTAGCAGATCGTCGGTCTCGTCAACGAGCTGCCCCAGACCATCCCATCAGGCTAGCGGTCGTGCCTGCGAGACAAGCGAGCGACGCTTGCGTAGATGAGGGATGCGATGACACCGGCCGCGACGTTCGCAATAAAGATCTCGACAGTCATGCTTAGTCCTCCTTTCATCACCATGATGCGCAGGAGTACCTCGACTTCTTAACCCCCTTTACTCATACCGGAGTTAAGTTCCAGCCAGGGCGGCGTATGCGGCTCGCTTTCAGGCTCCAACCACTTGCTGGCGGCTTTTAACTGTTTGCGCGCGTTCTTCTCGCTCGGGGGCGTGGGCCACTGCTGCAGACTGAAATGATCCTCGTGGTAGCGATTAGAGAGGGCGGCAACGAACCGCTCTTCGGTCCAGCCGTGACCCTTGCGCTCCCACCACGCATTGTAAATTTCTACGTGGTCCACGATGTTCGTTGGATGCTCTGGGGGAGCTGTGGTTGGTAGGCCATCCAGGAACTTTTGGATGACGGGCCAGTTCCGCTTGACTACTCTGTTGATATCTTTCTGTGACACCCTAGATCGATAATCCTGCGCAGGTGCTGGCAAGAAAATCATGAATGCAAATGCTCGACCATCATCTGGTGAGGCCATAGGATGACTACCTTCAATGGGATGGAATGTCATCGCGTCGAATTCGCAAGCGACTACCGCAGCCGCTAACGGCAGGGCCGGCTTTTGGAGCGTCGCCGCGATCATGTCGGCATTCCATCGCCTGGCCTTAACCGCGATGCGCACTGCGTCCTCTATCCACTCGAAGGGTAAATCTGCCGTTAGGATCGGACAACCGCCACGCGGCTCAGGCGGCCAAGGATAGACACTCGCATCGTCGGTTCGCCACAGTTTGTGGTGCCGATCTAGCAACCAACGTAGTGCTGTGGGGAAGGGAACATCGAGAGGAGTATAAGGTCCCTCAGGAAGGGATGACAACCAATCATGGCAAAGGCAAACATCCTCTTGAAGAGGCCGATGTTTCTCCAGTGCCCGCACCAGCATTTCAACGGGTAGCATTTCGTCAGTCAGTCCTCCTCGTGTACAGCACTATGATAATCGTATGCTCGTGCAGGTCCACATGCACGCCCATGGTGTCCTTATCCCCGCGCTACGGCGTTGTTGTGGGTGGGCGGGGCGGATGCGCGATCCCTGGCACACTCCAGACGATACAGGGCGCGGGCGGCGGTCAGCACATGGGTGGCGTCGGTGCGCTGCCGGCCCCGCGGCTTGAGCAGCTGGCGCGCGACGCAGTGCTCCAGCAGCGCGTCGAGCAGGAGGTGCTCCGCGCCCCCGGACACGAGGCGGCTACGGAACTCCGAGAGGACGGTGTGGTCGAAGCCGTCATCGGCCAACTCGAGGCCGAGCAGGTATTTGACATCGATGCGGCCGCGCACCGCGTCGGCGGCCTGGCGATCGGTCAGGTTCTCCGCGAACTGGAGGACCAACACCAGGGCTAAGCGCCAGGGCGCCTCGGCGGGCTGGCCGTGCGCGGGGAACAGGTGGGCGAAGCGCTCGTCGGCGTAGAACACGCCGAGGTCGTCGCGCAGGCGAAGCCAGGGGTTGCCCGCGCGGAAGGCGGCACGGGCGATGCGGGCTGTGTCGTCGGGGACGGGCTCGATCGGGTGCTGGTGTAGTGACATCTAGTGATCTCCTTAGGCGGCTACGCGACACATCGGCGCCGCGGCGCACCGGGCCGGGCTGCTAGGCTAAGGATACAGCCGATGGGCGCCGTGTCGCGGAAGATCAAAGAAAGGCAGGGGCGGATGGCAGGGCACGATCTACCGTTCCACGGAGCCCGCCGCGAGGGGGACGATGGGACGAGACAGCTGGCCGCCTTGCCGGTCATGCGCTCGCTCCTCTCGCCCGAGGCAGTCGCGATGGACATCGCCCCGGCCTACGGCCTCAGCCCGACGGGATGTGTCCTCCAGCGATCGTTCACCAACGACGTGTACGTTGTGAAGACGAGCGCGGGCCTGTACGTCGCCAAGGTGTATGGGCCGGGCTGGCGGACCGCCGCAGACATCGCGTATGAGGTCGATTTCCTGAATCATCTAACGGCCAACGGCGTCGCCGTCACGACCGCCGTGCCGCGCCGCGATGGTCAGCCCGTCCACAGCCTCCCGCTGCCCGAAGGCGTGCGGTATTGCGTCCTCTTCACCTATGCGCCAGGTGATGCGCCTGCGGAGCCGTTCACCGCCGCGCTGTACCACCTGTTCGGCCGCGCCGCCGGGGCGCTGCATCAGGCCGCCGACCGTTTCGTCAGCCGGCACCCCCGCTTCCGGCTGGACCTCGCCTACCTGATCGATCGCCCCCTCGCGGCCATCCGCCCCTATCTCGTGCACCGACCGGACGACTGGGCCTATCTCATGCGCCTGGCGGAGCGGGTACGCGCCCGGATCGGCGAGCTGGCCGCCCGCGGCCTGGACTGGGGCCCGTGCCACGGCGACCTGACCCTGGACTGCTTCCGCCTCACCGGTCAGGGGCAGCTCACCTTCTACGACTTCGACTCCGGCGGACCCGGCTGGCGGGCGCTAGAGTTCCAGGGCATGTATGCCTACGCGCCTCACCCGCATTGGGAGGCCTTCCACGCCGGCTACGCGGAGATCCGTCCCCTCGATGCCGTCGATCTGGCCGCTATCCCCTGGTTCGTACCGGCGTACGCGATCTGGGATATGGGCTGGGCCGCGAGCACGTGGGCCCGGTGGAGCGGACGCTGGCGGGTGGACGACGCCTATTGGAGCGAGAAACGACGCTGGCTATCGCAGTGGGAAGCCGAGCGACTGGGTCCAGGCTAGCCCTTCGCTATCACTCGATCATGGCACGCCGCTGAATCGACAGAGTGACGCCTTCGACTTCGCCACCAATATCAATCTTTATGGCACGCAGCCTCACCCTTTGTGGCAAGAACCTCAACCTTCGTGACAACGTACACTCTGTGACAAGAACCTCAAACTATTCTGCAACGTACATGCTGGACCACTTCGTCACCAATATCAACCTTTATGACAACGTACAGGCGTTCAGCACGAGCTTGTAGAGGTACTCCCGTACTTTTACATAAAGTGGCATCGGCCTGCTAAAATAATGACAGTTGGGTCTGTCCTAAGCGTTGCGAGCGATTGGGTTCAACAGCCAGCTGCGAATCAGGTAGACCGGGCGGGACGTTTGGGACGGACCCGCTCCGGGAAAGGATAGAGGCATGTCCTTTAATCCGGAGGGCTTCAACATGTTCACTCTTACGATGGTCTTGCTGCTCGCGATGGTGGTGGTTGTCGCAGCAACGTGGGGCGGCATGCATTTGGTAGCCCAAGCGTTCGAGTTCTTACTCGCCTTTGCTAAGCTGGTGCTACGCAGCAAATAGATGCGTTCCATCGAACAAGCACAAAAGCTCCCGGTCAATGTGACCGAGAGCTTTTGTGCTTTTGTATGCCGGTCAATCTTTAGTTGCGAGCTAAGATCAACCGGACGGGTCAGACCAGGCGTATGCGTCTGGTCTTACGTTTGGGACGGACCCTGCTGTTATAATAACAGATTTGCGCCCTTTTGTCCCATAAATGAAAGTGGAGACCTTGCCTTTTTGCCTATTGTACGTCACGCCGTACCATACTGTATACACCGTGTCAATAAATGTCCTGCATACCGGTGTATTACTGGTAATAAACCAAACTCACCTTTATAGTTGCTTCCCCCTAGCGGCGCTCGTGCGCTCGCAGCGCCCAGGAGCCACGCATGCTGCGCCAACGCTGCCCTTAACACGCTAGTTCATAGGCGGGCGTTGGCGCAGCATGCGTGGCTCCTGGGCGCTCCATGCCTGTCACACGCCTGCTCCATGCGGGCCGTGTAAGATCCGGTGAGGGCGTCACACAGCACCTCTTAACGGCAGGTGTAAGATCCCACAGTTGGTGCGCCGATCCCAGGCGTGGGCGACGGTCAAATCCCACAGATCGTGAGCGGATTGTCCCACAGTTCCTGCGCCACCCTGCACAAAACCCCATAGTTCCTGCGCCGATCCACGCGCTGGGGTCCGTGCAGAGTATGACAACGTACATCCTGGCGTCGCTTATCGCCTCAGACGGGTTACGAGGCGCATAAGCAGCGGGGTGCGCGACGTCGCCAACAATATCATCTAATGTGACGCCTTACAGGTGGGGCGAGCGTGGGTCAGGGCGGGGCAGCGGCTATCAGGATGAGCGGGCCGCCGTCCACTCGTCGGCCAGGATGCCCATGTAGACGAGGTCGACGTAGCGCCCATCGCTCCACACCTGGGCGCGCAAGCGTCCCTCCTCGACGAAGCCGCAGGTGCCGTAGGCGTGGATGGCCCGCGCGTTGTCGCCGTTGACCGTCAGCCAGACCTTGCGCAGGTTGCGCAGTCGGAACGCGTAGTCCAGGAGGACGCGGACGGCATCGCGCCCGTACCCGCGCCCTTGATAGGCTAGGTCCCCGATGCCGATCCCCAGTTCCGCGGTGTGTGCCGTCCCATCAAAGCGGAACAGCCCGCAGCTGCCGATATACGTCCCCTCGGCCTCGATAGCGAAGTCGGCCCCATCGCGCTCGCCCTTGCTCAGGGTCTCCTCAAAGTGCGCCTGCAGCCGCTCGAAGGATTGCGGCTCCCAGGGGTCGCCGCCGCCGAGCACCTCGAAGGCCACGTCATTGTTGAACGCCCACTGGCGCTGCAGATCCTCGCGTTTCATGGCGCGCAGGACCACCTTCTCGCCTCTCAGCATGGCTACGATCCTCAAAGAGAGTTAGACAGGGTGACGGGCATCGGGGTGGATGCGCCCCCGGTTGGGGTGTCCTCAGTGTACGCCCCTGATCAGCGCGACGCCAGCAACGCCTACCTGTACGTTGTCACAGCGGATGATATTGTTGGCGAAGTCGAATTGCATCCCTAACCATGCCCGTTACTCGCCCACTTTTACGCGCAGGCACGACCCTTGAAACCACTTCGCCAACAATATCAGCGGATGAGGCTGCGTGCCACAGCTGCGTGCCACAAAGAGTGAGGCCAGCGATCACCGCGTGGCAGCGGTCAGCGCTCCGCTCTCTCTGATAAAAGGGGCGTGGTGACGCAGAGCCTCAGTCTTTGATAGTGGTGGCGACGTCGATGTGTACCCGTGATCATGCCTACTCGTCACCCCGTTCCACGCGTGGGCAAAACCCTGGAAGTGACGTCGCCACCACTATCATTCTTTGTGGCACGCCGCCGCACCCTCAGTGGCACGAACCTCACTCTCTATGACAACGTACACCCAGGCGACGCGGAGGGTCCCTGGGCGTGGCCGGCGGGGTTAGCCTGGGGATTGTCCGGGCGTAGGTCCAGATGCACCGCTCCGTCGACGTCGGTCCCTCGGACGGCGTAGAGGGGGATGTGAAGGTCGACGGGGAAGGGCCAGCGCGTCCGGACCACGAGATAGCGGCCGGGCGCGGTAGACGCCCGGATGGTGCCGACCTTCTGGCCCCCCGTGCCATACACGGTTGCGCCTGTCCTGAACGGGTGTGGCGTCATCGGTCACGCTCTCTAGGCGCCCGTCGGGGGACGGGCGGACACGCGGTGACGGGGCGTGCCTCTTCCCAGTGCGCCTCCGCAGGGGGTGTCGCTTCGTGCAGGGACAGGGAGCCATCGAGGCGCACGTCCTTGATGCGTGGGGATCGAACGGCTGTCTGCGCCATAGTGGTCCGTCCTGGTAGGGGCCATAGGGGTCATAGGGGCAGCGGCGGTGTAAGAATGCACATAAGGTGCGCCGGTCCCACGCCCGCATTGACGCTGTGGGGCGCATAACGTGCGCCGATGATCGCACATAAGGTGCGCCAATCCTCTCTTTGTCGCGCCTAAGGTGCGCCGA
>JAABUJ010002600.1_pt1 | contig 21903 bp, 26 predicted proteins | sample 5559131 | NCBI WGS metagenome assembly JAABUJ01 (sample SAMN10711875, study PRJNA513366) | rock metagenome | isolation source: Antarctica rocks | place: Antarctica: Victoria Land, Mt New Zealand nord | collected 2016-01-07
CGGCTCCCACATCTGCTCCCTGACCCACTCCTCCAGGTCCGCGTCGTTGTCGGGAATGTCTTTCTCTGTAGCCAATCCCTCCTCGATTGCCTGATTGATCACCGCCTTCGCGATATGCACGCTGATCTCGCGCACGTTGACAACGTCAGGCACGAGGCCTTTGTCTGGGTCTTGTAGCGCCGGAGACTGTGCAGCAATGGCTTTGACTGCGGCCACAATCATCTTGGTCGAGAGGCGAGAGGCTCTCGAGAGTACAGTGCCAAGCCCGATGCCGGGGAAGGCAGTGGAGTTGTTGCATTCAGCTTCGGACGGGAGGTAAGCGATTATCAGTCATTGCATACCGACGACGCAGTGGGGTTACATACCGACTTCATACACCTTGCCATCGTATTCGACGGGCGGGAAGGGGCTTCCTGTCGCGATCAATGCCTTCCCTTCCGTCCACTGATTGATGTCCTTTGGATCTGCCTCATGCAGTCTCGTCGGGTTGCTGAGAGGTAATATGATTGGCCTGTCGACGTGCTTTGCCATTTCTCGGACAATATCTTCCGTGAAGGCTTTTGGTTTGGTAGAGGTGCCAATGAGGACGTGAGGCTTCACTTTCTTAATGATTGAAAGCAAATCCTGGGAATTCGCATCATGCCACTCAGAGTCCTCACGGGCGAAAGGTTGTTGACCACTCATCAGGTCGTCACCCATGGACTTGATTAACAAGCCAGGCTTATCAACACACCTGGAGGAGTGTCAGTCTGGCCGCATGACCTGCCCTGCACGAAAAAGCTCACCATATTTGCTTGGTGGCCTCCTCTGACGGTTTACCACTTTCGGTCGCAATCGCATCCCGCACCTGATCTGCAATCCCCATGCCAGCTGTGCCTGAACCGAAGATAATTAATCTCATATCTTTCATGGTCACTTTACTGGCGTGCAAGCCAGCCATGATGGCCGCTAATGTGATGCATCCTGTTCCTTGAATATCGTCGTTGAAGCACGCTAGTTGCGGACTGTATCTATTGAGAAGTCTCCTGGCATTGGCGAGGCCAAAGTCCTCACTACAGCATCATTAGTTATTGCAGACGTACTTGATCGGTAGACTAATCCTACAAATGCAAGTAAGCCTTCGGATATAGCTTATGCGCTGCTTGGACGAATGTGTCGACAAAATCATCATACTCTTTGCCTCTTACACGAGGCCTTCGAAGCCCAAGGTATAGCTCGTCGTTCAAGAGCTCATCGTTCTGAAGAGTACATCAACGCAATGACTGATCAACGAGAAGGACACTTCTCACATCTGTACCGCAATCGAGGACCACCGGCAGCGTTCGGGCGGGATGTATGCCCGCGCATAGAGTTGTGATGGCAAGCTTCGCGACGGATATCAGGATGCCACCTACGCCTTGATCCCCGATACCGAGGATCTCTTCTCCGTCGGTCACCACAATGTAGTCGATATCTTCTGCTTTGCCCCACTGCGATAAGTTCTCCTCAACGCGATCCTTGTCAAAGATGTTGAGGAAGCAGCCCTCCGGCCTACGGAAGAGCCTCGAGAAATTTTGAATTGCTTGGCCTTCGGTTGGTGTGTAGATGATGCCGAACATTTCTTTCAGATGGTCGTGGATCAACCTGTAGTAAAGTACCTCGTTCTGATCCTTCATGCTGGTCATGAAGGTGTTCTTGGCAAGAGCATCCTGACGGCTGCTGTACTGCTGGTAGGCCCGTTTGACCTGCTGATCCAAGGTTTGAATATTTTGTGGCAGCAAGCTATGCAACTTAAAATCCTTGCGCTCGTCGGCAGGGAATGCGGAGCCTTTGTTGTGGTACGGGGAGCTTAACAAAGCTGAACCGGTCAAGGCGCACTCTTCGGGACCAGAGGTGGAGAGAGGAAGATGGCCGAACTTAGAATACTGTGAATCGTAAGACATTCTGCGAATGACGATGCTTTAATGCAAGAAACCAGGGGCTAAAGATAGAGGTGAAGTAGTGAGGCAGGTAGTGTGCTGTACTTGAAGAGATTCATCGAAAGCTACTTGCGGCGCTTCGCAGATAAATCCACATGGTTCAGGTGGATTAGATGTTTGCGGAAGGTACCGTGCAGAGGTTCCTGCAACACAGAGTCCTCAAAGTAGATTCACCCCAACGGCATGTGATGAATCTTAGGATCGACGTCATTGCGGCTTTCAGCGGCCATTGCCTGCAAGCGTGGTTTAGCGACCGGCACAGTGTAAAGTAAAGTAGGCAATCAGCAATGTTTACTCTACGTTCTCAGATTAGTGCTCAATGGTCGAAAATGCGGACCTAAAATCGATGATATCGCAGCGCCGAACCTAGAATTGAGGGCGGATCAAGCGATGGGTTATTATGCAAGCCGAAGGTTAAACAGTTGTGCCATGCTCCTAAACAATCCGTACTTAGGTGGGTAGCTGTCGCATAGAAGTTTAGTAGGGACTCGTTCAAGGCGGTCTCCTCTTCAACCGCCGAGCTGCGGTAGCTTCGAGGCCCGATGTTGTGGCTGCTGATGATGATCCGTTGATGGCGTGCCCGTTGCCTGTCTCCAACCACTTATCTAAAGTCGTGGCTTGTCTTCTAGGCCTGAAGGCTTTGTGCGCCTTTTCCCTCAAGAGCGCCTGTGATCGCGAACACAAACATTTAATGCCGACTGCGAGTATGATGCCCGTCGTAATGATATCCAAGACATGTACCGCCCACCAGATATGCTGTGTTCCAAGAGCGCATGTGGAATACTCGAACTGCCATCGTCCAATTTCGTGGTCATACCAAGCACTCAAAAGGCCGGCGTTCCCCCCAAAGTCACCCATCATGCTCCGCACTGTGATCTCGCGTATCCCTGGTATGGTTCTATCTCTCTTCGCCGTTGAATCAGCCCACCTCTCGGCCTTCCATGCCCGGGCCTCCTTGATCTCGTCGTCCGGCAGGTGATGATACACATCGCATCCTTCGTGATCATGGCCGGTCAAGATGACACCATCTCGACCGAGTCCCCGTCCAGGAGCGTCTGGATTGCCACTCATGCCATATATTCCTTCTAATACTCCCTTGGCAGCATTGGAGCTCAAATGATTTTGCTCTTTCAGACCTCCGCCAAGCTCATCGTCGTGGAATTTCAACATCGGTCCGTCAACGCACACTCCATCTTCCTTGTGTAACGGTACATGAGTAAGGAGAATGGTCGCTGAAGTCTTGTCCTCCACCGAACGTGAGAGCGTTATCACATCGTTGATGAATTTGTATGTGTCTGCCTGTAGATCTGGTTCGAGGGCTGGCATGTCGAGGTTGAGCGAGTTAAGCACCACAACTCGCAGCTCAGGCCGAGGTTCAGAGAGTATGTCTTTGATGTCGCTGATATTGGCTTCGGGTAAGGTGAACCGGGTCTCCCAATTGGCCCTGCCAAAGACCTTCTCGAACCGCGCCAGCCTTTCCGAAGTGATGTCTCCTGCGTAACCGATGTCATGATTGCCTGCAACATTGATGACCCTCGATTCCCAGCTCTGATCCTGTCCCAATTGCCCAAGATGTATTCCTCCCGTCACGTCGTCCTCAACGCGATGTCCACCTCTGAACACTCTGTGCCAGTAACGCCAGCCTCTGCGCTCGAATTCTTCATCGCTGATCCATTGACTCCCCAAAAGATCTCCTAAGACCGTGATATGAGTAGGTCTCAAAGAGCGATGTAATAAGCGGTAGATGTGCGCCAGGTAATAGTCGTTGCCCAGAAGGTCCAGCCTCTTGCGGTATGACTTCAGTATAGAGGGTACGTCTGCGACCAGAAAGTCTTTCAAGTGCCGTACCACCAGCCTCACGCGGTTAGGGGTCGTATCCGCATGCTTGACGGCAGACCATAGGCTGGAGATACTGGGAGCATAGCCATGCTCACGACCAAGCAGCGACGAGTCGCCTTCAAGCTGAGGATCTCCAAGAGCTAGAAGGCGAAACGGCGCGTCGATATGACCGTACGGAGGGACAAAGCCGGCAGCGTGCTTGAAGAGGTCCAGATAGGAGCTCCCCAGCGCGAACTGGGGTGGGAAGGTGCAAGCGTGAAAGGAGGGATAAAGGTACAGATAGCAGGTTGACAGTACGGAGAGCGGTATGGAGACGTATAGGACTTGACGAAGGAACAATAACATGGAGAAGCAATTGGGACGATAGCGAGATATTAGAAGGCAAGTACTGTCGTAGGATAGGAGTGTTGCTAGTCAAGTCTTGGCAGGGAGCATTGATAGTCAAAAGCAACCCTAGAAGAACCCTGACGAATTATCAAAACCAAGAATCTGCAGATACCAATCATTACTTTGGTCAATCATGGGAGTTGCAGGCCATTTGTGTAAGAAGAACGTCGTTTCCCATAGAGTCCCGATCATTCGCGGTGTTGAATACTCGATCCATCCTGTCGCAAGGTATGACATGTCATATCAATAATTGCCAAATGACTGAGTCGTCAAACCGCTTTTGAATCAATCTGCATAAGGTAGCTACCATATTAGTACCTTATGACGAGACATAGCTCACTCCAAGGGTCTACATGATTAAGGAATGCAATAAAGCTCTACATCACTCTCTCTGCTTTCATCAGCCTGTATATATCTAGTGTATAAGTGTTTGCAGCTTCGACGTCTGCCCCTGATGGATACAACGCGACCAGCATATCTTAGCTAAACTCCATGCACCAGTATAACCTTCAACCCTCAAACTACTACTCAAATCGAACAACAAAAGCCTGATTCCCTCTACTCCCAACGTAATCGTTGTTCCCGTCCCTCATGCAACTGCAATGTCGGCTTCGGTCCAGTAGTCGACGCTACCAATCTTAGGTCTGTGCTGATTAGAAACCTGCATGGGTGCTTGTTAGCATGCATTGAAGGAGCACATGGAGACACGCTGGTTCACGAGTCTTAGACACGAGGCCTAGGGAACGATAACAGCGGCATCATTTTTCACGTCGAGGACCATGACGGATGGTCAAGTCGGGAATGTGCTGAGGGGCATTGAGATGTTTTTCCAATCGGTCCAGCCCAAGGCCCCGACAATGGCCATCTCCAATAAATTCGATTGCGCACGGCTGATCACCCAAGGGAGCTTTACTCAGGCAGCAACGCGGGCCAGCTTTGATGTTTGACTCACGAGGGACTGGAAGGCATTAGCTGCAAGGAATACACGGATCCAGCCTCCGATGATGGACGACTTGGATTCGTGATGATTGTGTTGGTTTTTGCATGCTAGCGAAAAGCATTCCGCCTAGCTAGTCGTGCACGATATGCAATGCTTTGTCCCCGTCCCAACCGAACCTTACATCACCACCCCAGAGTTGCTGGCAATACGCTACGAAGTGTCAGCGATATCCATCTCTCATTATCTAGAACGGCGGTACTGACCGGCCAGAGTTCCGCCGCCTCTTTACCCACAGGCCCAGTGATGGCCGAGCCCTTCATTTCTCCCTTCGGATTGACGATCTATGTATGGACAGGATCAGCGCTTGTCGCCCGGGAAGCTCCAACTCACTCTTCTCGCCATGTCCATCCGGGAACATAACCCGCTATTGGAACCTAGCTTCCTGCTCCTGCGAAACGGGGAGGGCTCACCACTCCAGCATTGTCCTCGAAATACAGGTATACCCCATCCTGCCTCCTCCACGGCTTGCTTTGTCGCACCACTACCGCCGGCATGACCTTTTTCCGTAACTCCGGCTTTCCTTTCTTCACCGTAGCCATGACCATGTCGCCAACACCCGCAGCAGGCAGACGATTGAGGCGGGCACCGCAGCCCTTGACGGAGATGATGTACAGATTACGGGCGCCGGAGTTGTCGCAGCAGTTCATGACGGCACCGCTATCAGTATGGGTCAGTCCTGCTATAGCAATGCATGCTTGAGAATGGCGGGGGAGCGATAGGGTAGGCGTACACTGGGAGACCGAGGGTCATCTTGAGCTTGTTGCCCGAGGCACCGCCGCGACTGAATGTTGACCATCAGCAATGCTATCTTGAGCCCAGCATTGGACAATGCTTACCCTCGCTTGGACATCTTGAATTATCGTAGCAACAGATTTCGAGTTGAGGAAATACCTTTGGCGTTCGGTGGTCTTGTCGAAATCCAGAAGTTGTGGGTAGGCCTCGGGCGCTATCGCTCTTCTGGCTAGCTTGGAGCTATACCCAACCTAGCCGACTGCGACGACACCCCATTCTCAAGCAGGCGTCTTCCCTATCATTGCTACCATTCATAGAGCATCAACATCGCAGAAGCTGGTGTTTAATGTAATTTCATCAAGTCTATCCTATGTGTTCTTGTAACTACTTTCATGGGTGACATAAGCGCCGCCGGAGACCAGTCCTCTTCGCCAATCCCCAGTCCTGCTCCTCGGAGGACTAGGCCGCTGGGCCACCGAATCCAAAATTGCCTCAACCGCATCGATGGCAACGCCAACCGGGCCTGAAAAGACCAATATGCGCCCTTGAAAGTCATGAGGACTCACAATTACGCTCCCCGAAGTAATACCAGGGCACTTCGTCATTGCCTGCCCAGCCTCGTTCGACGCCTTCGCGGGTCGCCATCAAGCAAACAACGATCGGTTCTGTCGCCGAGTCACCAACCAATGAGATGATTAATGTCGCAAAAGTTGATCAACTCCGTCGTGGCTGCCTTGAACCGACCGGTACCACCGTAGGTCCTCTCCCAAGGCCTCGATAGGAGCGAACATTTCGCCCATATCCTCTAAAGGCGGAGTAGGAAACCGCTCAAAGGTAGGAGCCGACTCGGAGGTGCGGGGTACATCCGCGAACCCAGCAACTCGACAGGTAGGCACATCAAAGCACTCGTCCTTGATGCTACTGCTGGTCAACAACGTGACATTCGGCTTCGTCGCGGACCAACTGGACTGCTCCTTCGTAGCACGAGCTCGGTGAGCTTTGGAGGTTCTTTCCTCCTTCACGCCGTTTAGTCGTTGCTGCTTTCTTGCTTTGCTGTCCTTTTGCGCCCGTCCTTGTGGCGGCTTGAAAGTTTTCAAATTCTCGCTCCTGGGACCTGGCCTTGGTGTCGGCTCCGCCAGCGGCGCCTCTTCACTTGGGAATAAAGTCCAGTCATTGGACTCATGTTGGAGTACATCATCTGAAAGCAGGCATTGCCATTCGCTGCATCGATGATGGCGTTCCCACTGGTATTCAGCCTGAGTCATTGGCGGCGTCGGCATTTGCATGCTTGACGATGAACAAGGTAACATCATGACGGCAACAGCCAACGATGATGGAAGATAAATACGGAGAGGCAGAGCAAGAGAAGGACGGCAACGAGCTAATACGGTGGTAACGTAGCAAGTGTGGACGAGAACACCAGAGACGACTAACAATACGTGAAGTATGTCGAAACGTTGTTGTGTGGAATGATGCTGGGTACTAGAGGGTTGGTGGTTGATGGAGACGAGTCAAAGGACCAGCGAAGGTAGGGAGAAGGGAAGGAGGAAAAGAAGAAAGGGAGGGGCACACCTCGAGTTTTGATGTTTGGAGGGCAGGGTTGCGCTAGTTGGAGGAGCGGGGCCAATCACAGCCCGGCTTGGCGTTCTCTCTCGTCTTTCCTTGACCCTCCATCACGTCCTGTACCATCTGGTGCTTTGAACCTTGGCCTTTTTGACTCCCTTCCTACCTCGAAACCGATTCGCGAGGGTTGTGTCCTGCAGCGTTCACCTGTGGCTGATTTGCATTCTTGCGCTAGTCTCTGTTGGGGAATGCCGTTGGGTTCGGTCTACATGCTCCCTACCCTAGATCGCTTCAATAGCCACAATGGATCTTCCCATCCAGTGTCTCTTCGCTCGTCATAAGGCGCAAAATCTATGGCCGCGTAATATGCATACAATGAAGAGCGTAGAGTAAGCCGTAAGCTCCGAAGTTAGGTGCTGTCTTAGGAGATTTATATAGCAATGCATCTCACTGAGAGTGATATCATGATTAACGCTCAGCACAGCACATCGGAGACTGGGTCCTTGTTGTGTCCCCAGCCAAATGGACCTCATCAGCCCGTCGTGGAGATGCAAGCCGATCACGTGACATGAGCGAGAAGGGATTGGTGCCTGAAGGCTAAACGAGCCAATCACCAGGCAGCAGCAGGTAGACCAAAATCCAATACGAATATTGATCTTCCAGCGTGCATCATACGCTAAGCGATCTCGTATCCTCGTCTCTATCTTTACAATCGCTGTGTTTCAGGCACTCGGATCGAGTCTCGTGTAGCACTGAAATATTGGAACTGTCCACATACTGATGGAATAGATTATCTGAACCCAGACTACGTAATAATCAAGTTACTAACCACCACCCCCTGCGCCTGCACCACATATCGCCTCCTAACCCCCACCCCCACCGCCCTTCTAAAAATCCCCATCGTCTCCTCCCCTCCACCCACCAAAACCATCACAATCGGATTCCGCCTCGGCAGTCCCTTCGGCGTCATCTGCATCCCCTCCAGCAGCGGCCGAATGAGCCATCCAGCTGGCAGGCCCTTCTCGTCGTCCTGCTCATACGACACCACCACCACCATCTGCAACGACGTCTTGGACGGTGCGTATGTAGGGATGTTCTTGAGTTTTTGGGAGAAGGAGCAGCCGCCGCGGCGGAGGACGAGGATCTGGTGGTCGCGGGGTACGGAGGAGGGGAGTGGGGAATTGCAATTCTGGTCGCTGATGTAGATGCTGTTCCACAAGAGGGGGCCGCGGGGGGCGCCGGTGATGTCTGGGCCGAGGGCCTCTTCGATGTCCGGGATTGGGGCTGTGCCGGCGCCGCCTGGGGCGATGGCGGGGAGGTATTCGCGGGTCACTGGCTGATCGGAAACTTGGGCTTGGGCCTGCGCCTCGTGGATGAGGGAGGAGACATGCTGCATGAGCGAGTTGAAGGCTAGCCGCATGGGAGAGGAGGAGTCGCACTTGCTGTCACCGGCGTCGTCGAAGACGAGCTCAGGGATGCCGGCGGCGAGGGAGGTGGCGCCTGCGGCTTCTGAGGTGTTTCGGTCTTCGGCGCCTGGTCCCGCGGGCTTAACATCTACAACGAGATCCAGCATGGAGGTGTCACGTACCCGTGAGAAGTTCGGGTCCTGGGCATTCACAACGCTGGAGACGACATCCCTAGGGAGAAAGACCTTTTCGTCTTTGCCGAGGAGGATGTTGTTGATGGCTTGGACGCGGAAAAGATCGCCTTGGCCTCCACTGCTCGGATCGGTGGGTACGTCCTGGATCATGTTGAAGCGGATGCCGCTCATGGAATTGACGAGGATGCCGTTCAGCACACGCTGGAGGATGCTGGGATTTAGAACGACGGTAGGATCGGTGGGGAATGTGATGTCAAAGGTAGGCCGGGATGTGATCTTGGTACAGGTTGCATTGTGAGGAATCAGCTCTGGGGGAAGCGTCCAGGGATAGTAGGTGTAATTGGTTGGGGAGCGGACGTCCGAGATGGAGATGCTGGGATGGTCGCGAGAGTATTCGACGAGAGGCGAATCAATGGTGTCAGGTTTTGGCATCAGGTGCAAGCGTGCGAGGTTTGCGGCGTGGAATATGTCGCCTCGTGCGGCTGTTGCTGAGATACTGAAGGGTAACTTCGGCGCTGGAACTGGACAGGTGGCGTCTTGCAGGACTGCGGAGGCTTGAGCCGTATCTTTCGTAATCGTTGAAATGGAAGCTGTCTTCGATTTGTATCTCCGACTGCGGCGTGGGAGAACCAACGGGTGGCCCTCGGTGGTGAACACGAAGGGAGCGTCGAGCTTGTTAAGCGGGTGGTCAGGGTCAAAGATGAGCAAGAGGTATTTTATCGTCTCCCCGAGAAAGAAGCTTTCCATTCGGTCGCTCCGCTCACCACTGCGTACATCTTGAATACCGGCCCAGCCACATTTGGTCCAACATCGTCGCTTGATGTCACGAAGCACCATCTCGGCTACCCGAAGGTACCAGGGATCTTGCGTGGCTCGATAAATATGGTAGGTGGACTCGATGAACTCCGGGCGACCGCCCCACCACTTCAGGCCACCTTCAATACTCCCAGAAGACACAGACCATCTTTCCGGCAGCGCAGAGTATCGAGTCCATACGGCAGTCATGAGCAAATGTGACTCGATGGCTTCTTCGACGTTGCCAGCCAACGTCAAAAGACCGGGAAAGAAAGCGCTTAGACTATCGAACCACAGGCCGCGTGCTGCACCGGTGTAGAGGTCAGCTTGAATATAGTGCGGATGAATGTAGTTGTCGCCACGTCGTAGATGTCGGTTGATTGCCGCGTGTGCTTCTTGCCACACCTCGAGAAAGCCTTTTGGACCACGTTGCTCAAAAGCTGAAGTTGAATTTGACGCGGTTGGTGAAGGCGACCCCGGTACCGCTGGGTCCTCGGAAGCGCCTGATAGAAGGATGTAAGACTTCAGGGCATACTCGAAGAAACTATCAATGCCCGCTCCAAGGCCTGTAAATGGGCTGGTCCAATGGCCCGTCTCAGCATCTATACCGGAGCCAATAAGTCCAATAGCGCTCCTTCGTTCCCAGATTGCCCAGAATGCTCGCTTCGCGACAAGTTCGAAGGAGGGGTTACCAGTAAGCCGGCTCAAAGTAGCGAATTCAAGCACAAGGCTTCCTGCGCCCGCACTACACGTCTCGGTAACCTCTGCACCTGGCTGGGGTCCTGGTCGACAGGTCCCATGCTCAGCATCGTGATTCAGGGGCGAATTGGAGTAGAAGGGTATGCCGGTTCGTAAGTTGACACGTGGATACGGGATCCCCGTCGAAGTGTAAAAAGCAGGCAAAAGGCGACTTGCGAGATCGAGCGCAAGACGTAGCAATTGCCCGTTGTACACAAATCCATTCGGCCATTGAATGCCTCCGTCTTCTCCCTTCTGGGCCTTTGTCTGTATAGGAGTATACCCAGTAATCGGCAGCTCGCCCACTGCAAATTCATGTGCGCTCAGTAGTCCACCAACGCCACGAATCACGGTCTCAAACACTTGCACCTTGCTGTCAAGGTCAAAGCCTCGGGCCCGTGAGCCCTGCCCTCTACCACCGCCCGTACCGTCGCCATATTGTTCCACTAAAGCATCGATTGCGCTCTGGAAGTAGCTAAAGGCTTTGCTTCTTCGATCGCAACCAGCGTCTGGAGATGAAGCAAGGATAGCGAGAGTGGACAGGCTGTCGATCAATGTCAGAGAGTAGTTGCCAAGCGCGTCGTTGAGCTCGATGTGAGCAGGATTGGATCGATCTCTTGTCAGCGGTCTGCAAGTGAGAGGGCGTAATTCGTCTTCTGGAAAGGCATGTTGGATATAATTGTCATATCCATGGTAGAACATGTGCTCAGCCTCCAGTCTGCCGTGAATCAGTTACTGATCCCTACATGAAGCGCCGTAGAGGAGACCTCTACCGTAGATCCTGTATTTCTTTTTGGCTCATACCATACCCGCCGGCGATCCAGAGGGAGACGATCAGCAAACATTGCAGGAAGCTCCACCGAAAAGCCTTTGGCTGGTCGGGACATCGTGAGGGCATCACCAGCGATCCAACTGCGCTCTGAAGACATGGGTAGCTGTATCTGAGCCCATGAGTGGTGGGCTATGATGCGGTTAAGAGCATTGTGTGTAGGAATGCGAGAAGCTGGGGTGTTACTGTAGAGAGCATGTAAGCGTATGTCCCCTTTCACCTCGTTGCTCAAGGTACTTTACGATGATGCCACTTTGCGCCTCGGAGGATCATCGGGAAATCTTTGATCTGATAGATAAGATGCGATAAGATGCCTTGGCAGGTCGACATTCGGAGTCAAGGCGCTCCATCAACATCAGTATGCTCTGACCTTCCACCTTCCTTGCTGCTGTGTCAACTTTCTGGGGTGTACGCACCCGCATCTACCTCCAAATCATGGCCGAACTCACATCCCAGGTCTTGGATGCCCTGTCTGCAAGCGATAGGCCGATCCTGAGCGCTGACGCCTTTCCGTCAATACCCTCAACCACTCTCAAGAGCGCACTGGATCGGCTAGGGTCGCGTGAGATGGTGACGTACAGGAAAATGGACAGGGAAGAAGCTGTCCTGACGGAGGAAGCGGAGGGTATCGCCGCCAATGGCAGTCACGAAGCCAAAGTATTTGAAGCTGTACGAAAAGCGGTGGAGGGTCTCAAGATATCAGACTTGCCCGTACGTGGAAGCAACTGTATGCCAGCTCGTCTGGATGTATATTTCAGCGTGAAGCTAACTCTATGACAGGCTCTGGTGGGTAAAGAGAGCGCCAAAGTCGGTCAAGGCAAGGCCATGAAAGAGCGATGGATCGTGAAGGAGAAGGACACTTTGAAGGCGAATGTGGGTGCACTACGTCTACACCGATTTATGAACGGCCATTGATGGTGCTTAGACGGATACCATAACAGACACAAGTCGAGAAGAGCTGCAGATCATCCAACAAACACGCTCGCATCCAGACCACAAAGTCTTGAGTGATTTGAGGAAGAGGAAGCTGATCACCATGCAAAAGGTCTCGGTTTTTGAGATTAGCAAGGGACCTAAATTCGCAAAAGAATTCGTGAAGGAGGAGACCGACCTTACTGCCGACATGCTAGCAACGTAGGGGAGATTCATTGGCTTCCCTTCTTGTTCAAGATCCGCTGACGTTCGTAGTGGTTCATGGAAGACTGTCAAATTAAAGCCATACAACTTCAAAGCCAAAGGGGCCTTGGCCGAGAGTGGAGCATTGCACCCACGTATGGCCATACTTCCTCTCCAGGTCTTGACATGGCCAGCGTCCCTAATCCTAAGTCTGAGTCAGTGAACAAAGTACGGCATGAATTTCGTCAAATTTTCTTTGAGATGGGATTTGAGGAGATGCCTACCAATTGGTAAAAGAATATCTTCATGGGTTCTGCAGGACTAATGATCAGCAGTTATGTGGAGACCGGCTTCTGGAATTTTGATGCGTTGTTCGTGCCCCAGCAGCATCCTGCTCGCGATATGCAAGATACCTTCTTCATCTCCGATCCTCCAAAAGCGGACAAGCCGCGCGAGGACACGTCAGATTCACAACCTCATTCCAATGGCTCAATACCAGAACCTCGAGAAGGCAAAGATACTTCCCCAGACTACCAACAGTACTGGGAAAATGTCAGGGATGTGCACGAAAATGGCAAATACGGTTCGATAGGTTACCGATACCCTTGGAAAGAAGACGAGTCTCTGCGTCTTGTCTTACGTACCCACACTACCGCCACGTCCACATACATGCTCTACAAGCTTGCCGCCAACCCTAGGCCCGCCCGTTACTTCTCCATTGACCGAGTGTTCCGAAACGAAACCGTTGACGCCACCCATCTTGCCGAATTTCATCAAGTAGAAGGGGTCATTGCCGACTGGAATTTGACCTTGGGCGGTCTCATTGGTTTCATGGAGGTCTTCTTTTCCAAAATGGGCATCCATCGACTTCGCTTCAAACCTGCCTACAATCCTTACACCGAACCGAGTATGGAGATTTTCGGATTCCACCCTGGGCTTGACAAGTGGGTCGAGATAGGTAACAGTGGCATGTTTAGGCCGGAGATGTTGGAGCCTATGGGGCTGCCCAAGGATATGAGAATCTATGGATGGGGACTGAGTCTGGAAAGGCCAACGATGATAAAGTAGGTCCGAAAGTGTGGCCTTCCTGCAATCTCACTGACGAGACATTAGGTACGGGGTCAAGAACATCAGAGAGTTGTTAGGTCACAAGGTGGATCTCAACTTCGTCGAGACCAACCCAGCAGTGCGGTTAGAGAAAGACTAATTTGTAACAAAAGTCTAAAGCGAATCCCCTCTCCGCAAATTGCTTCTAAGTCTGATGAGACCATACGCTGAATGATCACGTGCTTACCTACCGCATACAGGTGGCCCAACGAAAACACATGTCACCATCTGTATTGTGAAGAAACTCGTTTTTAATGTCTTACGCTGTTTCCACTCTATGCACCATCGACCCCTGCTCCTTTTACCATACTTGCATTGCCCAAGCTCAACCTAATATCACTCGCCAACCAGCAGACTCCCAACCACCTCTTCAGTCATCCCGCTCGAGAAATGTGCCTTTGCAAATCCAGCCACACATTCCAGCGCGTCTTGCCTCCGCTTCCTACAGCTCCCATCAGCACTCTCCCTTGATGTTTTGACTATAACTGCTATATCCTCCCACACGAACCGCGGAGGATTAGAATCCCCAAAAAGCTTTTCGACGAGGTCCCTTGCCTTCTCGTTATCAATATATAAATATCTCCCCAAGTAGCGGAATGTACCCTTCTCATGGGCCAGATTTATGGGACAAGAGTCATTGCGGCAAAGATCATAGGAGAATAGCGAGGGGGCGGGAGCGTGGCGTAGGTTGTGGTAATCGTCTCTATCTTCGCGTTTACGCTTTTTCGGGTTGGGAGTCACGGGTTGGGGGCTCTTGCAGCTGGTGACGTACCTTGGGTGGAGCAGGGAAGGGTCTACAGCTTTGAGAGTGGGCTGTAGAAATTGGTGATTGGGGCTTGGGGTCGAGATAGCTATGGTGGGTACTTTCGTGATGTTGGTGAATGCTAGGGAGACATTCTTGGGCGTGTCGTCTTCCGGTGAAATGGAGGAGCTAGCCAGAAACTCTAGAGGCCAGTAGAAATGTTGGGGAGGCATCTGTGAGAGGGCCATGGACAACATGATTCTTGGAACTCGAGGACGAACTGCGGGTGGATTCCTGAACATGTGTTCTGGAGTACAGTGGAGGGACCATGGATGAATATCAAGCAATATCCTACGGAACAAAGGAACGTTCGCACAAAGCCATTCATGTAAGTAGCCTTATCTGGAGGGGGGCTGAACTTATATGCAGAACAAAGAACGAACTTGGTCAGAACAAGGTACTGCGATTGCGCGGTTTGAAAAGGGTTTTTGGTTTGACAACGATGGAATTCGATAAGTCGGAATGACTTGCTCAGTAGCTCATGGCTGAGCAGAGGAGAGCACATCCTGGAGATGATTGGACTAGCTACGTCAGGGAGTTACAGGTGAGAGCATGGGAAAGCGATATAATTACGGTTCACATGTCTGCTCTGTGTACGGTCATTCGTCGGAACAACATTCAACAGCCTCTGGCGCACTTTTTTCCTTGGTTGCTCTCTCCTGAATGCTTTCATCGCTAAACCACATACCTCTGCAGGTCTTTCAGCTTCAGGCGGGAAAGATACCATCGGCAACAACGTGCGGGCCTGCCAATGTGCGTCCCCGCCTTGCGGTGAGCCAAGTGAAGGGTGGTTCAGAGAGAGTTACACGGCTTAGAGAGGAGGCAAAGGGCAGTGTGAGCAACAACACATGAAGCGTGTATATGGATTACGTGTATGATATGGTCTTTTTATCGCTGGATAGTATTGAGCGCGGCTCAAGGTTGGAAGGCTTAGATTCGTTCGTCAATAGGAAAAGAAACAGAAAATTTGCAACTTACCTTTGGCCATTACTTTGGTATTGCCTATTGGGTCTGCCAATACTGTTCGAAGATCCCTTTTTTCAGCGGCTCCTTAGACTAGGCCTTGCAGAGACCTGGATCGAGAAAATGCGATCAGAGATCAGGGGCCTTCCCCAAGACTCAGGAATAGCTGGGCAATGGCAATGGCATCGATTCGGCACGGCAGCTCTGTCCCGTTGTCCAGCTTTGCACCGTTTCATGAAACACTAAACTTCGACCGCTGGCAGCAACGCGCTGCACAACATTTCCAGCCGAGCCGATAGGCTCGCAAGACGACCTCGTCTTTCGAAACGGGATCGCGACACGATGCTTTCACGTGCATTGCTTTGCATATGCAGGATGCGGCCGATCATCTGAGCTTGCTCGCGGAAGATGGGGTATCAACTTGTGGCTCGTGAGTGAGATCGTGATGGCCAAGGATGTGACAGTTGACACAGTGAGAGGATAGTGCTTTTACATCAAGAAAGCTGCGCGAGATAAGGAATTGTAAAGACGTGAAGCCTACGATATAATCTTTCTGATTGACATCTAATGAACTCTGGGGTGATCTTGGTCAAATATTCTGACATCGAGGCTGGGGTTCAAGTGTGAGCTTAGAAAATGTGGCGTAAATATCAACATTGCCTGCACGCTGTTTGCCTGCTGGGGAAGCTTTTCCCGTTGAGAGACCATCATCACGATGTGAAGGAAATTGAGGATCCTTGCCCGGTCTTTACACTTAGACTTATTTGACCGTTAATAGTGTCGTGCAGCATCCGCGGAAGAGTTGAAGAGCGTCAACCAAGATTTCTGACCTTCCACGTAGATTCATCTCCATTGATCGAGAGGTGCTTTCGCTGTATGGTGAGAGACCGAGAGGCCAATGATAGGCTGTCTGCTCTTCAAGCTCAGCAGTGTTCTATAAAGTCTCGGGCATTGAACGGGATGCTGTTACGCCCAAGCCCCATCCTCGAGGTAAAAAGCCCTACGACGAGCCCTAGGATAAGATTAACCAGGATGCTCTAAGGCAACAACAACCCCTGGCATATGAAATATGAAACTGTCTGAAAGACCCTCTCCTTTACATAGACACAACTTCGTTTTCTTGTCAATGGTTTGCAAATCGGGTCGCGGCGCCTCTTCGCTCAACATAGCACCAACCGTTGACTAAAAGAGCTGCCTTAGGTCCTCGGATGGCTCATCCCTTGGCTCGAATCGATGTTGCGATCCGCTCGTTGTCGTCTTGGCTTCCAAGACCGCAGACATACTCGGAATGCTCAGGATCACGACAAGAGCAGCGTACACCGTAGGACTCAACCGGGATACCAAGGCAGCCGGGTTCAAGATCCGGGACCGTGTTGGTGTGGGGCACTTATATGGCTTGACTCTGGCATCGAACAACCCCGTAATGATATCCATATCGCTCGAGGGTGTCCTGATTTCCACGTGGATAATCATTCTCCCCACGCAATATCTCCTGGCTCTCGTCGCATGAGATATCTGCAAGGATGCGTACGATGATCACATGGAGACTTTGAAACACGGGCGCGAATCCAAGGATTTGTCCAAGTACCTGGAGAGCAACGGTCACTCTGTGTTCCACGCCAGCTCGAGCGGATGCGATAGTACAACAATTGCGGGATCCTTTAACATCGCCTTCCGTAAGTACTGGCAGCTAATCATCTCACTCGTAATTCCTCTCGAATTCGATGCGACGTGGAAATCTCCTTTGTATGCAGCGCTTCCTATTTCTTCTATTGCCGCCAGCCGACGTGACTTTCTGGCGCATATACGTGCCGGATGATTACTGCGCCTGCCGTATGTACCTTACATATACCATGCAACAGCCATTTGTGTGCAACTTCGACATCTCTGCGACTTTTCTTTCATCCAGGAACTTACCATGCCAATCAAGTACTGCCTTCTGCTCTGAGCGCTGTATCCACGGCTTTCGGCCCGACTATGTCATCATGCGCTCTCAAATGCTCGCCCTCATATGTTTCTTCCCCTACCTCGCCACTGCTCTACACCCTAATGTTATCGTTCGTCAAGCAGCTGCAGCTCCGCTCCCAGATCCATGCGGTCCCAAGATACAAAATCAGGCTGGGCAGCCGACCAACACTTGCAATGGGACCGGCATTCCTGCTACACCGGCTACGGCACCGTCTATCTATGCAGCCTACCTGGACGACAACATTGGAGCAGTGGTTTATCCCCCCCAACATAGTGGAAGCCCGAACACTCCTTCTGCCTGGGCTCGAGCCTGCAAGACCAGTATAAACTACCTTTGCAATGATCTTACCCTTGCCAACTTAGGCCAATGGACTAGCAACAACTTTGGTGTGAGCTGCTCAGCGCGGGTTTGGGTCGATGACCCTAAGACAGGAGCTCAGTTCCCGTCCCCTTATCATTGCATGAACGACATATTCTTCCCTATGTTGGCCATGCTCGACAATGGTGGCGCAACTTCTCATATCAATCGGGCAAGCATCAACATTCCCATAGGTGGTTTCCCAAACGCAAACGGTGAGGGTTCCCAGATTGACTCCGGCTATCCGTCATGGATACTTCAATTGTATGTCAAGGCTCTGATCCGTCCCGGTCATTTGTTCTGACTTAATATAGCCAGGGCCCCTCGTCCAACAATATACTGCCTCAATACGCAAGTAGCACTCTCGCAAATCCGAGTCTAGCACCAAGCTCCACGTTGAGTTCGTCCTCCTCGACGTCATCCAGTTCCACCAGCTCCAGCTCCAGTTCTTCCAGCTCTTCCAGCTTGTCTAGCTCTTCCAGCTCGTCTACTTCTTCCAGCTCGTCCAGTTCGTCCAGTTCGTCCAGTTCGTCCAGTTCGTCTGCCTTGAGCTCGACCAGCTCCAACGCTAGCTTCAACTTACCATTGTCTATCGCCAGCAGCTCCAGCTTCAGATTGTCCGTCTCGAGCTCTTCAGGCTCTCTGAGCTCTCCTAGCTTGCCCGGCTTGTCCGGCTTGACTAGCGCGAGTCCTCTCAGTTCCATTCCATCCACCACAACAGTTACTACGACTGTGCTGCAGAATAATTCTGCCCACGACCTTGGTGGCACAACAGATCCGTCAGGGGGAGGCCTACTACCGGTGCAGACGACGCATGGCTTGTCAAGCACCACGACACCGACAATAGTGAGCAGTAGCTCCTCTGTGCCTCCTGTCATCCCCCCACCTCCACTGCCGCAGCAAAGCAGCTCCTCTGCGCCTCCTGTCATGTCTCCACCTCCACTGCCGCAGCAAAGCAGCTCCTCTGTGCCTCCTGTCATACCTCCACCTCCATTGCCGCGGCAAAGTAGCTCCTCTGCGCCTCCTGTCATGTCTTCACCTCCACTGTCGCAGCAAAGCAACTCCTCTGCGCCTCCTGTCATGCCTCCACCTTCATTGCCGCAGCAAAGCAGCTCCTCTGTGCCTCCTGTCGTACCTCCACCTCCACTATCGCAGCAAAGCAGCTCCTCTGTACCTCCTGTCATTCCCCCACCTCCACTACCAGTTATCTCGCCACTGAATCCCGTTCAAGTATCGTCGGTTCAGATACAACAACCGCCTTCCTCGTCCTCGAGTCTGAAGACCAGTACAACCCACCCAATCGAGAATCGCCCAATTACCACCAGCTCCTCCACATCGCTTGCAGCACCAGTCATCACATCACCATCAGATCCCGTCCAACTTTCGTCGATCCAGGTACAACCACCGCCCTCATCACCCGCCAGTCCCAACCCCAACACGGCACTCCCTATCGAGAACCGCCCAATCACCACCAGCAACTCCTCAACGCCTGTACCAATCATCACATCACAAAATCCCATCCAAATACCCTCGGTTCAGGTACAATCACCGCCCCCATCGTCCTCAAGTCCGACCACCAGCCCCTCCACAACACCTGCACAAATCATCACATCACCAAACCCCGTCCCATTACCATCGGTGCAGGTACAACCACCGCCCTCATCATCCTCATCGTCCTCAAACCCTAATACAAATACAAACCAAGCGGGTGGATGCGGCGCGGCATACTCGCAATGCGGCGGTGCCGCCTGGTCAGGACCTGGGTGTTGCCAAGATGGCCTAGTGTGTACGTATCAGAGCTACTGGTACTGGCAGTGTAATCATTCGTAAAGAATGCAATCTGTGGTGGTGTTCTGTTCGTGTTTATATTCGGACAGAGATGAGATGCCACGATTGGCCGCGGCATTAGCGCGGGAGTTCTGGAATGTCGATAACTTTTTTCCCGTTCTTGGCAATCTTGTGTATATATATATCTACTTATTCTAGGAAGAATACTATACAAAAGTCTTCAAGGGAGATGGATAGGGGCTTTGCACAACCGTGAAAGAATAATATGATTGATCCCCCTGGCCATCTTGGACCTACATCACCCAGGCCAGCAGCAGGGCGCTTGCAAGCTTGCCCAATTTGCTGGGAACTGAAACGAAAGTAAGCAGTCCATACGGATGTCATTGACTCCAAAACCACGGAGATTCCCAAGCCCAAACACGATCCAGCGCCTGGCGCGCCTATTGATGCGCGGCTTGAGAGAATAACTTCAGACTTTGTGGGGTTCAGGATTTGCACAAGCCACGGAAACACCGAGACTTATGTCGAGCCACAGTGCCAAGTTTATTGGATTTCCCAACTTGCGCGCCTTGATAGGGACTTGCGAGATTGTGCGACAGTGATGGGAATTGGTAGATCGGAGCTAGAAGAGATGGCTTTGGGGCTTGTGGGACTACTGTTGGGTTTGCGGCTGATCAATGGGTAGTGGTTTGAGGGCGAAGAAGCTGTATGGACGTGAGTGTCGAATAAGGTAACGATGGAAGACCAAATTGGTAAGATTGCATATTAATCCACTAGCCACAAATTGAGCAAAGTCCACAGACCAGCTGGGATGGAACGGGTTTCCTTCCAGAACCGCCACGAGCTAGACCGGACCACAGCCGGAGAAGAGCCAAATGGCAAAGCTACACATCCATCCACCAGCATAGTCGAGCCAAATCCATCAGACCAGCTATGATTTACCCGCAGACCGGGTCCCGTTCCAAAACCGCCACGATCGAAGCCGGAATACAGCTCAAAAACGGATGCGAGAATCATTCTCCAGCTTTCTAGTTTGTATAGAAAGTCACTCGCCGGCTGCTGAGAGGATCTCGTTTCGGGATCGGCATTCGGATGTGCTCATCGGCGATCTGCCCTTTCATCTTCAAGTCGTTGATCCCTTCAGGGACTTCCCCGTCCATAATATCGCGATTAAGCTCTGTGGCCTCTGATTTCTCTGTTGCCTTGCGGACAGCTTCTCCCATACGCGAGTATAGATATCCTTCGATGTAGGCTTTACGGAGCTCGACTTGCAGTTTGGGGCCTTTTCCAACGATCATCGTCCTCACCATATCCTGCTGCCACCCTTTCGCGACTGGCTCGCTTCCCTGAATGAGACGTCTCTGTCAGTGCAGCTGATTGAAAAGTTGGGGTCTGGAGTGTCTCACGGCGTGGCAAGTACTCGGAGATGAACTTTACTCGAGCGGTGGTGATAGCGGGATTACCCCCGTGCCATCCGCGCAGTGTATCTGCGTTGGTCTTGGGATCGAACGAGCTGGATTTCTCCATTCGATGGAGTTCGTGCAGCATAGAGCCGGTAAACTCGAAATCATCGTGCCAATGCCCGATGTCGTGGAAACCCTGCAAGGAACTGTCAGCACAGGAAGGGCATACTGGATTAAAGGCGGATCGAACCCCAGCCAGCAGATGTGCCTTGGTCAGGTCGTCCATGCTCGACATGATGCCTTTCAAGACTGAGGGTCCGGACGCTGAGGAGTACTTTGCAGATGAGCCAGGAGCTAGGAAATTTTTCGAGGAATGACATAGAAATTCATTATCTAGAGGATAAGGCCTCTAGATAAACCAACAGAGATGGCTGCTAAGCGTTGTAGAATTACAAAAATCACAGCTGATCATCCTTCGAAGCGTCAGCACACCATAGCGAAGGTTCCACTACATACGATAGAGCGATCAGCTTCTTACAAGGTAGCCTCGTACTGTCATAAACACAGCGCCTGTATCTTTGATGGGCGGCTAGCGATGGGTAGGAGGATTTCTCCTGCTTCCTACTGTATGTTCCATCGGTTTATACCAGCTCCAGCCGCAGGACGAACCACCATTAACCTCCAAGCGTTGCACAACAAATCATCAGATGATAAATTGTTAGGCGCCCTGGGACGAAGGTGGCCTGAATTTCGGTACACCTGCACTAAAAGGCTCGAAATAGTGAAACGGCATTCTGGAGAAGGCCGTCTCTCCGCTCATGAGATAAACCTAGATCCATGATCCGTAGTACAGAATGATAGCACCTCAAGGGCTAAGCGCTCAAACTGCTTATCATGCAGTCGGAAGGCCAAGCTACCGTGCGCATCCCCCAAATAACATACCTACACTGTGACCGG
>JAABUJ010002601.1_pt1 | contig 21901 bp, 21 predicted proteins | sample 5559131 | NCBI WGS metagenome assembly JAABUJ01 (sample SAMN10711875, study PRJNA513366) | rock metagenome | isolation source: Antarctica rocks | place: Antarctica: Victoria Land, Mt New Zealand nord | collected 2016-01-07
CCAGGCGAACAGCCTCTTGCTTAAACTCCTTGGTATACGTTCGCTGTTCTTTTGGCATACTCTTGTTCCCTTTCTTTGGAAGAGTATACTCCAAGTTCCTCGACTCCACCAAATCGGGACCAGCTCAAAGCGTGCCAAATATGCTCAAGAAAAAACTTGCACATGGTGTTACTACTACTCTGTTAGTTTCGTGGTACGATAGGAAGATGAAGCCACTCGCCTTACCAAAGGGATCACCCGATCCCCTACCAGAGTTAGCAGCCTATTTGGAGCCGTTTGCAGCCTTATTTCGGCGCAGCACCAGCCGCCATTCACTCGAACGTTACGTCACTGGGTTGCTGAGCGACTTGCCGCGTAAGAATTGCGAAGCCATTGCTCAGGCAGTAGCCAATACGTCGTTGGAACAATTGCAACATCTCTTGACGGATGCTGCCTGGGACTCGCTAGCCTTAGATGAACAACGTGTGCGCTTGCTCGTGGAGCACAGTCCTGCCAATGGAGTTCTCGTACTCGACGACACTGGCTTGCCCAAACAAGGAAATGCCTCAGTGGGGGGGCATCATCAGTACACGGAACATTGGGGAAACAGGGTAACTGCCAAATCGTGGTCAGTGCTCAATATGTCGTCGATGATCCAAGCACGAGCCGACCCTTGCATTGGCCGGTCAATGCACGTCTCTATTTGCCAGAGGTCTGGACAGAAGATGGACCGCGTTGCCGAGAGGTGGGCGTCCCCCAAGCAATCACCTTTGCCTCCAAACCAGAACTGGCCTTGCAACTGGTAGACCGCGCCCGAAGTTGGGGAGTGCCTTTCGCTACCATCGTGGCCGATGCGGGCTATGGCATTCCCAGTTTCTTGCAAGAGTTGGACACACGAGAATTGTCCTACGTCTGCGCAGTCGCCTGCGATTTCGGAGTGCGTTTGCTTTCGGAAATGCATCAGGCTGAAGTTCAGCAAACTGAGTATGCACAACGAACTCCACGCAAGCGCGGTCAACCGAAGAAACCTCGCCCTGCCCCACGTCATGATGCTCAGAAGATCACAGATGCTCAGGCGCAAGAAGCATGGCAGACCATCGAGTGGAGAGAAGGAAGCCGAGGGACGTTACGCAAGCAATTTGTTGCTATCCGTGTTCATGCAGGAACTGGTTGCGCACGTCACCGTGAAAGTCCTGGACGGAGTTGGACGGGACCAGAAGGCTGGCTGATCGGGGAACGACCAGTCCCAGGAGAGGCTAGTGATCCCAAGTGGTTTTTCAGCACCTTGCCTGAAGGTACTTCCCTAGCTCGCTTGGTGGAACTGGCGCATCTGCGCTGGCCTGTCGAGCAGTTCTATGAGGACGCCAAAGGGGAATGTGGTCTTGATCATTTTCAGGGCCGCAGTTGGGATGGGTGACATCGGCATTTGGCTGTGGTCATGCTGGCCTATACCTTCCTCATGCTCCAGTCCTTAGGACAAGAGATTCAAGGTGATCCTGCCGCAGGCGGGACTTTCCCCCCCTGTACGCCAACTCAGCCTTCCGGCTTGCCATCGGTTGGTACTCGTCCTGCTGTTTCAGGACGTGGTGGTGTGGCTGATTGAAACCGAACAAATCAAAGCGTTTCGTCCGCGACGAAACTAACAGAGTAGTATTACTATAAAACATCAGTATATCTATACATCGAACGCTGAGGGATTGCTCATGATTCGTCCCCCTTCTCGACGCCAATCCGCTTTCTCTCCTAGTATCTGCCAGATGATGGAATGTGCTTCTTTTCCTGAGAGCCAGCCTTGTGCCTGTAATTGATATGCGAGAGCTTCGACTGCTTTCCAATGCTGTGTTAAGATGTTCTCCGCCTCTTTCTGGCACTGTTTTTGCATCGCATGACGTTCTTCATCAGTATCAAACATATCAATTGACCAGCGATAAATGGTATCAAAATCAGCATGGTCAATTCCACGCAAATGTTGATACTTCCAGCCTCGTTGTTCGCAGAGTATCCGTAATGCAATGGTGCCTGCATACATAATCGTTGTACACTCAGGGTTTTGCGTTCCGTCTCCCCATTGTGGAAAGCCTTGCCACGCTTCTTCCCCAGCGTCAAAAGCACAATAGCCATGATAGCCTTCCGCACGATCTCCAATGATAGAGATTTCACTGCTGCATCGTCCAATCATATGACCTACGACTGCATGTCCCGCTTCATGAAAGGCGAACTGTGCGGAACGCGATACATTTTGTTTTTGTTGTAACATTTTTTGTTCCCTTTCTAATAGTAGAGCTATTCCTCTATGAACATGCCAGTGAATAGACCCACTGTATCTATTTCTTTGTCAGTACTCGAAAAGCTATATCATCTTCTGGTTTGCAAAAGTCGTCGTCTCTTTAATATGTTGTACCTGAAGAAGATGTCTTTACACGTCGTGATGAACTTCGCCACCCAGACAGGATTGGTATCTATAAACAGCCGTTTTGCGTTAGCGACATCTGGGATATCCACCACGCCCTTGTCCATTTCTCTTTACCGTCCGCATGTAGTCAGTAGAGAGCACTCGAAATCCTAATGTTGCTCGATGCTTATGAGCTTCTTGAAGTCTGTGAGTGCTGTGTTGATGATATGTCTGTTTCGATCTCCTCAGTTTCAGGATTTTCACTTTCTTCCAACTCAATAGTGCTATCGAATGTAGGAAATGATGAGCTTACCATATTATCGTCGGCTGGTTGATCGAAGACTCCAATAAGCCGAAGAGAATCTTCCAAAATTCCTCTCGCAGATGCATTACTGTCGAAGGCATCCTGCATTCGTTCGCTATTAATTCTTATTAGATCATCTACTGCCTTGTTAAGAAGCTTGATACGTGCCTCATTTAGTTGAGACTTCATTTTTTCCTGACGCAAGTGGTTACTGTGCCACACTTTTTCGTCTCGCTCATATTGCTTTTGTTCGCTCTCTTGTCCTCTCTTGATTCGCTCTGCCAGATGCTTTACATCTGCATTGATACGTAACTCGGCCTTCCTCCACTCGGCCTCCTTTTGAAACTCATATATCTTTGCTGCTACATCAGTGTCTAACTCACGTTTCCTCTGTTCAGCTTTCTGCTGCGCCTCTATCTCGCTTGTACGCCGAGCATTGGCTTGAGCTACCCACTTGAAATTCATAAAAGCAAGTCCGTACTCATTTTTCAAGATCGTATTATAGCTATCTATTTTCAGCCCTGTATGATTTATTTGATCATGAGTATATTGTTGAAGAAAATGCTCAGTGCCTTTCCTGAGTATGTTTATCGCTGAAGTGATAAGATCGACCCCGTTACGATACTGCTCTACAGACCTTTTAGCATCGCGCACCACTAAATCGAAGTGAGCCTCATAAACTCTTTGATATCCATCTGTCGTTACCACCGTTCCCTTAAAGCTGGCAGGATGGGGAGCAAGAGAAACGCGGTAAATTACATCTCCCCGGCGTGCATGTACTATTTGAGATGATGAACTGTTTACAGAGCCAATATAGGTATAGGTTTGGTCATGGAATACTTCCTGACTGAAGCCCACTATTACAGGGACGGGCTGTTCTCTCCATGGAACAGGGATTATGCCAAATAAGAGAGAACCTTCAAAAGGAACAACTTCTACAAGCTCTTGCTGATTGATTATCGTCTGGGCCATCTTTTTGTCCCTCGTATATTTTGTTATCTGCTTGCACTACGAAGATGTTAGCCATTTATCTGAGAAAGTACGTCTCGTGCTAAACTTTGGATATTGTGGTGCTTACTGCGCCACATCTTCAACTGCTGCTTGTAAACATCTCTGGTTTCGAGTACACGCCCTTGGCGCTTTTTGAGGTCGAGAGCCCAGACACCAAGTGTTTCGTCAACTTGTATCATAAAGTGTTTATATGAAGCAAGGAGAAGTTTCGCTTCGATACTTTGTTCTTCTTGCATCTTTAGCACCGTCTCAGCCCATTGTTGCATAACGCCAAGTGCTAACAATCGACTCTGTCTTTCGCATATAGCTGCACTTAACATTGAAATAAGCTGCTTGCGCCAGGGAGAGTCTATCTCATTGAGTAAACCCACTAGCACAACATCACGACTCTGTGAATTAGATAGTGAGAGAGGGTCGGATAGCAGTTCCATGTAGGCACGAGAAGACACTTGTAGTGCCACGGATTGTGATGCCTCATATGAAGAGTCAACTGCTATGAGCAAAAATGCCTTTGAAACAATTTGTAGCTGTGCCTCGCATTGCCTTCGATAGATTTGACGCTTACGTAGCTGATGAGGTAGATCGGATTGAAGAATTGCCTGTTCAGCGATACGAGCAAGGTGAGCGAATACAGGCTGAATGTGACCGGAACGGCTTAATGTAACGTAAGCAGATATAATAGAAGCGTAAAAAGCGTTTGTACTTGCTACAGATATGTCTGGCGGCTCTTGTAAAAGTTGTTCCAGATGGGCGAGTGCAATGTCTGGTTTTCTCTTCCCAATTCGCTCAAGTGTATTCGCTGCTGCACATTTCAAATATACATCTGTTTGGTATTGAACTTTATCTTCTATCCATTTATGTAGTAGCTGTAATACAGAGGATGCATGAACGCTAGTGGCCTTTTTAGGGTATTTAATGCTCTCTAGCTCGTAAGCTCCTTCTAGGAGAGACGCGACCCTATTCCTGCTACTCTGACTTTTCTCTTTCGCCAAGGGAGTCACTTTTCGTTGTAATGCATCAACATTTTGATGCCATAAAAAGACACCAAGTGCGTAGGCACTTCGCCAAGAAGACTCTACGTGATTCTCTTGAGACCAGTCGAAAAGTATGTTTAATAAGTTCTGACCATGTATTCCCTGACTTGTATATTCTCCTGCGAAAAAATCAAGCACCTGAAGACCGAAGGAAGAAATACCATAGATATCTACATCCTTCCAGAAGAGGCGTTCTACACCTTCAATGCGTTGCGTTATCGTATGGGTCTTCTCTTGAAGCTTTCTACTTGATCTGTTACTATACCCAGGTGTGGGTAAAGCCTCTTGCTGTCGCCCTGATGGTGGTTTGTCTAAGGGCGATGTATTTTGAAACAAGTCACCTTCTTCAAGAAAACGTGTATAAAGCGTATCAGCACGTATGGATACTTCATGTGCTGGTGCGCCGTGTAATATCGCGGCAACTTGTACATAGCATTGTGTGTATATATCAAGTGCGTAGTACCAGTCTGCTATCTTTGTCTCGTCTGTCAGAAGTGCGATGTCAGTCGTCGCGTCAACTGGCTGTACCGGGAAGGTATTGCTTCGTTGTGCGAATGCTAGAGCCTGTCTAATAAGTTCATCTTGTTTTTCGGAGGTACTCTCTTTTATCTCATCATTGTCAGAAGCTCTTTGATGAAATACCTGTACAATTTGAATATAGCTTTCGATATTGAGGCGTGCATTATCACCTATAGCCGCAATGCCTTCATTATTTGCTTGATAGGTTGGGTGAACGTCCTCTTCACTTTCTTCTTGAGATGGCTCCTCATACTCTTCTTCATAGAACCTTTCATTCTGCTCATCCGCTTCGTCAGAAGATAAATCTTCCACTGTCTCTAGTTTTGAAAGGTCTTCTGCACTTACGAGTGGCTCTTCTCGTGGTATATTCGGTTCGTTTAGCTGACTCTCTGGCATATATACCTCTTGTCTAACCAACGTAACAAAGTAGGAAACTTCTCGAAGAACATCTTTAAGGAACAACGCCATGCATAAGAAAACTTTATTCTTCTGGCCTTTTATACCAATTTATTGTCATATGAGCATCGTCACCGGCAGCCATTTGACCACTATTATTGATGGTATATTTACTTCTTAATGGTTTTTCTTTTTTTGCTCTTCCTGCTAAATCTGTGTTTTCTCGTTCCGTGATGAATTCTTTATTTTCAGCAAGTTTAGCAAGGATTTCAAAGGCGAATGCACTAGCGTGACGAGAGGCTATATCTTGCGAATTGGCGGCGTCAGACTCGCTTTTGTTGTTTATAAGATCGGAGATACCTCGAATGACTAATGCGTCTACGCGTGGATTAGCATGTGTAGTGTTCAAGAAACCGTACCCCTCCATCTCAACAGCAAAAGTATGACTGTAGTTTTTTTGCATGAACTTATAGATAGGAGAGTTTGTGTCGCTTACCACCTTCTCACCTGCCACAATAGGGGCTAGGTAAGCCTGAGGCTCCATCACAGAAACAGATTCTCGCAGACGCTTATGCCATGCTTTTTGAGCAACAACTATCTTTGCAATATTCACCATACGATGAGTTGAGATACTTGCTTTAGGTCGAGAGAGAAAAGCACGTCCAGCCTTACCAGATTCGTAATTGAATGCCTCGGTAGCAGCTACTACGTCTCCAATCTCGACATCCTTTATGCCTCCTGCAACTCCTACAAAGAGCGCAACGTGAGGGTCCAAATGGCTAATCGCTCGCTCAGTCTCCAAAGCAGCCGAGGAATTACCTGCACCTACTTCGAAGACATTCACATTCCATGTATATACTCCACATGGAAATATTCCTTGCCAATATGCTGTTCCTTTATGAGTGGTATCAGTGAGATTGAGGAGGTGTGTACATACGGCTTGACGTTCAACTGGAAGTGCCGTCAGTATAATGGCTTTCAATGGGGGCAGTTTGCTATTCAACATCTCTGTCTCCTTTCAAGAGGTAAAGGAACACTCATAAGGTACACCTACGTTGTTGATAGTAAAAGCTTTTATGGTTCTATAGGTAAATATCCTCAAAAAAGAGCAATTTTTCAGGATTACCGCTGTTAAAATAGCTACACTACTTAGTGTTTTTGTTACACTAAGTAGTGTAGCCTTTCATCACTGTTTTGTCAAGTGTTACTATAACGCTCTAAGTGTACCTTGTGAAAATGGTCTAGTTTATACTCAGAGGCATAGGGGGAATATACTGCTTCGCAGCACAGCCAACTCTTTTGACCTTTTACTCTCTATTCAATAAAGGATAGTAATTGTGACAGTGAAACATTTTTTCGAGTTGCACGAAGTTAGAATCAGATGTATTAGGAGTACGATTTCTCCTACATCATAGTATACTGATATGTAGCAATTTCTTCAACATTTTGTCTTAACAACGCATGTTTCTCTTCGTTCCACTGTTTGTTCTGTTCAAACAGTCAATTCTTCAGATAATGCTAAAAGTATTCCTCTTCAACACCCTCTGTTAGCCAGAAGTATATACAAAGTTTTAGTGTCAGCCACCAGAAATAGGATGCTTGTCCCGGACCAAAACGATCCATATCTAAAAGACCATGAGAGACATCGTTTCTTAGATTCGTGCCAAATCGCTCAATCAAGAGACCCTCCAGATCGAAGGTAATATCTTCTCCAAGCAACAATGTGAGAATTGCTCGATGCTCCTCAAAAAGCTTGTTGAGGCTGTACTCATCCTGAATCCCTTGTGATGTTAGATTTGAAACGAGATGCCCTTGCTGTGCCACTAAATGCCGAAGAGAATTTTCTACTTGTGGGATAAGCAGATGTGTAGATATGAGAAAATCTCCTGAGAAGCCTGCAACAAGTCCCAGCGCATAAATGCCTTCACGACCAGATGGAACAAACGAATTATGAGAGAGGAAGAAGAGCAAATCATCGTTTTCGATACGATGATCATCGATGATCTGCTGTCTCGCCGGTTCTATAATCGTCAAAGCCTTTATTCCTTGTAACCACCGCGCCCGGGCAAACATCTGTTCTCGAAGAGCCATTTCCTGCGCTTCTTGCTTTGATGAAAGTGGGGATGTACTGCGATCTTTTGCCTTGCCATTCGCGTCCACAAGTTGAGAAGAGAGAAGATATTGAAGTGGAGCTATTCGTGCTGTCTCCTCGACTTGTCTCTTCACGTCTTCTACGTGAGGAGATGGTTCAAGAAACGCGAGTTTGAAAAGTGTCATTGGCAGTGTAGGCACCCATGATAGCATCTTGTACTTCACACGCTGTTTTGCTAGCTTTGCTGCTGTATCAGTGATGTGAGTATCAAGTGTCATCTCGATAGGTTTATACTCTTTTATAGACTCTCTTTGGTAGTCAAGTAGCTGTTTACGAAGTTGCCGAATGCGGTCCGTCATTTTGCCTACCTCTCTCAACGCCTGGATTGCTGACTCTAGATGAGCTGAGGCGACCATATAACTCGGCTGAGGTCTTTTTAAAGCATCTTCTGTCTCCTGGGTATACGTCTCAGCAAAGGCTATTTTTGCTCTTCTCTCTTCCACGTCGTTGTGTTCAAGTGCAAACCACTTCGCTAGAATGATCCAGTATGTTCTTGCTTTATGCCACTCACGGTTTTGCGCCGCACGCGTGATCGCTCGTTCCGTAGAAGTTGATACGGCCATTGCTATCAGTAAGGAACTAGGTGGACTTCCGTTGGCACTTGACCAAGCTGGGGCATATATAGAAGAGACACAGTGTAGCCTCTCTGACTATCAAAATCTTTATCGAACTCATCGGGCTGAATTGCTTCAAGAGCGAGGTGGTTCAATTGCGTATCATCCTGAGTCAGTTGTCACAACGTTGTCCCTTGCCTTTGCTAAAGTAGAGCAGAAATATGCTGTTGCCGCAGATTTACTTCGTTTTTGTGCCTTCCTGCATCCAGATACAATTCCTGAAGAGATCCTTATCGCAGGACTACACTATTTTGGAACTAATTTGCAAGGTATTGCTAATAACCCTTTGTTTTTAAACAAGGCTGTCGCTCTACTTGGAACGTATTCGCTTTTACGTCGCAATGCTACCGAGAAAGCATTTAACGTCCATCGACTTGTGCAGGCTATACTCAAAGATAAAATGGATATCTTGCAGAAGCAACAGTGGATAGAGAACAGTATTCAGACTCTCTCGTCCATCTTTCCCACTGTAGACTATCAGAATTGGTCTCAATGTGAAAGATTGTTACCACATACTGTAGAAGTTCTTGGTCAATTTACACCAAAGGGAGATAGAGAATTTTTAGAACAAAGGGTTGTTCCTCTCTATACTAAAGTTGGCCTTTACTATTTGAAAAGAGCACAATATAGCCAAGCAGAATCTCAGTTTCAGCACTGTCTGAAGCTATGTCAAGACTGTTTTGAGCCAAATCATGCTGAGATAGCGAGACAATTAACAAATGTAGCAGATATCTATAGTGAACTAGGGAAGTATGAAGAAGCTGATTCTTTCTATACGGAAGCGTTACAGATGTGGCTTGATAGAGAAGAATATATACATTTAAATGCGCTACCTACAATTTCAAGTATCGCGAGACTTTCCTATATAAAAGGACAATACAAAGAGGCTGAACTCTTTTGGAGAATTGCATACCAAATTATGGAAGAGCGAGTAGACAAGTCTAATAGTTACTATTTAGAATGGTCAGGTATTATAAATAATCTTGCGAATGTTTGTTGCAAGCAAGAAGATTATGATGCTGGCGAGTCCTTTTATAAGGGAGTCTTAGAAATTCGGGAGAAATTGCTTGGAGGCGAACATCCCGATGTTGCAAGTGTTCTAAATAATCTAGGACTCCTCTATGCTGAACAGGAGCGATATGAGGAGGCAGAACCAATATATACTCGTGCTCTTGCAATTCGAGAGAAGACTCTTGGACCTGAACATCCCAAAGTAGCAGAAACTCTTTCTAACCTAGTACTACAGCCGCACTTGGGCAGCCAAGCGAGCTGCACGCTGTTTGATATGTGCTCGTTTGGCCCTGGCCAGATGTCGCCTGCGCCAGTATGACCAGGAGAGAACTCCTTCCAGGGTCGGCGGAGCTTGCCACACCAGCCGCCAGAGCAGTCGGCGCACTTCAGGGACCGTCAAAGGAAGGAGCTGAGCGACTTCCTGCTCCTGAAATTGGACCCCTTTTTTTGCCCTGCCACTTTGACCACCGTCAAAAACGCCAGGGCAAACATCGCCAGGGTGATATGGCGATACCATCCCTGCCAATGACGCACTTCATAGTCATCCAATCCGACCTGCTGTTTGGCCAGCTCAAAGGCTTCTTCCACCTGCCACCGACTGCCTGCCGCCCGCACAACCTGCTCCAAGCTGACCGACTCCGGGGCGAAGACGAAGTAATACGCGATCTCGGTCGGATCAGACAGGCTACGACGGGCCAGCAGCCACTGCTTCCAGCCGGGCTCCGTCCACCGGAAGTCCAAAGACTGCCAGGCCCAATCGTAGAGCCGGGGTCCTTGACTGCCTTCTCCAGCTGACACGCGCTGCCACCTCTCGACAGACCAACTGGCTACGACCTCATCTGCCCGCCTGCTCAGCCCAATGCGCTGGTTTTTCGGCACCGCCAACACATACGGCTGCAAGTGCTCTTCCAGCCAACTGCGCAGTTTGTAATCACCGCCATAGACCGTATCACCCGTGACCCAAGCAGCCTTCACCCCATGCACAAACGCTCGCTCCAACATCTGTTTGGCCAACGTCGGTTTGGGGATCGTAGTGCGCCGCTCTTGTGGAATGCCCGCCTCCTGGCACCGGTCAGGGTCCTTCTCCCAATCACGATGCAAATACAATTCCCGGTCCAGCAACACCGCTCCAGACCGGTTGGCGTAGGCCAGAAAGACCCCGATCTGGCAATTGGCGATCTTCCCGACCGTCCCTGTATATTGAGCGGCCACGCCGACTGACCTGGTGCCTTTTTTGACAAAACCTGTCTCATCGACCACCAGCACCGCTTCTGGGTCCACCAAATGTGTCAGGATGTACTCTTGCAAGTCATCACGCACCTGATCAGCATCCCAATGCGCGGTGTTGAGCAAGCGTTGCATCCCATCAGGCGTGGCTTCTCCCGCCACTTCCGCTAACTGCCACCCGTTTTTTCGCTCGGTCACGCTCAGTAAGCCACGAATATAGGCCACGGCCCGCTGGCGTGGCTCAGCACGCTCAAAGGACGGGGCTAAACGGTCTTGCACTTCTTCTAAACGATCCGCCCAACTGCGCAGATCTTCGATTGAGGGGAACCCTTCCATCTCTTCCTCCTGTTTCTTGTTTCCCTCTCATTCTACCACATAAGTGCGGCTGTAGTACTAGGGTCTATTTACGCTATCAAGCATCAGTATAAAGAAGCACAGTTACTATATCAGAGGTCTTTAACAATTGTAACAAAGGTGTACAACTCCAACCATGATGTACTTGCAATCGATTTAAATAGGTTAGGAAACCTCTATAGAGTACAAGGTGACTATGTGGAAGCAGAAAGATATTATAGTCAGGCAATCTCAACACTACTTCAAACGGTTGGAGAGATACATTCCACTACTGCGAATTTGTATGTGAACTTGTCAACGTTATATGAAGTGCAAAAACAATACTCTAAGGCTTTGCCGCTCATTGAAAAAGCATGTTTCATTTACACACAGACACTTGGAGAGAAACACTCTAAAACCCTTAAAGCGTCATCATACAGGTCTGCGATCATTTATAAAAACTTCATTTCTAATAATGAGCTTTCTTAAAATATCCACTAGCAGCAGATGCAATTTCAGACATAAGGAATGTAGTTTGATACATCTTTCATCTTAGCTGATTTCGACTCGAATCCGCGACCTCATAAAAATAGCTATATACTACAAGCTCTATCTAAGTAGCTATCGGAGGAATAACCGGGCACATTACCCCGATAGACACAACTAAAATAGCTTACAACAACTAAACAGAGTATCTTGGTTGCTGTAAATCTTCTTGACAACGTGAAGCTTAACCGTCCTTCTGGCGACGTTGGATTTGTCGTTGTATATAATCCTCAACATCTGAACGACGAAACCGCCACAAATCACCAACTTTGAATGCCACGAGTTCATCCCGTTCAGCCAAACGTATCACGGTACGAGTACTTACCTTTAATATTTTGGCAACGTCTTTAACCTCTAAAATCTCTTCTGATGCCATGAGAGTACATAATGCCCCCTTTCGTCTATAGACATTTGGATGGTAACAGGTCACTAGGGTCGTGTCAAGTCATTGTAAGGCTTTGTAGGGTTGACATAGACGAATTTATTAGGTATTATTACTGACGTTAGGGTCATCATAAGACACATGAGTTATGTATAGCAACTTAAAAATGTATGTGTCTTTTACTGTCGTCTTGCGCTACGAGACCGAAGATGACAAATTCAGTAATCAATAGTGCTTTGTTGGAGAGGAGGTATTATTTTTTAGCAAAAAACTGGCCCCGTGTTCGAGACGGAGCCAGTTTAGCAGGAACGTTGCTATCCTATTAAAGTTGGCTAGGTTCCCAGCCTCATTGTAGGCTTGGGTTTCCTTCACGTCAAGGAGTACCCGTTATGGGAGAACACATTGTTTTAGGCACGATACCTATTAGTGTCGAGAATGAAGAGTTTAGTAAAGGATACCAAGAAGGCTACTTGCGCTTTACTGAACACTACCAAAGTAAACCTCTTACTGATGCTAATGTATATGGCTTCTTAGCACGAAACATCTACGATACGATGACGACAGATCGTTATCGAGCAGGCTATATCGTGGGATGGTGTGCCGCTCTTCACGGGCAAGGTCAGTCAAGACCAACTGTTGTCTCCTCTATTGCTACTACTCAACAGCAGGTGCAGGTGACAGCATGACCATACAAAAATTACAAGGTCTTGTCGATAATTCCGTTCCTGTCATCCCTGTAGACTACAAGGAACATACGGAAGCAAAACCATTCTGTTGGAATAGTGGATGTAGTTGTCACAAAGACCAGGATGCCATTTCTCAGGTCAATCAATATGTGCAAGACGGACTGTTGACCCCAGAAGAAGCGACTTATCTCGTGAACGGAAAGATGGTCTAGCTAGAGTAGCACTGTGACACGTCACAGTGCTACTTCCAGAAGGGATACCATGAACGAAAACAGTACTACCCAGCAGCAGCGATGGAGTGGGATTGAGCCTTCCCCTATGAAATTAACCGCCGTTCGTTCTCGACAGACTCAGGTGAACATCGACTATGATGAGCAGTTAGACGACGAGAGTCTGTATCCAATACGTCAACCCAGCAGTATCCGACGCTACCGTACTGATACTATACCTTCTCAAGGGCTTGCCCATATGGGCCAGAAACAGGTACGACAGCGGGACCGTTACGATGATGTCAACGTCTATATTCGTCGCAAACGTCCACATCAACAGCCTGCTTCACGTCAGCAACCACGACCAACACGTCCACCAGAAGCAGAACAGGGCAACAATGAGGAACGACAGACGGAACGCCTTTCACTTCTCCATCAGCGTACACTGAAACGCTATTTCCGTTGGCTCTGGACTCTTGGTATTGGGATGATCGTAATGTTGCTGTTGTGGATAGGAGGAAGTCTGTTGATGAATTGGTGGCAAGGCTATCAAGAAGATGTGCAGTACGGACATCCTCGCACCTCTCAATGTGATGCAAGAGTGGGACATAACGATGCCCAAACGCCAAGTCATTTTATCGCACTGAACCTCAACAAACGCGTAGAAGTGATTGAGTTTCCAGGAGGAGATGGAACGAAAGCAAGAATGTATCTTGGTCCAACGCTTGTCGGGCAACAGAGCGATCTAGACATTGTAACCATCAGCTTCAAGGACGTAAACGGGGATGGAAAGCCAGACATGATCCTCAGCGTGGAAAACGCAACGTATGTCTATATTAACGACGATGGAGCTTTTCGACTACTTCATGCCGATGAACATATCAACATGTAGAAAGGGACAACGATGCATTTGCTACTCATTCTTTGTCAACGCAGAGACCTGCATCATCTGGTTGATGTGCTGGGAGATTGGCAGGGCGAAGGCGAGATCATCCTGTATGGATATACTAGCAAGATGCAGGATGGGTTTATCCTGATGCAATGGAACACGCCTCTCACCGAAGGCTTTCAGCAGAAGCAACTCAAAGAAGACCCAGGCATCATCGACTATCTTGTCTATGAGACAGTGCAACCAAGTACACCTGTCACAGCATAACTCTATCGCGCGGGGAAGTGGTTAATCTCCTTCCCCGTCATATCGAGTGAGAGGAAAACCATATGAACGATTATCTCCACCGTGATATCGCTGACCTCTTTGAGCATATCTCTGTGACCCAGGAGAACGTAGATAGCGAGGAACAACCCTCAAAGCAGTCACGAAGACGCTTAAACGTGTATATTGAACTCGAAGAAGAGGGAGAGCTACCCAAAGTCATCGAAAGCATCGTGGATGAGCAAACGACTATGACAACACACAACGATAGACACGCGCCCTTGTATACAGAGGAGTCATTCATATCCTCAGGAAAGGTACCATATCTCACAAAACGTCAGCGACGAACACCCCTTGCCTTGCTTCTTCTCCTGTGCATATCACTTTTTGGCATCATTGCAGGAATACTCTCTATAGGCATCCGTGCCTTCTTTCCTCCATCTGCAACTATCATCATCGTAAGCGCATCACAACAACTCACGACAATCAGTACACTGCAAGTTATTACGGACGGGACTGCCGATCCAACAAAAAATCAAGTCCCAGGACGAGTACTCCCATCAATTACCATGAGCCAAACACAAACTGTCTCTACTACAGGAATCGCGCACCAAAACGCGAAATTAGCCCACGGTTTCATCACGTTCTACAATGCTGCTCCTTATGTCCAGACGGTGAACGCTGGAACCTTGCTCGTAGGTACAGACGGAATACAACTCATCACAGATCAAGACGCGACCATACCAGCTGCAATCATGCCTACTGAAGGGCAAGTGACGGTTTTAGCACACGCAGCTATCACGGGACCAGGAGGTAATGTCAAGATTGGTGATGTTTATGGGCTGTGTTGCCGTCAAAATGTGTCTGTGGCTAATGGAGTTTTTCATGGTGGACAGGACGTGAAAGATGTTCCAATCGTCACAATGCAAGACCTGAAAGGGACAGTAGCAAGGTTGGAGAGTAATCTGATGAAGAGTGTGCAAATGGCCTTACAAATACAAGTGTATCCAGAGGAAACACTCATCACGTTCCCTGAGTGCAATACATATCATACACAGAGCCATGACATTGGGGATGAGGCGACTCAGGTGACAGTGGCGGTACACGTAACGTGTACAGGAGAAGTTTATAATACACAAGCTCTCCAAAGCCAAATAGCTCAACTCGGTGCTCAACAAGCTAGGAAGCAACTTGGAAACAAGTATGTACTTTTAGATGAGGGGCAGATACGCGTCTTAAGCCCTCTCGACAGTAACACCACTCATGATGCCAATACCCTTGAAGTGATGAGTACAGGCGTCTGGACGTATCAGTTTAGCCAAGACCAACTGATGAAGGTTGCAATGATGATCGCAGGCAAAAAGAAGGATCAGGCAACACGTATTCTGCTTCAAAAAGCCTACGTGCAGAGAGCGTCGATCAACGTTACAGGAAGTGATACGTTGACACTTCCCCATGATCCCAGACGAATCCACTTCCTAGTCCTCAATGAAACGTCGAAGAGAGGCAATTTTCAGTCCGCGTAAAAAATTCATCAGCAGCAAATTTCTAGTCAAAATATAGAAGGAGGTTCCCATACTGCTCAGAAAGGGCATGAACAACCTAGATACAGTATAGATAGATAAAAAGTGGTTAATTGTATCTATAATTCACTTCTGCTATAGTAAAGCCACTGAGTAGAGCAATTTTTATGATAGCAGGAGTGATAAACGATGTTAGAAAAGAAACAGGAAGATATCCAGCCAGGAGAAAGACTCTGATCAGATGAAGTGGCATTTTGCAGTTTGATTGCGCGCATTCTGATGAGATGTTTGAAGGAAAACAATCCAGAAGTTCTTAAGCAATTATCACTGCTCCATCAGGAGCAACGAGACGAAGGAGATAATCATGTTTCCGCAGCCTAGTCAATTCGAGTCAAATAGCGGTATCGTCGTTCTTGGTTATGTGCGACGTTCCAGCGAAATGCAGAAGGACAATTACAGCATTGATGCTCAAAAAAGAGCCATTCGAGATGCAGCGAAGTTACGCGGTTTGCCCGAACCAACCTTCTTTGAGGACGACGAGCGAAGCGCACGTGGAGAGCAAATTGCTCATCGACCAGATTTTAAGCGACTTCTTGATTATATACAAGCCAATCCAGGCAAGGTCATGGTATTCGTTCATACGTTAGATCGCTGGTCACGTAATGTGATGGTCACATTACAAAGTTTCCGCATTCTCTCTCAGTCACGCACTGCATTTATCTCGTTATCCGAACACATCGACTATAGTACACCAGAGGGGATGTTACAACTGACTATTCTAGCAGCATTCGCGGCCTACTTTTCTGATATGTTGGCAAAGCATACCAGCAAGGGAAAAAGCGAGCGCGTCGCCCAGGGACTCTATAATGGCGACCTTCCTTTTGGATACCGTTCGACAGGTCCGAAATCACCACCTGAGTTTGATCCCGAAGAGTATCCTGGTTTGCGTTTACTTGGTGAGTTGCGTATGAAAGGGGTAGAAGCTGACAAGATAGCGGACGCGCTGAATGAGGCAGGCTATCGCACCGGAAGTAAGCGATTTGGTGCAAGGCTCTTCAACAAAGATACTGTGACAGCGATGCTCCGTAATGATTTTTATGCTGGATTTGCTCCGGGGGATGACCACGGAACGGTGAAGTACAAGGAGCAGCGATTTCGTGGATTGCACCCGGCGGCTTTTACATATGACGAATGGCAAAAAATACGTTCGATGACGCAAGTGATGTACCACGCGAGTACTCGTACAGATCAAGTCAAACATGTCTACCAATTCGCGGGCTATATCTCTTGTATTCATTGTGGTTTGAAGTTGCGCTGTGATACCGGAAACACCCCTGACAATCGGCGGCAGTACTATCGCGATGCAGCGAAGGCGCGTCGTATCCCATGCCCGGCGGGTGGCAACTTGATGATTCGTATTGATCTGGTTGACGAGCAGTTTGGTGAATTTCTCAAGGGTCTGGTCTTACCTGAAAATTGGCGTGAGATCATCCGACGCCGTATGGTAGCCGAGGCACTCAAAGCCGGAGTTACCCCCCGAAAACGTGGAGCGTGAGAAGGAGCGTCTGAAATTGAAGAAGTCTCGCACGATCAAACTGTATAAAGAAGGCTACATCGAAGAGGAGGAGTTTCAAGGGGAGATGGCGGCAGCCGAGCTTGCTCTCAAGCAGTTGGACGCGCCGGAAGTCGATGGCATCACCTACGATGAGGTGATTGAGGCAGGTGAGCATCTGCCGGGGATGGCGGCATTGTGGGACGTGGCATCGGTCGAGGAGAGGTACGAGATGGTCACGATTATCCTGGAGCCAGGAGGGTTGTACTACGACCTGGAAAACAAATTGATCGCCGCAATAAAACCCCGTCCAGCATTCCTTCCTGTGTTACGGATGCTAAACGGGGTAATGGAATTCGACGAGACCAGGGGACTGCTTGTGACAGAACACTGGTGCGACCGGAATCGACGGGTGCCCTCTACGCTCTCGGCAACGTTAAATCTCTTTAGAGAACCCTCTGGAATACTTCTAATGAAGTTACAGCAAGTGCTAGATACATTAAGCACAGAACCCGTAGCACTTCCGAAACGTCGCCCAGGACCTGCAAAGCCACGTTATGGTATTCCTCGCTCAGACTGGCCTAACGTGGTACGCCGTGTGGAGCAAGGCGAAACATTGCGCCAAGTGGCAAGCAGTTACAACACGTCTTATGAGACGGTGCGCCGAGTGCTGTTTCAATTCCGTATGGGTCGCTCTTCTTGAATTGTTGTATCAAGCCACATGGACAATTATGCCTGACAAAAAGGCAGAAAGAAACCACCCTAGCTAGTACGTTGCACAACGCGCAAACTAGGGTGGTTTTGCATCATCCTTAGCTAGAGATTGCTTGTTTTTTACGGTTAGATTTTATTTGTTTGTCTCTGCCTTTTCTCCATTCACTTAAACCTTCTTTATAGGCATCACAAAGGAATGATTGAGATTTCTCTACATCCCAAACAAAAGTTAGTCTTTTACCTATTTTTGGTCCGTATGCTTCCATTCCAACATGTATAGCCATTGCTATACCTGTTGGAGTCTCGCTAGTTGCATATATTTTTGTGATGATGTACCCTTTTTTTCCTAGCTCTACCATCTGTTTTCTTAAACCACGCAAAAGCACTGTAACATAATGCATCCTTGTGGTTTCATTTACATCCGGTTCACTAGCAATAATAGCCAAGCATTCTACGGGCTTTTCTTGCTCAAAATTTTCTACCTCGTCAACTGTTATATCCCATCCTCTTATTTTACCTTCCATAAAAGCCATTAGAGCATCATGCTTTACTGGTAAGAGGTGAAAAAAAGCTACTACCTTACTGTCGTGCTTTACGACATATGTGCTTTCGGGTGCCTTTTCTAGCCAGCTTCGACGTAAATTAGCATCCATCGTTTTAGGTGCAATAGCTCTTTGCGCTAGTTTATATACACCCTCCATATCTTCCGCTTTGCCAATTTCAAAAGTAGTTTTTGGCGGTTCGTTTGCAGTGAGAAAGGCTAGCCATTTTTCAGCAAACGTATCTACTTCTTCCCTGAGATAAACACCATATTCTCTACCTGGCGGAACGATTTTTCTAATTTTCTTTTGACTTACCAGGTTTCTTAATGCAGGCTCAGTTATGCTTAGTTTCCTTTGAACTTCTCGGCCTGAATAGTACCTGTCGCTTAAATTTGCCATGTTGGAACTCCTTGCTGCTAGTTATTTATACGATTATACCAATGTGAAAAATGTAACCTATAAAAGAATTATACACCATAAAATGTGAAATGTGAATACGGTCAACTGTGACCGAAAAATTATATATGCAGACATATTTTAATGTGAACGTCAAAAATGTTGACAAACAAAAAAACATCGTATATACTTCTTAATGTGACTTACATAAATGTGAACGTCAAAAATTTACATTCGTACAGTACCTTAACAATTGAATACTAAATATGTGTATCACCGATTAGCCACACCTGTAACAAGGCACCAACGGGGCGGAGCCTACTATGTCTAGGGATGACCGATAGTAGATAGGTCGGAATTGATGCATGTATGTCTCTTGTAAAGCAGTGCTACGAAAAGGCGTAGCTCGTCCGTCTCAATTTCTTCTGTATCAACACATCCATCGAACGCGCTGAGGTGTCCCTCATATCATCCTCACATCGCATTTTCTGACTTAGCAATAAGTCGAGAAAATTCCTCTTCAAGTCAAAACAATCCTCGCGAATTCCTCGCACGATACGACACTAAAAGCGCGTTCAGGTGACATAAAACGGCGTTAAGGCGGCATTAACCAATGTCGCGTTAAGGTCGCCTTTACAAGGTCGATAGCTCGCATGCAGCAAGGGGTAAATCAGCAAGAAAAACCATGTGGATGCGGCGGTCTGATGGTTTCCAACAGTTTCTCATGGTGGTCTGATGGCGAGGTTTTGCGCCACAGGCACGGATTTACCCTTGCTTTAGACCCAATTTACCCCGAATTTCACAACGTTAAACCCGAATAAGCGTTAATCGCTGAACACATCCACGAACGAAAATCACACGATGCGTGTACAGGTTTCTGTACTTAATAGAGCGCGTCCAGTGAGAAAAAGGCTTAACATTGTCCAGATGTCAAGCCCAACAAGTACCAGTCTTCCCCCTTTAACAAAGGCTATGGCACTCACTCTAGTATGGCGAGTGTGGTGTCCTGGCGTCAAGTCAAGGAGCTACTATGTCCACCAAACAAGCATCACAGGTTGATCTGTCCGGCGAGATATTGAGCAATGAGCAAATGTACCGCAGGGACATTTCATCACAGTCCAGGTTTACTGATGAGCGACGGGATGCGCTGCTTGCCCGCGCTGCAAACCATGACCCATCTGCACGAACGGCTATTCTGGAAAATTGCCTTCCAATTGTCGCGTCTATGGCGCGAAAGCATATCGTCCTCACAGGAACCCATGTCGAGTACCTCGACTTGGTACAAATTGGCAACCTTGCCCTAGTCGAGAGCTACGAGCAAGCGTTATCCAAAGACGCGCCGTTTGCCTACCTCTTTGGTTGCGTTCGGTTCGCGCTCTTTAAGTATTGTCGCTATCACGAAACGAGCATCACGACTCCCAAGACGCGAGGGGTACATCCCTACCACTTCGCAAGCTTGGACGCTCCATTGAATGAGGAGAGCGAACATAGTTTACTGGATATTCTCCCTGATACTGCCTCTGACACAGAAGGCTCCGACCCTGATTATACAGAACCGCTTCAACAAGCCGTTGCGACTCTTCCGCAAAGAGAACGCTTGATCGTCGAACACTACTACGGGTTGGGTGAGATTGCCCCGAAAGCGTTTGGGGACATCAACCGCTTACTGTCCCCTGAGCATCCACAGAAGGGAAACGCGAACTATTATCACGGTCGGGCAATGATAAAGCTACGCCAAAGTATCACCCTGGCTTGGCATCAAACGGAAGCAGGAGAAGAAAAAACGCTCGAAGTGCATAGCCGCAAACGAACTCATAAATCACTTCCACAAGAACTATGGAGTACTGTTGCTCACGCAGTGGAGCAAGGCAGCTCCACCGTCAAGCTCGCACAACAGTACGGCGTGTCGGCGGATACGATACGGCGTGTAGTACGCGCAGTCAAGCACAATGAGCAATGCATCACAAGCAATGAGCAATGCATCACAAGCGATGTTGCATAGCATGTTGAAAGGATGATACCTGTATGACCAAAGAAGAATTGTTATCCCTTATTCTTGCAATGGTAACAGATCGTGATTTTGCACAAGGGTTCCATCAAGGTCTAGCGGCCTACGAGGATGATTGTGGTGAAAAGGAGGTGAGTGACAATGACATTCTCCAGTTTTTACGACATGAGATAGCTCCTGAGACGTTCACCCTTGAAGTGATGTTTGACCAAAAGACAGGAATAAAGCCCCTTTCTTTAAGAAGTCGGTACGGGTTCCTAACGGGTTGGCTTCTCGCAGCATTTACCCATCAAGGAATGCTGGCTCCTCCTGAACTGACTCCGCTTATTGTTCCCCTGGACGCGTGGCGTTCAACACTTCAATAGTCTGATGTTGTGCAATGGTGCGGCCCCTAGCTGGCACGTTGCACAACGTTCGTGCAGGTATGCAGGTTTTGCAGGTTTCTATCCCCCAAAAGGAGTAAAAATATCAATAGATTTCCTTCTAAAGCGTCTTTGGGGGCGGCTTGAAGGGGGTAGCATTCCTTCTTTTTCTACCCTGGAGTGAGGGTAAACAAACCTGCGAAACCTGCAAACCTGCAAACCACGATCTGAAACGTAACACCATATTGTGTCACGGAAAGAGCGAAAAGTTATGTCACGGAAAGAGAGGTATCGTTACTCGTCTTTCCTCGACGGGCGGCCCCTACGATCATTGTAGCGCGTTTCATCACAGACAAGGAACAAGGATATGCAGCAAGAAACGATGTGTAAGCGATGTGGAAACCCTATTGAGCGGCTACAGGGCCGTAAGCCTCGCGTGTATTGTCGGCGTAGCTCCTGTAGGCAACTGGCAAGTAGAGCGACCCAACGAGCAAAGCGGCGGCAATTGTTGCGCGAACAGTGGAAGATGCTTCCCATACGCGCCCAAGAGCAGTTAGAAACGCTGGCCTCTCGTTACGGCGATCATGCTGCGGAGGTTGCCCTTGATACTGTGAGACGGTGTTTTTCTGATGGAAATTATCATACATTCATTTCTCTGTATCGCATGTGGAACCAAGAGGAATAACGGTTAGAGTCGGCAATAGTCAACAGGGGGGTGTCTACTTTATCCCCCATACGCACCAACTTAAGAAAGGATGAGGCAAAAAGAAGCTCCATCTGCGATGATATCAGAAAGGGTATTCAGATATCAATTCCAGAAGGAGCAGTACCATGGTGAATGTAGCACAGGTAGAGC
>JAABUJ010002602.1_pt1 | contig 21900 bp, 22 predicted proteins | sample 5559131 | NCBI WGS metagenome assembly JAABUJ01 (sample SAMN10711875, study PRJNA513366) | rock metagenome | isolation source: Antarctica rocks | place: Antarctica: Victoria Land, Mt New Zealand nord | collected 2016-01-07
CGGATTCGGGGTCGCCGCCCTTATCGCCTGCTCACACCCACAAACCCCAGGCTACGCGCCGTCGCTCATGCCGCGATCAGCTCGACGCTCGACTCGACCCACACCGCCGAAAACCCCGAAACTCGAGGATTACGAAAATCCCGACGGACGGATTGTGATCATGCGTCGCTCCACCACGCCGTCATGCCCAGCGCTTGGCGGAGCTGGCCGATGTCCGGCGCTGGCTTGCCGTCGTGCGCGAGCTGGTACGCGTCGTGCTCAAACTCCCGCAGCAGTGCCTCGAGGCGCGGTCGCTTGTCCTTTCGCCCGGCCGCGACGCGGGGGGTGAGCCGGCCGAGCGCCGGGATCCGCTCGGAGGGCCAGTGCTCCAGCCACGCGTCGATCGCCTCCTGCGAGGCTCCGAACGGCATCGGTCCTCCCAACGGAATCGGCGGCACGTCCTGGCGAGGATCGATCACCGACTTGCGCGTCAGCTTCGCCTTGAGGCCCAGCATGCCCAGCATCTCCAGGAGCATCTCGAGGCGCTCCTCGGAGTTGACCTCAATCTCGAAGCCGCCGTCGCCGGGCTTCAGCCGCCCCCGGAGCCAGCGCGGCGTCTGGTCGTACTCCGCCGCATCCTCGCCGGCCTCGGCGCGCATCGTCGCGAGCGCGGTTCGCTGCTCCATCTCGGAGAGCTCGCGCCCCCACCAGGTCAACTCACCGTCCTCCTCGGTCCGGAAGTCCTCGTGTGCGGCTAGTCGCTCTGCGGCGGCCGCCGGCTCGTCGACTTGCACCAGGCCGGTGATCAACGCGAGGCGATGGCCGTCGGTGTTGGTCAGGGCTGCTCCCGCGGCGCGGCGTTCCCACAGCTCGCCGGCGAGCACCGGCAGCAGGTTGCTGACGACATTGCTGATCAGGTCGGCGAGCATCGGCTCGGCCGCCTCGGTCGCCTCCACGAGCACGCCGTGTGGCTTGGGATCCCCGGATCGAGCCGTACGACCGCGCGTGTGCTTGCCGCTCAGCGCCCGGATCAGGCCGTCGGTCGCTTCATGCACGAGCGCGGACGCCGCATCGCCCTCCGCCGGCCGCATCGGCACGAGCGTCCCGGTGCTCCGCCAGATTCCGTCGATCGCCACCAGTGCACCGAGGAACACGCTCCAGCGGCTCGCAGGCTGGAACTGCTCCGATGGGATCGCCGCGTACCGACGCGCACCGGAGACGATCTCGGTGAGCCAGACTCCAGGACCGAGAGCCGGATCCGCCACTTGCCACAGGCCGTAGGTGCAGGTCTCGAGCCAGTTCTGCCCCGCGAGCGAGATCTCGAAGGGAGTTTCCGGATCGCTCGCAAGCAGGGCCAGCGGGGCGGTGGAGTCCTCCAGCTCGGGCGCGGGCCTGTCGTCGTCGTCCAGCTCGTCGTCCTGCTCCCGCAGCCACGCTCGCTCGATCGCGAGCCGCATGATCGGCTTGTAGCGCCCGTCGAGGCCGGCGTTGGCAGCCTCGGCCAGATCGTCGAGCGAGATCACGCCGTCCTCCTCCAGCTCCTCGAGCCACTCACGGACTGTGCTCGCCACCAGCTCCTGCAGCGCCGGCCGCTGCTCGACGAGCTCCCCGATGCTGTCCCGGAGCCGGTAGAGCAACCCTCGGTCGGCGAACCGCTCCAGCGCCTCGCGCTCCGTCGCGGTGAGCCGCTCGCCGGCCTGCGCCCGGTCGTGGAGCCGCCCCAGCGCAGCGGCGAGAACTGTCTGACCGGTGTCGTCGCCGGGGTCGTCGTCGAGGCACTCCCGGGCGGTCTCGAGCGCTTCGAGCGACATGCCGGCACCGATCAGGTGCATCCCCATCGCACCGGGGGCGCCTGAGTCGCCATCGGCGTCGATCGCCTCCTCGAGCAGGGCGACGGACCGCTCGAGGTCCCCGTCGACGATGCGGGCGACCTCGGCCGTAAAGGTCAGAGCGACGAGGCTGCCGGGCGCGAGCCGCCACACCTCGGCGGCGACCGCTCGCGCCCGCTCGAACGACTGCTCCGCCAAGGTCTCGGTGAAACCCACCGGTGACGGCATCTCTCCGAAGTCCTCCGCGAGAATCGCCGCGACGACCTCGGGTGGGGTGTCCGGAGCGCGCGCCGCGGCGGCCCGGCGCTGGATCTCGGCGAGCGCGCGCTCGATCTCGCGCTTGTCCGCAGCCAGCTCGCGCTCCTCCTCGGAGAGCCGCCGACGCTGCGCCTGCGGGGGCGTCGGCCCTCGCTTACGTTGTCGTTTGCGCCTTGACTTGGCCACGCTGACGACTGACGGCGAGCATTCGGCCTGAGGCTACCGCTGCGCACGGTGAGACGTCCGCGCCGACCGCGACGATGTGATGCGTGATCGCGCTGCACGCTCTCTGGACCGGGGACGGGGAGCTCTGTGTGTGGGGCGAGCAGTCGTCGACAGGGCGAGTCCGCGCGCGTCCTCCCGGACGGCCGCGCACCGCGCCCCGCCGCCGCAGGCATCCGTTCGCATGCGGTGGCGAGATCCTGAGAGAGGCGCTTGGACGGCTCGGTGCCCCGGCCCCAGCGCGCGCGGCGGCATCAGGCACCTTGGTGCTGTGGCTGCCGTCGTCGGAGCGCGGGCCTCAGGCATCTCCGCACCTGCTTCGTGTCGTCGACGCCGATGAGGTGCCGGACCAGCTCCTGCTGTGGGAGGTCGACACGATCCGGCTGGCGCCCGCAGCGGCCATCGAACTGCTCCTCGGCCTGCCCGAGAGCCCGACGGCCGGACTAGCCGTCGGCGACTCGATCCGGCATCTGGCCGAGGCGAGCAAACTCGCGCTCGAGCTGGTGGCGCGCGGGCGGCTGCGGCCGGCGATCGAGCGGCGCGGCGATGGATGGGTGGGGGTGTGGCGCCCCGTCACCGACGATCCGGCCGACGCGGCCCGCGTCCAGCTGCTGATCCGGTCGATGCCGCCGCTGCAGCGGGCGGAGCTGTCTGCGCCGGGGGTTGAGGCGCGGGCGGATCTCATTCTGAATGGCTTTCTCGCAGCCGCGCTCGACGCCTGCGCCCGGGAGCTGCTGGCCGGCGAGCCCGTCGGGGTGGGTGGGCAGGATCCGCGGATCTCAGGGGCGCTCGAGGCCTGGCTGCTGGCCCTGATCGATAACGATCCGACTGTCGCCGGGGACCCGTGGGAGCTGGCGAGGCTCGCCGAGCAGCTGGAGCAGTGGTGGGCGATGGGGCAGACCTATGCGGCGCAGCGGATGTTCCGGACCTGCTTCCGGCTGGTGGTGCCGGGCGAGGCGAACGCGGCTGAGGGCGGGGAGGTGGCGGTCGCCGAACAGGATGCCGGCGACAGCGCCGTGCCCAAGACCTGGCGCGTCGAGGTCCTGCTCCAACACAAGGATGATCCGAGCGTTCTGGTGCCGGCCGCGGATGTGTGGGCACACAGCGAGCGGCTCTCGGCGCTCGGCCGGATGCTGGAGAATCCGCAGGAGCGGCTGCTCGGCGGACTCGGTCACGCGTTGCGTCTGTGGCCCGAGCTGGCGCCGGCGCTGGAGCAGACTGCGCCGACCGCGATCGAGCTGACGGTCGAGGAGGCGTACCGTTTCCTGCGCGAATCGGTCCCGTTGCTAGAGCAGGCCGGCTTCGGGGTGATGACGCCGCCATGGTGGCGCCAGCGCCTCCAGGTCAAGTTGACCGCCCAGCCCGAGCAGGATTGGGGGGACGGCACCGGGCTGTTCGGCGTCGATGGACTGTGCGCGTACGAATGGAAGGTCGCGGTCGGCGACACTCTGCTGACCCTGGCCGAGCTCGAGGCGCTGGCGGAGCTGACCCTGCCGCTGGTCAAAGCTCGCGGGCGGTGGATCGCGCTGCGAGCCGAGGATGTCGAGATGGCGCTGCGCTTCTTCAAGGGCAGGCGCGTCGAGGGCCGGGCGAGCGCAGCCGAGCTGCTGCGAGAGGGACTTGGTGTCAAGGGCGGTCACCTGGCGCAGGAGCTGCCCGAGATCGAGATCGAAGCAGCGGGCTGGCTCGGCGAGCTGCTGAAGGCAACCCACAAACGGCGGCTGCAACCGGTCCCGACGCCGTCGTCGTTCGTCGGAGAGCTGCGCCCCTACCAGCAGCGCGGGCTCGCCTGGCTGTCGTTCATGTCGAGCCTCGGGCTCGGGGCCTGCCTCGCGGACGACATGGGGCTCGGCAAGACCCCGCAAACGCTCGCGCTGCTGCTCGCCGAGCGAGAATCGTCCGAGCACCGCAAGCGACCCGGGCCGACGCTGCTGATCTGCCCAATGTCCGTCTGCGACAACTGGCGCCGGGAGGCGGCCCGGTTCGCACCGAGCTTGACCGTCCACGTTCACTACGGTCGTGAGCGGCTGAAGGGCCCGGCCTTCGCGCGGACGGCCAAGCGCAGCGACCTGCTGATCACGACCTACGCGCTCGCGCTGCGTGACCGCGAGATGCTCCAGTCGGTGCAGTGGGAGCGGATCGTGCTCGACGAAGCGCAGAACATCAAAACGCGCGAGGCCAAGCAGACCCGCGCGATCCGTGCGCTGCCGGCCCGTCACCGCCTCGCGCTCACCGGGACGCCGGTCGAGAACCGGCTGGACTGAGCTGCATTCGATCATGGACTTCCTCAACCCCGGGCTGCTCGGCTCCGCCACCAGCTTCCGGGAGCAGTTCGCGACCCCGATCGAGCGCTGGCGCGACGGTGCTGCCGCCGCGCGGTTGCGGCGCGCGACCGGCCCCTTCATCCTGCGGCGGCTGAAGACGGACAGGGACATCATCAGCGACCTTCCCGAGAAGATGGAGATGCGGGTCGACTGCCGCCTGACGACCGAGCAGGCGACGCTCTACCGGGCCGTCGTCGACGAGATGCTCGAGCGGATCGAGCAGGTGTACGGAATCGCGCGATCGGGGGTCGTCCTGCAGGCGCTGATGAAACTCAAGCAGGTCTGCAACCATCCCGCCCACTTGCTCAAGGATCGCTCGGCGCTGGTGGGTCGCTCCGACAAGCTGGCTCGCCTGGAGGAGATCCTTCAGGAAGCGCTCGCCGAGGGGGACAAGGCGCTGTGCTTCACGCAGTTCGCGGAGTTCGGTCACCAACTCCGCGGCCATCTCCAGGAGCGCCTCGGTCGCGAGGTCCTGTTTCTGCACGGGGGCACGCCGAAGGCGGCGCGCGACCAGATGGTGCAGCGCTTCCAGGCGCCGGACGGCCCGTCACTGTTCGTGCTGTCCTTGAAGGCCGGTGGCACGGGACTCAACCTCACCGCCGCTAACCACGTGATCCACTTCGACCGCTGGTGGAACCCGGCGGTCGAGGACCAAGCGACCGATCGGGCGTTTCGGATCGGGCAGCGCAAGAACGTGCAGGTGCGCAAGCTGACCTGTGTCGGCACGCTCGAAGAGCGGATCGATCGGCTGATCGCGGAGAAGAAGGATCTGGCCGAGCAGATCGTCGGCAGCGGCGAGGCGTGGCTGACCGAGCTGGGCACCACGCAGCTGCGCGAGCTGGTCGCGCTGACCGGTGACGCGGTGGTGGCCGCCTGATGACACCTGCCGGCGGTCATAGCGCTGCACCTCTGCCGTCGCGTCCGCTGCCGGCTGCCGGCGGGCTCGCGCTGGAGCGGTCGGACGCCGAGGTCGGCCACAGCTGGTGGTCGGAGAGGTTCCTTGCGCTACTGGAATCGTTCGGGCTCGGCTCCCGGCTCGAGCGAGGCCGCGAGTACGCACGGACCGGTCAGGTGCTGGAGCTGGACGTCGAGCCGGGGATCGCGCTGGCGAAGGTGCAGGGGTCACGGTTCACGCCGTATCGCGTGCGGATCCGTCCCCAGACGTTCTCCGAGCACCAGTGGCGGCGGGCCGAGAAGGCGATCGCCGCGCGGGCGCTGACGCTCGCGGCGCTGCTGGTGGGCGAGATGCCCAGTGACATCGAGGAGGTGCTGGCCGGCGCGAAGCTGGCGCTGCTGCCCGCCGGCTACGACGAGCTCCGCGCCAGCTGCACGTGTCCCGACGACGCGAACCCGTGCAAGCACACGGCCGCCGTGTACTACATCCTCGCCGAGCGCTTCGACGCCGACCCGTTCACGCTGTTCGCGCTGCGCGGGCGGACACAGGAGGAGCTGCTCGACGGTCTGCGTGCACGCCGCGCGAAGACGCTCGGCAAGTTGCGCGCCGCGGCCGACACGAGCGACGTCGACAGCGCCGGCCCCCAGGCCGAAGTGCCGCTGTCCGAGGTTCTCGGCAGCTTCTGGCGCGCCGGCGCTGAGCTCGACGAGCTCCACGTCAGTCCACTGGCGAGCGAGTTCCCGGACGCGCTGCTGCGCCGGCTAGGCTCGCTCAAACCCAGCGACTGTGAATCCGACCTCAGCGAGCTACTCGCCCCGTCCTACGCGCGCCTCGCGGCCGGAGCTGAGCGCCGCGCGTTCTCGGGCTGATCCAGGTTGATCCGGCAGATTCATGCCCGGCTGATGGCCGGACGTGGGAGGAGCCGTAGGCGGCGGATCGAGGCGGGAGTGAGCTGCAGGACGGTGTCCGTCGTGGGTGACGTCCAGCCCGACAGAACCGTAGACGGTGACGGTTCTCAGGCGCCTGAGCTCTGTGTCCGTCTGTCGCCGAGGTGCCCTGTTGGTGCGCGTTCCGTGACGGCGCTCAGGATGGTACGGTCACATGCGTCCCCGGCCGGCTGCCCGCCGGCGACCAGCACGGCCTGTGATGGGTCGCGCTCAGCGGCGGCGAGGATCGCCTGCGCCGGCTCGGTCGCGGCATCGCGTTCGCCGGACACCAGTCCGAGCCGCGTGCGGCGGTCCAGGAGATCCTCGACCGTGAGCGCGAGCTCGTGCTTGACGCCGAAGCTCAGCCCTGCGCCCCGAGTTCAGCGACGACGAACCGCTCACGGCCGCACCGGCGTCAGGTAGGCGTCGATCATCATCCGCAGCTGATCGAACGCGGAGGCGGCATCACATGCGCGCTCGCTCGCTCGCGCCGAAAACACAAACCCCCGGGCCGACAGCTCCAAGCAGGCCGCCATGACCGGCGCGTCGCCGCCGCGGATCGAGCCATCCCGCTGGCCCTCGGCGATGTAGCGCTCCAACACGTCGAGCACCGCGCGTTGTGTCTCGCCAATGCGATCGATCACATACGGCAGCAATAGCTCAGGGTCGACCTCGAGAATGCGCAGGACCAGCGGGTCCCTCGTCATCGCTTCCGCGCCACGAACCAACGCCTCCGCCAGTCGCTCACGAGCGGTGGCCAGATGCTCGACCTCGGCCAGCGTGCCCGCCACGATCGCCCCCAGATCCCGCGCGATCAACGCCGCGAGAACGCTGGGGAGATCCGGGAAGCGCCGGTACAGGGTCATCCGGCTGATGCCCGCCACCCGCGCCACATCTGAGAACGTCGTGCGACGCACGCCCACCGCCATCACGCACTCCCTCGCCGCGTTTAGCTCATCCACATCGCCACTGTGACAGCTAGACACTAGATGTCAATGCGCCACCAGGCCGCTCGCCCGCCCGTGGCACCCGTCCTCGAGGGGGGGCCGCGCTCGGCAGCTGCGGCCGGCCTGAGCCACCAGGCCGCGCGGCGAGGTGGCGCATCAGCTAGCCGTCTATTTATGTGTCCGCCCGCACCTTTTATTGGATGCCGGCGCTAGCAGCGGTAGTCTCGCGAGGTTGGCTTGGCGGCCGGGGCGTCCCTTCGCGCCCGTCGCCACTTCCGCCCGGTAGCGCTAGCGACGATGCAGACCCCATCACTCATCACTGAGCCCGCCACCGATCCGGCGAGACCCGAGAAGCAGCGGTCCTCCGTTGCCGGGTCCCTACGCCAGCTGGAGCCGGCTGCCCTCGCGGCGACCCGCGCGGCGGCGCTCGCGTGCCAGCGCTGGGTCGCGCGTGGCAGCGGCCCCGCCGCCGACGAGGCCGCCACCGAGGCGATGCGCACAGCGCTGGCCACTGCGCCAGGGAGCGGCACGGTCGTCGTCGGTGAGGGCGCCAAGGACGAGGCGCCGATGCTCTTCGACGGCGAGCGCGTGGGCGATGGGAAAGGACCGGACTTCGACATCGCGGTCGACCCGCTCGAGTGCACGACGCTCTGCTCGCGTGGACTGCCGGAGTCTCTCGCGACGATCGCGTTCGCCGAGGCCGGGGCCATGGCGCACCTCGAAGCATCCTTCTACATGGACAAGCTCGTCGGCCCTCCCGGCACCCACGAAGCCCTCCAGATAGCCGATGAGCCGGCGGCCAACGTCGCCCGGGTGGCGAAGGCGCTGGGAAAGCCGGTCGACGAGGTCATCGTGGTCGTGCTCGACAAGCCGCGCCACGTGGAGCTGATCGAGGAGATCCACGGCGCGGGGGCCCGGGTCGTCTCGCTTCCCGACGGCGACATTGCGGGCGCGCTCGCGGTGCTGCTGCCCGACGGCGTGGCCGACCTGCTGATGGGTGTGGGGGGGACGCCCGAGGGCGTGATGACCGCGTGCGCCGTCCGTGCGCTGGGGGGCTGCATGCAGGCTCGTCTGGCGCCGCAGGGCGAGGACGAGGAGAAGGCCCTGACGCAAGCCGGCCTCAACAGCGATCGCGTCTACGACGCAAGTGACCTCGTGGGCGCCGACGGGTTCCTAGTGGCCACGGGCGTCAGCGGGGGAAGCCTCCTGCGAAGGCCGTGGGAAGCGGACGGGCAGACCTACACGGAATCGATGATCGTCACCGGCGGCTCTGTTCGGCGTGTGGTGGAGGCCCAGCCCCTGGCCTCGGCCAGCTCGCGCGACGATGGCCCCGCGGCGGTTCAAAGGAGAGATGCGTGACATGACCGAGCACCGGCAGGCACTGGAGACGACGGCAAGGGAGATGGTGGCCGAAGGCAAGGGCATCTTGGCGGCCGACGAGAGCAATGCAACCATGACCAAGCGCCTCGACGCGGTTGGCGTTGAGTCGACCGCGGACTCGCGGAGATACTTCCGGGAGCTGCTGTTCACGACGCCCGGCGCGGGCGAGCACATCAGCGGCGTGATCCTCTACGACGAGACCCTGCGCCAAAGCAGCTCTGACGGCGTCGGCTTCGCCGAGCTTCTGGACGGTCTGGGCATGATCCCTGGGATCAAGGTGGACACGGGGGCCAAGCCGCTCGCCGGGGCGCCCGACGAGACGGTGACCGAAGGGCTCGACGGCCTGCGCGACCGGCTCGCCGAGTACCGCGAGCTCGGCGCTCGCTTCGCCAAGTGGCGGGCGGTGATAGCGATAGGCGACGACCGGCCCAGCCGCGGTGCCATCGCCGTCAACGCGCACGCCCTGGCCCGCTACGCGGCGCTGTGCCAGGAGGCCGGTATCGTCCCCATCGTCGAGCCCGAGGTTCTGATGGATGGCGACCACGGCATCGAGCGCTCCGCCGGGGTGACGAGCGCCACGCTGCGGGCGGTCTTCGCCGAGCTGGTCGACCAGGGTGTTCTGCTCGAGGGTATTGTGCTCAAGCCGAACATGGTGCTCGCCGGCTACGATTGTTCCGAGCAACCCGAGGTCGAGGAGGTGGCCCAGCGCACGCTCGAGCTCTTGCGCCGGGTGGTGCCGGCCGCTGTTCCCGGTATCGCCTTCCTCTCCGGGGGGCAGACCGACGAGTTGGCCAGCGCCCGTCTGAGCGCGATGAACGCCATCGGCGGAGTGCCGTGGGAGCTGAGCTTCTCCTACGGCCGGGCGCTCCAGGCGACACCGCTGCAGGAGTGGAGCGGCGACGACTCCAAGGTGGCCAGCGCCCAAGCGGCCTTCGCACACCGCGCGCGCTGCAACGGCGAGGCCCGCCACGGCCGCTACACGGAGGGCATGGAGCGATCACTCGCCGCGTAGAGCCCAGCCTCGCTCCCCACGCCGCTCCATTGGCAGGAGGGCCGTCGATCGACGTCGCGTTCACCCCCCGGGACCACGAACGGACTCAGGTGGCGATCGTCGTTGACGTGCTCCGCGCCAGCTCCACGGTGGTCGCGGCATTCACGGCGGGCTACGAGCGTGTGCTGTGCGTGGACTCGGTCGATGCGGCGCGGCGGTTGCGCTCGCCCGGACGGACCCTGGCCGGCGAGCGGGGCTGCCGCCCGATCGAGGGTTTCGACCTCGGGAACTCGCCGGGCGCGATCACTCCGATGCCCGGCGGAGAGCTCGTCCTCTGCACGACGAACGGCACGCCGGCGATCGTCGACGCGATGGCGGGCGCGGAGCAGGTCTTCATCGGCTCCCTGCTCAACCTTGACGCGCTTGTCGCAGCTATCCCGCCGGGCTTGGACGTGGCGGTCATCTGCGCCGGCACGGATGGCCGATTCGCATTGGAGGATGCATACGCAGCCGGGCGGCTCGTGGCGCTGCTCCCGGGGGCCCGCTCGGACTCGGCACGCGCCGCGGAGAGGCTCGCCAGCGCATATGGCCCTCCTCTCGGAGCGCTGGCCGACAGTGCCGACGCCGAGGTGCTGAGGAGCACCGGGCAGGAGGCGGACATAAAGTACTGCGCGCGGGAGTCGGTCTTCTCGGTGGTCCCCGTGGTGCAGTCGGTGCGGGGCGGGATCGCCGTCCTCTGCGCCGAGGCGCAGGACATCGGGGGCGGCGTCCCCGTGCCGGCAGGCCCCCCCCGCGCGGCGCGGGACGACGCCGCCATGCCCAGCGGCTAATTAGCTGCGTCCACTTATGCCTTATGGCGAAAGCTTTATTTGTGTTCTTACTATTCTCGCTGTAGCTTCGGTTACGTCGAAATGTCGAGGAAGGAAGAGATGAGCGACAACGCGAACGGCAGCAAGACGAAGGATCGTTGGGCCGCGGGCGTCACCCCGTACGCCGAGATGGGCTTCTGGAATGCCGAATACGAGCCCAAGGACACGGACATCCTCTGTGCCTTCAGGATCACCCCGCAGGACGGAGTGGATCCGATCGAGGCCGCCGCCGCGGTGGCGGGAGAGTCCTCGACGGCTACATGGACGGTGGTCTGGACCGACCGGCTCACGCCGCATGAGCACTACCAGGCGAAGGCCTATTCCTGCGAGGAGGTGCCGGGTGGCGAGGGGCAGTACATCGCGAAGATCGCCTACGACATCGATCTCTTCGAGGAGGGCTCCATCGCGAACCTGACCTCCTCGATCATCGGCAACGTCTTTGGCTTCAAGGCGCTGAAGGCGCTGCGACTCGAGGATATGCGGATTCCGCCGCACTACCTCAAGACGTTCCAGGGCCCGGCCCACGGGATCGTGATGGAGCGCGAGTACCTCGACAAGTTCGGGCGCCCGCTGCTCGGCGCGACGACGAAGCCCAAGCTCGGGCTCTCCGCCAAGAACTACGGGCGCGTGGTGTATGAGGCGCTGCGCGGCGGCCTCGACTTCACCAAGGACGACGAGAACATCAACTCGCAGCCCTTCATGCGCTGGCGCGACCGCTACCTCCACGCGATCGAGGCCGTGAACCGCGCGTCGGCGGTCACCGGCGAGGTCAAGGGCCACTACATGAACGTAACCGCGGCCACGATGGAGGACATGTACGAGCGTGCCGAGTTCGCCAAGGAGCTCGGCAGCGTGATCATCATGATCGACCTCACGGTCGGCTATACGGCGATGCAGTCGATGGCGAAGTGGGCGCGCGCCAACGGCATGATCCTGCACCTCCATCGCGCTGGGCACGGAACCTACACGCGCCAGAAGACCCACGGCGTGAGCTTCCGCGTGATCGCCAAGTGGTGCCGGATGATCGGCGTCGACCATATCCACGCGGGGACCGTCGTCGGCAAGCTCGAAGGCCACCCGGGGATGATCAAGGGCTACTACGACGTCTGCCGGGAGCGGTACAACAAGGCCAACCCCGAGACGGGCCTGTACTTCGACCAGGACTGGGCGTCGCTCGCTGCGGTCATGCCCGTCGCATCCGGGGGGATCCACGCGGGCCAGATGCACCAGTTGCTGCACTACCTGGGCGAGGACGTGGTGCTCCAGTTCGGTGGCGGCACGATCGGCCACCCGATGGGGATCGCCGCGGGGGCCACCGCGAACCGCGTGGCCGTCGAGGCGATAATCAAGGCGCGCAACGAGGGCAAGGACTACTACGAGGAGGGCCCCGACATCCTCAGGGATGCGGCCAAGGGCTGCCCCGAGCTCGACTCGGCCCTCGAGGTCTGGAAGGACATCACGTTCGACTTCGAGTCGACCGACAGCCCCGATGTCGTCGCCACGCCGACGACCAGCGCGTAAGGCGCCGAGAGATAAGGAGACGAGTCGATGAGAATCACACAGGGCACTTTCTCGTTCCTCGACGACCTGACCGATGAGGAGATCGAGGCGCAGATCGCATACGCGCTGGGCAACGAGTGGGCGATCATGGTCGAGTACACCGACGATCCGCATCCCCGCAACAACTTCTGGGATATGTGGAACCAGCCGGCGTTCGACCTCGAGCCGGACGAGGCCGACGTGGCCATGCGCGACGTCAACGCCTGCCGCGAGGCCTATCCCAACCACTACATCAAGGTGGTGGCCTACGACAACTCGCTCGGGCGCCAGACCTCCGCGCTGAGCTTCATCGTCAACCGCCCGCCAGAGGAGCCCGGCTTCCGTCTGGAGCGCCAGGACGTGAGAAACCGCCAGATGCGCTACACGCTCACTCCGTACGCCCACCGGGACCCGGTCGGCCGCCGCTACGGCAACCAGGGCGATCTCGCCACGACCCGCGACCCGGCGGCTGTCCAAAACGCCACACCGGGCCGCGATTCACCGCAGCGCGGCAATGGCGCGGCTGGGAGCGATGACCTCGCTCCCTCTGCCGACGGGGGCGTCGGCGAGTCTTAGTGGCCCCTCCCGAAAGGATGGACCACTAGTGAGCCCGCGCGGCCTGGACACCACCGGGCGGTCGCTCGATCCGCAGGCCGATGGCGGGGGGTCGGCGGGGCAGAGCAGAGAGACGTCCCGCGGCAACGACCGCGGGTCGCCGTCCGTCTCGGAAGAGTTCGCGGGCACGGTCATCGGCCCGGACAAGGGCGCGAAGCGCGGCTCGGCCGTCGACTCGGTGGACTTTTCAGAGGCGGTCTCGGACGGGAAGGCCGACGTGCAGACGGTCGTGCGCGACTCGCGCGTGCACGAGGTGCTCGAGGAGCTCGACCGGGACCTGATCGCGCTGAAGCCGGTGAAGCGCCGGATCCGCGAGATTGCGGCGCTGCTGGTCATCGACAGGCTGCGCGAGGAGATGGGCCTGAGCTGCCAGCGCCCGACCCTGCACATGAGCTTCACCGGCAGTCCGGGGACCGGCAAGACGACCGTCGCGTTTCGGATGGCGAGCATCCTTCACCGCCTTGGCTACATCGAGAAGGGTCACCTCGTATCGGTGACCCGCGACGACCTCGTCGGCCAGTACGTCGGCCACACGGCGCCGAAGACCAAGGACGTCGTGAAGCGTGCGTTGGGTGGGATCCTCTTCATCGACGAGGCCTACTACCTCCACCGCCCCGAGAACGAGCGCGATTACGGCCAGGAGGCGATCGAGGTGCTGCTCCAGGTGATGGAGTCCGAGCGTCAGAACCTCGTTGTCGTGATGGCCGGCTACAAGCAGCCCATGGAGGCGTTCTTCCAGGCCAACCCGGGGATGGGCTCGCGGGTGGCCCACCACATCGAGTTCCCCGACTACGACGCCGGCGAGCTGATGGCCATCGCCCGCATGATGGTTGAGCAGCAGGGCTACGAGTTCAGCGAGGGCGCCGGCGGGGCATTTCAGGACTACATCGAGCGGCGGCTCGAGCGGCCCCGCTTCGCCAATGGGCGCAGCATCCGCAACGCGGTCGAGCGCGCCCGGATGCGACAGGCCACCCGACTGTTCGACTCGGGCCAGACGCTCACGAAGAACGACCTCGTAACTCTCCAGCCCGACGACGTCCTCCAGAGCTCGGTGTTCAGCGACACCGATGAACAAGAACCCGGCGGCGACTCCGCTCTGACGCCAGAAGCAGGCGCGACTCGAGAGGCCGGCTGAAGGCCATCTCCCGCAATGGGTAAAGGAGACGAAGTCATGGCACGCCCAATCATTCTCGGGGTGGTCGGCGACTCGGCCGCAGGCAAGACCACGATCACGCGCGGACTGGTGCGCATCCTCGGCGAGGACCAGGTCACCCACGTCTGTACGGACGACTACCACCGCTACGACCGCAAGCAGCGCGCCGAGAGGGGCATCACCCCGCTCAACCCCGACTGCAACTACATCGACATCATCGATCAGGATCTGGAGCGCCTGCGTCAGGGCAACGCCATCCTGAAGCCCGTCTACCAGCACTCCGAAGGTACCTTCGGCCCGCCGGTCTACGTGACGCCGAACACCTTCACCGTCGTCGAGGGGCTGCTCGGCTACCACACCGAGGCGATGCAGGCCCGGTACGACGTACGGGTCTATCTGGCACCGCCGGAGGAGCTTCGTCGCCACTGGAAGGTACAGCGCGATTGCTCTCGCCGCGGCTACACCACCGACCAGGTCTTGGCCGAGCTGGACCGTCGCGAACCGGACTCCGCGGCCTTTATCCGGCCGCAGGAGGCCTGCGCGGACGTCGTTGTCTCCTTCCAGCCCGGTGACAGCGGCGATCCGGACCACCTCGACGCCGACCTCCTCCTACGGGAGGGCTTGCCTCAGCCGGACCTCGGGCCGTTGGACGGCAACGACCGCGGGGTCACCCTCACCCAGAAGGACTCAGAGCGCCACATGCAGATACCCGGCGACATCGACCCCGAACGCGCCGCGGAGATCGAGGAGGCGATCTGGGAGAAGCTGCACTTCGCGACCCATCTCCGCAGCCAGCGCCTCGGAGAGTTCACGATCGGGACTGACCTGCATCGCTCCGAGTCGCTCGCCCTCGTGCAGCTCATCATCCTCTACCACATGGTCATGGCTCGGGCGGCGATCTCCCTCGGCGGCGACTCCCCGCGCGCGAAGCAGGCGGCTCAGACCGCTGACCCTTCGAGCGAGAGCGAGAGCGAGGACGAAGACGCGACGAACGCCCGCGCCGAGGAAAGTGAGCCGGCGGCCGTCGAGTCATGACCAGCGGCCCCGGGGCCGCGGTCGGACCCTAGGTTCGGCCGTTGGGGGCGTAGTCCGAGCCAGGTGCGGTCTGCATCCGGCCCGCCCGCTCGAGCGCGTGCCGGCCGTGCTCGCTTCGCACGAAGGCCATGAACAGCTGGGCCTGTGGCCGGACCGGCCCGTGCTGGGGGGCCAGCAGGTACCACTCCCGGCGGGGGAGCGGCTGCCGGACGTCGATCGTCGCGAGTAGCCCGAGGTCGAGCTCAAGCTGCACGGCCAGGAGGGACTGAAGCGAGATGCCGAGGCCAGCGCGGACCGCCTGTTTGATCGCGCCGTTGGAACCCAGCGTGAGCAGGCGCGGATGCAGTTGGTTGCTCGCGAGGAACTCCTCGGTCATGGTGCGCGTCCCCGATCCCTCCTCGCGGAGCAGCCAGTGGCTCCGGCCGAGTTCTTCAACTCTGGGGTCCCGCCGGCCGGCAAGCGGATCGCCCGGGGCGGTGATGAGTGCGATCGGGTTGTCCAGAAATGGCTCGCCCACCACCCCCTCTTTCGGAGGACGCCCGGCGATCGCCAGGTCTGACTGGTGCGTGCGCACCCGATCGAACACGCGTTGGCGGTTGTCTACCTCCAGGCAAAGGGTTGTCTCGGGGTGGCGCGCTGAGAAGGCATCCATGAGCTGCGGAACGAAGTGCTCACCGGCCGTCGTCACGGCCGCGATGCGCAGCTCCCGGGTGGCTATCTCCGCCGCCTCCTGAGCGGTCCGTCGGCCCTGGTCGAGGAGGCCGATCACATCGGCGGCGTAGGGGGCGAACGCCTGCCCCGCGGGGCTCGGCCTGATGCTGCGCCCAATGCGCTCGGTGAGCTCGACGCCGAGCTCGCGCGAGAGCGCCGAGACCGCCGCCGACACGGACGGTTGCGTCACGACGAGATCCTCGGCGGCCCCGGTGACCGAGCCCGTTCGCAGGACGGCGAGGAAGCTGCGCAACTGAGTGAGAGTTATAGCCATCGCTCTAACCGATTCGGGCAACTCTAGCGTTTGCGGTTAGCAAGGGCGGCAGGCACGGGCGTTGACGTGATGAGGCTCGAGGAGTGTCGACGTGCGCGGCATCAGATAAAACTACATAATCCCGATAGGTTTATAGCCAGAGCCAAGCGAGAGGAACTCCATGTCCGTGACCGACGAGCTGCTGCACAACGCCCAGGCCTATGCCGAGGGGTTCGAAAACCGGGATCTGCCGATGCCTCCCGGCACCAAGGTCGCCGTGGTGGCGTGCATGGACGCTCGCCTGAACCCGTACGGGCTGCTCGGCCTTCGCGAGGGCGATGCCCACGTGATCCGCAATGCCGGCGGCGTCATCACCGCCGACGAGATCCGCTCGCTGGCCATCTCCCAGCGCTTGCTCGGCACTGAGGAGATCGTCCTCATCCACCACACCGACTGCGGCATGCTGACCTTTACCGACGATGAGTTCCGTGGCTCCATCCAGCAGGAGACGGGCATCAAGCCGGAGTGGGCGGCTGAAGCCTTCCCGGATGTGGACGAGGACGTGCGCCAGTCCCTGGCCCGCGTGAACGCCAGCCCGTTCATCCCCAACAAGGACAGCGTGCGCGGCTTCGTCTATGAGGTGGAGACCGGCAAGCTGCGCGAAGTCGGCCCTCGGTGATGTCGAGCTCGCCACCCCCGCCGGTGGCGAGGTCGCCTTCTGGCCGCTGAGCTGAGTCAGCCGCGCCGTTTTGCGCCACCGGCGTCCGACGGCGCCTCGCGCGTTAGAGTCCGTCGCCCCGCCGTACCCCGGATGGGGGAGCATTGATGGAGCGGTTCGCCAAGACCGGTCGCCACCAGCGCAGCGGCCCGCGCACGATGGCCCTGGCCCTGGTGTCGAGTGTCGTCGCGGTGTTGCTGGGCGCCGTCGGGTCGGCATCGGCCTCCGTGCTTCGCGTCGGCAGCTTCAACGGCGTGGCCGGCGACTACGCGAGTATTCAGGCCGCGGTCGATGCGGCCCACACGGGGGACTTCGTCCTCGTCGGACCCGGCGACTATCACGAGACGGGCAACCGCGTGCCCCCCGGGGCGATGGGTGACGACCGCGCGGGCGCAGCCGTCCTCGCCACCACGCCCGGCCTGCACATCCGCGGCATGGACCGTAACGGCGTCGTGCTCGACGGCACGAAGGCCGGAGCACCTCGCTGTAGCGCCGCCAGCGGCGATCAGGATCTCGGCCCCAACGACTCGTCGGGCCACCCGACCGGTCGCAACGGGCTGGTGGTCTTCAAGGCAAGTGGCATTAGCGTCGAGAATCTGAGCGCGTGCAACTTCGTCACCGGCAGCGGTGGCGGCGGCGACGAGCTCTGGATGGACGGCGGGGGGGCCACGGGGCATCAGGCCCTTGGTCCGTTTCGCGGCGCCTACCTGTCGGCCACCTCGACCTTCTACGCCCCGAATGCGCCGTTAATGAACTACGGGATCTACTCGTCCAACACCACCGGCCCGGGTGTCTTCACGCAGGTCTACGCGAACAACGGTGCCGACGCCTCCTTCTACATCGGTGCCTGTCCGAACTGCGGCACGATCCTCGACCATGCTCACGGTGAGAACAGCGATCTCGGCTACTCGGGAACCAACTCGGGCGGCGACCTGCTGGTCCAGTACTCGGAGTTCAACAACAACCAGTCGGGTTTTGTCACCAACAGCCAGAACAACGACGACTACCCATCTCCCCAAGATGGCGCGTGTCCCAACGGGGCAACGGGACCCAAGCCGGCCGGGACCCAGCTCTCGCGCTCGTGCTGGGTGTTCACCAACAACTCCGTTCACGACAACAACAATCCCAACGTCCCCTCCGGTGGATCCGCGGCGTTCGGCCCGGTGGGCTCGGGGGTGGTCATCGCCGGCGGCCGCAACGACATCGTCACCCACAACGCGATCTTCAACAACAACGCGTGGGGCGTGCTCCTCGCGCCCTATCCAGATACCGAGCTTCCGCCCGCGGAGGCCAACCCGGCCTGCCTCGGCGGGATTCCGCCCAACCAGCCCAACCCGCCCGCCGGGCAGGGCAACGGGGCCGGGCAGGACCCGTGCTACTTCGACGACTCAGGCAACGAGATCGCCGGTAACGCGTTCTCGGCCAACGGCGCCTACGGCAACCCGACCAACGGCGACGCGGCCGAGATCTCCAACCCCAACTCGCCGGGCAACTGCTGGCACGACAACGCGGACACGGCTGGAAGCCTGACCAGCGAGCCGCCGGCGATCCAGTCGACCCACGGCCAGTGTGAGATCCCCAACGCGGGCGATCCGACCGCCAGTGTCCTGGGTCTCGAGGCGGCCTGTGACTCCCAGATCTTCACCGGGCTGCTGCCCGGCCCCGGTGGCATCGTGCCGACCGGCTGTCCGCTTCCGCCCGGCACCGCGAACTATCCGCGCGTGACGGCCGTCCAAATGCCCCCGATGCCGGCGCAGACGACGATGCCCGATCCGTGCCTGGGCGTAGCGCGCAACCCCTGGTGTCCGAACAACCCGCTGAACCCCCCGCCCTATCCCGTCCCCGGCGGCCCGTACACACCGGGGATCTTCGGCGCCGCTGGCGCCCGCGGTTTCGGACCCGGCGGACGTGCCTGCGCGGCCCGGCGCCTGTCGCTTGTCCTGCACCATCCCCACGGCGAGCGCATCACCAGAGTGGTGATCTCGGTCAATGGTCGCGTGGTCAAGCGCCAGGGGGGTCGCAGCATCCGTCGCATCGCGATCACGCGCCCGAGCCAACGCACCGCCTTCGTCAAGATCGTCACGTTCACGAGCGGGCACGCGACGCTCACGAGTACGCGCATCTATCACAACTGCCGAACCGGGCGCACGAAGACCCGGACCCGGCGCTCAGGCCGCTTCCGCCGTCACCGCTAGGGTCGGGAGCGAGCGGCAAGATCTTCGCCATGGTCGTGCGCGACCGGCTTGTGGTGAAGCTGCCCGCGAGGCAGGCGGCGGCCCGGATCGCCGAGGGAGATGCCGTCGCCTTCGAGCCCCGACCCGGCCGGCGAATGAAGGAATGGGCGGCCGTGGACGTGCCGAGTGCGCCGGGAGAGCCGGATGCCTGGCGCCAGCTCATGGCCGACGCCAGAGCCTACGTCGGCGGCCTCGCCTAGACTCCCCGTTCCCGTGGCCAGGTCCCATCAGGAGCACTCGGCGCTGGACGACCTCAGGGCCGAGGCGCGCTACCGCCGTGAGCGTTACGACCTGTATCGGGCGAGGGTCTATGGCGGCCGGCCGACGACGGGTACGCGCCTGCGTGAGTTGCGCCGCGCGTGCGAGCTGGCCGAGGATCGGCTGCACGCGGCGCGTCGGGCGGCCGGTAGTTGACCCAACGGCGCGGGTGGATACCTCCGACATGACGGTGACGAAGGTGACGGTGGTCGGTGGCGAGCGCTTCGATGTCGAAGGTACGCTCGAGGAGATCGAGGGCCGGATCGTGGCCGCCGCCCGCGGTTCGATCATGGAGATGGTCCGCCTGACCGAAGCGGTCACCGGCCATGAGGTGGCTCTCAACCCCGAGCACGTCGTCGCCCTGCGCGCCGGCGACGCAAACAGCGACACCTACTGAGCCTGCGGCGGTGGGGGCCGCCCGACGTGGGCGGCCCCCGGTCGCCGGGGTCCTAGAGCGGCTGGACCTGGACGGCCTTGGGACCCTTGGGTCCGGCCTCGCTCTGGAAGGAGACCTTCGCCCCCTCGGCGAGCGAGGCGTAGCCGTCGCTCACGATGCCCGAGTGGTGGACGAAGAGATCCTTGCCGGGCTCGTCGGGCGTGATGAATCCGAAGCCCTTCTCATCCGAGAACCACTTCACGGTTCCGGTCGCCATTGCTGTTCCTCCAACTGTGTGGTGCGAACGCACGCGGAGGAAGCTGGAGCAACGACTGCGAGACGCGCACAAATGATGCCGAGCGACGCTCGACCTGATGGCCACACGCTACCACCGGCGCGGGTCGGGCTGGCGCTCGCGCTGGCGCTCGCCATTTTACGGGCGGTCGGCATCCTCTCCACCGGCGGGGGAGAATGGGCGTCCGGACATCTGCGATCCCGAGGTCATTGCATGAAGAAGATCGAGGCCTACATCCGCCATGACGCCTTCGAGCCGATCCGCATGGAGCTCGCCGAACTTGGCTTTCCTTCGCTGTCGGTCACCGAGGTCAAGGGCTCGGGCCGTCAGCGCGGGATCCCCGAGCGCTCACCGGCAACCGAGCTGACCGACGAACTGCGGCCGAAGGTCAAGCTCGAGTGCGTGGTGTCCGACGGCGACGTGCAGACCATCGTCGACACGGTGCTCCGTCACGGCCGGACGGGCTCGGTGGGCGATGGCAAGGTGTTCGTGCTCGGGGTGGAGGAGGCCTACCGGGTGCGAACCGGCGAGGAGGGCGAGCACGTCCTCCAGGCTCACCCCAGGACCTCGGACTGATCCGGTCGCCACCAGGTGGATCGGTGGGTCGGGTGGCCGATGGCCCCGCAGGGTCATGATGTGGCGGTGAGCTCGGTGCCCACCCGCCTGCCGCGACCGCGATCCGATGGCGTGCGCGTGCTTGTGGCGATGCTCGCGGTGATGTGGGCGGTGGAGGTCGTCGACGCGCTCGACGGTCACGGCCTGGACGCCGAGGGCATCATGCCCCGCGACGCCTCGGGACTGCTCGGAATCGTGTTCGCCCCCTTCCTGCACGCGAGCTTCGGGCACCTGATCGCCAACACCGTCCCCTTCGTGGCGCTGGGTTTGGTCATCGCCCTGGAGGGGGCCCGGCGGTTGCTCACCGTCACCGCCCTAGTTGCCCTGGTCAGCGGATTGGGGACGTGGCTGACCGCGGCGGCTGCGTCGGTGACGCTGGGCGCCAGCGGAGTGGTCTTTGGGTACGCCACCTACCTCGCGGCGCGCGGAGTCTTCAGCCGCCGGCTGGGGCAGCTGGCTGTTGGGGTACTGGTGGGCGTGATGTTCGGCGGGGCCCTGCTGTGGGGCCTGGTTCCCCGTTCGGGGATCTCATGGCAGGACCATCTCTTTGGTGCCATCGGTGGCGTCGGGTGCGCGCGGCTGCTCACCGAACGCCGGGCGCCACGAGCGAGATTTAGTCGCAGTTGACCGCCAACTCGGTACCGTCCCAACCCCGTTGCCACCCTCGCCTGAGCCAAGGAGCCTGGATGCCCACCTATGACGATCTCGCTCTTCCCGGTCGCGTCGGCGTCGCCTCACGCGACCGCTCCCGGGCGGTCTTCGGCCAGGTCATGGGCCTGGTTGCCTTCACCGTTGCCTTCGCCGCCGCTGGCGCCTACGTGGGGCGCAACCTCACCGGGGGGACGGGGATCCTCTTCTTCATCGGTGCTTTCGCCGGCGTGTTCGGGCTCAACATCGCCGCGCGGCGCAGCCACGAGCAGCTGGCCATGGCGCTCCTCTTCGCCGTTGGGTTGCTGCTCGGTCTCGCTGTGGCCCCCGTGCTTGCCGCCTACGCGCGCACCGACCCCTCCGCCCTCTGGCAGGCCAGCGGGGCCACGGCGCTGTTTGTCGGCGGCTTTGGCGCCTATGGCTATGCGACCCGGCGCGATCTCTCGTCCTGGGCGCGGACCCTGTTCTGGCTGCTGCTCGGGTTGATCGTCGTGGGGCTGGTGCTCAGCTTCGTGGCCATCCCGGGCGGACACATCATCTACGCCGTCCTGGGCCTGGGCCTGTTCGGGGCCTACACGATCTTTGACTTCAATCGCCTGCGCCGGGCCGACATGTCCAGTGCCGTTCCCATCGCCGCGGGGATCTTCCTCGACATCTTCAACATCTTCCTCTTCATGCTGTCGTTGTTCGGCGGGGGCCGCGACTAGTGGTTCATCCTGTTAGTCCGCGCTCTTATGCTTGGAGGGTCTTGCCGGTGTAGGTCCACTTGAACGGTTTGGCGGTCTGGTTGTAGGTCTCGATGTAGGCGAGCATCTGCTCGGCGAGGTCGG
>JAABUJ010002603.1_pt1 | contig 21897 bp, 21 predicted proteins | sample 5559131 | NCBI WGS metagenome assembly JAABUJ01 (sample SAMN10711875, study PRJNA513366) | rock metagenome | isolation source: Antarctica rocks | place: Antarctica: Victoria Land, Mt New Zealand nord | collected 2016-01-07
TTCAGATTTATAGAAATAAGTGTTTAGTTGTGATTTTAACATCAAAATGCTGTTGTTTGAGCTTGATTTTGAAGAAGTTTCAAAAAAAAAGTTGCGTGAGTGCTGGAGCCAACTTTGTAGGATCCACTGTAAGCTGGCCTCTCTCTTTTCCTTTTCCTTGGCACCCATAATCAGATCACAAAGCAGATAGCAACGCGCTTCATTGTCCCATGCCTTGTGACATAATAAGGGTTAAGGGGGGTGGAGGAGGCAACGCGGTGGACCGGTGACCCAGTTGCAGACCAAGGAACCTGGGTTTGCCGGAACTGACTGCGTAGGGTTACGACTTCATAGCCATCGTTGAGAGTTGGGGCCTCAATCTCCCTCTTCCTCTGTGCCTCAAAGGCCTTCATTGTTGAACACGAGACACGTCGCATCATTCGGCCTCCGCGCCCGATCAGCCCATCATTGCTCGCTTCCTTCCCCGGGTCTCAAGGGCCCGCAGTCGATCCTCTCACAATGGATTGGCATCTGAAAGTGTCAGAGGCTGTGCTCTTTGCACCTCCACCTGACTTTCAGGTGCGGCAGTTAGTCGACCAATATTCTCGTCAAGGGCAGTGGCAAAACACTCCGCTTGACCAGTAGGCTATTTCTGATATTCAATTGCCCTGACTGCCGCTGACATTGCCATATTAGCTCCATGGTCTCGATACCTGTCGCCTTGCTGTCTTCTCGAACGATTCTCCTCCCACTCGTCCACCTCCTCCAAGTCCTTGAAGTCGCCCCTAACATTTAAAGTCATAACCCAGGGTCCAGGAACATCTACGGGTGCGTCCAGAAAGCATCATTGATGCACAAGATAGAGAGGCAGTGAGGCTGCTGTGAATATCGCGGAGTACAAGCAGTGTTTTTGTGACAAGGCTAATTGTCCGGGTGCTTCACACACTGACATACAACTAGGTTTAATTGGAATCTCTTCAGACAACAGCTCTATTGCCTCTAATTCCAGTACGGGGAGAGCAATTGCGCAGCTTCCCTTCATCTTCACCAGTGCTCAAAGGACAATCTTGACCATTCAGACTGTCACTCATCTGTCGACTCCCACTCCTCTGTCGACTCCAACTCCTCCGCCAGCTTGCCCAGCCTGCCCTATACTTCTGGCCACGGCCGCACCAGCAGAACTCTGGCACTCATGGAACATCACCCTCTCGGGGCGGGTATTCACAAAGTCAAAGGGCTCCGTCGACTCGAAGAAGACTGTCGGCAGGGCAACAGGCTTCAGTCTGACAGTGTCTTCTCCACCTATACCTTGGTCTTGTTCATGGAGGTCGCGCCGACGCGGTACAAATGCCAAAGTGTAAAGGAGAGGGCTACATTGTGGTAGCCAGAGAATACTTGTCAGGATGCGTAGAGGCACGAGGCAGTCGCGAAGTTCCTCTGGGAGGATACATTACGATATACGGAGTGTTCGCCAAGCTAATTTGTGATGGGGGGCCCGATCCGTGCGAGGCGATATGACAATGCGGAATCCGATCACCATGATTCCGAAGACGAACTCGGCGAATGTCAAGCGTCCTCGCTTGACAAAAAAGAGGTGGGGTGGAGGAAGGTAGTCTGTTGTTTTCTTTGTCTGTTAACCGTTTTCAAATCCGCACAAGCAATTCTAGCCAGTCTCATTCCGTATATGGCAAAAAGAGGTGGGGTGGAGGAAGGTAGTCCGTTGTTTTCTTTGTCTGTTAACCGTTTTCAAATCCGCACAAGCAATTCTAGCCAGTCTCATTCCGTATATGGCAAAAAGAGGTGGGGGGGGAGAGGGAGGTAGTCCATCGTTTCCTTTGTCTGATAACTGTTTTCAGATCCGCACGAGCAATTCTAGCCAGCCTCATTCCGTCAATGGCCTTACACAACATCGTTTCCAGCTCCCAGTAACGCATGCATGTCTACCTATTGTCCATACAACTCTTCTTAACCTTTATTCTCAGAGACAGCTCTTCAAATGCTCGTTGACTCACGATGGAGAGGTCCTTAAGCACAATCCTTCCCCACAGAATAAACCATCCCTTCTACACATCACAACCATAACCAGTCGTGCGAGTCTTTCCTAGATTTTACACTCTTATATTAGACCATGTCCTCCTTTATCCTCTCTACTGTTCTTACAATCACATATAGTTGTACCACCCTGTGCCCGTGAACAGAACCATTGTGGTCACAAGTTGCCATAGTACTGCCTTGGTATCTATTCAAGAAACTTACATAACTTAAGAATGCATTGAACTAGAACTTACGGCCACCTTCAAACGCCCAAGGCATTGGACATCAGGTTAGTTAGACTTACTCCTCGGTTCAGACTTGACTTCGTCCTTACTTGTCCAAGTATTTACCCTTGGTGGGCCGAGTCCTTGCATTATGCCTCCTAAGTTGAAGAAGCGGGTTGCTAGCTCATTGTTGGTTTCTGATCCCAAGCGCGTTACTCGTTCACAATCCCGGGCTCCGGCCCCTTCCGGTATGCCGGTGAGCGTTGAAGTATCAACAGGAGAAAATTTAGCTATGGACGCCTCTCCCGAGACCATGCTGCGGTACATCCAACGCCAGCCCCGGGAACAGCAATATCACTTGCTCGAGCAGTTAAACGCGACAATGGAGCAACACGAGGGGCACCTCCTCGATTTGCGGGCCGAGCTCATTGAGTATATGGAGAGTGAGAAACTGTGGCAATATCACCTTCGGCAAGACATATACGAAGAAGTATGGAGTAGGGCAAAACTGTCCGTAAGGCAGCATCAAGAGCAGAAGGATCGGATAGCCACTGCTGTCCAGACCATTACCCATCACTGGGGACAAGATGTGTGGGATCGAGTGTTTGCGGACCAGAATGCGGGTTATCCCACCTTCTCAGCGATCCGAGCATTTGCAAAGGAATGTCAAGACTGGAACCTAGCTTCCCGGATAATTCTTTCTGTCTATCACTATCGAATGGTGAAACGAACCAGAGGTCAGCGAAGCGCCACCGAGATCTTAGCTTCTGACTGGCGGAATGCTATGAAGATGCTGGCCGAATTGAGAGCAGGAAACTCGGAGCTCACTGCGGATGAGGTGCTTTATGAGCATGAACACGTTGCGGAGCATGCTAAGCTTATGCTTCCACGTCTGATTTCGCTGGATACTCCGTTGAAGAAAACGTTGCCTCAGACTCGCGATGAGCCCCTAAGTCCGGATATTCCCACAAAGCAAGTGACGACCACGAATCCCGCCTCAGTGTCTGTTCAGAACGTTGCGAATAAGGCCCTGAATTTACTTTCCGAAAGCCTCGACGTCGATGACACTGTTGTCAGTCAGAACCCCACCGGCAATGAAAATGAAGAGCAAGAAGCGGAGCCGGAACTCGAGGTCATACGACCGCAAGATCAACCAGACGACGACGAACCCACCGGCAATGAAAATGAAGAGCAAGAAGCGGATCCGGAACTCGAGGTCATACGACCGCAAGATCAACCAGACGACGACGAACCCACCGGCAATGAAGATGAAGAGCAAGAAGCGGATCCGGAACTTGAGGTCATACGACCGCAAGATCAACCAGACGAACACGAGGCATCATGCAAACATTGTCACAACATATCCGCCGACCTTATTGGTGATATAGAAAGAAAGGACAAGGCTATCCCAAAGATAGTAGCCACTTTGGCTCGGATAATGGAAGAGGAAGGCCTCGACGTGGACCGAGACGCTCGACTCTGCTATGCTCATAAGAAAATGCTAGGCGGAACAATAGGCCTTCGGCTTAGAACGCTGACGACGGAGAGACTTGATGAACGATTTCGTATGATATGGCGTCAACGGGCAAATATTGCGAAACTGAAAACCGGCAAGGACACCTGGGCATGGTTTCGAGCTTCTGATAGGCCTCCACGCGCCGCGGATAATATGGGGCATTTCAACTATGTGCATGAAGAACCGGAATGCGACTTCATCGATCACGACGCCATACGCGATTGGCTGATGATACAAAGCGACGGGAACTGGGAGAAGGACGGCTCCGTCATCATAGGCGATATGTTTGAATGGTTGTTCGAGGAAGACACAGCACATGTGGTGCCTATTTCTCAGCTCCTTACAGATGAGTTTGACATGTACTGGCATCACCTACGTCAACGCGGCGGCCAGAGCAATTACGGATGGCTTCGAAACATGTATCACGGGATATTCCAACAAGTGGTTCGACAATCACCCGCTTATTACCTAGCCTATGTGGCGCTCCGACAAGATCACAACCACCGCCTGATCTCTTATCCTTATTACACAAAATATCAGCAGACCGGTGACTCTACCTCCTTTCGTCATATCGACCTGAATATACCACAGCTTGTCAACAACCAGCGAGGGTATAGCCTTATCCAAGGCTCCGTTTCGTTAGATGACGAAGAACCAGATGACTGTACGGAGCTTTTGCTTGGTATGCACAAACACCTCAAGCAATGGTGGCGGGAAGTTTCTGGGCGCTTGGAAAGGAAGGGAAAGAAGCCCAAGGATGGTGCTGTCATTGTTATAAGACCTGAAATGTGGGACAAGCGGGATATCAGGAAGTATGGGGTTGACTTTACTCCGCAGCCATGCCATCAAGGACAGGCTCGTGTGTCGTTACCGCATTTACCTCACGGCGCATTGGGGCCTGCAAAGAGATCTCGGCGTACCATTCTTCCGTGGTACATGGGTATTCAAGAGGATCACGAAACGCTCGATACTATAGAAGCCGGAACGTGGTCACAGTTGTCTGGGGCGCATCGGGACCTGTTGCCAGGGCCTACCTCGCCCTCAGGACTACATAACCTGTTTGGGCAACCACCTTATGCCTTTCCTGCCGCCGTGCCGGTCACAGGCCTCGGTCCGATATCAGATGCGCTTGTTGGGAGGATACGGTGGGATAACCCGCTTGTATTACAAGACCTGGAGTTGTTACTTGGACCGCTTGAACAACCGCGGAACCAGTATATACAGGAGTGGATTTGGAAGGCTCGCGTCGAGATCAGGCTAAAAATGAGAATAGTTGAGGAAACTGAACGAGCCCGCTTTGGGGACAAGTCATTCTTTGATTGTCGGGACCGCAGGGCGCGGGCCCCTACTCCGGACGATCCACCACCAAACGCCGTACCTGACGCAGTCAGTGGTTGAAAGAACGGCACCCGGGGAAGCATGCGAGTCGAGAGACTTGAGTTACAAGGTTCCTCAGGAGGAGGAGGCCCATTGGCGGTGCTATTTACTTAGGGCGTGCCCGACGTGCGGACTGGCAAGCAGCCGAGTTTCGGCGTTTTACAAAGAGTGCTGGCGGGCTTGGTGAGCCCGGCACTGTTGTCTTCTTATGGTTCGTTTGTTTTACTTTGTTCTTTCGAATACAAACAGAACTATTGGTGTACTAACACATCCCAGTATCAACCTCTCGAAATACGAGAGTGCATGCGTTAGATGCGGAACCGCTAATATCACAACTGCATGCCTTGACATCATCTGGCGAAATCGTTGTCAGAGGCCACATGCTACCAGGTCAAGGGGATTTGATCCACTTCAGCGCCATGAACCACACGCCTCGACACAACCCTGACTCTCTTCACGACCCCCGTCGACGCGACTACCGACGTGACCCTCATCAGAATCCTCCTCGCGGACCTACCTGCTCGCCTGTATCAAAAACTCATCGAGCGCCATCTCCACCAATGTCCACAGCAAAGCCTGTCAAACGATTGATCCCGTCATACTTGGAGGATCTGGAACAGGCAGAACAATATCCCCACAAACGGTCGGCCCTCATAACGAAACGACTGGACCAGCCGTGTTCGAAGATGGCCAAGCCATTCCATAACACAGACAGCCCGAACGCACAACTGAATCCCACGGCACCCGACCCTTCGCCGGCGGTGGCAGTCTTGGTGGAGAAGATGTTGATGGAACAGAACAACATACGCATCCAGTGTGAGACATACCAATTGCAATCAAATTGGCACGATCACGTCATGATTTCATTGAGAGCTACGCAGGGATCATGCACAGCGCAGAGAGAATGTCGGAAATACCTGAAGGGTTAAGGAAGGAACCTTGGAAGGACGGATACATCATTGATGCAGATACGATAGGGCGGGCACTCAACAGGTGTATTAAACGGAAGGAAGGAACAAAAGAAAGGTGATGAGATATGGCGTTTGTGTGGGGCATGTTGAGGGATGGAGGGTTGATTGAGGGGACAGTCGTTGCCATTGGATCTTTTTACTCGGTGCGTGGGGGGGGGTTGTGCACTTGGGGGCGGATTCACGTCGACTGCGTTGCCATTTGACATATTTGACTGACTTAAGTATGGCCGTGTGACCGCCGTCCTCTGACAGAAAAGACAAAGTACAAACCTTCCTGTGTCAAGAACCCTCGACTGTAAGTCAACACTGAGGATGACATTACCAACCACTTCATGAGAAATTGTGCTAGTAACGCGTAACCCATCCTTCATCATCCAACAATCTATTCTGCACCAGTGTGTACGACACCCTAAGTAACCCGGTCACCAACACAGCTCCAAAGGGTTGAGGGGATGAACATACACGCCACCTCATTCAATTAAAACCCTCGTTCCTCCTTCAATGATGGCAGGGAGCAGCGGCTGTCTTCGCTGCTGTTCAGATATATCTGCCGCCGGGATGGGCACATCATCGACGTCTCCTAGGTTCAGTGGTTTCAATTCAGGTCGAAAGGCCATCTGCTTTAGATTCGACACCAGTTGTTCCGGTAACTTCATCTCCGCAATCAGGGGGGGTGTAATTTCGTATAGTTTGGCGTCAAGTACTTTCACACGTAGGGCGAACGTGTCTTCGCACAACCAGCAGAAAATGGTCTTGAGGTAGGTTCTCCACTTCTTGCGATCCAGTTGATCCGCACCCCCGGCGAAGATCCCATCGAGGTCTACCCCGGCTTTGATGGGCTTCAGAAACAGTGTAGTCATGAACTTTTCATCTTGTTCATAGTACGCCTGGTACACTTTGCGCCTGGCTTCGAGGGGAGCCCGCTGCCACATGGTCAATCCGCCTGTACTATACACGCAATTGAGGACGCCGGTCAGGACGAAGCTACATAAAGATCAGATGTCAGCCGCTTTGTACTCGCAAGAATGCAGGGTCAACGGACCGGAGAAGCCGAAACTGCCAATCTTTTTGCCAATCCATACATTTCTCCACCCATCTTGCGTAGAGGTTAGTCCCGTGTTCGATACGCGAGGACATTACGGAATGGGCGATGTCTTGGTTATCCAAACGCAGGCAGCGAAAGTATACTCGTTGAGCATATATGCGGATACCATCGTCTTCATGTCTCTGTTCTTCCTTCAAGGGCGGTGACGATCGAGCAAGCCTTAAAGGCCGGAGAGGTCTGTCTGGGTTAGGATTAACGCTGAGATGGTATCGTAGATTATTGACTGTCTTCGCATCCGTAAACCGGACAGCCCAGAACGGGTTCGACCCGGGCAGTGATCCAAATGGCGCGAGCGTCACAAATCCCTCCTCAAAATGTGTTATATGCTCCTCCACATCCGGCAAGCTGTCGACAGGCAGCTCCTCTATATAAAATGGACCCAAGTGTCAGCAAAATTGTTGCCCCTGACATGTAGACTGGGTTCAGATCCAAACTTGGCCTCACCGGGAAGAGTGGCACTGCTGTAACCCTCACCCGAAAGTTCGTCGGAAAGGTTGAGGGCAAAAGCCGTCCCATTGGGCCTGTCAGTGGCATTCGGGACGCTTTCGGCAGACGCGAGGATCTCGGCGAGATTGGGGAACATGTTGTGTGGAGTTTAGAGGTTCTGAAAAGAGTCAACGATCAAGTTGGATCGGGAGGTGTCGGAACACTGAGGCCCACAAATATAGAGAAGTTGAATCAACGTCGCGGTGAGGTTGTGGCCACGGCGTCGCGACCTGAGGGAGATCTTGTGGACGCGTTAAAGGTGAGTTATCAGCCTGGATTGAACATCATTGTCAGCGAGTTACTTAAAGGCTAAACACCTCTCATCATACGTAACCAAGGTTCAGTTCCACGAGCTGGAATATGGACTTACAGAGCGGGTTGAAGCTTGACTGTGTGAGTCTATGAGATCAACGCAAAGGTTGGGTTAGTCCTCTGGAGCGTTCATGTGAGACTGATGATGAGGTGTGAAGACTGACTTCTTGAACTGGAGGAACCTTGCCTGAAGTTGCAAGCGCCAGACCTCAGCTATTCACTGTTCTTCAGTATAACAGTCCCTGAATTCAAACTCGGAGCTTCATTCGGAGCTCATAGGCCTCTAAGGATGTTCAACGCCTGGTGTAATGAGTTAAGACGGACCCTTGAGCGTCGCAAGTCTTATTCCTCTACTCACAAGACGGGTTACATCTACATCTTAGAGTACATTTAACCATAATAAGACTTACCATATCGCCCTGCTGCCCTGCAACTCCATTACTTCACTTTGCCCTGGCGAGTTCAGCGAGCGTAACGCGCAAAGGCCTCAACCCAAGCAGGAGAGTTTCCGGGCCTTGCTGGCCCTGAGGGGCAGTGTGGTATGAAAGCAGCGCATTTTATCTTGCTCTTCCAATTTTGGTTTTGACACACATGTAATCTTCGACCTCCTTCGGACGCACACAACAAATCTTCAAGATGATCATACATGGCGGTCGCACAGAGACTTCCGTCAATCAACTCGATCGGCGGACTCCAAACCCTCGAACCCCCCGGTATTAACCTCATCTAACCCTTCGGCCTCCTCGATGACCCGCTTGGCAACTTGGCGATAATCGGGCCAGGTGGTCAAAGTATCAGGGTACTTCAGGCAATACCGGTTGTAGCAGGCTATCATGGTGTGAGATATAGGGTCGTTCAATTCGGACATGGGCGACGGGTTGGTTTCTGCAGTGACTGCTCCATCTTCAAATCAGTCAATGTGCCAGCCAGAACCCACAACTCCCAACTGAAAGCCTCACCGGTCTGCTTGTCATCCTGATTCATCTTCTCATCATCCGTGGTGGGTTCATGGTTCTCTGTCCCGGCATGTCAGAACCACATAAGCGAGCTTGGAAGCAAGTCTCTCACCAAAAGAACTGAAAGAGAAATATGGGGACATGTCTTCCGTAGTGACCAAATCACCTAGACAGAGCCTTTTGATGGCTGCAATGTCGTCCTCTTCCTGGGCGCATGTGGTTTGGTCGACTGCCTATATGTTAGTAATGTGAAAGATATCGTGCAGTAATGTAGTTGTCGTACCACATGATGCCTCGGGGTCTCTGCGACCTTGTCAGCATGCATACGACCTAGGGATATAACAGTCAAGTGCGGTGGGTTACCTAGCGGATGCGTCCATGAACTTGGGTTTGCAATCGGTTTCTTCCTCCGCGTCGCTGCAAGCCTTGGATCAGCACATATCAGCGGTATGGAACCACATCTCTAACCTCATAAATGGGTGGGTGCCAGAACGACGTGTCTCAACGGCATCTCGATCCAAGGTTTTCAAGTGCCTATTGCTTCGATCAGTAACGCGTCAACGTGTACAACAATTTAGCTTACCCCTCGACATTCAATTCTTTCTTCGCATCCCTAAGACTCGATGAGCACACATACGTTGAACAGAACGGCTTGAAATTACATGGTGTGAATGTGGGCGGTGTTCCTTGCTCGAGTGTTGATATGGGTGTGGGGTTGGTTCTGCCTGGGATTTGGAAGGTTCATGAGTGAGGCTATTGAACGAGCACGTGACCCTATTCACCCAATCTTCCTACCCAACCTCGTCTCAACTCAGTGGCCGATGGCCTTCCGACGTTGCAGCCACGTCGGGACAACGTAGAAATCATGTGAAAATCCCACGCCCATGGAATACAGCCAGCCATAGCAGACAAACCCGTCGTATGTGTTACTGCCTTGCCTTCCCCATCCTGCTCATGTGCCAAATTATGCAGTCGATATCTCGCCGGCCTTCAAATAATAGAATACAATTGTCATTTCGATGATGTGTTGAGTACCAATGGCTTCCGCTGACTTCCAAGTGTTGCTGTGGGAAACTCCGTGATCGATTAGGGTTGACCCTTCGGGTAAGGCAGTAAATTCATGACACCACACTTTCACACAGATGAGAGCCAAGACTGTCACCTTCAGTTCAGAGAAAGATCCCTTATTGTATCGCACTGTAGTAACGTTGAATATACCACAGTATTCATCTTGACGCTTTTTCCCAGTTCTCTCCTATCGTTATCCGTAGCGGAGACCCAGTCACATTCACAAGTTGTTTCTCGGTATGGATACAGACATTGGGAAAGCGCTCTTCCACCATGATCAGACTTACGACTTGCTTGTCTGTAAGCTATGTCACATCGCCGTCAACCCGAAAACTCTGGCCGCCCACCTCCGGATTAGCCACGAGGCCATCGATGCAGATGTTAGAAGACAGCTTGCGGAGAGCCTGATCGATTTGCCTGTTGCAACTAGCCACGAGGAATTAGCCTTGCCATCTTGCCCTCTTGCTATATCTTACATAACAGTGACGAAGGACTACAAGTGCTCGAAGTGCGGCAAGTGTCTTGGTGCGGTAAAGTCAATGGCCAAACACATCCGAGACCATCGCAGAGGATTCTCAGGCGGTCCATCAATATCAAGTATAGACGTTTTGATCCACCCTATCTTTGCGCAACCACCGGTTCTCGTTGAAGTGCAAGCACCAGTTGAAGGCTTGCCCCCAGACCCTGAACCGCTAGATCAATTCCTTCAGCGGTTGCGGTTGCGGTGATTGTGGTGATTTGGGATTGGTGTGGTCAGTGATGTCGCTGCTGATGGAGGTGGGATCGGTCTCGTCGCTGGAGATGTGGCGGCGTTTGTTGTTCGGAGATGTTGGTGAAAATATGGAGGGGGCGCCGGTGCTGGCTGTAGAGGTGCTCTCGCGACGATCCATCTTTGATCAGTTCTGACTACGAGTCTTTTTAGAATGGAGAAGAAGAGCAATGAAGAATCGAGATTTTAATCTTGTTTGTGGCCAGTGATTGTAAATGCAGCCTGCCTAGCCCTATTAATATTGACGAACCCAATAGTAAGTTAATACTTGTCTCAATTGGGAAGGATGAATCTACATCAAGCAAGTTAAGCTTTAACGTTAAGTTACCAAGCAAGTTGGGTCGAGGGCCCGAGGCTCAGGGCGAGAAGTCAAAACCACACCAGAACTAGGTATGTAATATCCACCACAAATCTCACAACACCATACAAAATCTAGTACTGAGTTGACAATCCTAGGCTGAGAGGGTTTTTGACATTGAATTTTTCGCGAAAACTCAAGAGTAGTAAATTACACCTTTTAGTTTTGCAAAGATAAAAGCACAGCCTTACATCTTTGCCTTCGAAGTGACGCCCAACAGTGGTACGTTGCTGAGCTTTCGGACCTACAACAGACGGCCTACATGGACCCTTTGGCTGAAATAACAGGGTAGAGACCTCGACGGCTCGCTTCAAGCAGTCGGAACAAGAACCCTTAAACGCCTTACTTTCGCTCCGTTACACGCTCGACGATTTACGAAACGACCGCAATAGCCTTACCTCCTATGTTCAGGCTATTGTTCGACGCGGAAAGAATGCCGGTTTAACCTTGTCAAATCTGCTGTCATTTGCATGGAATAGCAGAGCTACAATGAGACGTTCCACGCCCTAAAGCGGAGACGTCGACGATAGCCAGCTTTATCGAACAGCTAGAGGACCGCAAGGACATGTGGAAACGCCTGTTCAGTCAACCGCCATACCGCCTCCCTCCATACCAGTATGGAGGACACGCAACCCTGACGTCGAAAGACAGCCTTACCGTCGACTTGAAGCTTCCGAAAACGCTCCGAATCGAAGCTACGAAGGGCAACAAGCGAATCGCCAGTTACCATACCATTCCACTGTGAACGAGCGACAGCCCCGTCGATTCAACCACCCCCTGTATCGACCGCCCTTTCGCTCCGAAAACGCAACGAATCGAGGCTTCAAAAGTCAATAACAAGGCTATGGATCGAAACCACCGAGTTGCCCTGCTCCATGCAATTCTGCTGGTAAGGAAAGTCGATTCAATGTCTTTCAAAGCCTCAGTGGGCCCACCGCCACAAAACTACCACCACCCCATCAGCCATACCTGTCACACGCGGCCTATTACACCAAGAATGGCCCTGCACCTGATGATGCATAACTGGACAACAATGAAATCGAAATTGAACCTACCTCAATGCTGACGGCTTCGAGCCGCTACATGCCGATGTCTTTGGGCCTTTAATGTGAACGGATCGATGAACACTAGCGGTTACAGATGTTACGCAATGGTGGAGTTCATCAACCCTACATAGATTATTTTATTATGTTGGAGAAAAGGTCTAAGGTTGTGAACGGGTTGAGGTCAGGTAGTCTTCGAGGTTGCAGAGACGTCAAGTTAACCTTAGCCCTTGGTTGCGCAACCTGTACCAGCTTTATCTAACACAGGCTCTTCCTACCCCAGTCAGAGGAGCTGCATCAATCTTAAAGCTCCTTCGTCGTCCAATAATACCATCTCCACCTCCCACCCGCCTCAACTCCGACTTCCCACTCCCACCGGACAACCACTCCAGGATGTGGACCATGTCCACAACGAAGGTTGTGAAATCTTGCTTCCTCCGCCCAGGATACGAACCACCATCTCAAACCTTGCTCACAATAAAGGCCTATGACTGTGGGGAGGAAGACCAAGTAGGTCTCCACGTCGGAACTGCGACAATAGCTTGCGCTGTTGTCGCGCGTAATGCATGGGACGGGTACCTCATAACAACAGCCGATCCTACCTCACGTGTCGACCCAAGTCTGCTGTTCGAGCCCAGAGAGTAAGACCATAACATGCCTTGAGGTTATTTTAACCAGCGGAGTTCGATCATCGCCCATTGCATCTCCCGCACAAACTCACCCCGGCCATTTATCGGCTGCTTGGTCTGGCCGCCCCCAATCACCCGCTTTCTCTTCCGATTTGGCGAGATAACCCCCAACACAGCCCGCAGTTTCGGAACCGCTGCCCGTTCGAAGTCAATCACCATCACCCGGCGAACCTCCTCATTCCAAAGCATGTTACGAGGCATCACATCTCGATGCAACACCCCTAGCCGATGGATGGCCTGGATCGAGCACCCAACCTGTTCAATCAGGTCTGGCCTGTTGTTGGCATTGATGTGCTGAGAGATGAGTGTTCCCCCGAAACCGAGGAACATCATGTGAACGATCTCCACGATGCCCTCATAGAAATACGGACGGACAAGATCCACATTCCCCAGATGCACCGGCACGTGCATCCCCTGGATCGGTCGGAGGCGCTTGTAAATAGCAGCCTCATGTCGCAGGTGAGCGATAAAGTGGATGGGTGTGCATTTGGCTGCAACGGTGTATCCGTGCGCTGTCAACCTGACTTTGAACAGGACCCCTCGCGATCCGCGCAAGCCCACCGGCTTACAGTCAGTATCCAAGTCTTGTGAGAGTTGACGGCGCATGAGATTGAGGAAGGTGGGTCGGTCAATCTGATGGCGGCCCTCCCCGTGGTCTCGCACGTTGGGACACATCTCGTCAAGCAGGCTCCCTTCCACCAAGCCACGGAGACACTTTTGAGTGCAGTATTGCCTACCTTTGCCTTCACTGTGGGAATCGCGACCGGGTGACGCTCCGCAAGCAGGGTCCGGGGCTTGAGAAAGAGGCTGACATGAGTGGTGCTGAGAAGGTCGGCTTGGGGTATCTTGATCACCTGGGCCAAACTCGTCATCACTGGGCCGACTCTGATCTTGCCGCGGATGACAGCCGGGAGAACTGGTTGAGGCCGGTCTCTGTCGTAGTCGGACGGGTGACATGCGATGGAAGTCGGTCTGACGAGGTGGTTGGTACTCCGATGAAGGCACATTGAGTATAGGAGTTGAATCGTTTGGGTCTAGCGGATCGTCGTAGGCCAGCTCCCAGGTTTTCAGTTGAGCCACCTTGTCGGTCCGCCATGCCTGATTTCGAGGCGGAGTCTTCAGCGCCTGAAGGGTGAATGCCAGCACCTGTCCGACAGCGGTCAGATGCAACCGATTATCCCTGTCCAAGTCCGGTGCCCATCCAGTCGTCTCCCCCACGTCGCCCTTTGGGACGGATAGGAAGTAGTACACCGTTCTTGGATCATCAGGCACCCACAGAAATATGAATGCTTCGCCCGTGCAAACGTATCCATACTCCAGCCCAGCCTGGACCATGTAAGAAAAGGCCTGAGTGATGGCTGCGGCGACCAGGCGACGAGAGTGGTCCTGTTGGCCGTCTGTCTTGCGGCAGTGGACCACTTCCTCCAGTTCCATGTCGCCGAGACCCTCGTAGATGATACCGAGGGGTAGCTTGTGTGGAGCCTTGTACTCGGCAACGAAGGCAGTGACGCGATGCTCCGTATCTTGAGCACCGTCGGAAGTGTTATACACGCAGAACTGGTCTGCACGAGGATGGGCGGATCTTGCTGCCCTCGCTGCTGTTACGGCCACCGGCTCCGTCCGTTCAGTCAGGGCTGGCGGCTTCGGCCGCTTGGTCTCAGCTAAGAGACGGGCTGATCGCCGTGGGGGGTTCTCAGAGAGACTCATCTGTTGTGTGTCCTCCATCTGCTGTTTCGGGCTGAGAGTGTTGGCATGGTTTTCGAACCTCACTGACCCCTTGAGGTGAAACTTCCTCCGAAGTGCTGGACTGCGATAGAGTTGTTCGATGACCGATGATATGTGGTCCTCAACGGTGTTGCGCTCGAAGGAATGCAAGTCCAGCTCAGAACCCATCATTCTCTTACGAACAGCCCTCCCAGACACTTCCAAGGCGAGCAGAGGGGTGAAATGCCTAACCAGCAAGAAGTCCGATCCCATAAGCTCGTTCCAGATTGCCTCCTGCCGCAGCGGGAAATCCTCCCATGCTTGTATCCTTTCGGGACGAACCTTGTTGTTTGCATTCGAAGGATCGCCTTGTGTCGACATTGTCGCATTTGTTTGAACGGTGAGACCCGAGTAGAGATGGACATGGCAGGCGTCGAGGAACTCAGGCAACGTTGTCTCGCGGTTTTTCTTTCGCTGCTCTTCCTCAGCGCGTTCTGCCTTTTTCTGGGCGCGCTCTGCTTTCTCGCGTTTGCGTTGCTCTTCAAAGAAAAGCTGTTTGTAATCCGGTGACTGTTGGGCCATGTTGCAGCTGTGACAATGATGATGGTGGTGATGATTGTGTTGATGACCGGATTATATGGGAGTTTGTTTGTTTACCCTTGACTAGTTGGCTATAGGCAAGCGGAATGAACTAGGTAACACCATTATCCGAACGTGCTTACTAATAGTCCCTAACCAGGACGTGTATCTCCACCATAAATCATGAATGACTGTCAGGGCTAAACAGGCTACCTAAATAGAGGCTAAGCGATCCGCTAAAGGCTCGTGTCCATGTGGCTAAAAAGGCTCTTCGCCTAATAGGTGAAGGCGAGACGGCAGCGACGTAAGCTGCGGTCAGGTCATGATCCTGACTATTGCCATGATCCTATGGGCTCGAAGCGGTGTGACGGCGCGGCGAGTTTGTGTCGGTGGGACGCCGACGAGGTTGTATTGTGAAGGAAATAACGGTTGCTTTGCGTTCTTCCGAATAGTGAGAGGAACCACGTGGGAGTGGGCAGAGGGGTGAGGATGCCGCTGTCGACTTGATAGGATGAGGTGACAACAGACAAAGGACTCGTGTGGCTTCGCGTGGCAAGTACAAGGGCGCTGAGGGCCTGGCGACGGACTGTCGACACGGCAAGGACACAAACAGGAGGCACGGAGCTGTCACAATGGTGAAATGGAACTGGATAAATGCTCTGAACAGGAAGGGTAAATCGTCACTGAGTAGCTAGCTAGGAAACAAGATATGTGGAGTCTCAAGTGTGTACGTGTGTCCCCCCCCCCGCGCTGCTTCATCCTCACCACCTTCCCAAGCCTCCTCCGCGTGCCTCCTAGCCTGAGTTCATGTGGCTCGTCCTCGTGGCGTCAGTAATTACCATCCGAAACACTAACACCTGAGCGCGACGGGTCTTTCCACCACAGTATTATGGGCGAATCGCATGCGTAAATCACCTATCATAAGGTATGGCATTAATGCCATAAGGGTGAGGTGTGATGGGCGATGTGTTCCATACTGGTATGGAGCCTCGGCGGAATCGTGTGTATAGGACGGCGACGGTAAGGTGTGGTGTGACGCTCATTCAGCAATGAATGCTCTGTTAAACACAGTCTTTATACATTTAATTTTTTACATTTTTTGACTTGCAGTTAAAAGATTATTCATGTATACACTAATAATGATGATAGTCTTGTGATTCTTTTTAATTAATATTGAAAGGATAATGGGTACTTGTGCTATCTGCCTATCTAGTGGATCTAACGCGTCGACGTTGACTGCAGTCGACTTGGGTGTAGTTCGATGGATAGCAGGAGCTCTGCCGTCTAAGGCAGGAGAAGACTCTGCCAGCCCCTTACGCTAAGACTAAAGGAGTCAAGGACACGGATAGAGCACTGCACTTCTCAACAATTAATATATTTAAATTAATATTTATGCTCTAAAACTTATTGTTGTTCATAAGATCAGCTAATCTTTTATATTATAATTAAATAGATTGTTTCAGTCTGTATAATTTCTTTATAATTCAATAGATCATCTTATCAAACTATTTAACAGTCACATTCTTTAAAATGTATTCATAAATATTTTATCTTTTAATTTTCAAATTTTCTAACAAGTAAACTGCTTTAATGTTCATTTAATGTAGTTTTAAGTCATACAATATTATTAAGATCAAAAACATTCTCAATAATTTTCTATATATAATAAAATGTTATGACCATAACCTATAGGCAACAGTTATGTAGTAACCAGGGGTACGCGGGCGCGGTGTATGTGTGAGTATACAGGGACGTCAGGGACGCCTTGAACACTAATGTTCTCAGCGACCCCAGTGACCAGATAAGAACACTTCAGACACAAAGAACACTGACGTCTCAAATGTCTGCAGTGTCCACCTAGTATATAGACAGACCATCTTCTCTAAGAAGATGAGCGTGTTCAATGCAATCATTACTTAACATACTACTAGCTACTGGTTAACTCAACATGCCTGAAACTCTCTTATATCACAAGCTCTAACCTCTAGCCTCTATACCAGAGAAATCTCCAGTCAGGATGTAACATAAAAGTAAATATTCTCTAATAGTTAACATTATATATCTGTGAAAAGCTTTAAGTCACAAGTTTAACTTTAAATTTTATAATTTGTTTTTTTTCATCATACTTTATCTTAAACATTTACTTGCACTTAATAAACTTTCTTTTCACTGATAATAATTTAATAATTTACACTAAATACAATTTTAAATTCAATAACTTTTTTTTTATAATCTTACATCATTATCTTTTATACTAAGATCTTTCACAACTTCTTTATATAAATGTAACTAAACTATTCACATCAATCTTATATTCTTATTTAGATCTTTTACATCTTAAATTATTAACAATTTATATCTTTCTTTTACTTTAAGTGACATTCATCTTTTTTTTATTTTTAATAACATTAAGATTTCTCTCATTTTTAATGACACAGACTTCTTACATTTTAAATAAAACTTTATATAAACTTTAATGTACTTAATGTTAAAAGATGACACCACACTAATAGCATAGCTATTATAAGTTATATATTTAATACTTTCTTTAACTCACAATCAGCCTGCAACTGACTCACAGATGTAAAGAGTGTGCATAGATAGTGGTTTAAACTTATAATCTTTTAAACTTACTCTCTCACCATAAACTTAAACCATCAGCAGAGATGGCCTAGATGCTATTTTACACAAGAATAACTGCATTAACTTAGGCTCATAACCTGTTAAAAGATGGCATCACACTAATAGTATAGCTATCATAAGTTATATATTTAACACTTAAAAGAGTTATCTTAATTTTATTTTTCAATTTTATTGACATTCAGTCTACATTAAGTATCTTAATTACATTTATTTCACTTAAATATACATTAAATGTCTTAACTACATCTATACTTGCTTTATATATTATTTACTTATTATAATATATTTTAATACTTAACTTCTTAAGAACAGATTAATTTAGTATATTAAGTATTTATATTATATTTATATTTGTTTTTAACACAATTAATTTCTTACTGTCTATCATTATATATTCAGATTCATACAAATTATTAATAATTAATAAATTAATTTATTACATATTAATTAATTTTCTTTCAGAACTGTCAATTAACAAAAAGTATTTTCTAAAACATTCTTTCTTTTAAGATAACACTAATATGTTTTTCTTAGTTTTTTTAAGTAATGTTAAATCTTTTTTATAATTTATATAATTTTTCAATGTATCAACATTATTGTTGTCAATAATTAACTAAAATGAACAATTATATAACTTTAAGATGTTTAATATTGTTTAATCTTAAAACTTAATTTTTATTAATATAAATAACAACTTAATTTCTAAAAGATCTAATTCTTTATTATACTTATTAATAATATAAACTAACACTATATATACTGAATTTATTTTAATACTTTACACTTTGACTTACTTACTAATATTTATATACTTAATAAGTATTTTTTTTATGTTCAATTTAGATTAAACTAAGTATAAAGTTAAGTTAAGTTCAAAAAGATCATCTATAACTCTATAAAAACTTAACTTAACTTGTAAGTTGAGTTATTATTAACTCTATGTGCACTAGGTTAAATTAAGACATTAAAGTATTATTTTTGAAAGTTAAGTTATGTAATTATAAATTACATAAAATCACAATATTAGCTTTAACTCTTACAAATAATACATTACAAAACTGAACTTTATAATCTATTTTTTACATTTCTTTCATAAGTACTAATATCATATATGAAATCTAAAACCTACATACTCAGTCTAATTTAAATTTAACTTGATTTGCTTTTTTTTAATATATAAATATATAAAAGAAAATTAAATATTCTAATATAACTAAAACTTAATCTTTATTTAATTTAAATCTTCTTAGAGATCACAGTTTTGACATAAGTTGATAGTTAATTTCTAAGATAATTAATAATTATTAAATATATAACTTACAATAGCTATGCTATTAGTGTGGTGTCATCTTTTAACAGGTTATGAGTCTGAGTTAATGTATAATAACTTGTATAAAGTAATGTCTAGGCCATCTCTGCTGATAGTTTAAGTTCATGATAAGAGAGTAAGTTCAAAAGATTATAAGTTTAAATCACTATCTATGTACACTCTTTATATCTGTGAGTTGATTGCAGGCTGATTGCAGGTTAAAGAGAGTGTTAAATATATAACTTACAATAGCTATGCTATTAGTGTGATGTCATCTTTTAACAGGTTATGAGCCTGAGTTAGTGCATAATAACTTGCATAAAGTAACACCTAGGCCATCTCTGCTGATAGTTTAAGTTTATGATAAAAGAGTAAGTTCAAAAGATTATGAGTTTAAATTACTATCTGTGTGCACTCTTTACATCTATGAGTCAGTTGTGAGCTGATTACAGGTTAAAGAGAGTGTTAAATATATAACTTATAATAGCTATGCTATTAGTGTGGTGTCATCTTTTAACAATAATATTTATAGTTTTGATTTAGAATTTATTAAATAGTTTAATATTTAGTAATATAACATTCTTCATTGTATAAAGTGTTTTTCATTCTCACTTTACTATAAAGTTATACTTTAAAGAGTACAATACAGTGTACTTAAAAGTAGTTTTATAATTAATTATATAATTAATTATAATTTAATTTACAAACTCTTTTTCTTCATCAATATACAAATATAATATCTTTACTTCAGTTTCATTTTATATGATGTGTAGTCATCTCTTGAATTTGTTAAAGAATTAATTTTTTTTTGTAAATATTGAAAGAATAATGAGTACTTGTGCTATCTATCTATCTAGTAAATCTAATGTATTGACATTGACTGCAGTTAACTTAAGTATTGTTAAATTAATAATAGAAACTCTATCTAAAGTAACTGTCAGGCTTTTTTAAAGCTAGTTTTTTGCTTATTTTGCATGTCTTGTTAGCTGTGAACAATCATAGTAACAAGAACTTTAAGAATTTAAACAAAACTTTAGCTGTATGTATTAAGCTTAAAAGCAATCTGATTTTTATGATTTTAGACTCATTTTGTAAAGAATTGTAAGGGGTTTCTAATGATGTAAAAATTACCAAAATTACTCAACAAACAATGAAAATTACATAATATTACAAGTTAAGTTAGATCTCAATGTTAAGCTCAATAAGTTAAGTTAAACTTTAAAAGTTAAGCTTGATCTGACTTAATAATTACTCTAGCTCTGTCATTTAAGATAAAAGAAGACTCTGTTAGCTTTTTATATTAAGATTAAAGAAGTCAAGAAAGTAAATAAAGCATTATACTTCTTAACATTTTTACTTAGTACATTTATATCTATTAACTCTCATTGTTATTAAGTCTTAACTAATACACAAAGCACTTAAACATCTATCTTAACAAGAACTTGATCAGTTCATTAGCTATTATGTCTTAATTAAATATAAAGTTTATCTAAATCTAATTTCTCTTGTGCAGATCTTAAATGTAATGATAGATGACATCAATATACTTTAACTATTTATGCACATAAATGTTCTTAATCAGTGTTAAGACAGTCTAATTATCTCTTTTAAGCTAAAGAAATATATTTTTTCTATAAGTTTCATTCTTCTGAATACTTACACAATGTAAATTAACTTTAAGATACTTATTTAACTTCATATTTCTTAATATCTGAGTGAGTCAGACTTCAGTCTTTGCACACATTGATATAGTTATGTATTCAGTCTCTATAATTAATGTTGTCACTAACTTCTATTTTTAACTGACTTATAATACAGATTCTCTCTTAAGCAGATAGACATAATTTAAAATAAATCTTCTGTCTAATTTGTCTGATGCATAGTCAGAGTTAGAGTATTTAAGTAGATCTTGACTTTTACTGAGCTTATATATGATTTTAAGATTGATAATTAATTATATATATTGCAGCAATCTCTTAAATATATACTTATAATGTTCTGTAGAGTCACTGAGATACTGATTTAGTTATTTTAAGATAAAGAAGATGTCTAAATACATATGAATTGTAGTATACATAAGAGAAAGAATTGTAAAGACTCTTGCAATGAAGCAAGCTCTGCATAGACAAGTCATAGGCATCATTTCATATTTCACTCTTATGCAGAACAGACTGCAACAATACTAGCAATGATAACATTCTTAAGGCACAAATACTGATGAAAAAGTTCTTTTCTGAAGAAAGTCAAGCAGACCTCAGCAACATCAATGGTGAAATGCCTGCAAACCACATGCTTAATATCTCATTCACAATTACCTCAGAGCAGGTTGAACAAGCAATTCATAGACTGCTAAATGGCAAAGCTTCAGAGCCAGACAGCATTTCAAATGAGATTCTTAAGAAAGTGACTCATGTCATTAAGAATGATCTTGCTCAGGCAATTAGCAAGTACTTTGCCAGTGAGACAACACCAGAAACCTTTCACAAATTCATCACAGTAGTTTTAAGAAAGAAGAGAAAGAAGAATTACTTACTTTCAAGCAGCTATTGCTTTATCGCGCTGAAAAACACAATTGTAAAGCTCATGGAAAAGCTAGTCACAGAATGAATTGCTGACGCAACAGAGGCGTATAGCCTTCTCTCATGAAATCAGATGAAAGCTAGAAAGCAAAGATCTACTCTCACTGCTCTAGAGCTGCTCACGTCATGTGTTAACACTGCATGGAAAGTGAAGCCAGGATGTGTGGTGTTGATGCTCAGCCTGGATCTGGGTGGA